>Ga0073900_10000977_pt1 | contig 16637 bp, 10 predicted proteins | sample KloWWTmetKNB5Kit_FD_66666 | JGI IMG/M metagenome (GOLD analysis project Ga0073900, IMG submission 66666) | Active sludge microbial communities from Klosterneuburg, Austria, studying microevolution and ecology of nitrifiers - Klosterneuburg... | ecosystem: Engineered > WWTP > Aerobic digester >...
ATGCATTGCCTCAACCACAGGCCCAGAAAATGCCTCGGCTTCAAAACACCTCACGAGGCCTTTATGCAGCAGCTACACTCGCACCAAAACACCGTTGCACTTCAGACTTGAATCCGCCTTTCAAAATTACGTCCAAACGCTGTCGCGCTCGCAGGTCGTCACCTGTGTACACCTGTGTCAACGCATTGGAATCGAATTTCCCATTTCTCCAGAATTGATCATCAGAAACAGAGACAGGATCGCTGATACCGAAGTAATGGAATGGGCATAGCAGTTTTTCTTCAAGTGCTTCAGGTAGCCTAATCTCGGCAGCGAAACGATAATTAAAATCGGGGAGTATCGAGGTGCCATCCATTCGCTCAGGCGTCGCGGTCAGTCCAAGCAGAATCTTTGGTAGAAGATGATCGAGGAGGGGCCGGTAGCTACTAGCAGTCCCATGATGAGCTTCGTCAATCACGACAAAATCAAAGTAATTTGTTCCTAGATTGTTCCAAGGCTGATGGCCATTGAGGCTCTGTACCGAAGCGAAAACATGGTTCCATTCGATTGGCCCCATTCCATCCACAAGAAGTTCGCCAAAATTTTGGTCCCGAAGCACTGTGCGAAAGCAGTCTCTTGCCTGGATGATGATTTCTTTGCGGTGCGCAACAAACAGCAACCGGGAATTGCCAGAATTTTCACGAAGGAATCGTGCATAGTCGAATGCCGCTATTACTGTCTTGCCAGTACCTGTAGCTGCTACAACAAGATTACGGACCGACCCAGCCTCACGTTCCGCTGCAAGCGCTTCGAGGATTCGCTCCTGAAATGGGTGCGGCCGAATATCAACAAAGAAACGAGGGCTTTCGCTATTCGTATTGCGATGCGCGAATGCAATGGCTTCTCGAAACCGCCCCGCTTGGCTGATATCGAATGGAACAAACTCATCCTTAGCCCAGTAGCCTTCGAACTCTGCCGCAAAACGAGCGAGGATATGCGGCATATCCTGAGCAGTGACTTTGACAGTCCATTCGAGCCCGCTGGTCATGGCTGAACGTGACATGTTCGCTGAACCAATATAGGCAGTAGAAAACCCACTAGCACGGATGAAGTGATAGGCTTTTGCGTGAAGTCGGGTGCGCTCGGTATCATAGGAGACGCGAACAGAAAAGCCCGGTTGGGCAGCCAACCACTCCACAGCTTCTGGATCGGAAGCTCCCATGTAAGAAGTTGTGATAATCCGTACTGGAACGCCTCGTTCAACCAAGTTTTCAAAAGCCGGGCGCAGCAAACGGAGACCGGCGAATTTGATGAACGACACAAGGATGTCTACACGATCCGCAGTCATCATTTCCGTCTTCAACTCGTGCTCTAACTGCGGATCATTGCAAGATCCAGTTAGAAGACTGCTGATATTGAGAGGTGTTACGGGCCGCAGCAAAGATTGACGCACTGATACCGGTCTCACCTCACGAAGTAACGCCTTCGGGCGTTTAAGAAGAATTTTTCGTCTCGTGTAATCCAAGCCATCCTCAACAGATAGCAATTCAATCAAACGATTGACGATTTCAACTTGATGTTCGTTTTTTGCAATCGGTAGCGCTTTGCGGATCACTTGCCAAAGGAACTGGCTGTAAGTGTGTGGCGCGCTTTCATCGTCAACTGCCACCAAGGTGGCAAGGAGATCAGGCCGGCTCTCCAATAATGCGGCGAGGTCCTCGTCCAAAAGAGTTTCGTAGAGTCCGCATGGCAATGAATCATTTGTTGGCATGGGAAACATCCTGCTATTGGAGCGGACGAGAGAAGTAAAGAGGATGAATGATTAGTTGGCTATTCACCACGGTCAAGCGTATGTATGGTTCTCCGTCGCTACAAAACAAACAGGCCGCTTTAAGGATGACAACATCAAACGTCGATATTTCTCGCCTGCAACGCATGCTTCTCGATGAAGGCGCGGCGCGGCTCGACGTTGTCGCCCATGAGCGTGGTAAATATTTCGTCGGCGGCGATGGCGTCGTCGATCTGCACTTTGAGCAGGCGACGTACCTTGGGGTCCATGGTGGTTTCCCAGAGCTGCTCGGGGTTCATCTCGCCGAGGCCTTTGTAGCGCTGTTTGCTGATGCCGCGTTCGACTTCGTTGAACAGCCATGCGATGGCGGCGGCGAAGCTGGTGACGGCTTGCGATTTTTCGCCGCGGCGGATGACGGTCCCCTGGCCATGTGGATCAATCAGCCCGGCAATCAATGCTGCGGTACGGCGGATCTGCTGGTAATCGCCGGAGCGCAGAAATTCCTCGTCAATGAAACCGATGCGCATGTTGCCGTGGCGCAGACGTTCGATGTCGAGCTGCCAGCGTTCGGTCTTGTCGTTGAAACGCGGCCGGATCTGGATGTCCGCTGGTAGATGCTTCGACAAACGGGTGCCGCTTTCGCGTGCTGTGGCTTCACTGGTGACATCGATGTCGATGTCATTTGACAACAGTGTTTGCAAAACTTCGCCGTCAATAAAGTCTCCGACGCGATTCACCACCGCTTCGGAGAGCAGGTAGCTGCGTGTCAGTTCGCCGAGGGTGTTGCCTTCGAGTGGTGCAGCACCTTCCTTTGCAATGAGCTGTGCGCCGTCGAGCGCCAGTGTCAGCAGGTGCTGGTTCAGCGCTTGGTCGTCCTTGATGTACATCTCTGTCTTGCCGTGCTTGATCTTGTAGAGCGGCGGTTGGGCAATGTAGATGTGACCACGCTCAACCAGCTCGGCCATCTGCCGGTAGAAGAAGGTCAGCAGCAAAGTGCGGATGTGTGCGCCGTCAACGTCGGCATCGGTCATGATGATGATGCGGTGGTAGCGCAACTTGGCAATGTCAAAATCTGCGGTACCGATACTGGTGCCGAGTGCTGTGACGAGTGTGACAATCTGTTCGCTGGAGATGAGTTTTTCGAAGCGTGCCTTTTCGACGTTGAGCACTTTACCGCGCAACGGCAGGATCGCCTGAAACTTGCGGTCGCGGCCTTGCTTGGCAGAGCCACCGGCGGAATCACCTTCGACGATATAGATCTCGCAGAGTGATGGGTCTTTTTCCTGACAATCGGCAAGTTTTCCGGGTAATCCAATGTTATCGAGTACGCCCTTGCGCCGCGTGAGTTCACGGGCCTTACGCGCTGCTTCGCGGGCACGGGCTGCATCGATAATCTTGCCGGTAATGATTTTGGCATCAACAGGTTTTTCAAGCAAAAACTCCGCAAGCTTCTGTGCAACGATTTCCTCGACAATCGGACGCACTTCGCCGGAAACGAGTTTTTCCTTGGTCTGCGAGGAGAACTTCGGCTCTGGTACCTTGACGGACAGGACGCAGGCGAGACCTTCACGCATGTCGTCGCCACTGGTTTCAACTTTGGCCTTCTTGGCGAGTTCGTTTTCCTCAATGTACTTGTTGATGACGCGCGTCATTGCGGCGCGCAAGCCGGTCAAGTGCGTGCCGCCATCTTTCTGTGGAATATTGTTGGTAAAACAGAGTACCTGTTCCTGATACGAGTCGTTCCACTGCATTGCCACTTCAACGGTCATACCATCCTTGCCACCGGTGGCATTGAAGACACTGCCATGCAATACAGATTTTGAGCGGTTGATGTATTCGACGAAACCTTTGACACCACCAGAGAAAGCAAAATTCTCTTCCTTGGCGTTGCGCTGATCGACGAGCTTGATCTTGACGCCGTTATTAAGGAAGGACAATTCACGCAGCCGCTTGGCGATGATGTCGTAATGAAATTCGATGTTGCCGAAAGTTTCGGGTGAGGCAAGAAAATGGACTTCGGTGCCGCGCTTTTCGGTTGTGCCGATCACCTTGAGCGGTGCAACAGCGATACCCTGGCGAAACTCCATACTGTGTTTCTGCCCATCGCGACGGATGGTCAGGCGCAGCCAATCGGACAGGGCATTGACCACCGACACACCGACGCCATGCAGACCCCCGGAAACCTTATAGGAATTGGCGTCGAACTTGCCACCGGCATGTAGTTCGGTCATGACGATTTCGGCAGCAGAACGCTTGAACTCGTCGTCCTGCTTGATGTCCGTGGGAATACCACGGCCGTTGTCGGTAACAGAAATGGAGTTGTCGGTGTGGATGGTGATGACAATTTCATCACACCAGCCCGCCAGCGCTTCGTCGATCGCGTTGTCGAGAACCTCAAAAACCATATGGTGCAGACCGGTACCATCGGACGTGTCGCCGATGTACATGCCGGGGCGCTTCCTGACCGCTTCCAGACCCTTAAGAATCTTGATGCTGTTGGAATCGTAACTGCTGTCCTGCTGACCGTTATTCTGGCCGTTATCCCCTGTTTCCTGTTGCGTCATTCGCTGCTCCAATCGTGCTGCAAGTATTTGCTGATGTTAAATACGCATCGGCATTACGACATATTTGAAATTCTGGTTGTTGGGTATCTGAAACAGGGCGCTGCTGGAAGCATCACCGAGATGACATTCGATTTCGTCGGTCGTGACGTTGTTGAGAATATCAAGCAGATAATTGACATTGAAACCGATGTCGATGGTTTCTCCCGAGAAACCGATTTCGATTTCTTCCTGGGCCTCTTCACGTTCGGTGTTATTGCCGATGATCTTCAGGCTGCCAGTGGAAAATACCAGGCGTACCCCCGGTGTTTTTTCGTTGGTAAGAATCTTGGCGCGCTGCAAGGATTGCAGCAATATCTGACGGGAAAGCATGACCAGTTTGTCATGCGTTTTTGGTATCACCCTGTCATAATCCGGGAACTTCCCGTCGATCAATTTTGAAACAAATTCGATTGTGCCAAAACGGAACTGTGCCTGTGTCGGAGTCAGGGCGATTTCCAGCGCATCGTCATTTTCCTGGAGTTGACGCGACAGTTCGATGACCGTCTTGCGCGGCAGGATAACTTCGATAGACGGTAGCTGTTCGGCCAGTGTTTCCCTGGCATATGCCAGACGGTGGCCGTCCGTAGCCACCACGCAAATCTCGTTTCCCTTGACCAGCAACAGCAGGCCGTTCAGGTAGTAGCGAATGTCCTGTTGTGCCATCGCGTACTGCACCAGCGCCAGCAATCGCTTGAACTGCTTCTGGCTCAGCTTGAGACGCGTCTGGTTGGCATCGCTCAGCAGCATGCGCGGGAAGTCTTCTGCCGGCAGGGTTTGCAGGTTGAAGCGGCTGCGTCCTGCCTTGACCTGCAGACGCTTTTCATCAAGCGTCAGGCTAACTTCCGCATCTTCCGCCAGCGATCGCAGGATGTCCTGCAGCTTTCGCGCAGCCACCGTCAGTGCAACCTTTTCTCTGCTTGCCGCTGCCGTGCTGGTCTTGATCTGGATTTCGATGTCAGTGGCCAGCAGGGTTAGCCGATTACCTTCCTTTTCCATCAAAACATTCGAGAGGATCGGCAGGGTGTGACGTTTTTCGACAATGCCGCAAACGGCTTGCAGAGGTTCAAGAATCTGGTCGCGAGGGCCTTTAAAAAGGAGCATTCTATAAAATCTCCAATAATAATTATGCAAACACTAAATCTGTGAAGATGGTTAAAAATGTTTTTATTTTCATGATGTTGCTTGCTGTATAAACCTGTTTAAAAGCCTTCCTGAGAACTGTGGATGAATGTGGGCAGTTTTGTTTGGTACAGGGAATCTGCTACTTATTCACATTCTTCACAGCTTCGATACAGGGGTTATTGCAGGTGTTATACATGCATATTAACTAACCTTTCAGTGTCTGCATTAATACATGAACATCATTACCAAGTTGGGTTTCCTTGGTGCGCAGATCGTTGATTGTACGGCAAGCGTGTAAGACAGTGGTGTGATCGCGGCCACCGAAAGCTTCGCCGATCTCCGGCAGGCTGTGGTGAGTGAGTTCACGCGTCAGCCACATGGCGATCTGTCGTGGTCGAGCAACCGCACGCGTGCGCTTTTTTGAATACATTTCAGCGACCTTGAGCTTGTAGTAGTCAGCCACGGTTTTCTGGATCAACTCCATGGTGAGCTGACGATTGGTGGCGCCAAAAATATCCTTCAGGGCTTCCTTGGCGAGATCTATATCGACTTCCTTGCCCTGAAAGCGTGCGAATGCCAGTACCTTGTTGAGCGCGCCTTCAAGTTCGCGAACATTGGAGCGGAGGTTTTTGGCAATGAGGAAGGCAACATCATCACCGAGATTTATTTTGGCTGTCTCGGCCTTCTTTTTAAGGATGGCAACGCGCATTTCCGGTTCGGGTGGTTCGATTTGCACCGTGAGGCCCCAGTCGAAACGCGAGATCAGGCGCTCTTGCAGACCGGTGACATCCTTGGGGTAGGTATCGCTGGTAATGACAATCTGTTTCTTGGATTCGACGAGCGCATTAAATGCATAAAAGAACTCTTCCTGCGTTCGGATCTTGTTGTTGAAAAACTGGATGTCATCGATCAGCAGCAGATCAAGTGAACGATAATAGCGCTTGAATTCGTCGAATGTTTTTTGTTGATAAGCGCGCACTACGTCGGCAAAGTAATCCTCGGCATGAACGTAGCGAATCACCATGTCCGGATTGTGACGCCAGACCTCGTTGCCCAAGGCGTGGATCAAGTGGGTTTTACCGAGGCCTACCCCTCCGTAAATAAACAGGGGATTGTAGGAAAGGCCAGGATTGAGGGCGACTTGCTGGGCTGCCGCGCGGGCAAGGTCGTTGGCTCGACCGGTTACCAGGTTGTCGAAGGTGAAGTCCCGGTTGAGCCGGGATTTTTCGTAGGCAGTATCAATCGAGCGTACCGCTTTTGACGCTTTTGAATTTAAACCGGCCGAAATTGCTGTCGGTTCCGGTTTATTCCGGGTTTCCTGATGACTTTCGACAGGAGGGGCGACGGATGTGGTCGTAGCGGGTTCGGCCAGGCTCAGGCTAATGCTGACCGGTGAGGGAAAGAATTTATGACTCAGTGTCTGGATTTTTTCCAGATAGCGTTCGCGAACCCATTGCAGGACAAAACGATTGGGCGCTATCAATTGCAGGCGGGGTGGCGTCTGTTTTTCCTTCAATTCATCGGATGCATCAAAGTCGGGCTCGTCACCTTCAAGCCGCAGGGTTTTGATCCAGGTATTGAATTGTTGCGCAGGCAGTTCCTGTTCGAACTGGCTCAGGCAGGTAGACCAGAATTCACTCATAATTTGATAAGGAAACCGCCGGTTTTTACCCCGTGGTTAGTTGTTAACTTATTGTTTTTATTTTATTATTATGGATTGCACAGAAGTTTTCGCTATTTTCTGGCAATTCAGGAGCAAGGCGCATTTTAGCGGTTTTAAGGAAAGTTACCCACAGACCTGCAGAAAAATACTGCTTGACATTCTGTGGGCAAAAAACCATAATTTCCGGTTCTTTTTTAGAGAGAGATTGCCATGAAACGCACTTATCAGCCTTCGGTTGTACGTCGCAAGCGTACTCACGGCTTCCTTGTGCGCATGCGCACGCGTGGCGGTCGTTCCGTGATTCGTGCTCGTCGCGCCAAGGGCCGCAAATCCCTGAGCGTTTGATTGTTTGACGCTGTTGTCCGCGCTGTTGCCAGAAAAGGCCGATAGCGAAGCTGCCGATGAAAAGCTTGTCGGCATCGGCTTGGAGTTTTTGTGGGAGCACAGATTACATACTCCCACAGATTTTTCTACGGTGTTTGCTGCGCGACGCGTTCTTCGCGGTACTTGGTTCGACCTGCATTATGCGGATCGTCCGGCTTCCGATGCTTCATCGTCCAGTGCCAGGCTTGGTCTGGTTGTGGCAAAAAAGCTGGCGCGCCTCGCGGTGCAGCGAAATTTGCTCAAACGCCTGGCGCGTGAAACCTTTCGCCATCTTCGCAGTCAACTACCTGCTTATGACTTGGTGTTGCGTCTGGCAAAGCCGCCCGGCGACCATCTAAAACCAGAAGCGCGCAAGGCTTTGCGCAAGGACATGGAACAACTGCTGGCCAGATTGCCTCAACCCCGGCAAGAGCGATGAAAAATTTGCTGATTGCTCCGCTGCTTGTTCTGATCCGTATCTATCAGTACGTTTTCAGGCCATTCCTGGGGCGCAGTTGCCGCTTTCATCCGAGCTGTTCGGAGTACGCCGGCGAGGCTTTGCAACGGTATGGTCTATTGCAAGGCCTGTGGCTGGCGCTACGCCGCGTTTTGCGCTGTCATCCCGGATGCCCGGGAGGGTTCGATCCGGTTCCCTAGCGGTTATTGGTATTTCTGGCGGGTACTGATTCGAGGATCCGCTGCGTATAACAAAAATAAACAAAAATAACTCTTTATAATCGCCTGCCGATTCCAGCCCCCTGAACCGAAAGAGTGTCGATGGACAATCAACGTCTGATCCTATTGTTGGTGTTTTTCTTTTCCGTCTTCATGCTTTGGGATGGATGGCAGAAGCAGGGGCAACCCAGACCGATGCCGCCGATTGCAGCAACGCAGGGCGCTTCTACCTCCGCATCCGTCGACAATGCGGCGAATGCGGTACCAACGCCTGTCACAACGATGAATCCTCCTGCGAGCAGTCCGACACCTGGCGCCGCCGTGGTGCCGACTGCGACTTCGGCTGCGGCGGTTCAGACGGCGCCCGGACAGACGATCAAGACCGATCTGTTCATCGCCGAAATTTCTGCGCAAGGCGGTGATCTGACCCGGCTTGAACTGGTCAAGCATCGCGCCACCGAGGATGGCAGCAAGAACTTTATTCTTTTCGATAACGGCGAGAAGCACATTTATGAGGCACAAAGCGGGTTGATCGGTGAGAATCTGCCGAATCACAAAAGCCTGTATCAGTTTGCTTCCACCAATACGGAACTCAAGGACGGGCAGGATACACTTGAGGTCCGCCTCGAAGCACCTGCCGTGAATGGCCTGCACGTGGCAAAAATCTACACTTTTCACCGTGGCAGCTATTTGATCAATGTGTCCTATGAGGTTGTCAATCAAGGTACAGCAGCGCTGGCACCCAATGTCTATTTTCAGATGGAGCGCGATGGCAAACCTGCCGAGACGAGCACCGGCCATGCGATGGGTGTGAGTGTATTTACCGGCCCGGCGGTGTATACCGAGCAGGATAAATATCAGAAAGTCAGTTTTGAAGATGTCGACAAGGGCAAGGCCAAGTATGCACAAAAAGCCGACAACGGCTGGATTGCCATGGTGCAGCATTATTTTGTAACAGCCTGGTTGCCGCAGGGCAATGGCGAGCGCGAGTTCTACATCAACAAGCTCAGCGAGGGTCTTTATCGTGTCGGCATCATTCTGCCGATGGCGCAGATTGCGCCTGGCACCAGCGGAAAGATCTCCGTTCAGTTGTATGCCGGCCCGCAGGAACAGGACAATCTTGGCAAAATCGCTCCAGGACTGAATCTGGTAGTTGATTATGGCTGGCTGACGGTGATCGCCTCGCCGCTGTTCTGGGTGCTGGAAATGCTGCACAAAATGGTCGGCAACTGGGGTTGGGCGATCATCGCCCTGACCGTTCTGCTGAAGCTGATTTTCTTCCCGCTGTCGGCTACAAGTTACAAGTCCATGGCAAAGATGAAGCTGGTTGCACCCAAGTTGACGAAACTCAAGGAAACCTATGGTGATGATCGTGCCCGGCTGAATCAGGAAATGATGGAGCTTTACAAGCGCGAGAAAATCAATCCGCTGGGCGGCTGTCTGCCGATTGTGGTGCAGATCCCGGTGTTCATCTCGCTGTACTGGGTGTTGCTCGGAACCGTGGAAATGCGCTATGCGCCGTTCATCGGCTACATTCATGACCTTTCCGCCAAAGATCCGTACTACCTCTTGCCGCTGTTCATGGGGGCGACGATGTTTGTGCAGACCAGGCTCAATCCGACGCCACCCGATCCGATTCAGGCCAAGGTCATGTTGTTCATGCCGATTGTATTTACCGGCATGTTCCTGTTCTTCCCCTCGGGACTGGTGCTCTACTGGATCGTCAACAACTTGCTGTCGATTGGGCAACAGTGGCAGATTACCCGCATGATCGAGAGTGGTGGAAAGAAAGCCACATAGCGATGTGATTGCCGCTGTTGCAACCGCTCCGGGACGCGGTGGCATCGGCGTAGTGCGCATATCCGGCACGGCATTGCTCAACCTTGCAGAAGCGTTATGCGGACTACGGCCGCAACCGCGCTTTGCTACGCTGGTAACTTTCCGCGATGCTTTGGGGCAATTGCTCGATCAGGGCATTCTGCTGTATTTTCCGGCACCCCATTCGTTCACCGGCGAGGATGTCCTTGAGTTGCAGGGTCATGGCGGCCCTGTGGTGCTGCATCTATTGTTGCAGCGCTGTCTGGAACTCGGTGCGCGCCTTGCCGAACCTGGCGAATTCACGCAGCGCGCCTTTCTCAACGATAAGCTCGATCTGGCACAGGCCGAAGCCGTTGCCGATCTGATCGATGCTTCCAGCGCACAGGCGGTTCGTTCGGCATTGCGTTCCCTGTCTGGAGAATTCTCGCGGCTGGTGCATGGTCTGGTCGACCGCCTGATTGACGTGCGCATGCTGATTGAGGCGACTCTCGATTTTCCAGATGAAGAAATCGAAGCCGAAAACATTTTACGTAGTGCCAATGTTGAACAGCGTCTGCTGCAGTTACGCAGCGATCTTGATGTAATCCATCAGCGTGCCCGGCAGGGCAGCCTGTTGCGCAACGGCTTGCAGGTGGTGCTGGCCGGTCCGCCGAATGTCGGCAAATCCTCACTGTTGAATTGTCTCGCTGGCGAAGAGAGCGCTATTGTCACGGAAATTGCCGGCACGACCCGCGATGCGGTGCGCGAGACGATCCAGATCGAGGGTATTCCCCTGCACATCATCGATACCGCCGGCCTGCGCGATACCGGCGATACGGTCGAGAAGCTGGGTATCGCGCGCAGTTGGCGTGAGATTGAATGTGCCGACGTGATTTTGCAACTGGTTGATGCAACCTCGGGAGTCACCATTGCCGATGAGGCAATTGCCGCACAATTCCCAGCCGGGGTTGAGCGTCTGATAGTACATAACAAGTGCGACCTGCTCGGCCAGCAGGCTTTTCGCAGCGAGGAGAGCGGCTACGTGCATCTGCATCTTTCTGCCAAAAGTGGCGCAGGCATTGATTTACTGCATACCGAATTGTTGCGCGTTGCCGGCTGGCAGACGCATGGTGAGGATGTGATTCTCGCTCGTGAGCGTCACCTGCAAGCATTGGCAACCGCCGGGATGCACATGGAATGTGCGCTCGACGAGATTTCACGACTTGAACTTTGTGCCGAAGAACTGCGCTTAGCGCAGCAGGCACTGGCCGGAATCACCGGGGAATTCAGTGCCGACGATCTGCTCGGTGCAATTTTCTCGCGGTTTTGTATCGGGAAATAACCTGCATTTACTTGGCAAGGCCGAGGTATGTTTCGTAGAGTTCCCCGTCGTTCCAGTAATCAGAGACTTGCCGGATGTCCCGTGATATAGCTGGTTTTTTCAATGGCATCTGGCACTTGTTTTATCTGTCAGGTTGTTTCATACACGGCTATCTGCCCGACATATTCATTTTTTATTGCAGTTCTTCTTTCAATAATCAGGCCTGGATCCGTATCCTTGATCCTGAAATCAATATCTTTTAAGAAGGCTCTTACGACAGTGTGCGCTAGGGTTTTGTCCAGCATATGCTTGAAGCCAACGCGATCCAATAGTATCGAAGCAATCTTTTCTGACTGAATATCAACTTCTGCGACGAAGTTGATATCGCCTCGGTATTCACCAATCGGGTTTGTAACGAGCATAGTCAGCATTTGTGTGAATGCGTTCGGGATATCCCTGCGGCCTCCCTTCAAGGTAAGACCTGCTTCGATAATCTTCATCCAGATATCGCCGGCGCAATCGACAGGCCCGGTGCAGATCGAATATCCGTCGACAATGCTTTCCGTAGTTTCATGCACCCGGAAGATCTGCACGTATTTAGTGCCTGCATTGTGATAGCCGCGAAAAAGATTATCGCACCAGACTTCTTTGGGATGGCCTATCCCTTTGTCAAAATATACCCGTTTATGTATTTCGTATACCTTGCTGATAGTCTGTTCCGTCAGCTGGCTTGGCGTTGTAATGAGTGAATCCATTTTTATGGCTGGACATTAGCCTCATACAGTCTGTATGTTTTGCATACTTTTGGTGCCTCGTCGTTGCTGAGTACCTTTGGATCGAGAATGGGGCACGAATAGAACGTTATGCCATTATCATAACATAACTTGGTTAGCAGGGCGTATGTTTCCATTCTGGTCAGCTCGGGAAGAATTCTTCCCCTACCAATATTGATTTTGATTTCTTCAGTCATCATATCCCAGCTTTTCCTGAGCAGTTCGTTCTCCTGCATCTTTTGCGCTTTGTCATCGCGGGGGTTAATGACTAGGTAGGATGCCTTGATATATTTATTGCCGACTGCCGCGCATGCTTGCACTAGGCTTGATAGTCTTTCGTGTTGATCGTCGAGATGCGGATATAGCGGCATGAACAATGTGGTTACCATGAATCCAGCATCAACCAGTGTTTTGATTGTGGCGAGTCTGTTAGCTGCACTGGCCGCACCTGGTTCAAGAAGCTTGTTCAAGTTGTCATCCAACCGTGCCAAAGACACTTGTGCATATACCTGTTTCTTGTACTGCATCATTAATTCCAGCGTGTGTTGCGGAATCATGGTTTTGGTGGTGATCAGGAAATTCACGCCTTTCGGAAGAAAGGCTTCCAGAATTCTATGGGTATTGTCTCTGGCATTCTTGGAAAACGGATCCGAGTTCGGACTCAGGTATATACCCTTCTTGATTAAGTCGGCCGGGTAGTCGCCATCGATTAGATGATCAATGGCCAATGGTTGTGGCCTTCCGTCATTTTTTAAGCTGCAGTAGATGCATCCGACATTGCATGACGAAACAACATCAAGTTCATACTTGCCGATACACGCATAGTGCGGCGGAAGAAATTGGGCGACATTGGGTTGCGCGGGCTTGATGAACTGAATGGCCTGAGCATCAGACATTTTGTGTTCCTTTAGATAGTCTTCGATTGCACAATTGTGATTTTACCCACTGGCAGTTTGACAGGAAACATGATGATTTGGTTGCAACAATCAGCAGGCTCTTGGCAGGATATAACAGTTAATATTCTGTTTGTAGGTTGTTACGCGCATGGCGTCAAAAATGCTTCAGTGTGGGCCGGTCGATAGAATGGCTCCGCCCCAAGTGAAGCCGCCGCCAAAAGTGCACAAGCCGATACGTCCCCCGACGCCTGCCTTGCTCCAAGGCCGCCGGAGAACCGTGTCGAGCGCCAGCGGAATGCTGCTGGATGAAGTGTTGCCGAACTGACTAATCTCATTCCACACTCGCTCTGGCGGCAACTTGAGCCGGTTGCGCATTGCTTCAATGATGCGCCCGTTGGCTTGGTGTGGCACGATGAGGTCGAGATCAGCAATGTTGATTCCAGATTCTGCGCAGGCTGCCGTAAGCACCGAGTTCATTTTTCGAACTGCCTCGGAGAAGACCCGCCGCCCTTCGATGTGTGTCCAGGCACCCGAAGTGAGGTGTGGCACCGACAGCATCGAGCCATCCTCGCCTTGGGCGTTGATCAGCGGACGGTGAAGCATTGCCAGGCTGTTGGTGCTATCGTTGTCAATGCTGCTGATGATCGTCGCTGTAGCAGCATCGCCGAAGATGGTGGATGTATCGGGGTCGTTAATATCGGTCACGCGGCGCATCAACTCCGTGGTCAGGATCAGCACGTTTGCCCCGGGTCTGCTCTGCAAAAAATCCCATGCGACAGAAAGTGCGTACAGATAGCCACTGCAGGCTGCCATGATGTCGTAGGCTGGAACCTGCAGATCCGGGTCGAGTCGCTGCAATATAAGGCAGGCCGTGGATGGAACCACCGTGACCGGCGTACTTGTGCTGCAGATTACCAGGTGCAGATCTTTGATATTGAGCTGTGCCTCTGCAAGGGCCAGACCGGCAGCCTCAGCCGCCATACTGATGGTATCTTGTGTATCGTCGGCGACGATACGGCTCTCTATTCCGGTGCGCTCAAAGATCCCGTCGCTGTTTCCCTCGGCGAATGCGGGAAAGCGCGGCAGCAGTTCCTGGTTGTGCAGCCGCGCTCGGCCTCGTATAACGCCAAGACCTGTCAGTGCAACTTTCAGAGCAACTGATGGTGCAATGGTTTTGAGTATGGTCAGAGGATCTGCAGCGGGGCGTCGAGTGAGGCGTGGAGTGCCCTGATACTCACGCGTTGCCTGGCGCTGACGGGCGTGCACAACTGCCAGCGTCAGCAGCGGCGCATCCACTGCAGCCTGATCACCAACCTGCAGGTGCAATTTCTCGACCGTTCCATCAGCTGGCGAAACCATATCTACCATAGCCTTGTCTGCTTCCAGAGTTGCCAGCGGCTGGCCGGTCTTGACCTGATCGCCTATCTTGACCAGCATTTCGATTACCTCGACCTGCTGGTCTGCCGGACTTGAGCCGATGGCAGTTACGATCATCCGGTTGTCACCCACCTCGATCAACTGGTCCCAGCTCAGTTCGAGATCCAGCATTTCGGCAGCCGCAGTAAGCAAGCTTTCGAAGGAGGGCAGAATCTCAAGCTGATTGCCAAAATTACAGGGTATATAGGCATCCGGACGCGTCAGCCGACGGTATTGAATCGGTATATCTAGAGTCTCCGCCACTGATGCCAAAATCTCGGCACCAAAACCTGCGGTCTGATTGTCTTCGTGCACCACCAGCAGCCGTCGCGTTTTGCGTGCCGAGGTGCAAACGGCTTCACGATCGAATGGAGCCATCCAGCGCAGATCAAGGACTTCTGCCGTGATTCCAACCGTATCCAGCGCGCTCGCGACCTTCTCGCATAGGGGTAGGGTATTGCCCCAGCCGACCAACGTGATATCGGTGCCCTTGCGCACACAGCGTGCCCGGCCCAGCGGAATAATCTGTCGGCTTACGTCGGATGAGGTTGTGTGTTCCCGATCATTGAGCAGCGCCTTCGGATACAAGATAACTGTTGGTCGCCGGCTGGCGAACGCTGTATTGAGCATTCCGGCTGCATCGGCTGCGGAAGCAGGCATGCCGACATCGATTCCGGGAAGATGCGCCAGGAGAGACTCATAAGTGTGAGCATGAAACGGGCCGAGTCCTGGGCGGTAGGCACCACAGGCAGCCAGTACGATGACCGGAGCATGCCAGCCGCCGTTCGAGCGCCATTCCAGTGTGGCCAGTTCAGCAGCCAGTTGATTGAAGGCCAGAGGCAAAAAGTCGGCAAACTGCAGGAAGGCAACCGGTCGCCCACCGGCCAGCGCCCGGCCGATGCTTGTACCAAGGATCGTCGATTCGCTCAGAGGGGCGTTGCGGACGCGGCCGGGGAATGCTGAACTCAAGCCGCGCGTGACACCAAACACATCACCCTTTGGGTCCTCGATATCCTGACCGTAGAGGGAAACCAAAGGATCGGCCAGTAATCTGGCACGCAAGGTTTCGCGCAAGGCTTCTGTCATTGTCAGCGCACCGCCCGGAGTACCGCGAAATTCCTGCGTCGAATCGATTTGATCTATTTCGTCCGGTGCCGTCTGCTTGGCTTGCTGGAGACCGGTCGGAGGTGGATTCAGCAGCGCCTGCTCGGCAGCAGCTTGTACGGCAACTTCTACAGCCTGTTCAATGACTCGCAGCGACGCTTCTTCATGGCCCGCATTCAACAGGGCTGAGCGCAGCCTGCTCACCGGGTCACTCGTGCTGCGGGCGTGGTCACGCTCATTCTGATCGCGATAGACGCGCTCATCGTCGGCATTGGTGTGATCAGCCAGACGTTCCATCGAGAGTAGGCACAGAGCTGGGCCTCGCGTGCTTCTGATCTGCTCGACTATTGATTGCAGGTCAGCTGCGCAGGCAAGTGCATCGCGGCCGTCGAATCGATGAATTGGCAAACCCATGAAGGCGGCGGCATCACCATCAGGCAGGGAGTAAAACGTGCGGCCTGGGGTCCGCGTGGAGATCGCGTACTGATTATCTTCTATCAGGAACAGTACTGGAAGTGTCGAACGAACTGCCTCGGCGACGGCTTCGAGAAATTCACCCTGTTGGGTTCCTCCATCGCCCAGTGAGCACACCACCAGCGGCCGTGTTGTCGTGTCGCGGATTTGTGCCGCAATACCTACGGATTGCAGTGCATTATTGGCCACGGGTCCGACCATCGGTAGGACGTTAACTGCGGGGACACTGAGCATCGGCGATAGCTGGCGGCCGGCCGACATGCTAGCGGCATTGCATAGCACGGTGTTGAAAAACTCCACGATCGGCACGCCACGCGCCAGCAGCAGCGCCTTGTCACGGTAGTGGCAGTGCAAAAAATCGTCTGGTTGCAGCCAGGTAGCCAGCGCAGCCACAGATTCGTGTCCGGCGCCACTGGCGTGGAAGAAAGCTTCTCCGCGCCCGACCAGCTGGTGCTCCATCGCATCAACGAGACGTGCAGAGTACATCCATCGGTAAAGTTTGAGATCGCGGTTGGCTATGCTGGACTCCTGTTTAAGTCAAACTGCTATTGCCTCCCTAGCATAGCCGGGAGATATCCATTTTATTTCTTGGTAACTTGTCGGATCAACCTGAATTATTTTGCTTGTACGGCAATGTCAGCATGTACCTGTTGCATGTCAAC
>Ga0073900_10000990_pt1 | contig 16405 bp, 13 predicted proteins | sample KloWWTmetKNB5Kit_FD_66666 | JGI IMG/M metagenome (GOLD analysis project Ga0073900, IMG submission 66666) | Active sludge microbial communities from Klosterneuburg, Austria, studying microevolution and ecology of nitrifiers - Klosterneuburg... | ecosystem: Engineered > WWTP > Aerobic digester >...
TCTCTGTTGGATTCTAGCAGGCAATTGTTACCTCAATTTTATAGTACTGAAGGCAGGGAAATGAATCCACTAGATTATGGTGGATTGAACCAATCACTAGGACTCTATGGTGATATGAGATTTCTCACCACTTTAGCTGGAGTTTATATCACTAGCTATCGAAGCAATAGTATTCTTTATGAGAGTTTGACGCCTTTAGAGAAGCGAGCTTCCCCCATATCTACAGCCGGATTTAGAATTTATGACGGACGAAAAAGTGGCCCTGTATATATTATGACCGGAAACAGCCAACTGTCCAGTTGTATTTTTATCTTATGTCCCGGAACAAAAACTGCTGTAGTAGCGGCTGGGAATAGTGGCTATTCTCTTCACATATTGGCTATCGATATCATGCGAATGATTAATTTTGAATGGAAAAGAAAAAATATTGATGAAAAATAAGGCAAAAGCGAGCAAAGGTGGAATTGTGTATTCTACCGATCCAGACTACAATTTTCCATTGGGTGAAGAGTTTCAATCTTTAGATATAAATGAAATTAAAGTTATGCCTTTACGGGTATGGGTAGACAAAAAAAACAGAGGCGGTAAAGAAGCCACTATAATTCGGGGGTTTTCAGGTCATACCACGGAACTGGAAACTCTCGGCAAAACGCTCAAGACAAAATGTGGCGTAGGTGGTGCAGCTAAGGATGGAGAGATCATACTGCAGGGCAATCACCGGGACAAAGTAGTTAAGTGGCTTCATGAGATGGGATACATCGGTGCAAAGAGTGCTGGAGGCTGATTTGAACAACTTTGATTTTATTTGTTTATACTAATTGTAAAACCTGCACTGCAGACTTATTTTAATATCTAAAACATTTACGATGAAGCAATTATTTTTTGTTCTTATGATCGCACTTTCATTAGGTGCTTGCAAAAAGAAAGAAACTGTCACAACTACAAGTGACGAAGGTACTGTTACCACAACTACTACCACCACGAATTCTACTCCCACTGCAGTAGACAAGAACCTGGATTCAGATGTCCAGGACATTATGAATGCATATAACCAATATGTAGTGGACTATGAAAAGGCAGTTAAGGAGAAAAATTCAGCAGCAATGACTGAGCTCAACACACGCTTAGTTAAACTGCAAGCAAAAGGACAAGAAGTCTTTAATAATGCAAAAGTTGAAAGTGCTGAAACTGCCGATAAACTCGGAGCTTTCATGAAAGAAAAAGGAGAGCAGATTCAAAAGATCTCAGCTGAAACCATGCATTGATTTCGTTCTGAGTAGGACAAAAGAAAAGAGCTGGCATATGCCGGCTCTTTTTTTTATGATAAATATTTTCCTACGATAGGGACTCTCCTGCCCATGCCGAAAGCTTTGTTTGAGACTCTTAGAACAGGTGCAGATTGTTCTCTTTTAAACTCGTTGATATTCACCAGTCTTAGAATACGGGAGACTAGTGACTTATCAAATCCGAGGTTCACTATTTCAGCGGGTCCTTTGCGGTTTTCAATATATTCAAACAGTACTTTATCTAGTATAGCGTATTCAGGTAAGCTGTCAGAGTCCTTTTGGTCGGGGCGAAGTTCAGCCGATGGTGGCTTTTCGATGGTGTGCACCGGTATTATTACTTCATCTTTATTAATAAAATGTGCCAACTCATACACTTCACTCTTATAGATATCACCCAGTACAGCTATGCCACCGCACATATCTCCATATAGGGTTCCATATCCGACCGCCATTTCCGATTTATTTGAAGTATTGAGAAGGATATTACCAAATTTATTTGATAGAGCCATAAGTATCATCCCTCTTATACGGGCCTGAATATTTTCCTCTGTCAGACCAGGCTCCTTGCCTTCAAAAAAAGGAGCCAAACTATATTCATATTCCTGGTTGATCTCATGAATGGGAATTACATCATATCGGATGCCCAAAGTCTGAGCCAGAGTGATGGCATCATCCACACTATGTTGCGAAGAATATTGCGATGGCATGAGTACTACACGAACATTTTCTTTGCCTAGAGCTCGCACGGCCAGTACTGCAGTTAAAGCAGAGTCGATTCCACCGGATAACCCTAATATCGCACTTTTAAAGTTCAATTTTTTAAAATAATCTTTAATACCTAAGATCAATGCCTGATGAATAAGTGCCATTTTCTCTTTTGGCAATTCATTATTTTTCGAATTAGATTCAACTTCTCCTAGATCATATACTTGCACATATTCTTCAAAATACCTCATTTCATCATATACAATACCTTGTGAAGACATAATAATAGATCCCCCGTCAAAAATCACATCAGTCTGAGCTCCAACATGATTCACATAGAAAACAGGTATTTTATAACGATTCACATTAGTCCTAAGGATAAGAATACGCTCTCCGGCGTGATCAAAGCTGAATGGCGAGGCTGATACATTAATCATGACATCCGGCTTTTCAATAGTGAGCACATCCATAGGACAGATAGTATAAAGCGGGTTGAGATTGCCCACATTCCAGATATCCTCACAGATAGTCAGTGCAATTTTAATTCCCTTATAAGTAACTGTGCTAAAATCCTTGGCGGGCTCGAAATATCTATATTCATCAAAGATATCATAAGTTGGCAGTAGAGCTTTATCGCTGCGATGAAGTATCTTTTGATCAGCAAGAAAATAGACGGAATTGAAAAGATCCTTCCCCTCTGCGATCGGATTTACAGTAGGAGATCCAATGACAATAGCAATATCCACTGCCAACTCAGTAACCTGCTTCAATACTTGATTAGCTCCGTGTATAAAGTCTTTGAATTCTAAAAAATCACGGGGCGGATAACCACATGTGGCCAATTCACCGAAGCAGATGATATCTGCGCCTTTTTCTTTTGCTTGAAATACAAATTTCTCTATCTTGGTATAGTTCCCTTGGAAATCGCCAATCAAATAATCTAGCTGAGCCAGCGCAATCTTCATGTATTCAAAATGCTTAAGTAGTAAAAATAAAAGCGGTTAATCTTTACCGGTATATTTCTTGATTGCTTCCTTGATCTTTTCCCGTCGATTTTCAGGACTCGGGTGAGTGCTCTGGAATTCCGGAACCTTAGCTCCACCACTCGCTTTTTCAAGAATATCCATCACACTGATCAATGCATGCGGATCATAGCCGGCTTCGTACATAAAGCGTACGCCCAGATCGTCAGATTGTAGTTCCTGGCCCCGACCATAACTCATAGAGATAGATGAAGCTACCACCTGGGCTATCTGAGCAGTATTCATATCACCACCAGCACCGATCATAACTCCACTTACGAGGCCTTGATTTCGCTGTTCCACCGCCATTCGCTCGGCACTGTGACGGGCCACGACGTGCCCAATCTCATGTCCGAGTACACCGGCCAACTGATCTTCGTTTTCCAGCCGACTGAATAAAGCCGCCGTAATGAAGATCTGTCCCCCAGGCAAAGCAAAAGCATTAACAGTGTTAGGATCTGCGAGCAGGTAAAAATTATATTTATATGGAGTCGAAGCTGCACTACTCTTTGATACGACTTTATTCCCAACTTCCTTGACAAATGCCTGAGCTTTCATATCCGGGTGCAAGCCACCAAATTCTTCTGCCATCTGAGGGGCACTCTGCAGTCCAATGGCTATCTCTTCATCAACAGTTAAAGCAATATGCTGCTTGTCATGGGTCACCTCATTCACCTGAGTATTAGAGTAATATCTAAACAGCGAAAACGCTACAACGACGAGGCCGATAATCAAGGTGAGTTTATTTCTTCGCATAGAGGTATATAATATTCAGTTTATCAATTACAAGATAATAGAATAAATGTAAAGTGGTTCACATTATGACTCAAATACTTAGAAAGAAAAATATATTATTTTAATTAATATTGACGCTTAAGCCACAGCCTTTAAGTAAAATTAGTCATCAAATAATAGGTCCTTCCAATTAAACTATCGAAGAAATAAATCTTCTAAACGCATATATGTTTCCAAATCCTCTATATTCAATTTATATCTAAATCTATAAGTATGGCTTCATTAAGTCCGATTTCCGGAAAATTAGGTGAAAGGAAAGCAGCTCATCTACTCAGAAGAGCCACCTATTTTATCACAAAAAAGAGAATTGCAGATTTTGCATCAATGAATGTCAATCAAGCCTTAGCCCAACTGACCGCTCCTTATGTCTTCAAGGCAGAGCAACCCATCGATCCTGACACCGAATCAGTCTGGATCAATAATGGTACTGCCACTGTGACGCAGGAATTCAAATTGAGAGCCTATGTGCGGAACTGGCAACTAAATGAATCCAGGTATGACCAGACCATGTATTCAAAGATGTCATTTTTCTTGCATAAGATTTTTGTAACAAGCTATCTGGAAAGTACGTCCGCACGATTTTTTGACTATCTAGCGCTGATACGCTTTTATGGGTTGGGTTCCTATAAGTCGTTGGCTCGTAAGATGACGCTAGACAACCTAATGCTTATTTACTTAAATAATACGCTAAATAACAAGACCGCTCCAAATGAAAACTATGCCCGAGAATTTTTGGAATTATTCACCATCGGAAAGGGAGAGCAAATAGAACCTGGTAATTATACCAATTATACCGAAGCTGATGTAATTGCAGGAGCGAAGCTTCTTACCGGATTCAAGACATCAACTAGAGGTGATGTGATTGATTCTGAGACCGGAATCCCCAAAGGGAGGAACTCTTTCTCCTCACATAATACTGAACCGAAACAATTCAGTGCTGCTTTTGGGAACAAAGTGATTTCCCCTGCTACATCTGCCGCAGACATGGATAGGGAACTCAATGATTACATTGAAATGATATTTGCTCAAAAAGAAACAGCGCGATTTTACTGCAGGCGTCTATACAGATATATGGTTGCACGTGAGATAACTGCAGAGATCGAGCAGGATATTATAATCCCGTTGGCTGATCAGTTGATTGCGGATGATTATGAGGTAATGAACAGTGTTAAAATTTTACTTGCTTCATCACACTTCTACGATCAGGATGATTCTATATCTACTGATGAAATAATAGGAGCTCTCATTAAATCACCTTTGGAACTTTTCCTCACCACGACTAATCTATTTGAAATACCGTGGCAGGATCATCAGACAGACACAGCAAATCTGTACAAACATCTGGACCAACTAGTCGTGAATGTGATTTTAAATCAGGGTGGTATGGTGTATTATGCTCCTGCCGATGTAGCCGGATATGGGCCTTATTATCAAAGTCCTGATTATGACCTTGGCTGGTTTACAGCGAATACTATAATATGCCGATACAAACTATCAGAAATGCTGATCACCGGAAAATCCTATTTGAACAATACCCGAAATATAGGTGGAATACTAGATATGGCTTCCTTTGTCAAAGACAGCGGTTATTTTACTGATCCAAAAGATCCACATAAATTAATACAAGAATTGGCAAATGATCTTTTCCCCGAAGCTCCGGATGAGGACCGGATCAGCTATTTCCTCACTCAGTTTCTGGATGATGTGACCCCGGAGGACTGGGCGTATGAATGGGAAAAATACCTACAGACCGGCAAAAAAGAAGAAGTGAATCTGGGCCTTAATAAGCTACTGGAAGCAGTCCTGGGAGCGCAGGAATATCAAATCATTTAATCATTAAATATCAAGAAATCTAAAGGACATGAAACGTAGAAATTTCCTTAGAATAACAGGCCCACTTGCTTTTTCTCCTGTAGTGATGAAAGGCAATCTATTACGACCTTTTGCCACAGGCTCACTTACGAAATTGTTTGGGTGCGAAGATGTCAATGACCGTCATTTGGTTGTAGTCCAAATAAAGGGTGGTAACGATGGGCTTAACTGTATCATTCCTCTCAATCAATATGATCTGTACAAAACATACAGACCCAAAATAGCTATCCCTCAGGCAGATTTGGTCAATCTGGATTCCACTGTGACTTTAGAACGACAAGTGGGACTGCATCCCAGTCTTACTTCATTCAAGGCACTGTATGAAAGGAATGAGTTCTCCTTTGTTCAGGCAGTAGGCTATGCCAATTCGAATAAATCGCATTTTAAAGGAACCGATTTGTGGTTGTCCGGTGGCGATTCCACTCAGAGTAAGAACAACTTAAACAGCGGATGGCTGGGACGATATCTCGATAGTTCCTATCCGGGCTTAGCGGGTGAACCAACTTTGGATCATCTGGATCCACTGGGAATTCAATTGGGTAGCAAACAACAATCTCTTGGATTCCATACTGAGGAGCAACATGAGGCAGGTATTAATTTATCAGGCCAGGATCCGGCAGGATTTTACACGTTAGTATCTGAAATAGGTGGGTTGCCACCTTCTAATATTCCTGCCTCTGATTTTGGAGAGAATATTTCATATGTTGTCGATATTGAAGATTCAACAAACCGCTACGCTCAGCGCATCTCAAAGGTATTTGAAGCAGGTGCTAATATGGGTTCGTATCCAACCTCTGATCTGGCTAATCAATTTAAAACAGTAGCCAGATTAATCAGTGGTGGCATAAAAACCAAAGTGTTTGTAGTAACCATAGGTGGATTTGATACTCATCAAAATCAAGTGGATATATCAGATCCCAAATCAGGTACACATGGAAATCTAATGAAGCAATTGTCTGAATCTATACTTGCATTTCAGGATGATCTGAATCTACTGGGCCTTTCAGACCGAGTGGCCGGAGTGACATTCTCCGAGTTTGGAAGAAGACCGAAAGAAAACGGCAGTGCAGGAACGGATCATGGCACTGTAGCTCCAATGTTCTTATTTGGAAAGGCTATCAAAAGTCAGATATTGGGAGATAATGTGGATTTGTCCGCTATCCCTGCAGATCAAAATGATATAGTCGGAATGCAGATGGATTACAGAAATGTCTTCACTGCTCTATTGCAAGATTGGTTGGGAGCTTCTAATTCGGTGGTCACTGATACAATTTTTGACGATTTCGTGACTACCAAAGCAGACATATTAGATACTGCCTCAATCGTGCAGCCAGGTTGCTATATAGATACTTATCTGAAAACAAGTATTTTGAGCCGAAGTGTAGGATTTAATGTCTATCCAAATCCTGCACTGCAATCCATCAAATTCCAAATTGATCAGGTTTCGGCATCTATCGGCTATTTGAAAATCGTTGATATGGCAGGAAGAGATCAAATCGTAGAAAGACTTGATTTTAGGGTAAATCCACAAGTTTTCGAAATCAATGTTGCAAACCTAATGCCAGGGAATTATGGAATTAGTTTAAATCTGGATAACAGCCGGAGACAATATGTTTCAAAATTTCTAAAAATTTAAATGGATATTTGACCGTCAATTCTCAAACTTGACTCACAAATAAATTTCATGCGTTTAGTCTTTTTTGGCACCCCGGAATTTGCCACTATCTCTTTACTGGCACTACATCAAGCCGGGCATAATATTGCTGCAGTTGTGACAGCTCCGGACAGTCCGGGGAGAAGGCACCATAGTGAACTTATTACCTCTGCTGTAAAGAAAGCAGCTTTAGAACTGCATTTGCCTTTACTTCAACCAAAATCACTAAGGAGTAAATCATTTTTCAAAGAGCTACAATCGCTTGATGCAGAGATTTTTATCGTTGTAGCATTCAGAATGCTGCCTGAGAGAGTATGGGATATGCCACCACGCGGGTCTATCAACTTACACGGAAGCTTGTTACCAGCTTACAGGGGAGCGGCTCCTATAAACTGGGTCATCATAAATGGTGAGAAAAGAACAGGAGTATCAATATTTAAGTTAGAACACGAAATCGATTCGGGAAAGATAATTCTACAAAGAGAAGTTAATATTCTTCCGGAAGATGATTTCGGATCACTCTATGATAAGATGAAAGTAATTGGAGCAGAAACCTTAGTAGAAGCGCTAGAAAAAATAAAAACCGGCACAGATAATTCAGTAGTGCAGGACGACAATCTAATCTCAAATGCCCCCAAGCTAACTCCTGAGAATACACTTATTGACTTTGCAAAAACAAATCTGCAGATTGTAAATTTGGTTCGGGGACTTAGTCCCTACCCGACTGCCTGGTTTTCTTTCGAAGGTCAAAAAATGAAAGTATTCAAATGTCATGCAGAACAGACCAAATTAGCAGTAGGCACATGGAAAAGTGATTTCAAACATCGTTTGATTCTGGGCTGCGGTGTTGGATCAGTGAGTTTAGAGGTTATACAACTAGAGGGAAAGCGAAAAATGACAATTTCTGAATTTCTAAATGGTCTCAAGAGAATAGATCAGAATAAAATCTAATTATTTAGTCAAATTAGTGACTACATTAGAAATCTTGTCTACCAGAATAATAAAGTTTTCGATACTACCCATAGAAGTCTCAGCTTCAATATCATTATTAATAATGAGAGAGATTTTTGTAGCATCTTTTTTGATAGAACTCACATCATCAAATGCAGAGCGAAGAGTTACAAAATAAGCTGCGATAATAAGTAAGACAGCGGTAAGTAAAAGATTCTTCTTCATCTATAATAAGATTTTTACAATTTTACAGGCAATTTAAAAATCACCTCAATAATCCATAACGTACCTAACTGCAAATTAGTTACAGTTTCGGACACATTTTCCGGATTTATTAATGAATATCCATTTACCATTCAGAAAGACCCTTGCTGTATTGCCATTAAAGGGCTTGGCAGCGTCGTAATTAAATTCGATTACTTCTGTACCATTCCGATCTATATATCCAAATTTGCCGTTTTTCTCAGCACAAGCCATTCCATTGGCAAAATTATTAACCTGATCATATTTGAGTGGTACTACTATCTGTCCGGTTTTACTTATGAAACCCCAGTTGCCATTTTTCTCCACTCCCGCTAATCCGTCGTTGAATGACCAAGCATTGTTATATTCACAATTGATTACTTCCTTTCCGGCAATATTGACAAAGCCCCAAAGTCCGCCACGCCTAACCCCGGCCAGGCCTGTTGAATAATCAGTCACGATATCATATTTAAGTGGAGTGATAATTTGTCCGGAGGTATTGATAAATCCCCACTTGCCTTTTTGTTTTACCCCTGCCAATCCCTTTGAAAATCCAAAGATTTCTTCATATTGAGGCTTAATACGCTCTTTGCCCGCCGCATCTACAAACCCCCATAATCCTTTGTATTTTACAGGTGCCAGACCACTGCTAAAGCTAAGTATGTCCTCATATTTGGGCGTTATTACTATTTTCTCCTCTTTTGAAATAAACCCAATTAAGTTATTAAATTTGAAAGGGGCAAGGTTATTGATATATCCTCCTAAAATTTCAATTTTCGCAGGATCTACTTTTTTAAGTTCTTCCTGCTCTGCTAGTTTTTGTTTTCGCTCAGCTTCCTGCTTCATTCTTATTTCCAAAAACTTACGTTGCTGCGCACGCTGAGCTTCTTCAAGTTCATTCAGGCTATTAATGGAGGTATCAGCTTCTGCAATTGAGTCTAGATTAACAGTAGGAATATTTTGAAATTGATCACCTGTATCTTTAATTTCTTTAGCCGCAGAAGAATCATTACTTACTGATATCTGGGGTGTCGTCAGAATAGAGGGTGTATTTGAGTTTCTATAGTACCAGTAAACTACAGCACTTAAAATCAATAAGCTCAATCCCAATATCCAGGGCCAGGCCTTCATCGACTTACCGCCGGCGGGTGTTATTGTGATATCTGCAGTACCAACTTTTGGAGGAAGGGGAATGGAAACAAGCTTCTCCTTAGAAGCAATAGGGTTTGGTGGAACAGAAATGATTTTACTCCCTTTATCCTTTTCGGGCGCAGAGGTGATGGGCTCATCTAGCTTCTCTGCCTCTTTCACAGTTGAAGGTGGATCCAAAGGAAGAGTAGTTAGTGGCTTTTCGATCGCTATCTTTTCCTTACTGCTGTCTGTGACGGGTGTTTTCTGAACAGTTTTGTCTTGGGGGGATTCCTCTTTCTTGGTATGTACATGATTCTTTTTCTTTGAATCGCCTTCTTTTCCCCATTTTACTTCACTTGAAGTCACTATAGGAACTATATCTACTACAGGCTCAGGTTTATCTTGACTAACTTCCTCTACGCGTGCCCAGATCTTACGCACTCTTTCATCCAAATCAGCCTGGTCAACTTCCTTTTCTTCCGGCAATACATCTTCCAACTCAATCGGAGCGGACTTTACAAAGGTATGATCCTGTTTTATTTTTTTACTTTCACTTTGCGGATCAAAATCAGCCGTTTTAGTTTCAACATCAGTGGATTTAACTGGAACTTCATCCTGAATGTCAGCTTGCATTCTTTCTAACAAAGACTCTTCATCCGAAACTTTCAAAGTCTCGTCAATTTTAGTGACTTCATCAGAAACAATATCTTTATCTGTTTTTTCTAAAGAATCAGGTACAGAAGTACTAGGAGTATTGATTACTCTCTCATCATCAACTTTTTTTGTGGGCACTTCAATTGCTACCGTTCCTAAAGAAAAATCTGTAATCGCCATTTTCTCCCCGGTGATATCCTCCAGCATCGTAACGAAACTAGCAAATCGGTCAAGGGGATTCTTCGCAGTCGCTGTTTGAATGACTTCGTTCATTTTAATAGAACAAGTGTCAATAAAGGGCAAAGAATCGTTCAGAATTCGCAATCTCACTTCATCTATCTCAGAATTCTGAACCTTATATGGGTCGCGACCTGTCAGTAAGCTAAACAAGGTCACGCCGAAGGAATAAATATCGGAAGATGATGTTACAGAGCCCATATGTTGGATTTGCTCCGGGCTCATATAAAGTATATCTTCTGCATCTACATTCTCAGGAAACAATTCACTCTCAAACAATGAACCTTTAAAATCACATATCTTCAGATCCCCACGAGGAGTGATAATCAGATTTGCCGGATTAATCAATCCATGAACAATCCCTTTTTTGTGTGCCTCAATAAGAGCTGGCAAAATTTTCTTGCACCACTGGATGATTTGAGATTCAGGAATACTACCAAAATTCTGGATGTATTGCTCCATATTGTATCCGTCGATATACTCCAGCATAAGCTGATAGGAGCCATCTTCGTCATTTTGGATAATTTCTATTACCTTTCGAACATTAGGATGTTGAAGTTGCTGTCCGAGCCTTCCTTCTTTCAAAAGCAAATCCTGGAAAAATTTATTTTTTTCCAATTCAGGCTTTAATACTTTCACTGCAACCTTACGATTAGAGTCCACCTCCATGCAATACACTTTGGTGTATTTGCCGGTGCCCAGTAATACAAGATTATAAGATTGATCTCTGATCAAAGCGGTTGTTCTTTTAGATTTTCAACTGATGTTTCTTCGATCAATCCTCCATTGGAGCATCGAATGATTCGACCTGGAAATTGTTCCAAGATCCTGTAATCATGCGTAGCTAAAATGACTGCGGTATCCTGATCGCATAAATTTTTAATCAATTTTATTATGACATCGGAGGTATCAGGGTCCAGGTTGCCTGTCGGTTCATCTGCTATGAGAATCTCGGGTTCATTGAGCAGAGCTCGCGCAATTGCCACTCTTTGCTGTTCACCACCAGATAATTCAAAAGTTCTTTTATGACCGATGAAAGGCAGATTGACCTGTTCCAGCACTTCATCCACTCGCTTTTTGATCAAATCCTTTTTCTTCCATCCTGTAGCCTTGAGCACATAAGCCAGATTCTCGAAGACATTTCGATCATGAAGTAGGTTAAAATCTTGAAAAATCATACCCATCTTCCTACGCAATAATGGAACCTGTCTTTTCTTGATAGTCTTCAAATTATAACCCACCACAGACGCTTCACCATTCAATAATGGCAGTTCAGCATATATTGTCTTCAGAAAGCTTGATTTTCCGCTACCCGTCTTTCCGATGAGATAGCAAAACTCACTTTTTTTGATTGTAAGATTGACATTATTAAGAATCATAAAGCGACCCTGGTATATGTCAGCCTTATCAAAATGGACTACTACATCAGACATATTTCACGAATTAGCATATTTCACTTATTAATCCACAAAAATATACAAATTTATTATTCTTATATATGTTATTTCTTTACGACCAATCGAACGCTATTGTATTTGAAGTACGAAAAGTTAATTCATGGCTTTTAGCGGGTCTACTGACAAACAAATTTGTACCTTTGGTGAATTAAAGATACATTCCGATTGTTTAATATTAAATTAGGTACTTTTTCAAATAATATTATTTGACGATATGAAGAAAATGCAATGGCTTCTGATAGGGATTATAGTAATCGCAATTGGTGTTTTGGTAGCTGCAAGTAGTGATATGTCCACTTATGGAGACTTTAGTAGCGCAGCAATTACAGGACATAAGACAAAGGTAGTAGGCACACTGGCCAAGGATAAGCCTATGGAATACAACCCCGCTAAAGACCCCAATTATTTTTCTTTCTATCTCATTGATAATAAAGGAGTTGAGAAGAAAGTGGTGTTAAGCTCTGCTAAACCTCAAGATTTTGAGTTGTCTGAGCAAATAGTACTTACCGGCATAATGGATAAGGATCATTTTCAGGCTTATGATATGCTGATGAAGTGCCCATCCAAATATAAACAAGACGAGATCTACGTGAAATCTAAGGAGATCTGATGTCCCTTTTTTTGTCTGAATTAATTCGAACTTAATGGAGCAAGCCGTTAACTATATTGGCGAGCATTTATGGGTGGGCAGATTGGGTTTCGGCCTGATATTTCTTGCCTTTATCACTGTATTGCTCTCCGCTTTTTCTTATTTCATGTCTACTTCCAAGCGCACTATGACCGAGGATAGTGCTAAGTGGAAATCCTTAGGATCTTCTGCCTTTGTCATTCACGCCTTCTCCATCTTCAGTATATTTGGACTGATTCTATTCATGATGTTCAGCCAGATGTATGAATACAACTATGTCTGGGCGCACGTCAATGGTGATGTACCTAAGAAATTTATTTTTGCCGCTTTTTGGGAAGGCCAGGAAGGTAGTTTTCTATTGTGGATGTTTTGGCATGCAATATTGGGCTTAGTTCTCATGCGAGCCAAAAACAACTGGAATGCACGCACTCTGCCTTGGCTAGCACTTGTGCAAGCGCTCCTACTTTCCATGATATTTGGCATATATTTACCTGGAACTGCTGTGAAAATTGGCTCTTCTCCTTTCTCACTGTTGCGGGAAGTGATGAATGCACCTATTTTCTCACAGCCTGATTATCTTTCAAAAATCACCGGGAATGGACTCAATGTCTTACTCCAGAATTACTGGATGACCATTCACCCTCCTACTTTATTTTTAGGGTTTGCCGCTTGTACTATACCCTTCTGTTTTGCTATGGGCGCTCTACAATCAGGAAAGCACCGCGAATGGCTGAAGGTAGTTCAGCCTTGGGCATTATTTGCCGGGGGTATATTAGGTACGGGGGTATTGATGGGAGCTGCCTGGGCTTATGAGGCACTCAGTTTCAATGGTTACTGGGCCTGGGATCCGGTAGAAAATATGTCATTAGTACCATGGCTGATTTTACTAGCCGGTATTCATACTAATCTAATAGCACGTTCTACTGGTCGAAGTATCAAGAGTACCTATTGGTTTTATATAAGTTCATTTCTTCTAGTACTCTACAGTACATTTCTTACGAGAAGCGGTATACTAGGTGATTCTTCTGCTCACGCCTTTACCGAGATGGGTCTGGAATGGCAATTGATTATCTTTCTTGGGGCCTTTACATTGTTAAGTTTCTGGAACTATTTCACACATAATAAATCAATTCCCAAGCAAGAGCAAGAAGAGGCGATTGTATCCAGAGAATTCTGGATGTTTATCGGCTCTATCGTTCTATTATTCTCTTCACTGCTGATTACCTTTACCACTTCTATTCCTGTTTACAACAAAATCATAACTGGTATAGGCAGTTTGATGCATACGGACCTCACCAGTTGGCATAGAGCGACTCCTTTAGATCCGATCGGACACTACAACAAGTTTCAATTGTGGACGACCATTTTTATGGCGCTCATTACAGGATTTGCGTATTTCCTTCGCTACAAACAGATGCAATTATCGCCAAAGCTGAAGCGTGATTTTTACAAGCAGGTGGGACTAGCTCTTGGATTAGCAGCTGCGGCAACGGTAGCAACTTCTTTAATTATCCAACTTCCGTCCTGGCAGCATTATCTTCTGGCATTTGCAGGATGGTTTGCATTTACAGGGAATGCTATTTATTTCTTCAATTTCCTTCGTACCAAACCACTACATGCCGGCTCATCCTTGTCGCACATGGGATTTGGCCTTATGATTATAGGAATTATAGCGTCAGGGTTGAATAAGCAGTTTATTTCCACCAATCCTTTTACACAGCGAGGATTGCTTCACGACGAAGATTTGGGCAAAAACATACTTATATTTAAACATGTACCGGCCATAATGAACGGGTATGAAGTGACTTATAGTAAGGATACATTAGTAAAAAATGACCGCACATTTTATGTGGATTTCGCAAAGCTAGATGATAAGGGAAATAAAACGGGGGAGGTATTTACTTTGAAACCAAATATAGTCTATGATAGAGCAATCACTAAGATAGCAGCAGTCAATCCTTCTACCAAGCGGACGCTAACCAAAGACCTATACACCCATATAGCATCTCTGGCACCTGAAGAGGCTGATTTTGAACAAGCCAAAGCAAAGGAAGATTCGATGAAGTATATTTCCTATCAGCTTGTACCGGGTGAGACACAAAAGAGTGAGAAATTCGAATACACTATTTCTAACTTAGACTTGAAACCTAAAATCCGAGATTATAAGCACGAACCGGGTGATCTTGCCATATCAGTTCACTTAAAGGTCAAAAACCTTCTTCGTGATACCGTCTATGAAGCTAACCCGGCTATAGTACTTCGCAAAGAATCAGTGATCAACTTTCCTGATCAAATAAATGATTTATCAGTAAAAACTGTTTTGAGCAGTGATATCTTCTCACATATGTTTGAAAATGCGAGCAGAAGTTCAAAATCATATAACATGAAGCCAGGTGATTCGATCGAAATGAATGGTCAGATCATCACTTTCGAAGGATATGAGAAAATACCTGTAAAAAATGATAAGATATCCATCGGAGCAATCTTCAAAAATTCCAAAGGAGAAACCATCGGAACACCCATCATGGAGATAAATGGCAATCAGGTATTGAGCCCAAAAGTATATCTCGAAAATGCGGGCACTATCGTTGCTTTCACTCATTTAGATCCCCAGACTGAAAAGGCTACCTTTGAGTTTAACCTAATGTTTGTAAGGGGCATGGCGGTGCCATTAAAAATAGCTGAAAATTCATTACGAAGTGATTATATTGTGCTGGAAGCTGTTATCTTTCCGGGGATTAATTTCTTCTGGTCAGGCAGCTTAATGATGATGCTGGGATTACTGTTGAGTATGTACAATAAAATAAGGCTAAGACGGGCTGAATGATTTTTCCACACATTTCAATAATTGGTAGTGGCAATGTAGCCTATCATTTGACCCGTAGAATATCTGAGATCTATTCTGACATCAATATTACAGTTTATTCGCGTTCCGGTAAAAACAATAAACTCTTCAGTCAAATATCTGGGCAGGTACACATTTCCCATGAGGATATTTTTCACCAACCAGGCTTATACATTGTAGCTGTAAAGGATAATGCGATAACATCAGTGAGTAGTCAGATAGTGCATCCGGACGCTACCGTGTGCCACACTTCAGGCTCTGTAAATCAGGACGCACTAAGTGGGCATGCTTACACAAAGTATGGCGTATTATATCCCTTACAGACCTTTAGTATTGAAAGAGATGTCAATTGGAGTGACATACCTTTTCTTATCAATGGAAATATTTCCGAAACTACAAATGACTTATTGGAATTCGCAAGGAGCCTTTCAGGTGTTGCTATTGTGGCTGATGATAGCCAGCGAAAGTCCACCCATATAGCTGCTGTATTTGCCAATAATTTTACTAACCATATGATGGCATTGGCTGAAGAATGGCTGGATATGAATGAACTTGAGTTTTCAATTTTAAGACCGTTGATCCTCGAAACTATAAATAAATTAAATACACTTTCACCTAAAAATGCGCAGACAGGCCCTGCTATCAGACATGACGATCCTGTCATTAATATGCATTTAAAAGAATTAGAAAAGTATCCTGCACATCTAAAAGTCTACCGGGCAATTACAGCTAGTATCAAAGAGATGTATCTCAATCAAACTGATAAAATATGGGAAATTAATTCCTAGTGGATTTTATTTGCTAAATGCCAAAACTTTCTATACTGAATACAGAAGTGGTAAACTCTGAATCACCTTAGAGGGCTGGAAAAATTCGTTCAGGATAAATCCCTTTTAGATGCATATCACTCAGGCTTTTCATCGTC
>Ga0073900_10000993_pt1 | contig 16376 bp, 17 predicted proteins | sample KloWWTmetKNB5Kit_FD_66666 | JGI IMG/M metagenome (GOLD analysis project Ga0073900, IMG submission 66666) | Active sludge microbial communities from Klosterneuburg, Austria, studying microevolution and ecology of nitrifiers - Klosterneuburg... | ecosystem: Engineered > WWTP > Aerobic digester >...
CCAATAGAAATCGCCACCGTCATCGTATGGAAGGTAGGCGATACTTATAAGGCGGTATATGACGTAGAGCGCTATTTTGAATACGTCAAAAACCAGAGTGAAGCCGCGGTACGGCACTTGGCAATGAGCTTTCCTTATGACAGTATGGAAGATAAGGAGGCAGATATCACCTTGCGTGAAGGCGGTGACAAGGTGAAAGAAATATTAATAGCGGAGTTGTCAGAGAGGCTGGCTCCCGCCGGAATTGTAGTCATCGAGGCACTGATCAGCCACCTGGCTTATGCACCTGAGATCGCCGGTGCTATGCTACAGCGTCAGCAGGCCACAGCCATAGTAGCAGCGAGGACTAAGATCGTAGAAGGTGCTGTGGGTATGGTGGATCTGGCTCTCAAGAAACTGTCTGCCGAGAATATTGTAGAGCTGGATGATGATAAAAAAGCAGCCATGGTCAGCAATCTTATGGTAGTGCTTTGTGGTGAGCGTGGCGCACAGCCCATCTTGAATACCGGAACCTTGCATCAATAAGGAGATCCCGAAATGGCCGAAAAAAAATCTTTTATACTTCGCATGGATGTCAACACGTATAAGCTGCTAGAGAAGTGGGCTACCGATGACTTCCGCAGCGTCAATGGCCAGATAGAGTTTTTGCTGGATGAGGCACTGCATAAATCAGGCCGTAAAATAAAGCCACGGGTAAAAGGTAAATCCACTACGAAACCGGATTAATTGTAATCCAGAATTTGTGTTTGGAAATAGCCTTTTAACGCAGAATTAGCTTCATCCTAATTGGCCAATCAGACTCTTTACTTTCTCAAGTAATTGTTCTGCTGCTTCCGATTCATGCTGAGGCGCATAATTGGCAAATTCCAATCGGGCCAAGACTTGATCTATCTCGCGTGCTATTAATGGTTGTGTGTCTTTAACGCTCATAGCTATCTGTACTCGCTGCCGGGAGAATTCAGAAAAAGGTATTTCCAGCTTTTCGGAGATATACTGGCCAAAAAGTGAATTTAAGTCAGCATAGAAGCCTTTCATATCGCCAGCTCTGAGCTTGGCCTCAGTAGTGGTCAGTCTAAAGTGGATGTCCTTACCTGCAGGCATAAACGGAGCTACCGCTGCTGTAGTTGTAGATATTGGCTCTACTCTATCAATCTGTATATCGATAGATTTTTCTTCGGCAACCGGAGTCTTCTTCTTGCCTCTTGCGATCAACCAACCTATTACTAATATGCACATCATGCCGCCTGATAGAATCAGCCATTTATTTTTTTCAAAAAAGGAAGGTATCTGCGTATCTGCGGGCGTGGGTGGTGGAGATTCCGCCGTAGGAGGTTTATTTCCCTTACTTACAATGAGCTTGATCGGCTCCGGCCGGATGGTCTTATATGTCTTGCCGGATGGGTCGAAATAAACAAATTCCGGCAGCGTAATTACCAACTCACCGGTGTGCCGTGGAAGTAATGCAATCGTATATTTTTTTATATTTTTAAATGTCCCTGACACATCTGCTTCCTGCTCATCCTGAAGCTGAGGATCATACGCTTCATAGCTGGAGTCCAGTGGAAATGATGGGATTTTGATTGGTTTAAGGTCACCATCACCGCTTATCGTAAAGGTCAGTGTAACTGCATCATCAGTGGTAAGTTGTGTCTTATCAAGGGTACAGGAATATTCAAATCGGCCCACCGCACCTGAGAAAGCAGCCGGTATGGGCGCCGGCAATGGCTTTACTTCGATCTCCAAGGAGTTGGTCTTCACCTGCAGCGGCCGTGAAGCACCAAATAGTGTGCTAAACGGATCATCATTATCATCCGGAATGCCCAGCGTAAACACTGCAGGAGAAATAGTCACATTGGAAGTCTGATTGGGGTACAATATCTGCCTACGCAGTGAGCGCGCCAGATACGCCTGGCCACCTGCCTGAATTCGCTTGTCACCTGCATTAAAGTTCTTACTTTCCTTCACATAAGCCCCGTCTATTACAGGCTCCTTATTGATCACCGTAGAAGTAATGTCAGTGCGCCTGTATAGCCTGTAATCCAATGCTATTTGCTGACCCGGATATGCGGTCTTGACAGAAGTTTCAAGGCGTACAAAGACCTTCTGTGAGGCATCAATATTTCCACTTGATTTAGGTGCATCAGTGACTTTAATTGTGACCGGATTGGAAGTATAAGTACGACCTTCCACACGAACTGAGGCTGGACCTATGGTAAAAGTACCCCTGGTGGTGGGTTCAAGCGTATAAGAATAAGCACTGCTTTTAGAGAAACTACCATTGATAATTGTGGTGCTCATAGACCTATTGGGTCCACCCAAAATATTAAATCCTGTAAATGAAGGTGGTTTAAACTCCAATCCATCTCCATTTTCAACCTTAAAAGTAATGGTGAAATAATCCTGCAGAGTGACTTCAGTTGCGTCAACTGTAGCCGTAAATGTAGTCGTCTGGCTAAATAAGCTATCGGTAGCTAAAAAAAGAGAAATGAATAAATAGAGAATTCTTAATTGGCCTGTCATAATTAAATTACCTGTCGGATTACCCGCAATTAATAGGACGGATAAAAGTAATCATTATAATTTCTCGGTTTTGAATTTATATTTTTCAGTCGAGTCCCTTTGAGGAGGTGCTTGCTTATCTTGCCTATCCTTGAAAATATCTTCTATTCGTGGAAACTGCTTGAAAATATCACCCATGTCGCCAAACACATCGCCCGGATTTCGTTCTCGTGCCTGCCCATCCGGAGATTCTTTAATTCCCTTGGGATTAGCCTTGACAAAAATTTTGAGCTCCGATGTTTGAAGGTTTTGATTATCATTTTTAAACCCGGCAGGTCCAATAGTCGCTTTTCCTTCTTTCTCCGGCTTGAGATAGTAGGTGTAAGAAACTTGCCTGGAGGAAGCGCCATTGCTGAAGACATATGAAGAAGAGGTCATCGGTCCCTGACTCACACTTAGACCTGTAAGCTTCGGTGCCACAAACTCACCCTCGACATTATAAGCGGTGTATACGACCTTTACCTCATTGCCCATGAGTACCGTATCCCGACTCACCGAAACTTCCAATTTTGCCTCCTGACCATATGCCATCAGGGGGAACAGCATTAATACAAATACGAAAAATTTCATGATTGCCTGCTTAATATCAAGATTAACGCAAACAGACGCCAAATGATATTTGACTCCGAAAGTATAACAAATTATTAAGAAAATACGCTTGGTCTTAGAATGGCAAATCGTCATCCATCTGACTATCCGGCATGTCGGTCGGCGGGTTTGAGGACTGTGAACTACCGCCTTCTGCGCCCATTGAATCCAGCATCTGGAAATTATCAACTTTGATCTCGGTGATAAATCGATCAGCACCGTCCTTATCCTGATACTTGCGAGAGCTTATCTTCCCTTCAATAAATACTTTACTTCCCTTCTTGAGATATTTTTGGGCTATTTCAGCTTGACGACCCCACATTACGATGTTGTGCCACTCGGTTATCGTCTTCTTCTCACCGGTAGTTCTGTCCTTATACACCTCATTGGTGGCTAGCGAGAAACTGCCTTTGACATTATTGTTGTCAAATACCTTTACTTCAGGATCCTTGCCGAGATTTCCTATTAAAATTACTTTGTTTACCATTTGGGTTCTATTTTAAGTATGAATGAATTGGTTTCAGATTTAAAGATAAACATATTTTACTCATTTATCTGCTTTTGACTGCGAAAGTAATGCGGTGAGATATTGAAATATAAATATTGGCGTGGGCAGTTTCAGCGCTTCCGCAATGGTATAGAACCGGCCGAAGGATAGCCTTTCTGAACTAAAAGGAGCATTGATTTCATATATGGAAATGTGCAGCTTGCGATGCGTCAGCAGGTGCTGCGAATACTGCGGTTGGGGCAGAGTGATTAGATCCGGTTTTATATCTTGGCGTATCCGACTAAACATATCCGGATTAGTGTCTTGTGTCTCTTCTGCCACCAAATAAAATTCGTACATATCCCGGTAGATTCCGCTCTCTGATCTCTTGTGGAGCCATACTAGATTCTCTTTCCTACAGACCAAATAATATAAATAAACGTTCGATTTTTCTTTCTTTTTATTTCGAATGGGATATTTGCTCTGTGCGTCAAGTCCGAAAGCACAGCAAGTTTGATTTAGCGGACACTCTATACAAGCCGGTTTGCGTGGTGTACAAATGGTGGCACCGAGATCCATCATTGCCTGATTAAAAAGATGGGGTTGCTTCTTATCCAACAATTCACCCGCTAATTGAGTGAAGACTTTCCTGCCCTGAACGGTATCTATATTTGCCTCCTCACAAAAGACGCGCGATAAGATACGGTACACATTTCCATCGACTGCAGCAATGGGTTCTCTCCACGCAAATGAAGCTAAGGCCGCTGCCGTGTAGGCTCCAATTCCCTTAATCTTAATTAATTCAGTGGATGTGCTCGGAATTTTTCCATCATATTCTTCTGCTATTTGACGGGCAGCCTGATGGAGATGCAACGCCCTTCTATAATAACCCAGTCCTTGCCAAATCTGCAGTACTGCCTCCGGCGTGGCAGCTGCCAGGCTCTGCAAGTCCGGAAACTTTTCCAAAAAACGCAGGTAGTAGTTCCATCCCTGAGCTACGCGGGTCTGATGGAGTATGACCTCCGAGATCCAGATGCGATAGGGGTCCCGCTCTTCCTTCCAGGGCATAGGCCGCAGTGTGGGATCATACCAACCGAGTAATAATTTACTAAATGGAACTGAGGACATTGGGCTAAAAATAAGTATAATTGAAATTTCTCTCCCATTTAATTTATAGCTAAATAAAGTCTCTTATAAACTATTTGGAAATAGAAATGTCCCTCTCAAAATGCATTTCAAATCATGTTTGTTGTTTGTATTATGCCAATAAATTACGATAGAATGATTTACACAAAAAGACATTACTAAAATGTTCAAATCTATTTCCGCTTACAATATTACCTAGACTAGAATTACGTTAATTAATATCTGCTTTTCAATTAATAATTCCTGCTAATAATTTAATTTTAATGCAAATAATTCTCAGTTATCTGTGCAAAATTAATTTATAAAAAATGGAAAAATATATCTCTCTATTACGTGGAATAAATCTAGGTAGTCATCACAAGATTAATATGGTCGATCTTAAAAACTTATTGGCAGATAACGGGCTTCAGCATGTTAGGACCTATATCCAGAGCGGCAATCTGGTTTATGCTACAAAAAAAGAAACTATTTCTAAACTCAATGAAAAAATTCACTCTTTAATTAAAGATAAATACAATTTCGATGTTCCAGTCTTTACATTGACTTTGGCACAATTAAAAGAAATTAAAGCAGCCAATCCGTTTTCAAATGATTCCGAAAAGAATCCCGCCTATCTGCACGTTACTTTTTTATCAGACGCTCCACTATTAGAAAATATTGAAAAATTAAATACACTTGATTTTATGCCCGATGAATGGGCGATAGAAGATCACGCAATGTATTTATATTGTCCCAATGGCTACGGTAACACAAAGTTGTCGGCTGCTTTTCTGGAACGCAAGTTGAAGATATCCACCACTACCAGAAATTGGAAGACTACGAATGAATTAATCAGGTTGGCTGAGCAGTAAAAATCATTAGCTGAGTCCAATAACAAAAGATAGATACCAATTAGGGTTTTTACTTTAGCCGTATACTATAGCCATATGCCAAAAGATGTAAACTCCTGCCCTCATCTGCAGCCTAACACTCTAGTTGCAAAAAAACTAAAAGCCATTTACTGATAGCGAAAGACCAAAGACTAGTATCGAGGCGAACTAAATCTAACTATCCGAATGCTCTATTGCCGAACCTCCTTTTTCAAGAATGGCTGTTTTGATCTTTTTTTCTATTTCAAGCGCCATTTCGGGATTATCTTGGATGAACTGCTTCGCGGCATCTCTACCTTGTGCTATTTTCGTGCCTTCGTAGGCATACCAGCTACCTGATTTTTGGACGATATTGAGATCGACACCGAGGTCAACTATCTCACCGGACTTTGAAATGCCCTCTCCATACATGATGTCAAAGATGGCTACACGGAAGGGTGGTGCAAGTTTGTTTTTTACCACTTTCACCTTCACTTGGTTTCCAAGCAAATTGCCGTCTTTATCTTTGATGGGTGAACCCGAGCGGCGGATATCTACTCGCTGAGAAGCGTAAAACTTAAGTGCATTACCACCGGTCGTAGTCTCCGGATTACCAAACATAACGCCGATCTTCTCGCGCAATTGGTTGATAAATATGCAGCAACAGCCGGTACGGCCGATGGTGGCGGTGAGCTTCCGCATCGCTTGTGACATAAGTCGAGCATGCAGACCCATTTTAGAATCTCCCATCTCACCTTCTATCTCGCTTCTCGGCACTAGTGCAGCTACAGAGTCGATGACTATGATGTCAATAGCACCCGAACGGATTAGATTCTCGGTGATTTCCAGTGCCTGCTCGCCATTGTCCGGCTGAGAAATCAACAGATTTTCGGTATCGACGCCCAGCTTTTCTGCATAGGAGCGGTCAAAGGCATGCTCTGCATCTATAAATGCAGCTATACCCCCTTTTTTCTGGCTTTCTGCAATGGCATGTAGCGCCAGTGTAGTCTTACCTGAGGATTCCGGTCCATATATTTCGATGACGCGTCCATGTGGAAACCCGCCGGTTCCCAGTGCTATATCCAGCCCCAGAGAGCCCGTAGAAATAGACTCTACATCTACTATTGGCTTATCGCCCAATTTCATGATTGTGCCCTTTCCGTATGTTTTCTCCAGTTTATCAACTGTAAGTTGGAGTGCTTTAAGTTTTGATTCTTTTTCTGACATAAATTATGTTTTCTTGCTGATGATAGTGGTTTAAATACTGTCCGGATGAAATGACAGATATAAATAGCAAATATATATTATTTTATGATGTTTAGTTCTGTATATCTCATCTGATTAATCCATATGAAGCATAATTTCTGTTGATTTGTTTGATAACTCATGATTATAACTCAGTTTTATTTTTTTGGCGCTGTACGATTATATCACAGATTTGCCTAATATTGTATTTATAACATAATTTGGTGGCTCGCAGAGAGAGTAATAGATACAATCTGGCAGGCACTATAAAGCTTGATTCATGCTCGCATTAGGAATTGTATTTGCCGGCGCCCTTTTGATTTTATTTGCCGGACTTTTTGCCAAAAGAGATACCCTTCAGTTTATCGGTATCGTCACTGCACTTACCACTTTGTTTGTGAGTGTAAATCGACTGGATATTGAGCTGCCGATAGCACAGAGCATGCTTCACTTCGATCATTTTGCCTTTGCTTTTATCACTTTGATGGCTATATCTGCACTACTAGTTTTCCTGATCTCAGGGTATGGTTTGAGATATTTGGGCGAGACCCTCGGTGATAATTACGGTTTGTTGCTATTTTCGCTGTGTGGTGCCATCATCATGGCTTCTTTTGCCAATATGACTATGCTCTTTCTGGGATTGGAGATCATGTCCATTCCGCTGTATGTGTTGGCAGGCAGTAAACGAGATAGCCTTGGCTCGAATGAAGCAGCGTTAAAATATTTTCTCATGGGTGCTTTTGCCACCGGATTTCTGCTGTTGGGTATAGCTTTACTATACGGAGCTACAGGAACTTTCGATATTGAAAAAATGGGGACCGTTATTGCTGCAGGCGGCCTGAAGGGCTATGGCTATCTGGGTTTCATCATGCTGACGGTGGGTCTGGGCTTTAAGATCTCTGCAGCGCCTTTCCATTTCTGGAGTCCCGATGTATACACCGGCAGCCCAACTGTGATTACTACCTTCATGGCCTCGGTCGTCAAGATAGCCGGTTTTGCCGCTTTATTGCGTCTGTTCCAGACTACTTTCCTGTCTGCAGCACCCGAATGGAGTGTTATGATGGGTGGCTTGGCTTGTCTGACGATGATCGTGGGCAATCTGGGCGCACTGATGCAAGATAATTTCAAGCGTCTGCTTGCATATTCGAGCATCTCTCATGCAGGTTACTTATTACTGGGTGTGGTGGCCATTCCTTTTGACAGCATCAGCAGTATGGTGTACTATCTGCTTGCGTATTCACTTGCCACTATTTCTGCTTTTACCATCTTTATGGTCGTCAGTGAACAAAATGGTACTGAAAGCATCAAGGCATTCAATGGCTTGGGCAGGAGTAAGCCACTTCTGGCGATTATCATGACCATCTCACTATTGTCTATGGCGGGCATACCACCCTTGGCTGGATTCCTGGGTAAATATTTTCTCTTTGTGAAAGCAATGGAAGTCAATCCAATGCTAGTCATAATAGCTGTGATCAACTCAGCCATCAGTGTCGCTTATTACCTGAAGCCGGTGGTTGCGATGTATTTTACCACCAAAGATCCTATAGACAATGTGGTTCGTGTGCCTATGCTGGTTAAATTCTCACTCATTGCTTCTATGGTATTAATACTGCTGATGATGATTTTCCCGGGCTTTGTACAGATGTGGCCTAGATAAAGGCTGAGTGGCTGTAAGCTTTAGGCAAAAAAGCTGTAACCGACACGCAGTGATAAGGTGAGATAGTTAGAGGGTTAGAAAAAGTTGTCAACCAAAATCATTCACAATTAATCACTAATAATTATACCGACTCGTATACTCTTAGTTTCTCTGTATTCTCGTGTATGCGAAGCGATTCGATGATACTCTCAATGTTGCCCTCCATGATGCCTTCCAGATTATATAAGGTAAGATTAATGCGGTGATCGGTGAGGCGATTTTGGGGGTAATTATAAGTACGTACTTTCTCGCTGCGATCACCGGAGCCCACCATGGTCTTTCGTTGCGACGACATCGCATCCTGAACTGAATTGCGATTCTTCTCCTGGATGAGTTGGTATAATCGCTGAAGTGCAATCTCGCGATTCTTTATCTGCGACCTGGCTTCAGTGCTTTCGGTTACAAATCCAGTCGGTAGGTGGGTGAAGCGAACTCCTGATTCTGTTTTATTCACGTGCTGTCCGCCGGCACCACTCGCCCTGAAGGTATCCACCTTCAGATCTGCTTTCTTGATATCTACATCCTCCATCTCCAGCTTGGGTATTACTGCTACAGTAGCCGCAGAGGTATGCACACGTCCTTGCGATTCCGTCTTGGGTACGCGCTGTACACGATGTCCGCCTGATTCAAATTTTAGTTTTCCATACACGTCCTCTCCGCTGACTTCCATTACGATCTTACTATATCCACCGGCATCGCCATCGTTCATCTCCAGTATGTCATATTTCCATCCTTGCAGGTCGAAAAAGCGTGTGTACATCCTGAATAAGTCCCCTGCAAAAATAGAAGCCTCATCGCCTCCCGTCCCCGAACGAATTTCAAATATTACATCTTTCGAATCATCGGGATCATTAGGGACCAACAATATCTTGAGCTCTTCTTCTTTCTGGATTAATTTAGGTTGTAACTCGTCCAGCTCGCTCTTGCCCATTTGGTGCATCTCCGGATCCGGGTCATTAGCCATTTCTCGGGCCAATTCAAGACCGGAGACTATATTTTTGTACTGCTGAAAGTGGGTGATTATCTCCTTGAGATCTTTATATTCCTTATTGACTTTTTTATATCGAGATAGATCTGCGTGGAGTGAAGGATCTGACAATTGTTCCTCCAGTAAATAATATTTATCTTCTATGGCTGACAGCTTATCTAACATGCTTGATTTGTTCGGGTATATAGGAATCACCTGCTCCTCCTAATGTAGAGCGGTTTTTTAAACAAAAAATACAGACCAAGCTATTTGTTGATCGTGTGGTTTCTTATTTGTTGTATGAAATCGTTTGTGATGAGTGGCCGATGTACTTTATCTCTTATCAAGTGCTTATATGAGGCAGAGGAGATTTCTGACATATCCGGCATGTGGATGGTTTCTTCTTTTTGGGGATGCGGGTTGGAGTTTGGCAGATTTAATTCATTAGAATGGATTAAATCAATGCTTAGCTTGTGTTTCATATGCGGATGCATCGTTTAAAAAGATTAGTAAATATATTTACAAGTCACTGTTTTTACTTTTTGGTCTTCTTGTCCTTATAACCGAGGGTAGCTGCATACTTACGTAATTTCTCTTTTAGCATTTTCCTACCCCTGTGCAATCGGGATCTTACAGTTCCAATTGGAATATCGGTGATTTTTGAAATTTCCTCATATGTGAAACCCTCTACATCACACAGTAAAATCACTGTTTTAAAATCCATCGGTAATGAGTTGATTGCCACTGTCACTTCATCACCTATAAGATTCTGATACATATCAGTCCGCAAATCACTCGGCCCACTCGCTGACTGATCGCTTGATTCAAGATATTTTAGAAAATCTTCAAAATCAACCTCTGTAGGACGCTTGACTTTCTTTCGATAGTCATTAATATATGCGTTCTTCAAAATTTTAAACAACCACGCTTTTGAATTAGTTCCTTGTGTGTATCCGCTGATGGACTTATATGCTTTTAAAAAAGTCTCCTGCACCAGGTCACGAGCATCTTCGTCATTGTAAGTCAGGTGGTAAGCGAAAGTCGTCAAAGCATTGATATGGGGTAACAACTCTTTTTCGAATATTTCGTTTTTTCTTAGTTCTATCTGTTTTGACATACATTATTTGAAGAGGTGGACAAATTTGCTGCTTTTTTTTAAATAAAGAGAAAAATAAGTCCTTTGTTTAGAATATCATTAGTTATTTCGCCCTGTAATAGTTAGCTCCAATTCACTCTACACAATACTCTATGGACTTAATAATGAAATATACGACTACTGATCCTTGGTATATGATCGTCGGATTTGTCATCCTGGTGGTGGCAATGCTTGCGATTGACCTGGGCGCTTTTAATAAAAAGGGAGCCCATAAGGTAGGAAATAAGGAGGCAATTATCTGGAGTGTTATATGGATACTGGTGGCTCTGGTCTTTGCTGCAGCTTTATATTTCCTAGAGAATAAAAATCAGGCAGGAGATTTCCTAACTGCCTACTTGATAGAGCGTGCTCTCTCTGTAGATAACCTATTTGTCTTTATTTTGGTATTTAAGTTTTTCAAAATCCCTGATGAGTATCAAAATAAAGTACTGGCCTGGGGTATAATAGGTGCTATCGTACTGCGAGTCATATTCATATATTTCGGCACTGCGCTCATCAACATGACTTATATACCTGATTTTGAAGTGGGTAGTTTGGAGTTTCACGACGTGAATATAATTCTAACCTTCTTCGGATTATTTCTGGTGTATGCGGGATTCCAATCCTGGAAGGATCAACCCGAAGACGATGACCAGGATTTCTCCGATTCGATAGGAATTAAATTATTGAAGTTCTTTATTCCTATAAAAGACGGCTTTGAAGGTGACAAATTATTTACACGCATAGATGGTAAGAAAGCCGGTACTCGCCTACTCATGGTGGTCAGTGTAATCATGATCACAGACCTGGTGTTTGCGGTAGATAGTATTCCGGCGATATTTACAGTCACGCGGGATCCATTTATACTGTACACTTCTAATGTTTTTGCAGTATTGGGGCTAAGAGCCTTATTCTTCCTGTTGCAGAATTTCATCAATTACTTTGATTTTCTCAAATTTGGCCTGGCGATTATTCTCATATTTATCGGCCTGAAGATGGTGGTAGCTCCCTTTTTCCATATCGGGAGTCTGGCATCATTGTATATAGTGGCGGGTGTACTTATCGGATCCATGGTACTTTCTATCTTAGTGGATAGAAAGAAAAAGCCTTAGCGGGTTACTTTTTATTTTTTTCTTCCTGACTCTTCAAGAACTTATAATGAGTGGGGAATGAGACGCTGCCATTGTGATAATATTTTGCAGAATAAGTTAAATTAGACCTGTAGTGACGCACAAAATTTAATAAAAAGGCAGAAAATTCTTCGGTCTTTACATTTCGCGAATTTGGTTTTAGATAATAACCGATATAATCAATATTGCCCGATTTGTCCCAATAGACATTCATCCACATTTTAGTTCCCTTTATATCATATCCCAACTTGTCTGCATAGGATTCCATATCAGTGAGCATGGTCATCCACTTATCATAGGCTATGTCCATATTATTCTGGCATACCGTCATGAGTAGAGTGGTATAGGTCTTATTCAGCATGTCCATCTGATTTTCATCTTCCCCCATGAGAAAGATTCTTTTGGTAGCTGTATCAGACACCGAGGTCTGAGCCAAGCCAGACCCTATAAACATCAGTAATAAAGAAAAAGAAATTAATATAGATTTCAAGGATAATATTGTTAGTTATTCCAAAGATATATTTTAGACCAAAATTGGCACAATTAATTTAATTAACGATATTATGTGTGGATTTGCACAAGCTTATAGTTATATTTAAGTTAAATCCCAATCTATAAATATATAGATATTTCATTGGGGAAAGATAATTTTGAGATATGAAAGTAGATATTCTGGCTGTAGGGGTGCATCCCGACGACGTCGAATTGTGTTGTGCTGGAACTCTCCTAGGTGAATTACATAGGGGCCGCACTGTTGGAATCCTGGACCTCACTGCCGGCGAACTGGGTACAAATGGAGATGGCGAAACCAGGCTTCAGGAGGCAGAGAGATCCAGACAAATACTGGGGGCGTCGTGGCGACTTAATCTGGGCATGGCAGATGGGTTTTTTACCGTTGACCGCCAGCACATACTGCCGATTGCTCGAGTCATCCGTCAATGCAGGCCGGAGGTGTTGCTGTGCAATGTACCGGAAGACCGCCATCCCGATCATGGTCGGGCAGCCCAGCTAGTAGCAGAAGCCGCTTTCTATAGTGGCTTGTCCAAGATCGAATTGGCAGACGATGAAGGAACGCTACTAGAACGCTGGAGACCCAATGTGGTACTGCATTATCTGCAGGATCATTACCATAAACCTTCGGTAGTGTATGATATTACAGCTCATTTCGAGAAAAAAAATGAAGCAATCCGTTCTTTTTCTTCCCAATTTCAGCCACCTGATAGTAATGTAACTCTGATTCCTACCCCCATCAGCGGAACTGATTTTTGGCATTTTTTAGAAGCCCGCGCACGTGAAATGGGTCGCCTAATAGGATGTGAGTATGGTGAGGGATTTATTACTGAGCAACCACTGAGGGTAAAAAACCTGTTTGATCTGGTGTAGTGGAAGCTGCGCTTTAGATCGCTTGGCTCGCGGCTGTAGGCAGTAAGCTGTTTTACTGGTTATTGTTTTCGTTTTTTTTGCTTTTAGCTTATAGCGTAGAGCTTATTGCTTTTTTTGCCTATTACTAATTGCCTATTGCTTTTTTCCCAGCCTACAGCCTATTACTGCCAATTTCATTTTATAATTAATCCTTCATATAATCGATAATTTTTATATGTTTGTAGGAGGATACCATGACTGCACTGATAGAATTAAGCGAACACCTTTTGGATCTGCTATTCAGGCAGAAGATGGCGACAATACCGGAGCTTGGCACTTTTGAATTCAATGTGCTACCGGCGGAACTACATCCAGCAGAAAATAAGCTGAGTCCTCCACAATACGAACTCATATTTAAGGAATACTCTACCATCCGCCCGGAAATGAGCTTTGTTGATTTTCTAATCAAGGAAAAGAATTACGATCCATACGATGCCGAAGTGAAGGTAAAAGCCTTCGTCCATATGCTTCGCAATGGCATTAATACCCAGGAAAAGTGCTATTTGCCTAATTTTGGTTCGTTCACGAAGACTTCCACTGGTATCAAGTTCCATGTGACCGAGCGACTAAAGTTGCTCAAGCCATCTATGGGACTGCCGGAATTGACACTAATACCACTCAACCGGGAGTATTCACCGGAGATCATAGAAGCGATAACCCAACCACACACCTTTGTAGATACGACATCTGAGTATGTCTCATCTGAGAAAAACAGGTGGGTATTGCCGCTTATTGTTTTTTTCTTACTGTTGGGTGGAGGCCTGATCGCTTATTATTTCTACAATGAAACAAAACAAATCAGTTCAAATGATTCATTAGATACCAGCACGTCAGTTACTAGTACCAGTCAGGATAGTCTGATTTTATCAGAGAGTGGATTTGAGGACACCACTTCTGCTAACGGAGTATCTTCAACAGCATCTCCTGCGAATTCTGCGGTAGATGTACCTCCTACCACACCTCCAATGGATACCATAAGTACTACTAAGCAAACACCTATGAATCCAGATGTCTTACTAACTACTACTGAAGCAGACTGCGCTGTGATAGTAGGAGTGATGGCACAGAAGACCAATGTAAAAAAACTGGCAGCAGTAATCAGAAAAGCCGGTTACACTCCTTTTTCCTATGTTTCTAAAGGTCTTACACGCATAGGCGCAGCTACTGCATGTGATGAAAAGTCAATCAATAAAACTCTGGCCGATATGCAGAAGATCAACGTAGATGCCTGGGTATATAAACAGCATTAGGCGCCTGTATTAACCTTAATCAACTATCTTCATTATGAGGGGACGGATGCGCACTATAAACCAAATTTTCTTTTGAAAATAATTATTGATTCCGGTGGAACCAAAGCGGATTGGAGATTAGTTTCTCGGACAGGCTCTATTATAAAGACTCAGACTCCTGGATTTAGCCCATTGCATCAGGATGCTTCTTACCTCGAAGGAATCTTAGGCCAGTTGCCTCAGAGCAGGGAATTAGTGCAGACAGTCTATTATTACGGCACAGGCATACATAGTAGCGAGGTCCGCGACACGATGATTGCAATATTAAAGGACTCCTTCAGAGCTGATGAAGTATTCGTGGAGTCAGATTTATTGGGTGCTTGCAGAGCTACAGCAGGCTTTAAACCAGGTATTGTGGGCATTCTTGGTACCGGTTCTTCGACTTGCTTTTTTGATGGTCGTAAGATTAGGACCCAGGTTCCTTCACTAGGTTATATCTTGCGCGATGAGGCCTCGGGTTGTGCTATAGGAAGCACTTTAATTAAATCCTATTTCTATAACGAGATGCCTCAGGAGCTCAGGGAAGAATTCCAAGCAGAATACAAACTCACCCGCAATAAGTTATTGAGCAGTGTATATGGCCAACCGGCAGCTAATTCATATCTCGCTTCCTTTGCTAATTTTGCAGTCTCCAGACAGGATGATTCATATATCAGAACAATGCTGAACCTTGAACTTACACAATTGATAGACAGGCATTTGATGCAATATTCTGATAAACTGACTTTCCCTTGCCATTTTGTCGGTTCAGTTGCCTGGTTACTACGAGATTTACTTACAGAAATATTGAATAGTAGGGGACTAAAAGTAGGCAAGATACTCAGAAAACCCATTGACGAGCTCGTCGCCTTTCATTTAAAAAAATAGTATGAATAAAGAAATAAAAAGAATAGGTGTAATGACTTCCGGAGGTGATGCACCAGGCATGAATGCCGCTATCCGGGCAGTAGTACGGACTGCAATCTATCACGATCTGCATGTATATGGTATCATGAATGGCTTTGAAGGCTTGATCAAAGGAAATATGCATCGACTTGAGAAAGGAGACGTGGCAAATATCATCCAGCGTGGTGGCACCATGCTGAAGACCGCTCGAAGTGCCCAATTTCTCACTTCTGAAGGACGCCAACTGGCCTATGAGAGTATACAATCTAATGAGATAGATGGGTTGATCATTATAGGTGGTAATGGTTCGCTACGTGGAGCCCTTGACTTTACCGAGGAATTCCAACTACCCATTATCGGCCTGCCGGGTACTATAGATAATGATCTATATGGTACGGACTTTTCCATCGGATTTGATACCGCCATAAACACGGCAGTCGATGCCATTGATAAAATCAGAGATACCGCTGACTCTCACAACCGATTGTTTTTTGTGGAGGTAATGGGGCGCGAATCCGGTTACATTGCTTTATTTACAGGTATCGGAAGTGGTGCCGGAAATGTAATCATACCAGAAGTCGAATCTTCGGTGGACAATTTAATTCACTATCTCCAACTTGCTGCCAAGAGAGATAAATTGTTTAGCGTCATAGTGGTCGCAGAAGGCTCTAAACTGGGCAATGCCAGTGAACTAGCCCGAATCGTTAGCGAAAAGCTGCCCTACACCGAGACTAAGGTAACTGTAATCGGGCACCTACAAAGAGGAGGTTCACCAACCTGCTTTGACAGAGTATTGAGCAGTCGCCTGGGCTATGCCGCAGTGGAGGGTTTACTTCAGGGTATTCACACTAAAATGGCCGGTATCATCAATGATAAAATATTTTTTACACCATTTCAAGATGCCATCTCAAAGAAAAAGGAAATTAACCCTGAATTAATGAAACTGGTAAATATCCTTGCTTTATAATTTTATGCTCTA
>Ga0073900_10000996_pt1 | contig 16324 bp, 12 predicted proteins | sample KloWWTmetKNB5Kit_FD_66666 | JGI IMG/M metagenome (GOLD analysis project Ga0073900, IMG submission 66666) | Active sludge microbial communities from Klosterneuburg, Austria, studying microevolution and ecology of nitrifiers - Klosterneuburg... | ecosystem: Engineered > WWTP > Aerobic digester >...
ATTACTTTATCAGTTTTGTGATTTGTTTCTTTGCTATAGGATTAATTGATTTGTTTACTCTATTGATATTAATGCCTCCTTTCTTTATTCTCGCTCTGATGTTTTCAAACCGAAAATATAAATATTTCAAATGGATAGCTCTAGCCGCATATCTTGTTGGAACTTCTTTAATCCTATTAACTTATTATATTTTTTGTATTTATTATCAAAATGATTTTTTGATTTTTCTGCAATCAAGTTTAATTTCGGTAACATCATTCACTTATATGCCCAATTTAATAATTCCCTTTGAAGAATTATTAAACTATTATCAATATGGATCATTATTTAGTATCGTGATTTTACCTTTTTTAATTTGGTATAAAAAGGAAAACTGGAAACCATCATTAGTTTTTATGCTATATTTGAATGTATTAATAACGTTAAGTTTTTTGAATATTCAATGGATTGATGCTGATTTATTACGATTAGCATTAGCTGCTTTCATTCCAATTTGTTTTGGTATAACAGTAGCTATTCTCATTCGTTTGATTAAACCTATATTTAAACGTACTTATAAATACAAATATCTAATAGCTTCAGTTAGTTCTGTCATTTTATTTTTTGGAACTATTTATACCCAAAAAGATATTTTAAATGGAATTTCACCTTCAGACAAAACGCCCAGAATGGTTTTAGATGCTTATGATAAAATTACGCATGAATATTTTCCGCTTTCTTATGCTGTTGTAAATGATAATATTGCTCAAACAGTAAGTAAGAATAAACACTTCTTTATAAATTATGAAGATTTTTTAATGGGTTATTTAGAAAGTGATTCCATTTACCATACCAACCGAAAAAAGCCTAAATTTTTAATTGATAATCCTCAGTACGTTATTCCTAAAAGTGTTTTAGTATTTGTATATCATGATAATAAAGAAACCAATAATTATTTTTCAGATCAAAATGAATTGGAGCCGCTATTATTGGATCAGATAAAAACATTAAAGAAAAGAGGAAGAAAAATTTCTAAATTTTATGAAAGCCCATACATTGATGTATACGAAATAGTCAACGAACCCAAATCAAGTAAAATTGATGACCTAATCTATTAAGAATGAAAAACCGTGCTACCCTAAATAAAATCTTAAAGCATAGCCTATTGGTTTTTGTTTTAATTTTTGCCTATAGTTGTGCCGATTTTGATGCAATTATTAATCCGAATGATACTAATTTATTTTCGAATGAAAATGACAACAACAATCTTCGCAGGTATTCTGATGCTGATTTGAATTTGCCACCCTTGGTAGAATATATTATTGATTTTGAGAACCCAATGAGTGTAAAGTATAGTAATCATTTAAAAAAAATGACTAATTACACCAAAATTCCTTATAAAAATATTAATATTAAATCATGGAATGCAAATCTACAAATAGCGGAATCTACTCGGGTTTTATGTGTTCTTGAAACAAAAAAGTTAAGTGATGCCTCAGTAAACGTTATCTTAAAGTTTGTTTCTGATGGTGGTACTCTTTTTCTTCCATTTGCCTGTGAGGACAAACGATTTGGCTTTATGGTCGGAATGAAAACAACTTCAGAATATGCTACCGATGTAACTTCACTCGGAATTCATTTCACAGAATCATTTATTCCATCTCTCAGTGGACTAGATGTTCGATCTCAAATCACACATTTTGGAATGAGTGGTGATAATTTTGATTTTTCAAAAATAGTAGTCTATGCTACCGCTATAAATAACAAATCATTTCCAGCCATTCTTGAAAACAAAATAGGAAAGGGGAGAGTAGTTAATTATAATACTACTTTCGAATTTGAAAAAATGGACCGTGGATTACTCTTTTCTGGTATTATGTTAGGTTTAGAAGCAATTCCTTACCCAATCGCTAATACTAATACTATTTTCTTAGATGATTTCCCTGCTCCGTTATATGATGCAAAAGCTGAACCTATCAAATCAGAGATGAATTTATCTATTGCTGATTTTGTTCGAAAATCGTGGTGGCCGGACATGAAAGAATTAGCTAAAAAATACCAAATAAGTTATACAGCAATTCCTGCTTTTGATTATAATGTAAAAACAAATCCTCCTTTTTTATTCAGTCAATGGGATGAAAAAAAAGTAAACCAAAATAACAAAACGGAACCGGTGAGTAGTTGGTTAATGAGAGATTGTTTAAAGAATGGTCATGAATTAGGTTTTCATGGATATAATCACGTATCACTCTTAAAAAGGGATTGGAAAAAACAGGAATTTATTGTGACAGCTTTAGAAGGTGTTCAAAAAAAATGGAAAGTAAGTAGTTTTGGAGATTTACCGGTATCCTATGTTCCTCCTTCAAACAATATTGATCAGATGGGAATCAAACGATTAAAAGAAGGTATGCCTTCGCTTAACTTTATGTGTAGTTTATATTTAGGTGAAACGTATGATGGTGGAAATCGAGAATATGATTTTGATCCATATCATCACAATATGTTTGATTATCCTAGAATTTCCAGTGGTTTTCAAGTGGATGAGGCTTCAAAATATAATATTCAATCCCTTTATTTATATACCGGAATTTGGAATCATTTTGTGCATCCTGATGATGTATATCAAATCCCAAGTCCATTCAACAAAAGTGCAGGGGAATTTGATTTAAGAAATCCAAAAGGGTTAGGCTGGAAAACTACTAAAGGAAAAAAAGGCGGTTTATACCATGAATTGGATAAATATTTACAAGAGTTTACCTCTACATTTCCACAATCGAGGTTTTTGAATGCTAAGCAAGGAGGTATGATTGCATTAGATTGGAGAGCTTCAAAATTTAATCATAAAGCAATGAATGGTTATTATTTTGTAGATGAACTTAATCAGGGAAATTCGTTAAACACAAGCCAATATTGGTTTATGTATGGAACAACCGAAAATGCGGAAAACATTGAATTACAACTAAAAACAATTGCTGTAATTTATTCTAAAACAAAATATTTAGATGGGTTTTTGTATTCAATTTATACCAACGATCCATCTATCAAAATAAAAGATTACCGAGAATACAGAGAGAAAGAATTGGATTTTATATTCAGTAAAATTAAGAATGAGTATTATACCTATGTTGCAAAAGTAAATGAATTCGAAAAAGGTACAGAGACTGCCGAAACGTCTGAAGAGGATTTAAGAATTGAAAAAGCAGCTTTAAAACAAAGAATGTTATCAGAATCTAAAATTGATTATACGGTTTGGAATAAATATGCGGAATACATGTCTTGGGAAAATAAAGGGGAAGAAGTTTGGAAAATGCTTGAAACGCATTGTTCTAAATTTCCAACCAAAGAAAATGTGATGTATTCACAGGAATTGGATAAAATAATTGGTTATCCAAACGATTTAGCTATGGAAAAATGGATAAATGCACAATTGTTAGTAAATCCGTACGATAAGGATTTATTGAATAGTTATGTCGCTAACTTTAATACACCGGAAAATGCAGAAAAAATTAAAAAAGCATTATTAGCTCTTTTAAAAGTAGATACCGGAAAACAAAGTATGTTTAATTATTTACAGCATTTAATTTGGAATGAACCGCAAGCCGCTTTACTGGAATTAGAAAAAATTGTGCCGTCAGAAGATTATAGAGAATTAGCTACTAGTATTGTTTGGTTATACGCCAATGAAAAGAATTATCAAAAAGCGTATGATTGGTCTTTCTATAGCAATGAAATTGATATTGCGAATAAAATGGAATGGCTTTTTGAATTAAAACAATATGATGCTTTGATAAGTGAATATAAAAATCACATGGAAAATAATCCGGATGATTATAAAACCAAAGCGTTGATGAGTAATTATTACCATGATATGGGTAAATTCAAAGAAGCATGGGTTTTAGCCAGTGAATTACCGGAATCAAAAGAAAAAGAAGCCCTTCGTAAATCATTAAACCAAGATGTGGTTTTTCAAGATGACTTTTTACAACAAGATTTATTAGAGAATTATCCCGAATTATTTTTAGAAAATGTAACTAAGTCGTTAACTAAAGCTAATCGTTTGAAATATGGTAATTTTATTGAATCAGAAAATCAATTGCAAACCAATCAAGATAGAAAAGCGGCATTGTTGACCAGACAATCGTATAATTTCTACGATAAGAAAAAGAATTTGCATCGTATTGCCGTTACTTTTTCAGAATTTTATCCCTTAATCCGCTCAACGGTGGATACAATTGTAACCGATCCGTTATTGCTTAAAGCGGCTGCAGAGGACACTCCTGAGGCTATTTCTGAAGATAACTTATTCAGAAATGTATATGGTGTTGAATACAAATATAATAACCCATTTTCGTATGATAAATTCCAATATTGGTCTAGAATACGACTTGAAATGGATAATTTTAATGATCTATATATGCAATTTGGTGCCGGTATTAATAAATCATTTAATAAAAATTTCAGTTCTTTCGAATTGAATGTTTTTCCTGTGGAAACAGCTCCAGGACACGCGAAGGAAATATATCAAGTAAAAACCAATCTTTATCAAAGTATGTACTTTATTGGAGTTTTAAATGCCAGCTTGTCTTTAGAATCTAATTATTATAGTAGAAGTGATTACAATACTGATTTTGTGACGGATAATAATATTGATGGTTCAGCTACTTTAAGAGTTGGATGGGATAGGGGTGAAGAGAAAAAATCAAAATTTATTCCGTTTTTAGAAACGGCCTATCAACTGGGTTCAGCAGATTTAAGTGATGGTTATCCTTATTGGATGTTAAAAGAACGATTTTTTGGAGGAGCAGGAATTGGTTATAATTACGGACTAGAAACCAGCGATTTCAAAGCAAAGGTTGAAGCGGCATATTTTTTAGATGATTATGCAGATGAATTCCAACGTTTCTCTGGAACAATTTCCTATAGAATTTTTAATTATTTTTCTATTTTGGGAAGTTTTGAATTATTTAATCAAGATAAATTTTATTCCAATACCATGAATGTTGGATTAAAATATAATTTCAAATAAAAAAAATGATGAAGTACAAAAGTGCTTCATCATTTTTAGAATCAAACATGAAATTTTTTTATCTTCTTACAACAAATCTTCTGGAGTCATTAGTTTGACCATTTTCAAATTGAATAAAGTAAATACCATTACTTAAACTTTGTGTATCAAAGCTTACTTTGTTTCCGTTTTGAGTTGAATTCAATTTTATTTGTTGACCAAGTGAATTGTAAACTGTAAATTTATAATCTTCAGCAGCATCCATTTCTACATTTAAAATATTATCTGCCGGAACTGGATATAATACAACATTTAAACGAGTATTGTCAGCAATACTAAGTGATTGATTCACAATTACTGTATGATTTAAATCATTATATCCTGTTGAAGATTCCCACATATTTGTATTCGCAAATCGAACGGCATATTCCGGACGGGTAGCTATTGAACTTTCAACATCCGGTAAATGTAAGTACATCTTATAACTTCCCGGAACTATATCTGTTGGTAAAGTTAAGTTTTCAGTAATTGATTTTGTTCCTAACCAATAACGTGGGTCAGCATCCATTAAGATGGGATAAGCAACGTTAGTTACCGTATTTTTCAACACAATATAGGCATTTCGTTCATTAAACGGAGCTGAAAAACCTTTATTTGATAAATTTAATGTAACTGGTAATTGACTGTTTAATGTAATTTGTGTTGGCAAAGTAGCACTAGTCAATTCAAAACGGTAACCTAATCTGTTTTGAATTTCAAAAAAACAATCATTGGTTTGCCATCCGCTAATAACACTTGGATGATAATCTAAATTCAAATAGGACCAATGGAATTTATTCATTTCTAATAAGGCAGTTGTACAATTTGTTCTTGAGTCAAAAACTGCACAAGTTTCACCACCCATTGGTAAATATTTTGTTTCTTGTTCCAAATAAGGATATTCAGTTGTCACATTTGAATATGTTCCAACATCACTGTTACTGGATAAAAAACAATCGTTATGATGTCCAATTCTGGCCAAAGAGGAATTTGTATGAGCTTGACCGGTAGGCAAAGGAGTTGTTGTACTATATAATTGTTGTTTAAACTTTGGAGTTCTAATTTGGATTGCTCTTGAATTAGGAAGTGCATTCAAAATTGCATCAACAACATTCTTTCTATTGGCATAATTTGCACTAGTTAAAGGAGTAGAACTATTGTATCCATAACCTCCAAATTCGGCTTGTGAAGTGTAATACCATTCTCCCCAAGTTCCAATAAATCCGGTTTGAAAAGTGGCAATTACATCAATATTTGATTCTAAAACTGGTTTTAATTGAGCAATGTGTTCCAACATTTTAACTTTAGTTGCATCTCTTGGGCTAACACTTTCATCATCTCCATAAGCAAAACGGACAACACATTTGATTCCGGCATTACGCATTCGGTTAAAATCAGTTTGCATATTGTTCAAATAGGTTTGCGAAATAGCTGAATTTACAAACTCTTCCAAATAAAAAACACGTAATATAAGTGTTATGTTTTGATTTTGTCTGTAACTAACTAAGGAAGATTGTGTCAGCAGGTTGTAACCTGTAGAATGGGCTTCCGTATGTTTGTAGAAACCTCGTTCAGGATTAGAAAATACGTCACTTGAAGCAGTATACGTTTTAGTCGTCGTTTGTGCACTTCCAATCATGAACAGAAGAACACCAAGAAAAGTAATTAATTTTCTCATAGTAGTAGGTTTGTTTTTGCTAAATTTGGGTCTAGCGGGTTATCGGACTAGTTTTTTTACTCTTAACTATGTTGTGGCTCATAGTTTTATGTTCCAAATATAGATTAAAAGTGCTTTTTAACCGTTGAAATACATAATAAAATTTCACATAAAATCGATGAAATACATGTTTTTTTATTTAGTTTAAATATTATCTTACATTTAGTTAATTTTTGCTGTACGTATTTTTTTATTTTTATTTTTTTATTGAAATCATTTTTTTTCATTATTAGGCAATATTGTAAACTTTGAAATTTTATATTTTTATTTTCTATTAAAACTTTAAAATATAATTCATAATCCATTGACTCATTTTAGATTTTTTAAATAATTTACCTGACTAAATATAACTATAATTTATATTATGTAAAATAGAATTTATCTATTTATACTATATATCCTTCTGTTATAATCTAGGTATGCTTACATATCGTACGTAACATATTCAAATCAATGTAAGTTAAGTGGTAATTAATTATAAGTACTATTGTTATCTAATAAGTTAATAAATTCAAATTAATGAATATCAATTAGAATCATAATTTATGTAACTTTATGAAATATATTCTTATCTATATGAAAAACTCTATTGCTGAACGTATAGCCGATTTTTTGAAAAATTTTCCACCATTCAACAGTTTGACTTATCTTGAATTGGTCAAAATTGCCAACGAAGTTCAAGTTGTTCATGTTGATAAAAACAATGTACTTTTTAAAGTTGGCGATAAAACACATTCTTTTTTCTATATTGTTAAAGAAGGTGCCATTGGTCTTTCTGTAACTTCTGATGCAGAAGAAGCTTTAATTGATAAATGTGACGAAGGTGATATTTTAGGTTTACGTCCATTTTTTGCGAAAGATAATTATCTAATGACAGCAAAAGCTAGGGAAGAAAGTTTATTATATGCTATTCCAATTGAGGTTTTTAAGCCTTATGTATCACAAAATCAAGAAGTTTTAAGTTTTTTATTGGAAAGTTTTGCTTCTAATACACGTAACCCTTACGATAAAGAAAATAAAGGGAAATTAATTTCTGAGAATGTTATTTATGATGAGCAAAGTTCTGAAATTCAATATTTTCAACCCATTTCATATACTAAAAAACCCATTACAGCCAACCGAAAAGATATTGTAAAGTTTGTTGCTCAAACAATGACTCAAAGTAAAATTGGGAGCGTAATTATTGAAGAAAACCAATTTCCCCTTGGTATTGTGACTGACAAAGATTTGCGATCAAAAATTGCAACAGGTCTTTTTCCTATTGATGTTTCAGTTGATCAGATTATGTCGGCTCCGGTAATTACTGTCCAGGAAAATATTTCAATTGCTGAAACTCAAATGATGATGTTAAAACACAATATTGGGCACTTATGTGTTACCGTTGATGGTACAAATAAATCTAAAATCATGGGAATTATTTCCGAACATGATGTTGTTGTTGCTCAGGCAAATAACCCCGGAGTTTTATTAAAACAAACTAAGCGTGCTACCCGTTCCAAAGAATTAAAAGCAGTTCGCGATAAATTAACTGATTTAATTCAAAATTCATTAGATAAAAATATTCCTATCCAACACATTTCCAACATTGTAGGCGAAATTAATATTGCCATTACTAAAAGAGCAGTGGAGCTAGCTATTGAAAAAATGGATGAACAACCCCCTACTCGATTTGCTTGGTTAAATATTGGAAGTCAAGGAAGGAAAGAACAATTACTCATAACTGATCAGGATAATGCTTTAGTTTTTGAGGATGTTGAGGATGAACGCTATGATGAAGTGAAAAAATATTTTTTAGAAATGGCCGAAAAAGTGACTAAAACATTGAATAAAATTGGCTATGAATATTGCCCTGCAGAAATGATGGCTAGTAATTCAATGTGGTGTAAATCATTGACAGACTGGAATAAACAATATAATAGTTGGATTAATACTCCCGGTGAGAAAGGAATTTTAATGTGTTCTATTTTTTTTGATTATGATTGTATTTACGGTGATGAAAAACTAGTAGATTCTATCACGGATAATATTTTTAATCAGGTAGCCAACAACCAATTGTTTTTTGCTTATTTAGGTACAGATGCATTAAAAAATCCTCCTCCTTTAGGCTTTTTCAGACAGTTTTTAGTTGAAAATGATGGTGAACATAAAGATACGTTTGATATAAAAAGCAGGGCTTTGATGCCGTTGGTTGATGCCGCTCGTTTATTAACATTAAGTTTAAATGTAAAAGGTATAAATAACACCTATCATCGGTTTAAAAAATTAGCGGAATTAGAACCTCAAAATGCCGAACTTTTTGAAAATTGTGCAGATGCTTTTTCTTTATTATCTAAATTTAGAGCAGAAGAAGGTTTGTTGAATAATTCAAATGGCAGGTATTTAAATTTAAATGAGTTATCTAAATCAGATAAAGTAAAACTTAAGAATGCATTTCAGCCTATTCATGACATTCAGGACGCTATTAAAAATCGTTTTCAACTTACTTATTTTACATAAAAATGGCTTGGAACTGGTTTAAAAAAATAGCAAAAGAATATCCTAAATTTTGGGAAAATTACCTCAATTATTTTGAGAATGAACCTAATGAAACAAAACCTAAACGTTACGTTGTTTTTGATTGCGAAACTACCGGTTTGCATTTCAGAAATGATGTAATTCTCTCTATTGGTGCTGTTGTGGTAATAGATCACTCCGTTGTTGTGAATGATCACATAGAATTATATTTAAAACAGGATATTTATAAATCAGAAACTGCCGTTATTCACGGATTATTAAAAGAGGGTAAAGAAGAAAAAATTGTGGAAGCGGAAGCTATAATTAGATTCTTAGAATTTATCAAAGATTCAACGCTTGTTGGTCATCACGTTAGTTTTGATATTGAAATGATTAATCAAGCCTTAAAAAAACTTGACGTTGGAAAACTTAAAAATGACAGTATGGATACAGATGCAATGTATCAAAAATTCAAAGGTTTACAAGAAGATCAACATTCCAGTTTAGACGAATTGTGTAAAGCTTTGAAAGTGCAAAAAAGTGACAGACACACAGCTTCAGGAGATGCATTTATTACTGCTTTACTCTTTTTAAAACTAAAATCCCGATTGAAAATTTAGTTTTTTACATTAACAACAAAATTAAAAACTGAGCCGTAAAAATCCTAAACAGAGTTACCAGCGGATATACGGTAGCATAGGCCTGAGTAGGTACATCTGAGTCTAAATAATTTCCACTAAAAGATAATGCGGCCGGGTCTGTATAAGTGCCACTCAATAGACCACTTAACTGCAAGAAATTAATTTTTAAGTAGTAATGTCCGACAAGAACCATGAATACTAAAGGGATAAATGTGATGAAACTACCATAAAATAACCAAAGCCACCCATTGTTTTCAACAAAATTGGCATAAAAACTTTCTCCGGCGTGAATACCAACTGCAGCAAAAAATAAGCAAACACCTAAGTCTTTCATAAAATAAATTGCTCCAGTATTAATATACGAATGTATTCCTCCTATTCCACCATAGCGACTGATTAATAATGCCGCAATCAGTGGCCCGGCAGCAAAACCGAGTTTGATTGGAACCGGTAAAGACGGAATAAGAATAGGAATAGAACCAATTATGATTCCAATCAAAAGGCCACCGAAAAGTGATAAAAAATCAGGTTCTAATAATTTCTTTTCTGAATTTCCAATCAATTTCTCAGCAAATTGAATAGCTTCTTTATTTCCTACAATTCGCAATTTATCGCCATAAAAAAGTTCCAATGATGGCGAGGCTAATAATTCTTTTCCTGAACGATAAACTCGTGTAACTTTTAAATCATATTTGTTATAAAGATCTAATTCAGCGAGTTTTTTATGAGTAGCCGCTTTATGGGTTACAAAAATGCTTTTTGAAATTACATCTTGTTCAGATTCAATGAATAAATCGGTCGAAATTTTACCTGTTTTTTCAATAAAATCATTGATAGTGTGTTGAGTACCAACGAGCATTATCACATCTTTATGTTCAACTTTTGTATCTAAAGTAGGTGAAAAAACAGTCTTTGAACCACTGTGTTTTAATCGAGAAACCACTATTTTATCATGATCGGTTTCTTTTAAAATTTGATAAATACTTTTTCCAATAAATTCAGGTTTTGTGATTCTGCATTTTTGATGAATTAAAACATCTTCTGAACTTTCCTGTTGTTGAATATTAGATTTTTCTATATTAATGTCAATTTTTAAAAATGCTTTTGATAGAATGATAACTAAAATCACACCCAAAACCCCCATTGGATAAGTTATGGCGTAAGCAATAGTTGGATCACTGAATATTTTTTCAGGAAATTGATTTTGATATTCTTGAATTACTGATTTTGCGGCTCCTAAACCCGGTGTATTTGTAACAGAACCGGATAATAAACCAACTACATTTTCAATTTTTATTTGTGTACTTAAGTAAATAATGACTGCAATTAAAGCTCCAAAAAGAACAGTGGAAACGGCTAGTATATTGAATTTTAAGCCTTCTTTTCTAAAGGAGGAAAAAAAGGAAGGGCCAACTTGAATCCCAATTCCATAAACAAACAAAATCAACCCTAAATCACGAATAAAAACCATTATATCGCCATTGATTCGGTAGCCAAAATGCCCTAAAAATAACCCGGCAAACATCACTGCTGAAACACCTAATGATACTTTACCAATTTTTAATCGGCCTACAAAAACACCAATCCCAATGATTATCATAACGACCACTAACGATTGAGTAATGTCAGGGTTTTCAGTGGGAACAAACAATTTATAAAACCATTCAAACATGATAGATAATTTAATGATGTAAAATTAGGTATTCGATTTCAGATTTTAATGATATAAATCATGCAAATGAAAACACAATGTATTGAAAACGATATAGTGAATAAGTTTTATTTTGTAATGTCCTTTCTTAAATAAATACTTCGTTCAAACCTCCCGTGATGGCTTTTGGACATGAAAAAACAATTTCCGTTTTCCAAATAAAAAGGTATTTCATTTTTATAAATACTTTCTTTTAGTTGATTTAATTCAGTGACATATTCAAAATCAGTTATAGAGGTTACGGCAATAGTGTGAATACAATTATTTCTAATTTGAGTAGTTGAATAAAAAACGGAATCTTTATAATGCACCAATCCATTCTCATGACTACAATTAATTAACAAAGGATAAAATCCACGGGATTCACCTTTTTGCCGGAGTATTTTATAAACAGCTTCCTTCCTACTCCACAATGTCCAAACCGTTATGTCTTGATTTTCAGAACCAAAAATGATGTTTTGCTCGCCTTTGGTAAATACTTTATCTAAAAAACCTTTTCGCTGCCAATTACTTTCTGTTTTTGCTAAAGTTAAATTAACCACATCATTGCCAATCATTTTTTAGCTAATTTAGTTTCGATGATTTCTATGGCTGATTTTACATTAAGCATTCGTTCCATGGAGGCATTGTCAATCTCAATATCAAAAACTTCTTCAATATCTAAAATTACATCAACCAGATTAGCAGAATTTATCTTTAAATCAGTTATAAAATCAGTTGTTTCAGTAAGATTGTCAAAAGCTTCCTGATTTTTAATATAGGGCTTTACAAGAGCTTTCAATTTTTCAATTATTTCTGCTTTGTTCATGATTTAATTTTTGACTAAGATAAGCATCTATTTAATACTTTTTAAAAACAACACAGGCATTTACATCGCCAAAACCAAAACTGGCTTTTATTATAATATTTAGTTCTTTTTGTATTAATTGTTGTGGAATTTTAGAAGAATCAATGAATTCAATTATGGCAGGATGTAAATCATCACAATTGATATTCGGAAATAGAAATCCATGGTAAATTTGTAAAATAGAAGCTACACTTTCCATGCTGCCGGATGCAGAAAGACAATGACCAACCATTGATTTTAATGAGTTAATTGGTGGAAAATCTTTTCCTGATAAACCTAAAGCTTTACTCCAGTTTAGAATCTCCAAACTATCTTTAGATGTAGCTGTTAAATGCCCATTTATACTATCAATATCCATTGACTTTATTCCCGTATTTTTCATTGCTTCAACGATACATCTTTGAACGGCTACTGAATTTGGAGCGGTCATAGTTCCTTCACCTCGTTGTCCGCCCGAATTTACATTTCCACCTAAAACTTCGGCATAAATGGTTGCATTTCTAGCCAAAGCAGTTTCTAAATCTTCTAAAATCAAAGCTCCTGCTCCACTTCCCGGAACAAATCCTGAAGCGGTAGCACTCATTGGTCTTGAGCCTTTCTCTGGCGATTCATTATGTTTGAATGTACAAACTTTCATAGCATCAAATCCTGCCCAAATATACGGACCGCTGTCACTCGTGCTTCCTATTAACATTCGGTTGGCTTTCCCTGAAATAATTCGGTCATAACCCATCAATATACTTTCTGTTCCGGTTGTACAAGCTGATGAATTCGTAGAAACCTGGTTTCCTAATCCTAATTTACCGGCTAAATAAGCACTTATGCCACTATTCATTGTTTGTGCAACAACAGTACTACCTAACCTTCTAGTTTGAAAATCATCAATTTTATAAATACTTTCTCTGAATTTTTCAATTCCGGATGTGCCTGAACCAAAAATAGTTCCGCTATCCCAATCCGGATTTTCGTTATTTTGAATAGGTAAACCGGCGTTTTTCCATGCCTCGATTCCGGCGATTACACCGTATAAGATTCCACTGGAATTAAAATTGCGAAGTTCTAATTCAGTAAAATACTGATTTTTCAGTTCTTCAGAAATAATTGGTTTACCCGCAATCTGACACGAAAATTGCAATCGTTCTAATTCTGGATCATGAGCAATTCCTGAGATTCCATTTTTAATGGCATTGGTAAACGCATCTATTCCTACTCCATTGGGAGCAACAATTCCTAATCCGGTAATAACAACTCGCTTTTTTGACATTTTATGGTTTTATAATCATGCCGGATAAAGTTCCGCTACAAACTTCTACATTTTTACTATTCAACATACTCACATTGCATTTTAACTTCCCAAAACGGAAATAAACTTTCTTAGAAACAACTTTTACTTTTTCATTAGGATAAACGGGTTTTAAAAATTCAATTTCTGAAGAAGTAAAAGCAATTTGTGTGAAATTATCTTCTAAAGTCAAGTAAATTCCTAAGCAAACTAACCCAATTTGTGCCATCGTTTCTATTAATAGTACACCGGGAGTAATCGGATTGTTTTTAAAATGCCCTTTATAAAAATATAAGTCTTCACTAAATGTGTAAGTACCCTCTATTCCATTTTCATCAACATAGTGAATCTCATCCACAAATAAAAAAGGCTTTGAATAGGGAATTTTAGCAAAGATTTCAGGATAATTATTTTTCACACGTAAAGCATTAATTATTTTAAACTCTCTCCTCCATCTACTTTTAAAATGGTGCCTGTTATCCATTTGGCCTCTTCTTTGCAAAGCAAATAAACAACATCGGCCACATCCTCCGGTTTGGTGAGTCGTTTAAATGGATTTCTTTGTTCTGTAAAAGATTTAATCTTTTCACTATTGGGAATCATCTGAAAGGAAGTTGTATTCGTAACGCCAGCTTGAATACAATTGGAACGAATTCCAAAAGCAGCAAATTCTATAGCTATTTGTCTCGAAATTGCCTCTAAAGTGACTTTTGCAGCACTTACAGCTCCGTAATTTTGAATTGGTTTTGTGTTTCCCTCGCTAGTAAATGAAATAATTCTGGCATCAGTATCAAATAAGTTAGCTTCAAAAACCGCTTTTGTCCAATCATAAAGTGAAATAGCCATCGCATTTAAAGTTATTAAAAAATCATCATTCGTAAGGGAATTTTCGCCGGTCATCTTCTTTAACGAACCTTTTGCAATGCTGTGAACCAAGCATTTTATTTTTTGATTTCCAATTTTAGATTGAATTTCATTGACACATTCAATTCTTTTTTCAATATTGGTTGCATCTAAATTAAAATTTAAAAACGAAATCTTCAATGCTTTTATCTCTTCAAAATCTTCTTCTATTTTTGGCAATTCAGCACGTGAATTGCGATGAATAATACAAATATTCATCCCTTGTTGTGCTAATTTTTTAGCTGTAGCTAAACCTAAACCACTACTGCCACCTAAAATAATTGCCCATTGATTTTTAAATTCACTTACCATTCTAATAATATTCGTTGTGCAGTAAAACCGGGTCCAAAACTCAACATTAATCCTTTCTCTCCTTTGGAAGGTTTTTTGTTCATAATTTGTTCCAAAACATATAATACGGTAGCACTAGACATATTTCCGTACAACCGCAGTATTTCTTTCGTGTCTATAATATCTTTACCTAAATCTTTAAATAATTCTTCCACTAAAAGTACGATTTTTTTGCCACCGGGATGAAAAATTAAATGATGAATATCAGCAATTGATAAGTTATTTTTTTCTAAAAAAGGATGAATAATAGCAGGAAAATGTTCGCAAATAGTTTCGGGAACTTCAATGTCTAAGACCATTTTTAAACCATTGTTAGTCAAATCAAAACCCATCATTTTTTCTTTATCATAGAAATGATACATTGCTTCATCAACAACAGTTGGACCATTTTCGTTTTCATGTGATGATAACAAAACACAAGCTGCACCATCTCCAAAAATTGCAGCACTGACAATATTGGCCATTGAAAAATCATCCAATTGAAAGGTTGCAGTTGGACTTTCCACAGTAATAACCGCGGCTCGTTTATTAGGATTCGCTTTTAAAAAGTTTTTTGCATAAATGATACCTGAAACACCCCCCACACAACCCATTTCAGTCACCGGAAGCCTTATAATATCTTGCTTAAGCGATAATCGATTAATCAAATAGGCATCTAGTGAAGGAATCATAATTCCGGTACAACTTACCGTGATAATATAATCGAGTTCAGTTGGACTCCAATTAGCTTGTTTTAAAGCTTTTTGTAGTACTTGTTCGCCTAATACAATCATTTCACGAGAATAAATGGCATTGCGTTCTTCAAATGAATTTAAAGTAAAAACTTCTTTCGGATCCATAATTGAATAGCGTTTATCGACTTGAGCTCCTTCAAATATTTTTTTTACTTTTCGAATAAAACGTTCTTCCTGACCATCTAGCCAAATATCCAAAAAGGGTACTATTTCTGATGTCTCACGAGAATATTTTGGAAGTTGCTTTGCAACTGTAATAATTTTTACCGGCATTTATTATATTTTGAAAAGTGAATAGTTTATTAATTTATTTCCAAATAATCCATTGGTAACGGAAAGCCCATTTCCATGAAATTGTTTGTCTTTTTGCTTGTACTTTTTTTGAAAAATCTTCTAATTCTTTCTTTTTAAATCCACGTAATATGGAAGTTAATCCGTCTTCGCGTGACATCCTATTGAGTTGAAATATCGAACATACCAATTGAAATAAACGATAGGCAAGTTTGCTTCTATGCAAATCATTGATTACAATACCAAGAGTCGCTTGCTTTTGAAATACATTCAAGATAGTATCAATTTCTTCATTTTTAAAATGATGTAATGTTAATGTACACAATAAGAT
>Ga0073900_10000997_pt1 | contig 16312 bp, 30 predicted proteins | sample KloWWTmetKNB5Kit_FD_66666 | JGI IMG/M metagenome (GOLD analysis project Ga0073900, IMG submission 66666) | Active sludge microbial communities from Klosterneuburg, Austria, studying microevolution and ecology of nitrifiers - Klosterneuburg... | ecosystem: Engineered > WWTP > Aerobic digester >...
CTCCCAGTTATTAATCTTACCATCTTTCATCAAAGTCATCATTGCCTGAAGGATAGACGCTGTTGATCTATTATAATCATCAGCATAAAACACAATAGGATTATTAGATTCGATCATCATTGTTTTGGGAATAGAATATTCCATTCTATTCTTACCTGTAAACAAGTATCCTTTTGATTGATAGTAAGGAATAAGAGTTGATGGAATCCACTCACAAACAGTAGATCCTGGCATACACATTTCAAACTTTTCAATTGGTAATCCTAACAAATCACCAACATCCTCTCTACCAGATAAATCAATTTCAATAAACTGCATGTTTAAATTAGAACACACTTGTCTAATTGCATCTGTTTTTCCAATACCTGATTCTCCTATAACATTGATGGCAATAGGAGATTTTCTTTTTGTTGCTAATTTCTTATTGTTTTCAATCGTGTAAGAAATTAGACTTTGCATGTCAATAATATTCATTCTTTAATTTTTAGTTTAATAGTTTGTTAATTAGTACTTTCGTCAATTAGATCCTCAATGCTACTACGGCAAAGGGATATTTCATTTTCTCTTGATTCTCCAGCTTCAATCTCATCCAAACATAATTCATAAAAGCCTAATATTTCACCTCTAAGACGAGGGTATTTGTTAATACATTCATTAACATATTCTTTTAATTGTTTCATACCTTATTTAATTTAATTACTTTTAATAATATAAAGATTCATCTATTGTTTTTACAGTATAGTAGCATTGGTTGTTAAGTCCTGTATTTACACCGTATATTGATAGGTAATTAACTCCACCTGAAGTAATTAAACGACCATCAGAGACATCTAAAATACAATTCATTATTATGTCAGTCTCAGTAATATTCCAAGTAGCTAAATGATTAACAAAATGATTTAAAGAGAGTATTTTTTCATTTACAACATAAGACTTCGTCCTATAAATATTCATGTATGAGTAATGAAATGACTTATTGTTTGTAGCTAAATACTTAAACAAAGATTTTAACTTTAAAAAACAACTATGTTTTTTAATAACATAATACTCTTTCATTGACTCTACATGTTGGTTATAGTGTTCAAATTGAAATCCTAATGTAAAACAAGGCCCATGTATTTTAAATGCGTCATGCTTTGACACCCATCCATCTAAATAACAATGAGTGATATACTTTTGGTTTTCCAAAACATATTTTTCAAGATACTCAAGAAGAAGTCTTTTACCTAAATTAAATGTATCTTCATTATCTAATAGCTCTTTAATCTCTTTTTCCTTTTTACTCCTTACCATTACCTATCTATTTGATCACCCATTTTTAAAATCTTATGAGGAGTATTGATTGAAGGTGTTCCATTACTAGTAACTATCCACAATAAAGGTAATTTAGATACCACAGGATCTGATTCAATATAACCATCAGTAAACACAATAACACCATTAAGGTCTGATAAAGTATTAGCAAATGTAATAGCAGGGGACATATAAGTTCCTCCACTAGCACTTCTAGTTTTAATAGGTTTACCTTTATACTCATAATGATTAGCTACATCGGTATCAGCTTCAATTACTGTTATAGAAACACCTTGTTTGTACAAATGATAGATTTCATTGAACCCTGCTTCAATAGATGCATTATCCATAGATCCAGATTGATCAACAACAAATCCTATTTTAGCTTTATACTTACTCTTTCTCCCTTTAGCTAAAGGAAAACGCTTGTTCAACCTAAGATAAGTTTTACGGTAATCTTTCTTTTCATTTCTTCCAATAAATTGACGTGTTTCCCTTTTCCAATTAACTTGACTTTCTTTAATTTCGAAAAGCTCCTTAATCATATCCATTAACTCCGGATAACTACCTCTTTGTTGTTCAGTCAATTTGTTTACTGTAGCTCTTTTAATAGTGTCTGTAAGTACCTTTTGAACTTCCATCTCTTCAGCTGTTCCATCAAAAGGTTCAAAATCTCCTAAACCATCTCCACAATTACCATCATTTAACAAAGGATCAAGTTTACTATTATAAGGTTCACCCTTATCTTTTTTATCTTGAGCATCAGTTAACATATCATAGTAATACTGAACACTTTCTTTTTCAGGAAGACCATAGTTAGTTGCAAATAAAGGAGGAATTCCACCAATCTTAGGATCTTTACCCAACAATTGTATCATCTCATCTCTTAACCAAGAATTAACACTAAGATCACATGCTATATTTGCTTTGTGTTGGTCTACAAAATCATAATATAAGTGATCAAATGCTAAATGCATCATTTCATGTTCCAAGATAAAAGCTTGTTCTACCTCAGTTAATGTGAAAAACCAATCACCAAATACTAAATTAATAGCTTTAGTGACCTTATTTAAGGATACACATGCTGTTGGTACACTTGGACTATATCTCTTAGTCACATTTTGTAGTAACAAAGCATAAAATACTTTTCTAAAATAAAGGCTATACGAACCTCTAAACAAACTTCCTTCCTGATCTGAGCTTAACTTAGAAATTGAATTCATATTCGTGTACATTTATTGATTTTGAATCTAGCAACATGTAGTAAAGTGTCTTATTTTGACTTTTTTCCAACACTTTTAATGCAAGTTTTCTAGTTTCATCTGTTTTTAATAATTTAATAATTTCTCTGGATAACTCTGTTACCTCTTCTTTTTCTTCTTCTAATATTTCTGGATCCATACTTTATATGTTTATTTTAGATGCTCTTGTTGCAGCAACGTAGGTTAAATTAATAATCTCTTCATCTTTGTTGTTCAATCCTCTTTGGATGTCTCTACGACTAAAGAATAAAGTCTTATAGTCTACAACATCAAACTCTAAACCCTTACTTCCATGTACAGTTAAAATCATGTAATTAGAAGTAGGATCATTTTCTTTAGCTAATTGATGAAGATAACTAACTGCATTTGCTTTATATTTTTCATACAAAGTGCATGCATCAGCTAATTCAAAATCTTCTACAGAATAAGCATACTTCCTTAAATCACTATTAGATGCAAATCTACTATAAAAGGCATGATGTTTGTTTTTACTAAAAGTATTGTCAATTTCAGTTATAGTTCTAATAGCACTTTCTAACTTATCTGTGTTAATATAGAAAGATAATTTTCTACCCATAGTAACAATAGCATGGTTAAATACACCTGTATTAGTCAAAGATAATGTAGCAAACTTTCCTGTTGATTTACCTTCACTCATACCTTTAAGAAAATAACTATCATTGTTAAACTTGTGTTTTAGTATAGCATTAGCTTCCATCAAACAATCATCAGAAGATCTAAATGATTGAGTAAGTTTAAATTCTTTATGGTCTACTAATTTAAACACGTTAACCGTATTATTCAACTTCATATAAATAGCCTGATTAGTATCACCAACATAAACTTTAATTGCATTTTGATTTTCTAACATGTGTAACACGTTGATATTCAGGTCCTGACTTTCGTCTACAAGAATATAGTCATAATTCATAACGCCTATTTTACAGAACTCTTTCAAATAATTATTATGAGATTGAGGTATCTGCCGGTTCTTAAATTTATCAAATAAAGGAAAAGCTGGATGTGTAGGTGAAGGATCATTAGCTGTTGAATCTATATACTCTACGTATTTAAGAACAGATTTATACTTTTCATTATTCAATGACGTACTGGCAGCTAATGCTTTTTCTACTTCTGATTTGATAAGATTACCCAAGAAAGGTTTCTTACCCAGCTTACATAAATATTGATAAGCATAAGCATGTATTGTACTGATAGTGACATTCAAACCTTTAAACTTAAGTACAGCTTCCTTTTTCATTTCTTTGTTATATACAAGGTACAATATCTTAGCAGATGGATTGTCTTGTAACTTCTTTCTTGCATACTCCAATAGAGTACTTGTTTTACCAGATCCAGCTCCAGCATTAACAACAATATTTTCATTAGAATCTATTATTTCTCTTTGTTCATCTGTTATAACCATATACAATCTTCTTTAAATTTATTCATTGAAATTAATTCATAATTTTCTTTTAATTGAACTTTTACTGTCCATCTTGCTTTTTCTCCAGGGTACACTCTAAATACAAAAGCGTTTACTCCATACTCTAATTCTTCAGGAGTGTACTTTTTACAAAAGTTATCCCAATATTCACAGAACTCATTAATAAACGGTCTATTTTCATCAGATCTAGGAATTATCTTAGATGCTCTATTGAATCCCCAAGCGTATAAATCTCTTATCTTGCCATATGTAAAAGATTTCTTATATCTTATAACAGCTTCTGTCTTAAGTTCAATATTCTTAACTCTATAATGATGCTCATTAATTAAATTTTCTACTCCATAGGGAAGTGACTTTCTTACTCTAGGTACTTTACTCATTAAGATATCACCAAAATCAGGATAATCTTTATGACCATAAAAGAAGTCATGATCAAACGTAGTATCAATTAATGATTGATCATCAATATACCTAGAAGATCTTTTTGAAATATCAAAATGAGATTTATAATAAGCTAAATGTCCCATAGCAGCTATTTCACCTCCTATATTAAAAGCATAATCTCCCATAAAGTATTTGTTTTCCATTTCAAAGTAATGTTCAAATACATCATGGAATATACCTACTCCTGTCCAAAATGAATTAAACCCATAATCATCTGAACCATCAGGTAACAATCCCCAAGTTCCATCTTCATCTTGAGTTAATTCTAACTTTACACTATACGGCTTCATCTTTCGCAGTTAGTTTTAATAACTGTTTATAATTATCATGCCAATTGATAATTTTCTTCTTCAGTTCAATATCAAAATTTAATGTTTCATCCTTCAGCAATGGAGGAATATCACATTCAGTTAAATTCTCAATATTGATGTAGTGTTTGTCTTGTTCTCCTATGTTAAATGATTTCATAACATACTCGATAAATAGTTCTGAGTAATCACCTACTTTATTGTAAGCGTTAAACTTCTTTTCTCTTTTCTTTGTATACAGTTTTCTTTGTTGATCTTTATTCAACATTAAAGAGTACTCGCCTCTTAACCAATGATAAAAAACAGAATGATATTCAATACCAAAATAAAGGATAATAATTACTTCACCATTTTCTATATAATAGTCAAGTAAATTCTTTTTCTTAAGATCTTTAATCACAATCAAAGATTTCTTATTTATTGTAGCTTTAATATGGAACATTGGCTCCCAATCTTCTCTAAGATCAAGACCATTTCCGATGTATATCTCATTTATAGGTTGTATTATTTTAAACAGAAAACCTAAGTCTTGTGTAAAATATTCTAACAACAGTCCTAAATGATTGTACGTTCTATTTTTTAATACCATTGAGTTTTATTTATGTTACTAATCCGTCTAATTCCTATCTGTAAATCCTTAAATTATAAATCCCACTTGATTTATAGTACTCCATGTCCCAATCAGGTAAGTTATTTTCAGTACAGTATTGATAAATATCAATAGCTTCCTTATAACCTTTTACCCAATCTTTTCCATATCTACCAACGTCCAAATCTGATTCATCAGACTTAAAGAAAGCAACCTTTTTATCATAATCACTATATACTAACCATCCATAAGAAGGTATAAAATCATATAGATTTGTAACTAAGTCTGAATAGAATGCACCTTGTAATGCATATCCATACTTTCTTGCTTCATAACTAAATTCCTTTAAAGGCATAGCTGTTCTTTTCACATCTATAATAGCTTCATCCGGTAAAGAGAAATGATCAAGTAATCCTTTACAATCAATACCCTTATTTACAAAACCATCCAATTGTGCAAATAATGGAATTTGACATGTCTCTGGTTTAAACTCAACCCATTTCTTTAGCTCTGTAGCAATAGCTAATTCACTATTATATTTATCCTGACTGATAATGGTAAAACCTTTAGTTTCTTTTAATTGATAAAAAGACATTTCAAGTTTCATTAATTCATTAAAGGCTCTAGTTTTACCGCCATAATAATCATTTTGCTTACATATTTCTAATATTTCATAAGTATTATTTGAATTTAACTCAATGTTTTTAGAAATAAGTTCTTTAAATATAGTTTCTACTGTATCGGATAAGTTAACATCACCTATCTTATATAAATCGTTAAATGATTCAGGAGAGGTAGTCAATACATCTAACAGTGTACCCGCTCTCATCCCTTTGTTTGTTTTTTTCTCCTTTTCATTACTAAGTACACCTTTAAGAAAGGATTGACTTATTGCTGGAGATTCGAAATACTCTTTAATTTCTTTAATTTTGTTCATATACGTATATTATTTCAATAGTGTTAATAATTGCTGAGTTATATTTGTAATAATATTTATATCTAATAGTTCCTATTGAATCTGTAAATTGATTTTTTTCATTATTCATTAACGTTCTTAATTCATTTCTAAATGTAGACAGGAAAAAGTTAATTTCGGCTCTTTCACTATTAGTAACAATGTCTTTTAATATGAAAAGAGATGTTAATGTTACTGATGGAAGATCTTTCATTTTGTATTCTTTATGAACACCTCTTTCAATAACACATAAGGAAAGTTCCTTACATATAAAATTAATACCTAACATAAAAGTATCAGGTGAACTAAAATAATCTTCTAATTCATTTAAAAATTCTTTTGTTATTATCTTGATATTGTACATTTCTTTGTTTTTATTAATCTATAAAGTGTATTATATCGCATTATCTTATGTAAATAGAGTAACAATTTTAAAAACTTCATTAAGAAGAGCAATAAATTACACTATTGTATAAATTATTATTTTTGTTATCTTTGCTCATTCACATACGTTATCTTAAGCTGTCCATTTTTATTATCACTATATGGTGGAAAAGAAGTAGCGTATATTTTATAAGTACTAAATCCAGTTGCACTAGTTAGTTGTTTATCACGTGAAGGTAGTCTTTGTATATGATACTCTAAACCTTTTAATAACCTCATAAATTTTTGCTTTACTCTACTTTTAAAAGCATTTGGTGTTTCTAATCCTATATATACTGAAACCATATTAGGTCTAAAATAATTAGGTTTTATTTCTAAAATAGTTAAACCAAATTCTTTACATATAAAATTAACACCTAGCATAAAAGTCTCATCTGTACCAAAGTATTGATCTAACTCATCAATAAATTTCTGAGTAATTCTTTTTATCGCCATTCATAAACAATTTTAATTCTTGTATTACCCACATTATATGCAGTCGCACTAGGATCCCAAATAGATCTAGGATGATCGTTATCACAAAGATTTACGATATTAATAACATCCCACATATGATTAAGATTAAATTTATTAAGTGAAAGTAATACATGTTTAATACGTCTAGATGATTCACTATATTCCTGTTGTGATATTATAGTTAACTCACATTCTTTACACAGTAGATTAACACCCAGTAAAAAAGTATCCGGATTAAAAAAAAGTTGAAACAATTCATTTATAAATTCATCTGTCATTTTTTTACTACCCATGCAATGCTAATTTTTTCATGTCCAGATTTAGTATAATGTTTGTTTATTCTATCTAACGATAAAGTTGAGCTTGCTCTTTGCCAGTATATACTTTTTTTAAATCTGCTAGTTAATTCATAGATTAAGTCTTGTTCAGTTTTAAGATTGTATTTAGTAATAAAAATACAACTATAATTTGTTCTTCCTAATAATTGAGAATCATATTTTTTTTGTTGTATTATTCTAAAATTATACTCTTTACATATCAGATGTAAGGCTAAATTTATTGTTTCTTCGTTTTGTAGTAGTTTTATTATTTCATCTAATTCATTCATATTATCTGTAATTTAATCTTTCGTATACCAATAGATTTTTACGTTGGGAAAATTAACTTTATTTATATACATAGAAACATACTCCTTATGAAATAAATGAACATTATCTCTTAATTGGCACTTTAACTTATTAATAGATTTAAAAATTATTTTTTTATCAACATCTAAACTTTTTAATGTAATATATATAAAATCATTTTGTTCTTTTTTAAGACAAAGTTCAAAATTATATTTCTTACATAATAAGGCTAATCCAAGATTTATTGTTTCTTTATAAGAAAGTAAGTTAAGTATTTCTTTCATATTACCATATTTCTTTTTCATAAATTATAAGATAATCATTCATAAGTGAATCTTCATAGCAAAAACAATAATTACCTTTTTTATCTGATAAATCACCTATTTCTTTTATAGTATTACGGAATAAAGAATTATCATTAAAATAAATTTTAATATAAAAACCAAAATGAGTAGATGGATAGACCTCATAGTTTTTATATAAAGACTTATCTATTGTTTTTTCAAATAAATTAATTCCTAAATTAAAAGTATTTTCATTACTCATTAATTCAATTATTTCAAGTAATTGATCTTTCATTCTATTTATTGTTTGGTTTTTCCAATATTTGGTATTCGCCAAGATAATGTAATTTTCCATTGATCATTCCATTTATGAGCTTCAAACTTTGAAATTAAATCTTTATCTGTTTTCATGTAATTACAAAGTTCTTTTTTAAATCTAGACATGGATCTTGTTGATTTTTGTATCTCATTCGTACTTTTAAATGTAACGTTAAAATAAACAGCAGTGAAATAATCAGTATCCCATTCTGCCACAATAGTAAAATTATAAATCTTACATATTAGTTTTAACGCTAGATTTATTGTTTCTCTATTCCTAAGTAACATTACTAACTCCTTCATCGATTTAATCTTTTACAAAAATAATTATATAAAATTTAGTTCCACTCATAACTTGTAAAACGTCAGTACATATAGTTAAACTATTAATCATTTTTTTTAAACTTACTATAGACCTTCTATTTTTGAAAGTTTGTGATTTTACTGCCCATTCAGGATAATAGATTACCATATTGTTACCAGTATCTCTAATCTCACTAATAAGACTAAATTGTTTTTTAAGTAAGGATAATCCTAAATTACTTGTTTCTCTATAAGAGATCAATTCAATGTATTCCTTTACTCGTTCTACATTTAATTCTAAATTTGTTTTCATATATCTTGAAATACAAGTTTCATTCAATACATCTAATAATTCTTTATCATTCATTTTTAAGAATATTTATGAAATAATAATTATTTATTATATGAGAATAACTAGAAGAAATTAACTTATCATTTACTAATTCCTTTACAACACTTGCTATATAACTATCATTATGCATCATTATTGTAGCATAAGATGATCCATAAGTACCAAGATAACTCACACCATCATAATTAAAAACTTTGTAATATAAGTTTTCACCTAATAAAGTAGTTTCTTTCTTAGATAATAATGTACACACTTCAATTATTTCAGCTTTAAGCTTTTCTTTATTCATTTTTCTAAATTAGTAGAAATAAATCTTATTCTTTTTCTTTCAATTAAAACACTTGTCTTAATCGTATATTTATTATTTTTTTTACAAAGTTTTTCAGCTAATAAATCAATTTCTGAATTAGTAAGATATATATAAAATCCACCACTATTAAACTTTATATCGTTAGAACCAATATCAAAATATTTCTTTATCTGAAAATATCCTAAATTAAGTGTATCTTCTAGTGTAAATAATTCTAAAATTTCTAATAATAATTCTTCGTTTATTTCCATTGTATAATTGTATATTTAAATCCATACATCTACATAACAAGATGCTACGGGACAATCTTCATTATAAATTCTTACTCCACACTTAAAAAGAAACTCACATTTTGAATACCTTGGTTTTCTCCACATAAGTTGTAATACACGAAAACTATTAGTTTCTATATTACCTAAAACAATACTTGTAAATTTATATCCCAATTTCTCCAATAGTTTAATTCCTAAGTTATAAGTTTCTATATGACTTAATAACTCTTTAATCTCTTCACTAGATATGTCTTCCATAACATTCCATTTTGTTTAAATTCAGCATAATCCTTAAATGTGTTGTTCAAGTACCATACTTCAACATTATCGTGCACTTTAGATATGGCTGTATAAAATCTATAGTTAGCCTTACAACCTTCTTCATCAGAATCAAAAGATATGATAACCTTCTTAAATCGTTTGATATCTTCCAATAAAGATTCTGGAGGACTAATTGTTTCACTTTGTAATCCTCTTACAGCAAACCCGGATGCTTTCTTTACAACAGTAATATCTTTCCAGGATGATCCAATAAATAAAGTATCAGATGAAAAATCATCCTTATAATATAAATCATTATTATTAAAGGTACTAATGAACCTTTTTTCATATTTATTCGCTAATGGTAAGTAAAATTTTTTCTTTTCGTTGATCACCCACATATAAATAGGTGACTCTGGAGAATTATACTTTACAGTACTTGCTTCACCATCTTCTCTTTGATGATAAAAGAAAGATACTGGACGTAATCCTCCATTTATACAATCTTCTTTAGTTAATCCATATTGTTCCCAATATTCAGTGTCATAAGAAAGCCATTTTCTATCTTCTGAGATATACTTTTTAGGTTCTTTTATTTTTCTAGGCGTTTGTTCAGGTATACCGTTTAAAGCTCTATCTAATTTCTTAGTTTTTACAAAATCATCCCACAATTGAGTTTTAGCTTCTTCATACGCAATACTCCTTACCTTCATAAGAAGAGTAATAATGTCTAATTGTTGAAATGAGCTATCTCCAAAATCCTGAAAAATAAGTCTACCTTTATTATTCTTTAATATTTCTGTATTAGCAGATCTATTTTGTCTAAAAGGATTGACAAATCTATCTCCTATAGAATGTAATGTTATAGAAAACATAGCTGATTCTTGATCAATATGTTTCCAGAAGTATTCTGTACTTATTTTAGGTTTAAGATCAAACATAAATTTACTATTTTACTATTTTACTATTTTACTATTTTACTAAATTCTTAAGATAAAAAAAGAAGAGAGGATCTTTATCCCCCCTTCTAATAATATTTACTAACCAAACCATAATGTTACCAATCAGCAGTAGCTTTTGCCGCAGCATCATCTTCTGGAGTATCTCCGGCTACCATCTCAATCTCGTCTGCCTTATACTCCTCAACATGTACTGGTTCAAATGGTACATCTGAAACAAACTTAGTGTTAAAGGATTCATCTGGATACCAGTTTCCATTCTTACCTTGAACAAGACAAGCTACACGAAGGTTATTCTTGTATTGGGTAAGTGCAACATACACTTGCTTTTTCCAATAATCAGGATGCTTATCTTCTAAATAACCCTTAATAGTGTCATAGAGTTCAGCCATTGTAAGTTTTCCTTCAACTGAATTACTCATAGCAACCCACTCAGTTTCATTACCTACTACAGCATTGAATACCTGGCGTAAAGCGGTAATTACTGCATTTTCATACAATACTTTTTTGAATTCTGCTGTCATGACCTTATTGTTGGCAGTAACAGATTCTTCAAAGATTTTGTTTTCTGGATTGTTTAACCATAGAGCAGCTTTTACTTCTTTGCTCTTCTTAAAGTTAATTACAATGTCATTCTTATCATCTTTAGTAACTAAATTGAATTGAACACTTACTTTGTTCAATCCTGGCTTCAACACATTGTAATCTTCTTTCTTTTCTTTTTTTAAATCAAACATAGTTCTTTATTTTTCTATTTATTAATTAATTACTTACTTCTTTTCTTCTTAGTTATGACTGTTATTTTAAACCGAGATTAACCAACTCTACTTTCACCTTATCACTTATCTTGTATCTTTCATATACTTGTGATAATGATGTAACTTTCTTAGCACCTATTGCCTCCTTAAGTCTATTAAAATCTGGAGAACCTAAGTTCAACCATTCTTTAATCTCTTCTCCATCATTGTCTGTATCATCTGTAATAGGTAATGCAAATAAACCTTCTAACATGTATCTCTTGTAATAGGTAAATTGTGATCCAGCTTGTTGTGGACCTTTGGTCATATCAACTGCGATACTGCACTGTAAAAAACATTTGTTGTCAACATCAACCAAGTTTAAATGCATATTTGTAACATTTAATTCTTGAGTTGTACTAAAATATAACAACATGTTTTTTTCTGACAAGATAGGTTTGATGATAGCATAATCTCCATTCAAACTACTATACTTATTTTTAAAATGTGGATTTGTAGCATCTTTCAATAAAGCAAGATTTTGTTTTTGGATATCCAACAACTTTGAATACAATCCAAAGATATCACCTCCTTCTTTAACAATTTCTACAACTTCACTGAATCTATCTACTTTTCCTTTTGATTCTCTTACTTCTTTTACTTCTCCCATAAATTCTAATGTATTAGTTTAATAATATATAACGTATTATAAAATAGTGTTTTTTGAGGTTACTTTACTACCAGTTACCTTCTGTATCAGTACTTACAGCATCGCTTGTAGCAACAACTTCTTCTGTGAAGTCATCTTCCAACTCAATGATGTCATTTCTGTCATCTCCTCTGTAGTTAACTGTCTTGTACAATTTGTCCAAGTCTTTGTTAGCCTTAAACAAAGCTACAACAGCTGGTTGCTTACAATTCAATTTCTCTAAAAGAGATCCTACTTCAGGTCTGTAATTTGGAGAACCTTTATCTTTGGTTACTCCTGATCTGATCCATCCTTCAATTTGAGCTTTTGTTACTCTTACTTTCTTTTCCATTTCTATTTAATTATTTAGTTAAAAAATTTAATTTACTTACTATTTAGTTTACTACTACTGTGTTACATTAAGAAACATTTAATATTTCTCCTGATTGATCAGTAAATCTGACATTACCATATACATCTTTATCACCTACAGAACCAGGATCCATATTCACTTCCTTATACTCATTACCCTCATCATCAATACTATACACCACATCAAATCCTAGTGTTTCTGGGTTATTTTTAGCTAAGTTGTTTAAGATAGTCAAATACCTTTCAAATTTCATATTACTTATTTTATTCTTTCTAAAAAATATCCTTTTAAACTAGTACCTCTAGACATTGAAGCACTAATTGCATTCTTAGTAGTATTTAAAATACTAGCTGCTGATGCATAACTTTCAAAAATGATTTCATCTCCTCCATTCTTAGGTGTCCCAAGTAATTTCTTAGGTGGCTGTTTTACATACTCCCTACCCTTGTAGGAGTATGTATAGTATTTACTCTTTACGCTCCCTTTCATAATACACCTTGTATTTTTCTAATACGATTCTATCAAGAATAGGAACTTCATAAGCGTTATCAAACTTGAACAACGCTTCAGCTATAATGGGACACTCTTGAATAAAAATGTCTCTAACTTGTTCAGCAACTAATCTTATTTCTTTTTGAGCAGTTTTATGAAGTCTAGCATTAAGAAAAGTAATTAGTTCTCTAACTCTAAAGTTAAAGTACATTTTGGTACGTGTGCACTCAGGAAGAATAAACCTAGCTGTTTCTTTAGCTACACCTTCCTCAATAGCTCTATTATATACTTCACCAAGATATTTAACATTATCTTTTTGAAATTCTATTAATCGATATCCACCAACAGGAGAATCTTTAACGATAAGTTTTGGATCAATTGGATCAGTACTACTTTGTCTATTAGATTTAGATTGTATTCTAAATTCAACGTCTTCAAATTCTATATCTGAAGAGTATCTTTGAGAAAATTCAGTAAGTCCAACCATTTTACCATGACGAAGTAATTCTCTACCCATAGCTCTACTAGTTTCTACATAAAAACCAAGATTAGCTAACTCAAAAATACTCCAATGTTGATTGGTAATACAATGACGTAATAACTTCTCTGGTTCTTTAAATAAATCATTCAGCTCTCTTGATGTTGATACTCTAGCTTGACCAACAATCAATTCGTCAATAGATACATCTTTAAATGTACCTAGTCCTTGTGTACGTGATATTAATTCTACTTTCATAATATATTATTGTATTTCTTCTAATACGTAATCAAGATCAATACATGAAAACATCACATAAGTAGTGTGTAAGCTTTGAGTTCTACCAGTATAAAAAATATTTCTTCCTCCTATACCATCTAATATCTTCCCAACAAAAATAAACTCTGTGTTTTCAAATAGATTTGTTTCTAAATCTTTATGAGTAAATATACTTTTCTCTGATATTGTTGCAAAATGACAATATTGTCCTGTGTATTGCAATTTATATTTTCTACCTACGATTAATTCTGTGATTTTTTTTCTTCTTTTTTTAGTTATGGTATATTCAAAATCACCATTTGTTTGTTTTTCTACACCCTCTTCTCGAGTAATGTATAAACATTCTTTATTTGCCATACTGCTAAATTATTAAATTGTTAAACTGTTAAATTAAAAATTTACTTGTTGTAATATCAAATGTTGAATCATCTATAGGGAAAGGTTCAATGAAATTAACCTTTCCAAGAAATCCAAATATCATTTGTTTGTTTACAGATCCATATCTATTCTTTAGTATTTCTACTACTCTTAGATTGTCCCCATAGTTTTCTACTTTTACTTGATTACTTGATCCTATCCTGGTTATACCATATGTGTTAGGATTAGTAATACCGATTATGGTATGTGCATCATCTGATAGTGCTTTATAATTAGCTAAACCATCTATTGACGCATACATCATATTTGCTTTTTTGTTTTCTATGCTACCCTTGTCTTTGACTTGTTGTTGAACATATACCACATTATACTCGTATAATGAAGCTATATATGCTCTGCCATAATGAGCGAGTTCCGCTATAGAATTGAATTTGTCTTTACTTGCAATATTACCTACGTGGTCTACTATTACAGTTCTAAATTTACTAGGATCTATTTCCTTTTCTGTGTATTTTTCAGTTTCAGCTGATCTAATAGACATTCTTTCCCTTTTACCTTCTTCAGTTACATGATAAAACTTTATTTCTTTATCTGCAAACTCTCTTACTCGCTTAAGAATATTAACCGGTGATAGTGATTGAGTGATAAGCTCAATATAGCTCATATACTGTTCTACAATTGGTTGTACCTTTTCAATGGCATCTATCATAGTATCAGATATTTCAACTACTTTGTTGTCATCATCCACAGTCATTCCTTCAAAATCCTTAATATTATAAGAAAGTCCAAGTTTGGTAAAAATGAAATACGCGTATATGGAAGCCATAAACTGCTCTTTTGTTTCTTCTAATGCAAAATAAATACACTTGTAATCAATATTGTATTTAATTGCACTCTCTATTGCTTTAATCACAAATAAGTACTTACAGAATGATGTTTTACCTCCTCCAGTAGCAGCCGTTAAAATAAGAATTTCACTCTTAGTTAAACCAGTGTAATACTTGTTGAAATGAGGAACATCAATCTTGACAAAGTAAGGTTTCTTATTTATCTGATCTTGCTTAATTCTCTTTACTTTTTCAATCATATTTTACGTTTCTTTTTTTTTAAGAATCCCACCACCAATAACCAGGTCTAAATTTTTCAATTTCTCTTTTAGAAGTTGCCCAAAATTCCTTTTCATAATCATGTCCCCATCCACTAACTAAAACCTTGACACACCATCCTAATCTATCATCTTCAATGACTCTTTTAGGCGGTTCTAGTATTTCTTTTATACTTTCTTGTAATCTGTTCATATAAACTTATTCTTTATTTTTGGTGTACCCACAGTCATTATAGATAACCAATTATCCAAATTCTTTAGGTATTCACCTTCTCTGTAATATTGTTCTGCTTGTTCCAGGATATCCTCCATATTAGCCGTTTTAAGCAATTCATTCAGTGCTGTAATACATTTACCCTCATCTTTAATAAGATATCCAATAGGGTTATTAGAATGACCTTTTAATGTGAATCCATAGTCAGAGAAAAGTAAAGATTTAAACTTTACCCAATTCTTCTTTTCTGAACTGTTATCAAAAAGCGATTCTAATAATTCCCATTGTCCCTTTTGTTTTTGTATTACCTTACTTCGTATTAAATATTCTCCCATTTCAGACTCATGAATGTATTCATCTACATCCATAGGGTTAAACAGCGAAGAATTATTAACAATGAATAGTACAGCTAAAGAATGGAGATTATTTAATCCTAATGATTCAAGTTTTTGAATTAATTTCGGATTTATTTCTTCCATCATACTTACTGTGTGTTTAAATTAAATGATTCAATAACTCTGAAGCCATCTTTTTCTTTATGTACTTCTTTAATCCAGACTTCTTCGTAAGTCCCTTTAGTTACAATGATATGAACTTTTGTAATTGTTCCTTCTTTCTTTCTACTTCTCCCAATAGCTTGAGAAAACTCAGTAAATGATTTACCACTAGACATTAAGAAAATATT
>Ga0073900_10000999_pt1 | contig 16240 bp, 16 predicted proteins | sample KloWWTmetKNB5Kit_FD_66666 | JGI IMG/M metagenome (GOLD analysis project Ga0073900, IMG submission 66666) | Active sludge microbial communities from Klosterneuburg, Austria, studying microevolution and ecology of nitrifiers - Klosterneuburg... | ecosystem: Engineered > WWTP > Aerobic digester >...
TTGGCCAATGAAAATGGCGGCAATATCGAATGTTTAGGCACTTTGCGTATGTATACAGCCGATAAAAAAGTACTAACCGGTTGGCTTGCAAGTCAAACCGACCTATTAGCCGATGACTGGACTGTATTAGAATAGCCTAATTATTGCGTAACCGATTACGCACATATTTTTATAAGTTGAATGAAAAAACTAAAAAGCCCTTACGGAAATGTAGGGGCTTTTTAGTGCTGTTATCCGAAGTCCCTAACGAACTTCCCGTGAAACGTGCTTAGATAGTATCTCAAAGTGTCTAAAAGGTGGGTTCTTTGAGCATCTTTTTTCTTATCTATATCCCCCGATTCGGTTACTTCTACTAATTTCAAGTCATCTATCAAGTATTTGCAGCTTGAATCAATCTTGAAATGGTGATGCCTCAAAAGAATCGAATTTAACAACATCCTTGTATTTTCAATTGACGGATTCGCCGATTCTAATTTGATTTGCGTTTTAGTCAAACCCAATTGTTCACGGATAACCGTATAATAATTCATATGAGGGTCAGGTTGCAAAGCACTTCGCGCCTGTCCTGAAGCATCCCCTGTAATGGCCCAAATACGGCTTGTATCGAACGTTTCAGCTATTCGGGTACATAAGTCATAGATGTTTGAATTGCTTAGCCTAAACTCTTTTATAACGTTAATTCCGCCGTCGCTAATTTCCTGAACTGCAATACAAGTTATAGGGTCAACATTAAAGTCAAGGCTAAGGTAAATCGGTTCGCTCATATCATCTTCTAAGTCGGTTACGTGCTTTGCAGCGTCAAAAGCATAGGCAAAAGGCCGTCCGACAAAGTCAACAAACTCTCCATAGATTTCTTGACGGGCCGTCAAAGTATCCATGCTTTCTTCAATCCGCCGAATATCATCTGGGTTTAATAATTCATTATCATAAGATGTGAACTGAAAAGCCTTGATATACTTATCCATACTATTGAATGCCAAATCGTATTCATCACGAAACGGCCCGCGTGCTTGCTTAGGTACACCCGCCATGATTACTTCGCAATCGGGCTTACTCATAAGCATAGGTTTTACCGCGTTTTCCCACAAATACGACTTCTTTTTCAGGATAATTCCAGCTTCATTCAAAACAATATGGTGATAGTCGAACCCTTCCCAAGATTCAGGCTTTTCAGCCGACCTGAAAGTTATTTTGCTTTCACCTATCAAAAGCTCGTTATCATTTCCCCTGTATCGGTACTTATCAATTGGAATCCGGTGTTTCTTTAGAATCGGATAAAACATAGCATCAACATAACCGCGTATCTGCTTATGCCCAACATCCCCCCACAATATATTAACCGGCCCGTACTTTTTAGGGTCAGCTATATGGTCGGTAGCTTTCTGTAAGCAATACAAAACAAGTCCATAGGTCAAACCTACACGACGGCCCTTTGAGACTACTTTAATCTTTGCAGGGTCAAAAAGAACGGACTTTTGTACATTATTCAAGTTTCGCTCGTTTAAGAAATTATAATCCGGCCCGCTTTCGATGCCGTTTCGGTTCATTTCTTCTAAGCGATTGACTAATTGCATTACGTGCAAAAAGTTAGGCGGTCGTTTCTTATTAAATACACGTCCGCCTATAGGTTGCTTAGTGCCGTCCGGCAATACCTTATAATCGAAATAGTTTTCTTTCCATTCGTAACCTTCTAATTCCTTATCAAGATAGGCGTGAACGCGTTTCTTTGAACGGTTGTATTTGCGTTGGTTACGCGCTGCTTTGGCCGCTGCATAGGCTTTGTGCCAATCTGGGTTACGCCTTATCCAACCGTTAAAAGTCGGACGCGTCAAATTGTGCATTTCTACAATCCGATATACAGTAAGGTTTGTCTTAATTATATATCCAAATATAGACTTTAACGCCTTTTCTATTTCCTCATCCGTAGTTGCATACCAAACCTTATTTTCATACCCTTTTGCGTATTCTTTTCCATCACCTTCGGGCGTTTGTTTGTTTTTTGCCATGGCTTTCTATTCGTTTTGATGCTTTTGCTTGCATAAATCAACTAAGCATTCAATCTGGTCTTTTCCAGTCGTTTCAGACATTGAATTCAAGACTCCTAAGACTAAATCAAAGTCGTTTTCATTATCAAACGTAAAACGCAATTCGCGCTTATTGATAGCTGAAATTGACTTAGAAGTTGATAAATCAGGAAACATAGCTCCTAACAAGTCCCCCATTATAGCTGCTTCGCTGCCATTTGGATAAATATCATTTGAAAAGCCATTCAAAACAGCTTTAGGAACGCCCCAATTATCCAAATCTTCTAAATCAATGTTGAAATTAGCCAATTCGTCCGCGTCAAAGTGCCCGTAATGGGTATTGGCTTTGAGCATGTACCTAACAGCGGTATCGCCGTCCAATTCCAACACAATGCAAGGAACGTGCGTTTGACCTAATTCCTTAAGGGCTTGTACACGCATGTTGCCGCTAATAATCACCATATCCCCGTCTTGCATGTTAACCCAAACCGGATTGATTTGAAGCATTTTAGGGTCATCTTCAATTGACTGTTTAAGTTGATTGAAACGACGGGCCGATATAGCACGCGGATTGTTATTAGGAGATTCCAGCAAGCTAATAGGAACCATCTTAATTTCGGGCAATTGGTTTTCCATAACCTAATATAAGTATTTTACTTGTACTTTCAAAATTTCATTTACACGACTTCTTCAATCATCGAATCATCTATGAGCTTAATACCATAGACTCGATACAATCTACGGTATGTAGATATAGCATCCTTAACGATTCGCCTGCTTTTGCCCTTACCCATTACCAAACCCGTGAAACTTTCAGCCATAACCTCGAAATGATATTCGGTATGGCATCTGCTTATCCATTTCGCACAATCAGCATAGGTTGCTTCTTTGCACGCATAGTAAAGGCACGCTGCAAACGCATTTTGAAGCATTATAACCGATTCGTCTTTTGAACTTGAATTAATCAAATCCACCGGCGCGATTCGCGGGTCAAATAAAGGGCTTTCAGGCTTTGCAGTCGGCAAAACAGCCGCTACGCAAACGTTAATCAAATCAACATCAGAAAGGCAAGTCCGCCCATTCTGAATCTCTAACTTTAAGGTCTTCATCTTCTAAATCAAGTTTTACTGAATAGGAATCACTGCCAACATATGAACTTCCGTTCTTATAGTCTGAATAACGTTGACTTCCTCTATCAAAGCTCAATTTACAATCGCCCGTCCTACCCATATATGTATGCTTTACTTTCTTGACATACACTATAGTATACTTACTTTCATCATCTGTACCGTCCCTCGTAGTATGAATTACAAAACCATTATCTACCATATTGTACCAATTAGATGAACCCGCAATATCGTACAAGGAAGGTGGCTTAGGTACGCCGTCAATACTCGTAGGTGGCTTACGCGGGTGTGCAACCACTATTATCATTATGTTTACTTTTCGGGCAAAGGATTTTAGCTCCTTTAGAACCCTTTGGACGTATTGTGTTTCAGGCTCATTCCCTGAATCGTGTTCCACCATATTCCAAGGGTCAATTATAAGGCAATTGATACCATTCCTTTGAACTTGTAATTCGGTTACATCCATCATTGTTTTTAGCAAGTGCGTACCGTTTGCATCTGGGTTCATGAAAATGAAATGCTTTCGCACAAATCCGCTTGACTTATCGAAGTTTTCACGACTCATTTTGCGTTCCCCTACCATTTGCATACCCGAATGTTGTTCCGTTAGTCGCTTTAAGTGTGAAGTAACCGGATAGTTTTCAGGCGAATAGACTACGAATTTCCAAGCTTCATTTTGCGCTAACAAAATGCAACACATATCAACAAAGGTTGACTTACCCATTCCGGGGATTCCTGTAACAACCGTCAAAGCGGGTGTATACCACTTGAATAACGAATCTAAAGCCGTTAAACCCGTCTTACAGCCATCTGGGTAACCATTTTCATATAAGTCTAACAAACTATCTTGCAAGTATTCATCCTCGTAGATGTTCGGGCACGGTTCAGGCTTAGCTCCATTAATCAAGTCGTGAATTCCATCAATTCCATGCCTTAAAAGAACATCGTTAGCATCTTTGCAGCCCTCGGGAAATTCAACCCTATAGCATCTTGACGAACCCAAACGCCTCACAAATTCATCTGAAAGCCTTTGACCGGCCCCGTCGTTATCGCATGCTAAGATTATTTTAGTTACCGTTTCAGGGTCAAAATAATCAATACATGAATCAAGATAATCCATCCTTACAACGTGTGCGTTTTCAGGTGGTGCACCGTTTGGGACGGATACACTATTGGTATATCCGGCCATATCGAAACTTAGTTTGTCAATTTCGCCCTCGCAGATGATAACGGTTTCAGCGTTTTGAATATCGTCAATGCCATAAAATACAAGCTTTCCGCCTTCTAAAAGATTGAATCGCTTATCTTTCGACCTGTATTTAATGTTCTTTAGTTGACCGTTTTGGAAATACCTAAAAGCAATACGGCCCTCGTTAGTGGTTTGGTTTCGGGAAAAACTAACCTTTGAACGCCTGAAACAAGCTTCATTGATACCCCTTTTGATGAACCAATTAATAGCCGATTCGCTATCAGAAATATCAACTGTTTTATCTTTTAAGGGCTTGACTTCCTCTCTTTCGATTCGCGGAATGAAGCCTTGCCATTCGCAATGGTTACAATGCCAATTGACTTTCGCGGTATCATTACCGTTTGGCCAAACCGTTAAACATTTCTGTTTAGGGCTGTATTTACGGCCCTGTGAACAACGCGGACACGTTGACCTATAGATTGACCGGCCCTCTGGAATCGCTCCTAATCCGGCCTCTGAAAGCGTCTTAAACCTATCAGCCATCGTTTCCGTCTAATGTTAGCTGCTTAGCTTTTTCGCGTTCAATGTATTGACTTTCAGTAACATTGTAAGCCCTGATGAGATATTCATTAACTTTCAGGCCAATGTTTTTAGCTTCTCTTTCAAGTTCGTTTTGACTTAAGGTGTCTAATTCGCTCCAATTTGGCTTAATAACCCTACACCGGCCCTGTGATTGTTCGCTATCAATCAGCGAATACAGTAGCTGCCAACACGGGGAAATGTTAATCTTATAGCCACTTAGTATTGCGTTTCGTAGCTGCATGCCGGATATTTCGCCGTAACGACGGTATACCATTACGGCTAATTTCTTTAGTTGGTCGTCATCGTATCGGTCAAAGCTTGACTTAGCATACATATTTATATCCCTAAGGTCTTGATATACCGATTCGATATAGGTCATTAACGCGCCCATGGTTCGTCAACTTTTAAGCGTGAACTAATTTCAGGGGAAAATAGACTGCTAATTTGGCTTTTCACGTAAGGGTGAAAGTACGGTGCATGATAGAAGTAATCTAAGGGCAAACCGGTCGCCAAAAGGAACTGAATCTCATGATAATGTAGCGAATTAGCATCTAAATTAGGCATGAAATCGCTCTTAATACGGTACGATTTACGGGCAAACAAGCGTTTTTCGATACTATGCGATGCTTCAAAAGCGTCCATAGCCATATCGAAGCTTAATTGTTGCATAGTCTTGAAAGATTCAATTGCGCCTGAAATGTACTGGTTATATTGCCCTGAAATAGTAGACAAAGTCAAAAGGTCGTTTTTCCACTTCGTATTCAAGCCATATTTCATTATCCGTTGAAATAGTTCCAAAGCGCGAATTGCAGATGGTTCGATGCCCTGAAAGCTAAGCGTACCGAAAAGATAGCCGACTAAGTTCTTTAATTGCCCGCCGTCCTTAGCCCCCTGAAAGGTGTATTGCGCCTGTTTCAAGGACGGATACAAGTCATCGCAAAACCAACTTTTAATCAACTTAAAAGCTTCTTTGCGTTCCAAATCGTCCGACTTAGTAGGGCCTTCGCCGTACATTGAACTGTTAATCAACATCTTGATTTTATCAGCATCCATCGGCCCGTAAGCTGGGTTCACGTATTCGCCATATTGTACACATTCAGCATGAACTTTACGCCATGCCCAAACGCCTGAATCAGCATGCCGCTCATCTTTTGAGCATACAAGCGGCATTCGCTCGTATCGAATCTCTTTCCATTCGCTTAATGCCGGATTAGGGCGGGCAACGGCATTCAAATAAACTTGCTTTGGAACGTTTGGCGTTAACCAATAACTTGACGAACTTTCGGGCATCTTTTGGCCTGAATAGCATTGAATTTCAGCGGTTTCATTAACTCCATACCCTTGAAATTCAATAGGAACTACGGGCAATAGGCTTTCAGGTAATAACATATCCGCTAAACGCATCTTTGCGCCCAATGAAGTTGGCCAAAAACCGGACTCTTTCTTATTTTCAAGTTCGATGCTGCAAACAAGCTGCAATATATCAACTTCGCTCCATTCGGGATATTGACTCCTTACGGATTCGCAAAGAACGTCAAACGGGTCAGGTTCATCTTCTAACCAACCTGAATCAATATCCTTGCAATCTAAAACTTCGACTTTCGATTTACAGGGTTCGCTGCTTTCCGGTTCGCTTTGACTTGTAAACCATCTATCAGATTCAATATGCTTTTGAGCCATACGGATACTCATTTCCTCAAAAGATTCAGGCACATAATCAGGCGCGTTTTCAGGCTCAAAGTCAACCGTTTGGATTTCTTGAATAGTTGAAATTCCAGCCGTTTCAACCGCTTTAGTCGGCTTTGGAAACGGCTTACTTATTGGCTTTACAACGGGCTTAGTAACTGTTTTAGCACTTTCTTTTAAGCTAATAGGCTCAAAATCAGGTGTTTCGGTACGGGTTTGAATGAATTCTATAGCCTTCTTAATATCGCTATCAGCGAAGTTAAGGGTATATAGGTTCGATGTTTGGCCGCCGCTTTTCATGTACTGAAAGACGCGGTTTACAAGCCCTATTTTAGTTAGCCGATTTAAGGCCCTTTGAACGGTTCGATTCGTACACGAACACATATTAGCTAAGGTGCTAACAGACGGATAACAGGTACTGGAATCAGTACCCATTTCCGTGAAGCTTGCAAGCGAATTAAGCAACAATTTTTCATTTGCGCTTAACTTTGGTATTTGTGCAAGCTTCTTAAAGACTATCTGATTATATTGCATTTTACGCTCCTACTCCTAACATTACCGGCATTACTATATTGAATTCGCGAATCTTCTTTACATCGTCAAGTTCGCTTTGGCTCAAAGGACGGGTTAAAATAAACATCGGACGGGACGGGGAAGCTGCATAGATGTACGCCGTTTCGCCGTCCAAAGAGTCAACTATAGTCTTCAAAAGCTTACAGTTAACGCCAATTTTCATATCAGCCAAATCGGCATGGCATTCCACGTCAAGAATAGACTGTTTAACCTTAGTTGCGCTCGAAGTGCTTTGAGTCGTTAAGGTCAAATCAACCGAATCGAACTCATTTTTAACGGACTCCAATACGGCCAAATAAGTTACTTTGTTCGTAATTACGGCTGAATTGTACATGGATTTAACTTCGTTTTGAAGCTCCTCCAACTTAATAACCGCTAAAGGCTTGTATTTGCCAATATCAGATAAAACGGAATAAAAGTCAGGGAATCGGCCTTCAATATAGCTGCCGTGAACACTGAAATTTGAGCATTCAAAGTGAACGTAACTATCAAAGAATCGCATTACAGCACTTGAATCATCGTCCATATCGCCGATTGACTTAGCTGCATTTGCTACGGTTTCAGCGGCTTTAATGAAGCAAGACGGTACAATATGAGATACGGTATCGGCTTGCATTTCAGTCAAATCTACGTTCGCAATAGCCCTATTGACGTACATTTGGTGTGCATCCGTCGAACAAAGCAACAATTCATTTCCCGCGTCGCTCCTTACAAAGGTCGTCAAAACGCCATTCATAGCGGGCTTCAAATCGTCTTCGCTCGTAAACTTCGTAGCGTTGGAATAAGCATCAAACAAAGCCGTATCCAAAGGCAATTCGATACACTGAAATTCATCTGGAATCCTACGCATGGACAAAAGTTGCTCGAAATGGTCAAATTTCACCGATAAAGGCAAAATAGCTTCAAACGAATCCATGTTGATTTGAATTGAAGCAACGTTATTTTCGTCAACATTTACTTTCACTTCAAAATCAGACTCCTTACGTGAAATGATTATGCTTTTCAGCTTATCAAGTTCAATAAGATAGGCATGGCTTGACGGTGCCTTAGTGTTGGATAAATGCACGTTAGATTCGTAAACCAACATATTATTGTCTGTATAGGTATACAAACACATTCTATTATCCTCAAAATACAAGTAATGTTCGGGACGTTTGCCTATGTTTTGTAGGTGTAACGCTATATGGGATTTCAACACTTTGGAAATACCCCATCCATACGCCTTTTGCGTTGTGGATTCAATGGTTGTTACTGCATTCATGTTATTTTTATTACTAAGTAGTTACAGGTTGTGGATTAAGAAATTCATTCATTTTGTATTGGAATCCGGGCTTATAGCCCAAGGAACGGCATATAATTACGCGTTCTTCATATTGTAAATCACGCTTTTCGACAAGCTCGTGTAGCCTATAAAGAACCCACGTTGGCTTATTTCCCCTCTTTTTAGCCACATCTTTCAAAGCTAATAAGGTCGCTGCAAACTTCGGAAGTTGCATTTGAGGGTCATTTACTAAGGCAATTTCGGCACCAGTTGCCAACTTTTCAATATCAACTGAATGAGGGTCTATTTTACCGCCTTTGACGCTGCTAAAAGCTTCTTCTAAGGTGCTTTCGCCGTCAAGATAGGTATCGTTTGGCAATTGTGGGTCTCCTAAAATCGCTTCGTCAATATCAATTCGCGGCTTTCTTTCGCGCGTCTTTTCAGTTTCTACACCCGTCAAGTTCCATTCAATATCAATATCAGGCCGTCCGTGCCTACCTACATTTCCAGCATGGTCTAATATCAATGCCTTTTCTTTGCCCTCGTAGGGACGCAAACCGCGTCCTATCATCTGCAAATGTAAGGATAAAGATGCCGTTGGCCGCGCCATTTGCACAATATCAATAGCGGGCAAATCAAAACCTTCTGTAAAGATTTCAACATTAATCAACATCTGCAATTCGCGCTTATTCAAGTCTCGAATCAGGCGTTGACGTTCGCTTTCGGATGTTTCGGCAAAAATTACATCTGCATTGATTCCAGCGTTTCGGTACGCTTCTTTTATCATATTGCAGTGGAATTTATTGACTCCAAAGCAAATACCTATCTTTCCTTCGCCGTGCTTTTGAAACGTGCTAACAACGTCGCCGTTATTCATTGACGTTTTAGCATAGGCTTCTAAGTCCTTAGAATGATAATCGCCGCCTTGCATACGCATTTTGGTATCCGCTCTATAGGTGTTGCTATAAACCGCGAATTCAGATAAGTAGTTCCATTCGATCAGTTGTTTTACAGACGGCCCGCAAACTAAGTCGTCAAACAAGTCGTCAAAACCACTGCCATCTAATCGGCATGGCGTTGCCGATACTCCTAAAATTTTAGCGTCCGGCCAAACATTATATAAGTTTCGGTACGTTTTAGCCGTAGAATGGTGCGCTTCGTCGCAAATAATCAAGTCGTATTTAGGCAATTTTGAAGCATCCCTACGGCCAATGGTTTGAACCGTGCCTAATTGGACTAAAGAATCGGCCCGCGTTGGTTTTCCAGCTTGTATTACATTGTGTGCGATTAGGCTTTCATCTTGCTTTGCCGCCATCTGTTTTACAAGCTCTTTCCTGTGCACAAACATCAATATACGTTTTCCTTGACTTACATAATCAGATACGATTTTAGTAAAGCAAATCGTCTTTCCCCCGCCGGTCGGTAGTTGCATCATTACACGCCGGTTTGATTTCCATGAGTCGTAAACGGAATGTACAAGGTCGGTTTGGTATTGTCGTAAGCTCAACATCAGAATTCGCCTTGATTAGCAAGTTTATCAAGATGTTTATAAGCCTTCATTAGCTCTTGGAAATGATTGACTTGCTTTTCAAGTTCACGTAATTGCGAAGTCTTAAATTCATCAGCCGTGAAGCCGATTAGTTCTTTCCAGTTAGAACGGGTCAATAATTCAAGTTTTTCGGCTTCATTTTTAGCGTCTTGAATCAGCAATTCCTTAGCTTCATTAACTACTGAAATAGCTTCTTTGAACGTAAATGCCGGTTCATCAATCGCTATCATCTTGTGTTTACCTAACTTGAAAGGCAAGCCATTTAAGGCAAATTCTCCTTCCTCAACATCAATTCGCGGTATATTGATTAAGTACCCGCAATTATTAGGCTCCATTGGCTCCAAACCTTCAGATTCCAACATATAGCCGTAAAGCCGCAGCTGAATCTTGTACATATTTAATTTCGTATCGGCCAAATGGCTAAATTGGCCTCGCATCTTCTTTCCGTAGTTTTTCTTAATATCCTTATCTGTTTTCAGGTCGAAAATGCAGTACTTTCCGTCCTTTATATAGACAATATCAGCCGTACCGGCCAATTCGATAAAGGGGCAACAAATACGCAATTCAGATTCCCATTCGCTTGATTCAAGCTTTGTTTCGACTTCCTCATAAGCTGCTTTCAGTACATCGTCAAAAGGCAATTCGCCTTCTTTGAATTCCTGAAACTCGAATCGCTTGTGCATAGCCGTGCCAAATTCAGCGGCAATTGAACCTTTAGCGTTCCATTCTGCTATCAAATCTTCCGGCTCTTTTCCTTCCTCATTTGCCTTTCGTTTTGACCAATAATCAGAATCGAAAGGATTAGAAAACGCTGCTTTCACAATCGAAACGGACGTATATTTTCGGCCCGTTTCGCGGTCTTTGTAGGTGTGGGAAATTTCGTCAAAGTCCATTTCCAAAGCATTTCCAATGGCCCGTACACCGTCTACTGTGTAATTTATTGGTATTTCAGACATATTTTAACCGGAAACGGCCTCTTTTACGGGTTGATTGTCAATGTTTCTTTGGATAGCCGTATTTACGGCATCTGTGTAGGTCTCAATCATTTCAGGCGTTAGGTTTTTCCAGTTTGACCTTACTTCGCTCAAAAAATCATCACCTAACAAGTCGGTATTGGCTTTGATTTTGAACATCAATTCATCTTTTGGCGTTATCGGTGCGTTTTCAGCGGGCTTAGGTGTTGTTGTTTTACGAACCTTAACAGCATCGACTTCGCTAACCGATTCCCCCGTAAATGAGGAACCGGTACTTGCATTGATTAGGTTTTGACCGTTAATACCGCTAAATTCATCACCGGTATACAAGCCCGAAAGTTCGTCAGGGCATGCCCTACGGATACCAACAGCCTCACAACATTTGGCTAACATCAAAAGGAACTTAGTAGCCCAAATTGGACTCAAAACCTGTGCGTTGCCGTAATTGTCAATTTTATCCGGCTTTTTCCCCTCTTTTATTTCGGATGCACTCATTTTGCGGTATCCGGCATATTCATTAAAATGAACAACTGAATAGGTCGGCTCTGGTGCATCCTTAACATAGATACCCATTTTACAGGCTATAGGAAAGCCCCATTCCTCAAACCAAGCTTCGCTCCAAACGATTTCACCGGCTTGATTCATACGGGCAAATAAAGGTGCCGTTCCACCTAAATACTTCCCCGAACGGGCTGCAATTGCCCTGAAACCGTCAATTCCAATAAGGACAATGCCTTTAGTTACGAATTGGCCGTTTGAGTCTTTGGACTTCGCAAAAGTTAATTGAAGCTGGTTATCTAAAGGGTTTAGGTCTTTGGTTTCAGCCAAACTCATAAGAGTTATAATCGTATCGGTATCGGCGGATGCAAACCGCTTTGAAACAGCGGCATAGATTTCGGCCTTATCTAAATGCTTTGGGTATGGCATGGGTTAATTGGTTAAAACGTTAAACATTGCACAAAGATAAGACAAATATACGACACGTTCTAACAAATTGTAAAAAAGTTTGTAAATTTGTTTCATGAAATCTCGTACACACATTTCCGCCAAAGTGGTTGCAAAAACGCAATCTAAAGGTCAAGAACTAATCAGCGTTTTAATGACCTATCCGCTGTTTATCCATGCCGAAGTCTTAAGGCATCGCAATTTTGCAAGCTCCGTTCAATCGAATAGGGCTGTTTCGTTTGAACGTAACGTCAAATTCCTAAACAGCGAAGGTTGCGTCCTACCTATAATAGGTACGGCTCAAAAGGGCATGGTTGATTCAGGCTTGTTAGAAGAATCGAATCTAAAGGATGCTTATGAACGTATCCAAAACGCTTCATATAGGGCTATTATTGACGCTCGAAGTCTTGTTTTGACTGGTGTTCACCATAGCATAGCAAACCGCTACTTAGCCCCTTATTTGCCCTGTGCACACCTAATGACCGGCCTTGATATTTGGTGGAATGACTTCTTTGCGCAAAGAATCAAGCCGGACGCTGAAAGAAACATTCAAGCATTAGCGGTCGCTGTTAAAGAAGCGATTGAAAGCCAATTCGATTCCCGAAATGAAATCCACATTCCGTTTTACAAGGAAGTTGCATTGAAAGCAAACGGATTCCAGCGCGTTTTTTCCAGCGTTGCAAAGTGTGCACGGGTTAGTTACGCTAATTACGAAGTCGAAAAATCGCCTGAAAAAGAACTTGAATTCGTTAGGAAGCTATGGCAAAGCAAACACGTTAGCCCCTTTGAGCACGTTTGTTACCCTCGCGAATGGTTTAGTAATGAACACTGCAATTTGAATCAGTCAAGCCCGTTTGGAAACGCTTTCGTTTCTTTGCGGCATCTCGTTGGAAGTCCGACAACGTTAGGCAAAATGTACGCCGATTTATTAAGCTAATCCGAAAACAACAACCATCAATAATCATTAACTCAATTATGGCAAAGTCAACAAAAGCCGCGAATCAGATAGTACGTACCGTCAAAGTAGGCGTTACCGTAGCTCCCGAGCATAAAGAAGCCTTAGAAATGCGTTTCAGGTCCTATTTATATAAACCGACTCTTTTCAGGGTCGGTTTTTTGTTAGGTCTAAGTATATTTGTCAATCAATATCCAACATTAAAAAGCCCAAAATGAGCGCAATACGAATTGAAACACCAGTCAAGGTCAAAACTATTGACCTTTCTTTGATTGATACCCAAATCTGCTTTACAACTAAAATAGTTGATTCCAGCGATAATGCTAAAAAGATTAGTTTCCTCTTAGAAGACGGTACGAATTTTACGGTAAGTGCCGGAAATTGGGACACTTCGCGCCAAAGAGTCAAAGAACACCATAAAGATTCGGGTACTATCAATGCCATGATTGACAATCATTTGAGCCTCATAAGAGACTTAGTTGGCCGGTCAATCACCATACAAGACGCTATGGAACGTATTCAAGACGTATTCATTAGCCACAAACGAATCAGCGAATGCAGTAGCAAAACGCTCGAAATAGAAGATAGCCCACTATTTTATAGTACGTTTCCAACCGTTCACGGTAAAGTTGCTGAAATCGAATACGAGGGACGGTCGGCAATGATTGAAGTAAACAGGTCAGGCGATTTGACGCTGCTAAAAGGATTTATCGGCATTGTTGGCCTTATTTCGCTGCTCAAAGAACGCCAAAACGAACTATATCCGACCAAGGGTTTCGGACGTGAAAGCCACACAAAGCGCGAAAAAGCCGTTTCTTTAGGGACTCGAAACAGTCAGACTACTAACAAACCCAAACCAAAGCCCGAAAACGATACATTACCGGACGGCTTTAGAACATTTGGCCAAATACAGTACAAACCAAACGAAACGACAACGGCGACTTGCTTTGTGGGTTTTAATCCCCAAAATGTAGTCAATTTAAAATTTGCGGGAATGCTCGTAACAACAATAGACGGTAAGCTAAACGACTGCTTAGCTATGCTTTTAGATGTTAACAGCACCGAAAACCATACGGCAATACGTGAACATATCAAAAATGAAGTATACTAACATACACCCTGAAACCCTCAAAAGCATCGACCGACTTAAAGAACTTAAGGACGGTTGGCTTGAAGGACACGGGAAAGCCCCTAAGCATGAGGGCTTAGATTGGATAATTGACGTACTTGAATTAGAATGGGGATTCAATGATTTGCCGACTATGTATTTTACACCAACCTACGAGGGCTACATAGAATGCGAATGGTCAAATTTTCCAACCTATTATCCATCACTCGAAATTAACCTTTGGAATCGAACCGGATATTGGCATAACGTAAACAGAAAAACAAAAACATTTGAGGAACAATACTTAAACTTGCAAAACCCTTTCCATTGGCAATACTTAAGAGATGAAATAACTAAAGCATACACAAAATGAGCACAACTAAAACCAAACTCCTAAAGCGAATCGGTCAATTTGCCAATTATCCGCAATACTATTTTGAGGAAGACGAAGACGGAAACCTCGAAAAACTTAACATCGAAATTGTAACCGAAAGGGCAACTTCGCTTGTTTCATTCTTGAATGAAGATAGTATTGCAGCGATTCCCGTTCTAAATAATCACTGTTTAGCGGTCGGAAAGGCTGAAATACAGATAATGTTTGGCACATGGAATCATTACATAGCGCAAATAAAAGTACTTCCCGAAAGGGTTTCAGCATTTGGTTACGACTTGCACGGCGAAACATTGACTTGGGATATGAGCGTGGAACCCGTTGGAATGTTCGTAAATCGGATTGTTGACGAACATAAAAGAAGCCGCAAGCCTAAGTGTAAAAATTGCAAGTTAAAATGCAATCGAAAGTAGGTTTTTTATTTGGATGCTGTTAAAAGGTGTTGCAACTTTGTAGCGTTAACCTTAACAGCCCGAAACAATGGAATTGCCAAAGAAATACCGCTACGCACATGTTAACGAATCGCCAATTTTGGAAGTTCGTAAGCAAATAAAAGAGATTCAAGAATTGCTCGAAAGAGCTAATCAAATCGAATGGCGTTGGTATATGTTTGTCTATACAGTAAATGGAACATATGATACCATTGCCGACCGTATGGAGCTAATCAAAACACAGATTGACAAAGCCCAAAAGAACCCCGAAACAAGCCCTGAAGATATGGCTGAAATGCAAGCAATATACACTAAGTCAATCGGTTGCTTTAATGAGATTTGCGCTTTGGTTTGCGAAAAAGCATATGATTTGAACCATAAAATCAAGTTCAATAAACTCGGACGCGTTGTTGTAACGATTCCAGAATTGGCAATGCCTGAATAATTAATAAAACCCTTAACCACATATAAAATGAAAGACCAATCCATTACGAACGTAAAAACCGTTCAAATAACACTCGAAATGGCATTCCATGGCAACCCCATGGAAGACGGACGTGTTGATGTTAAAACAACTTGCATGACACACGAAACAGTGAATGATAAAAACACACAACACGCCATGAATTGCTTCATTGACAAAGAATCAATCAAAAGCGGCAGTACGACCTTTTTAGGAATTGAAAACAGAATCAATATGTACGAACTTGCGCTTCACACATTGCTAAACAGAGTAGCCCTCGAAAACTTAGATGAACCCGCTGAATACATCCTTACAGAAATAGGAACACAGATTGAATCGGTTTCTAAACCAGATAAGGAAGACGATATCGGCTTTACTACATTGGGCGTTCCGCGTCAAGAATATATTTGAAGCCAATTCGTATCTTTGTATCGTTTTTGTGCATGGCCATTGGCCAAATAAATTGTTTCATATTAAAAGGCCCGTAGTTACTACCTATGGGCCTTTGTTGTTATCAGATAGCTTTTCTTCAGGTTCCCCCGTATCGTCGCGAAAGCCTTTCAGACGCTTCAAAAGAGCTTTGGGTATACCAATGCCCATCTTTCCAGCTTCTATCAGCACAGCGTGCAATTCAGCCGCTGCTAAGGCCGTAAACAGGAACGAAGCCACATAGGTCTTGGCAAAGTCAATATAGCTTTCATCCGCTGACTTCTCGAATTGATAAACAGCGGCCAAAACAAGGATATATACGGCTGTTTTCTTAACAAGCCACATTAAGTCTTCTTTGTCAATTCTTTTGACTTTCCAACTGTTAGCGTATTTGAGAATCGCCCCTATTCCCGTAATAGCTAACAAGCCTAAAACCCTATCAAAAGGGCCGATTAGGTGTAATGAAAGCCATTCATATACAGGGCCGAAATAGAAGCCAAATACCAATGCAAGTGTAAGCGCGTATAGGTTCATCTTGTGTTTGTTTTGAGAT
>Ga0073900_10001002_pt1 | contig 16213 bp, 12 predicted proteins | sample KloWWTmetKNB5Kit_FD_66666 | JGI IMG/M metagenome (GOLD analysis project Ga0073900, IMG submission 66666) | Active sludge microbial communities from Klosterneuburg, Austria, studying microevolution and ecology of nitrifiers - Klosterneuburg... | ecosystem: Engineered > WWTP > Aerobic digester >...
GCCTGACTGCCTTGCATATGGTCGGCAAAGGGAGTGCCGAGTAATGTTCCCCCATTCAGCGGCGCGGACAGGTGAAATCCTCGCGCGAGTAGTTGGGCATCCGTCAATACAGTGCCATCCGCAAACTCGAACCGGCCGATGGTGTAAAACTCCGCCGGTGAATCGAGCCCGAAACCGACGATCTGAACAGCATCGCCACTGTTGCCCACGCGCACCACAAGCGAATCCCCAGCTGCGACGTCCAGACTAAGGGATGCCGCTGTAATACCGGCGCCAAAAACCAATCGGTTACTCTGCCTCGCATCATCCTGGATTGAGTCGACGCCATCCCCCAGATTAAAGCGATAGGTATCAAGTCCGTCCCCACCGATCAGGAGATCATTCCCGGCACCGCCATGGAGATCATCATCTCCGCCCACGCCCTGAAGTACATCATTGCCGTCACCGCCGTCGAGTATGTCGTTTCCCGCCTGATTCACAAAGAGCGGCGAGTCTCCAAAGAGGGAATCATCACCGGCATCCCCGAACAAGGCATCATCTCCCACATCACCGACTAACTGATCAGCGCCGTCGCCACCGAACAATTGATCCTGCCCCGCGCCGCCCCACAATTGGTCATCACCTTCGTCGCCAGTCAGCGTGTCATTACCCCCAAGGAGATTCAGGACAGTAGGGTCATTGCCATCACCATACAGAAAGTCGTTCCCAGCGCCGCCAATCACCACATCATCACCCTCTCGGCCCTGCACGTCATCGATCCCGTCTCCGCCCTCAAGCTGGTCATTGCCGAGTCCACCGACGACAAGATCGTCGCCTTCCTCTCCAGCGAGGAGGTCATCACCATCCTGACCAAACAAGCCATCGTGACCTCGTCCTCCAAAGAGCGTATCGCGGCCCTCCGCACCGACCAGGAGATCATCGCCTTCGTCCCCGAAAAGACTGTCATCATCTTCCTGGCCATAGAGACTATCGTCACCGGTCCCGCCCCAAAGAGAGTCTGCGCCAACACCCCCTTGAAGTTCGTCGTTGTCGGCTCCGCCATCGAGAAAGTCATCCCCCCCGAATCCACCGAGCCGATCTATACCAATGCCGCCATAGAGAATATCGTCGCCCCCTCCACCCTGGAGCTCGTCAGTTCCGGCACCGCCATCGAGAATATCGGCTGATCCAGGATCGTCTGAAAAATCACCGATTAGGAGATCGTCGCCATCCCCACCGGAAAGCAAATCGGCTCCCGCTCCACCGAACAGCCGGTCATGGCCGGCGCCGCCCTCAAGCCAATCGTTTCCAGGAAGAGTCTGTGCAAAGTCCGATTCGCCGTGGAGAGTATCGTCCCCTTCTCCACCGATCAGTACATCATCGCCGCCATCGCCGACTATGAAATCGTTTCCTGCACCGCCGTCCAGATAGTCGTCCGCTCCCACAGTCGATACGAACGCATGCATGGGAAAATTGTTCCACGTCAGATTTCCGTCATATATTTTTGCGATCCAACCCTCCGGCCGATTTTCTCCCCTGAGAACATCATCGCCCGCGCCACCAAGCAGCACGTCAACACCCAGCGCTCCCAATAACACGTCCTGACCGGCGCCGCCGTCGATGTAATGTGCCCCGTCGCCGATACGGGTCCATACGTAATTCGCGATCTCCGTATCCGTCACAGCAATGTCATTATCATCGCCCCCGAAAAAAAGATCTCCATCGGATAGGTCGGCATAGTCATTCCCGCTGCCTCCGACAAGATAATCATTCCCTCCGGCACCGAATAAGATGTCGTCACCAGCCCCACCATCACGAAGATCAGAGAATGAATCATGAAATGACGGCACCTGGGAGAGCAGAACGTCGTTTCCTTCGTTGCCATACATGGCGTACGAATACGGGTTGGTAGCAACGAGAATCTCATCCCCACCATCTCCCACCAGCACATCACCAAAGGGCCCCACTGGAGCGCCTGCATCAGACGGAAGATGGGAAACATCTCGCAGCTGAATCCCCATCTGCCCGCTTTGAAAGTTCTCGTTCACGATGAGGACGCCGTTCACAATGAGGTCGGTATTGGCCATCACATAGGTGGTTCGGCCATCAAGGCTGGTGTAGGTATTGGCGCCATCACCAACGCGACGAATGCCTCCTTGCAACAAGCGGTCATCAAAAATAATTTCCCCTTTCGCATCACTATCTTCGATCCGGTCTGTTCCATCGCCTGACTGATAGATATACGTATCAAATCCAACCCCGCCTTCGAGGATGTCGTCGCCTCTCCGTCCTGCCAGTCTATTGTTAGCACTATTACCTATTATCGTGTTGTCGAGCTCATTACCGATGCCAGCGATGTTGTCGGATCCTGTAAGAATCAACCGTTCCACATTGGCACTCAGCGTAAAATCCACCAAAGCCTGCACCTCGTCAGTTCCCCCCGCCTCAAACTCGACGACTCTGTCGCCTGGGTTATCGACAATATAGATATCGTCTCCGGTGCCGCCACTCATACGATCCGCGCCACGACCTCCGTCGAGAAAATCGCTGCCTTGTTGCCCTAGTAAAATATCATTATCAGCTTCGCCGAATAGCCTGTCGTTGTCCCCACCACCCTCAAGATAGTCTTGACCTCCAGCCCCACGAATCGTGTCTTCTCCAGCCCCACCATATATATGGTCGCTTCCTCTCCTCCCGAGATATTCTCGACCCTCAGCATCCCCGAAGATTACCGCTTCGGACGCCGCAGCCCCACGTTGGTTATTGAAGAAGCTCGCCTCATCGATAAACAATATCTGACTGGCAGGAACCCCATCCGCCTGATTGAACCGCAATTTCTCGGCCAATAATTCCGCTCGGTCGCTAAGTGCCAGCTGAGTCCACACACCCGCACCAGTATTGGCATCGTAGAGGTCGAGCGAATGGTCCTGATTGTGGAGGGTCTCATAGTCGATGCCAGTCACGACGAATGGATTGAGTTCGCGTAAGGCGTAGCGGTAGGACAGTCCATCGAGGGTCAGGCTCTTCGCCTGACTAAACACGGTACTGCTCGGCGCACCAACCAGACTGTTGATTTGATAAATATTGATGGCGACGAGGTCGTTGCGGAGATCGATGAGGTTGGAATAATAGGCCTCACGGTTGGGATCACCTAATCCAGATGGCCCTGAAGGAGTCGGCGTCCGATCTCCCGTAAACAGGACACGGAGGGCATCAAGACTCGCCTCTAAACGACGGCCAGCTGTTGATGACGAGGCCTCAAGAAATTTGGTAACTGTGGCAAGCTCGATCGTCGGATCAATGGTCGCAGCGAGATCGTAAAATACAAGGGCATCAGTAGCGGTGACTATTTGATGGTCATGAAAAGAAGTGTTGAAACCTGTCGCCTCGATAAAGATGTTCACCGGCGTACCAATTTGTGTGCCTAGCCCAGCAGCGACTGATAGTCCGTTCTTGCTGATGATGTTGGTGATGAGGCCGGAAGTGACTGCGCTTGCTGCAACGCCCAACCGTTCCAGCACCTCAATGGCCACACCACCTATGCCTGGCGCGTTGTATGTGTAGGTGTGGTGAACATTGGTAGCATAATCAACCGTAAAGGCTTGGGCTAAGAATCCGCCAAGCGAATGGCCTGTGACGGTAAGAGTTTCATTGGAGCGGAGTATCCCCTGTTCAATTAGCTGCGAGTAGTACTGCTGGAGCGCTATATACTGAGGACTTAACGTCGCAGCTTCTCCGGCCGCTAGCAGACCATCCGTGATGAGATCGCTGATCTCATTTGTATTTGTTCCGCGAATCGCCAAGACTTTCTCGGTAGTCCCATTCTTCTGAAATAGGGTCACCGACAACCCTGTCGAAGGATCGGTAAAGGTGTCAGCAGCGATGGTGTATGTGGCGATAAATTGATCCGCCAGGGAGCTCGTAAATCCATGATCCTTTAATTGCTGTTTAAATATATTAGGGCTGGTGTTCATGGATAAAGTTAAGTCTGCATAGGCAGCCATCGATAGTTGGGCGTTTTGAAAATACACACCAATGGGATCGGACATCTCACTTCCCTCCCTGCATGAATGCTTGCTTTGGTTTGAAGACCCCTTGCCAAATAATGCCGTGAACGCTGTGATTGGGATATTTGGGACAAGTAATTGGGGACATGGGCGCGATTCGTGAACCTATCCATCCGCCGAAATAAACAAAGTCTGTCGCTGCTCCCAGAATTTCCCCTGTTCGCTTTGCCTGGATCGAGCTTTCAACTTTGACTATATGCATCCATGGTGAGAATTCAGAGTCCCTCTTGTCTTGTTGTGAGTACAGCAGAACAAGCTTTTTCTGATCAGGCTGCCCATCTGACATGAAGAATTCGTCTTCCACCTCAACTGTTCTGAACACTTTTATTCCCGCTTCGGTCTCGCACAGATGCTGGAAGGACAGTCGGCCAGGAATAATGTCCCATGTCGGCAGAAGCACAAAGAATACAGCACAGAGGCCTTGCAAGATTTTCCTTGTGACAGCCGTGAAGGCGAAGACACCGGACAGCCACCCGACCGTTCGAATCATAATCCACGCAAGCACAATATAGAGCACCAGAACAATTAGCAGAGACAGCGCTATCATCTATGCCTCCTTGTCGGCATCGCGCATTATGGTGTCAGGACTCATTTCCGGTCGTCACGGCGTGATCGTCCGGGACTGCGCAGGGTCGCTTGCAAGCCCCAGTCCATCACCATCTGCGCGACCCACGCGTCCGTCCCGCACGGCTGGCCTTTCACCACACTCTTCCGAGTGGCGACCACCTGCTCGGCCGATTCGGTCTCATTCACCCACCGTAGCCACTCGACAGGCCCGGTACTCAGCGGAACCACCCGGTCTGAGACGGACTGCTGGCCCGCGGTACTCCAGCGCCATTGCTCGGCCCGCTCAACTAATTTTGCGCGCACGGCATTCCGTTCGACGTATCGGCAGACGGTCAGCAGATGGGCATCCTGCTGCACCACGAAGGATTTGAAACGCCCTTGATACATATGACCAGTCCCCACACTCTGCCGATAGCTATGCCACCGTTTCGTATGCGTGAGCGTCACCCAGCCAATGAAGCGGGACACGGTGCCATCTGTCGCCGGCCACAACAGCAGGTGCCAGTGATTGGGCATCAAGCAGTAAGCCACGATCCGCATGGGCACGCGTCGACATCCCTCCGCGAGCACCCGCTCAAAGACCGCGTAGTCCCCGTCCTGCTCGAACAGGCACATCCGTCCATTGCCCTGATTGAGGACGTGTAGACCAGATCGGCTTACGTCGTGCGACGTGGACGCCCCATGCACTCCTCACACGGCCCTTATGCAGGCCACAGATGCCTCAAAATGAGTCCTGACACCATTTCTTCGCTCAAGGGCAAACCCATAGCGGCCGATTTCGCCGTCGGCGGCTGCAGCCCCATCACGCTCCCAATCGCCACCCTGAACCTGATTTTGGTATTCGCTACTGCGGAAGGAGAGGGTGAAGGTCTTGCCGGTTGGATCATTCAGATCTTTGATTAACGTCGCGCTGAACCCCGTGGCATCATTGGCGTGCTGATCGACGATTTGATAGCGCTGGACGAATTGCTCTGCCTGCACCGTCGTCATGCGCGTGAAGCCGGTTTCAGGAAAGCCCGCGCGGTTGTTACCTTTGACCAGAGCAGCTGCCGCTGCAGTGGGATCATTTCTATTGACGTCGTGCAGATAACTCTCGGCAGCTAACTGCTGCAGCGCAAAGTTGAGCCAAAGGGGAATGTCACTTTGTGACATGGAATGTCTCCTTGTTTTGTGTGGGCACTGGATGCAGAACTTGTGCGATATACTCAACCGTCCGGAACAATCTCGTGCTATCACTCTTGCAAACGTGTCCGCCCAACCACCAAACCCCAGTTAAGTTTTTCCGTACGTCTCCACTACGAATATATCCACGCCTCACAGCCAGCACCTCGTTTGCCTCCAAATCCAATACAATTAGTTCCCCCCCTGCAATTCCCATCTCCCGATCATGGGGCCGCGTGATCCCACGCCATGTGTACCCATGCCGGCTTTTGCGATTCACGTCGTATTCTTTCTGCAAACTTTTTTGATTACGCCCGTCATATCCAAAATATCGCTGAATGTTTGCCCCTGGCTGTGGTGGAACCATGAGGGACGAATGGACATATTTTTTGCGCCAATCAGGCTCTCGTCTATCCGTTATCGGCATTTCCAGAAAGCCGTACTGACCCGGATGCACGAATGCAGGAGCAGGCGCTGTCGCTTCCCAGTTCTCATGCCCATACGGATCTTCCAGCGCATACAAGTGCTCCAGTTCAAAGTCTGTCGCTCCCTTCCGTGGCCGCATCATGTACAGCCCTTCCACATCCTCCACCGTCTTGTAGATGAATTCCCCCGCTTCGGTCTTGCACAAATGGTCAAAGTATTGCTCCGGCGTCATACCCGGTTTGTAGCCGCTGTCTGCCGGTACGGGATTCGGAATTCTGATGGAGTGGGCGAACCGACCCTCCTCTGTCGCCAAGGGATCAGCCGGTTGTAGCGTCGTAATGTCACACCGACGATTGGTTGGTTTAATCTTGTGCGTAGCACAGTATTCTGCCTCCCGTGCAGTGGCCTTCCGAAACCGCTCACCAGGCGTCTCGTCTGCTCCAAACAGCCCCGCATGGCTCGTTCCGGCCATCCCTTCCAGAACCATCACTGCGACCAGTAGCCGCATCGCCATCCCGATTCCTCGACTTCTCATGACCAACCCTCTTCCGTGAAGGTGCATTGCTTCGCCCAGCTTATTCCCGCCTCAATGGCTTCGACCAACTCTCACCTCACCGCCTCGACACCACCCCTCCTGCAAGGCCTTCGTATCCTCTGTCCCCACGAATAACCGTTCACGCCATCAAGCTTGTGCGGGCCCCTACCCCAACGACTCCAATGTCCCCGTCGCCCGTGCATAATTCACCCGGGCGGCGTTGAGTTCAAATAACGCCCCAACGAGATTCTCTCGAGCCCGCGCCATCGAGGTGATGGCGGTGATCACATCAAACTGGCTGGCGGCCGTGAGGATGGCATAGCGGTCTTTAGCCAAGGTCGTTTCTTTCGTCGCGGCCTGTAACCCCGCCTGGGCTAGCGCCGCCTTGTCTCTGGCTGCGGCCAGCGCGATACGGGCTTCATTGACCTCGGCGCGCACCTGATTCAGCACCACCTGCATTCGAAAAGCTTCTTGTCGCACCTGGCTCCGGGCCGTACTGATCCGTCCCTCGCGTTGGCCGCCGTCGAACAAAGGAATCTGCAGTAAGAGTGCCATATTGTACGTATCCAGGCTATTGTTCCAACGATTGCCGATCAGGCCCGTATCACCCTGCGCGACCAATGACGGTAGTCGCTCTCCGGTCACAGATGAATAGCTGAGTTCCGCTGACTTAATCCGCTTGGCCTGCGCCTGCACCTCAGCTCGATTCGTGACGGCCTGCTCCCACGCCGCCTGGGCGGCCGCGGCCTCCGGCACCTGGGGCTGCAATTGATCAGTGAGCGTCATCCGGACCTCAACGGTGAGCCCCAACAGATTCCCGAGGGTGTTCTTAGCCCGGTCCAGCTCAGCCTGTGCCGCCACGACCTGCTGCTGTTCGTTCGCCAGTTGCCCTTCCAAACGCGCGACCTCTAATCCGGTTGCCGCCCCTTCGTGTTGCCGAAGCTTGGTCGTCGCCAACAGCTCCTGAATTAACCGGAGATTGGCCTGACGCATGGACAACGCCGCGGCCGCTTTGACCCCTTCGAGATAGGCCAAGCCTGTGCTGGCCATCGTATCGAAGCGGCTGCTTTGGGCGTCAAACTCCGCGACCCGAAGCGCTTCCCGCGACGCACGCCAGCGCTGAATGAGACTGAGGCTGAATAGATTCTGCGAGGCGCTCACCCGCGCATCAAAAATGCTGAAGGGTTCGGTCCGAACCGGTGCGAGACCGAAGGTACCGAGAAACTGCGTCTGTTGGCTTTGCCGCGCGTTGGCGGAAAGATTTGGAAGCAGGGCGCCTAATTGGGTCGTGACCTCCCCTTGGGCTGCCTCGATTCGTTCTTTGGACAGCAACACCGAGGGGTTCTGCTCGGCCGCGGCAGCCATCGCCGCCCGTAGGCTCAGGTGAAGTTCCTGCACGGAAATCTTCGTCGCCTGCAGTGCCTCGGTGGCACCCGCCACCTTGAACATGATCAACGGCGCCATCAAGCTCGCAACGAGAAGTACCCGCCCGACTGGGAGTCCAAGACGTGGCATCGGCTTACCGTTCCCTCAGGCTCTCTTGCAACGACTTGAGCACTGGGCTCAACAGGTACTCGATCACGCGCCGGCGGCCGGTCTTGATTTCCACCGTCACCGCCATGCCGGGAGATAGATGCACCAGTTTGCCTTCTACCGGAATGGTCCCACTCGCAAGGCTCACTCGCGTAGCAAACACTAATCCCTCCGTCGATTTATCTTTGTTGAGCGACAGGGCATCGTCCGACACGGTCAGCACCTTGCCCGGGATAGTGCCGTAGAGGGTGAATGGAAAGGTCTCGATTTTGATCTCGGCGGACTGCCCCTCTTTGACAAAGCCGACATCCTTGTTCTCCAACTGCGCCTCGACTTCGACCGGATGGTCCTGCGGTACTACGATGAGCAGCGGCTGCGCCGGGGTCACCACGCCCCCGACCGTATGGACCACCAGCTGCTGCACCACGCCATCGATCGGACTCACGAGCCGCTGCAGTTCCGCCTTCTGCCCGGCTTTCGTCACCTCCTGCGATAGAGAAGCGGCTTTGGTCTCCAAGGCCGACAGTTCGGCCTGTTTGGTCTGCTGGAATTCTGAGACCAGCGCACGGCGATTGTTCTCAGCTTCCGCCAAGGCGGCCTGATCCTGCCGAAGCTTGTGCTGTTGCCCGGTTAACTCCTGCAACTTGTCGATCCGTTGCCCTTCCGCCTGGAGATAGTCCAACTTGGTGACGGCACCACGCTCCATCAGACGTTTGAATGCGCTGGCCCGTTCAGTCTCCATGGGCACCGTCGAGATCAGCCGCTGAATATTTTCCTTGGTGGCATCCATGCTCGCTGCCCGCTGCGCGATGATATGTTGAGTGGCGTCGACTCGCGCCTGATACTCGGTCAGCTGATCGCGAAGCAATTGTTGCTGGAGCCGGACGTACTGCGGATCGCTCTCCGGTGGGGCCACAAACGTGGGCACGCCTGCAATGAGGGCTTGGAGACGGGCGGCTTCCACCCTGGCGGCACGATACTCATTCGACGCACGGTCACGGTCGGCCTGATTTTGGGTCGGATCGAGCTCAATCAGCACCTCACCCCGTTTCACCACCTGGCCGTCCTGTACGCGGATCGCGGCGATGACACCGGTTTCATAAGGCTGAATGACTTTGGAATACCCACTGGGAATAACCTTCCCTTGCGCCGTCGCCACGATGTCGATCCGACCAACCGAGGCCCAGACCACAGAAACGGTGAGCAACGCCATGATCGTCCAGAGGATGGCCCGCCCGATCGGGGACGGGGGTGCGGTTTGAATCTCCAGCGCCGCCGGTAGGAACTCGACCGATCTCTGCGAAGGGGCCGCCGCAAGCGGCCGTCGTCGGTCTGCCTCCCAGGCCGCAGACCAGAGCTGCCACCATCGCATCATGTGTATCCTCATGCGGCCTTCCCTTCCTGGTGTGCGTGCAGCCGGTGATACATGCCTTGCCGTTTGAGCAATTCCTCATGTGTCCCCTGCTCCACCAGTTGGCCTTGATCGATGACATAGATCCGGTGCGCGGGGCGAACCGTGCTGAGCCGATGAGCAATGATGATGACCGTGCGGCCCTTGCAGATCTGCGCCATGTTCTGCTGAATGATCGCTTCGGACTCATAGTCCAGAGCACTGGTGGCTTCGTCGAAGATGAGAATCCGGGGATTGGCAATCAACGCGCGTGCGATGGCGATACGCTGCCGCTGCCCGCCGGAGAGGGAGCAGCCATGCTCCCCGACGACCGTATCGTAGGCGTCCGGAAGTTCAAGAATGAACTCGTGGGCGCCCGCCAACTTCGCCGCTTGTATGACACGGTCCATGGAGAGCCCCGGGTCGGTCAAGGCGATGTTGTCCCGGACAGAGCGGTTGAAAAGAAAATTCTCCTGCAACACCACGCCGACTTGCCGCCGGAGCCAGGCTGGGTCCACCTGTGCCAAATCGACGCCATCGACCAGGACCCGGCCACGTTCAGGAACATACAGCCGCTGAATCAATTTCGTGATGGTGCTCTTCCCCGAGCCAGATCGACCGACGATGCCAATGACCTGCCCCGGCTGAATCAGGAGGGAAACCTGGCGGAGCACGTCGCGGCTATCGGGTCGATACCGAAAGGTGACGCCCTCCAGCATAATCTGACCGACCACCTGCGGGAGCGTCGTCCGGCTCGGGTTGTAAGAGGGCTCCGGCCTGGTGTTCAGCACATCCCCTAATCGCTGGATCGAAATACCGACCTGCTGGAACTCGTGCCAGAGATTCACCAGCCGAAGAAGTGGCCCGGTCACCTGGCCAGCCAACATGTTGAAGGCAATGAGCTGCCCGATGCTCAGCTCCCCGCCGATGACCAGATAGGCACCGATCCAAAGAATGGCAATCGTGGTGGCCTTCTGAAGAAAGCCGGCAATCTGGCCCGCGATCGTGATGACACTTGTCGCCTTGAAACTGGCGCTGACGTAGCCGGCCAATTGTTCATCCCAGCGGCGCTGGAGAGGCGGCTCAACCGCCAACGCTTTCACCGTCTGGATACCGCTGATGGTTTCGACGAGGAAGGACTGGTTCTCAGCACCGCGGGTGAACTTTTCATTGAGGCGGGTGCGGATCATCGGCGTGATCGCCACCGACAGAATCGCGTAGAGCGGCAGTGAGGCGAGGACAACCAATGTCAGTGTCGAACTGTAGCCCCACATGACGGCGAGGAACACGGCTGTGAACAGGACATCCAGCAGAACGGTCACGGAATTGCTCGTCAAGAACTGGCGGATCTGCTCCAGTTCTCGCACGCGCGCGACTGTATCGCCCACCCGGCGCGCCTCGAAGTACGCCAGCGGCAGGGCGAGCACATGTCGAAACAGTTGGGCGCCAAGACCCACGTCGATCCGGTTGGTGGTATGCGCAAAAAGATAGGTACGCAGGCCGCTCAACAGTGCATCGAACAGCGCCAGTACGATCATGCCGACCGCCATGACATGCAGGGTCGTAAATCCCTTGTGCACAAGCACCTTATCGATCACGACTTGCGTGAAAAGCGGGGTGACGAGGGCAAAGAGTTGCAGAAAGAAGGAGGCGAGCAGGACTTCGCCGAGCAACCGTCGGTGTCTGACAATCGCAGGAATGAACCAACTGAAACCAAACGCAACATCCTCCGGGCGAAGAGCGGCCCGTTTGGTCACCAGGACAAGTTCCCCACCCCACATCGACTCGAATTGCGCTTGAGGCAACATCGTGGGCCGTGGCTGCTGCGGATCCTGCAGCAGCACGTGACCAGCCTCCACTTTCGCCAGAAGCACACAGCGTCCGTCCGTACCAACCGCCATGGCGGGAAGCGGCTTGTCGGCGAGGCCGGCCCAGGTTGTCCTGACCCGCCCCGCCTTGAGCCCTACATGCGTAGCGGCACGCAGCCACTCACCGAGTGTGAGCGGCCGGCTCGCCTCCCCGAACTGATGCCGCAGCTGCGCGCCATCAGCCGCCAAGCCGTGGAAGCGGGCCAGTAACAACAGGCAGTGGAGTCCCGTATCCGAGACAGGCAAATTGGATTCGTGGGCGAGTGCGTCCATGAAGCTCGTGTTTCGTCTGAAAATGGGTTACGACTGCGCGGTAGGAGTCCGTTGGAAGCCATTCACCATCGTAGTCAGTTGCTGCTGCAAGCGCACCAGGGCATCAAGCGGGAGCGCGATGCGTGCGGCTCTGACCCCCTCAAGGTGCTTGGGTAAGGCCTCTCCCCGTTGCGCGCGCTGGGTGAGCGCCCCCAGTAAAGCAGGCTCCAGAAATCCGAAATCGACATAGCCGAGGCCCTGAGCGAGACCGACATGGGTGTAGTTCACGAGAGTCGGCTGATCCAACGGACCGACCGGTTTTAGCCGAACATTGACTGCCACCGACTTCCCGCCCTGCGACTTGGACTCATTCACCTCTGCCATGCTGTGTCTCCTCTGATTGATTGAAGGTAATTCGATCTTCGACGAGTTCGCGTGCCTCACGTTCGACTGGGGCGATCCTAAACGGAGATCATTTGGCGGACTATTCCTCGGAAGATGGACGCGGGCAAAAACTTTGGTAGGCCACGATATCTACCTAGGGAACGGTCACGTGACTCGTGGCGGAACTTACACCTGACAAGACAGTGGGAAATGCAGCCGTAGGGAAGATGGCGCGTGGGAGAGGGCCAGGCCTCTAACAGAACACTCAGCCCCGATAAACCCGTTACGCTGTCAGGAAGCGGATGCTGGCCAATTGAGGTTCGTAGGAGGTTTGTAGCCGGCGGACTTGTGTGTCGCCGGACTATCCGCTGAGAACGACCTGGTTGTTGGGCTTGGGATACCTCTGCACAGTACGGTGAGGCGCTTTCAATTCACGGTTCATACTCCTTTCTAGAGCCTGCAATCCCTCACCCATTTTTTAAGGAGAGGCGGCATGGAGAAACACCTACGGCACGGGACAACCTTGAACTTGAAGGCTACATAGTAGCTGCCGCGAATCATCTCGACTTCGGCTTTCCCGCATTGACATATTTTTTAGATCACCCCACACTGGCCGAACCAGTTCGTCGAGAAAGGAGCTGCCATGTCTCACATCGCGCTCGTCTTATCGATTACGCTCCTGGTCCTTCTCCACATTCCCACTCCGACGTCTGCACAGGACCTGCCAGAAGGGCTGTTAGTTCGTTTTGAGTCGTCAGACCTGGTTCCAGGCTGGCATATGGGAACCGTGGGTCTGACAAAAGACGGGTGCGTGATGATCTGGAAGTCTGAGCCAGAACTCATTCACGGGCGAATCGGGTTTAGCCTGCACTCCATTTAGAAACTCGAACGCCATGAAGGAGAGAGGTGGGTGGACATTCCGCTCACACCGATGATGCACAAGGAACCAAAACAGTGCCACGAGCATACGGGTTAAGCACGGCGTCGGTTCTTCACTCCGCACAACCTCTTGCACTCAATGTGCATCCACTCGTGTGCATACACAGCGGCATCGGTGCTTGTTATGATGACACCACGGCTGTGACGGCCCGAGCTGATGATCTCACGGAGCGCATCCTTGCAACACCCCACGTGCACACTATGAACACCCTGATTGATAAATTACGGATGCGAGGCCTGCTAGATAACTGGACCAGAGTGAGCACGACGTTGGCGATATCGGCACTCTGCGTTACCGTAACAGCGTGTGCGAGCGTGGAGCAGAAAGATCCCCTATCGACAGTGGCTTCAGTAGATCTCGCCCGGTACGCCGGAACATGGCACGAGATCGCCCGATTGCCGATGTGGTTTCAACGTCACTGCATCAACTCCACAGCGCTATATACCAACCAGCCCAACGGCACCCTCGGGGTCCACAACGAGTGCGTGACGGACAGCGGCGGAGTGGACCACGTGGATGGTGTGGCAACAGTGATCGATCCCGCAACCAACGCACGGCTCACCGTGGTCTTCGACAACTTCTTCGCACGGCTCTTCGGTTCGTCTCGTGAAGGGAACTATTGGATTCTTGCGCTTGATCCGGAATACCGAACCGCGATGGTCGGCACGCCCGATCGCCGATTTCTCTGGATTCTCTCGCGATCACCTCAGCTCGAGGAAACCACCTACCAGCGCCTCGTCGCCCAAGCCAAGAACTGGGGGTTCCCGGTTGCAGACCTTATTCGCGCCAGACGGTCTTGATGGCAGACGCTGCTCTTCGGGGTCAGTGACGTGCCGCCACGCGCAAACAGGTCTGGCCGTCACAGTTCATACGTGAGCCGTTTAGGAGTTCACTAGTTGAAAAGGAATCGACAGCTATCAAAACACATGGCGGGAAATGGCCGACGCTGTTTGAACGGGCAGCAGAGGTCGCATCGAACGCCGCGCCCTACATGCATGCCCGACGGCAGGCGATTGAGCATACGGGCGAAGTCGGCGGACAGATTCAGCAACGCGTCATCGTGGAGTGTGTTTGAGCAGGATTGAGAGACCGGCAGACCAGCTCATGCAGACTGTTGGATATCGTGTTCACACCGCGACACTCGTCGCCAGCTGCATTCCCTCACGCCTTGGGCGGAAGGCATTTCGTGACGAGCAATTGGTGAACGGGAATAAAGGGAGGGTCCTTGACCACGTTCCATTGCGCACAGTTCGCGCGCAATAGCATTTCCATCTTTTCAACTCGGCGGTGATACCGTTGATGGTCGGGAACGAACAATAAAATGGCGATCAATGAAGTGACCCACACCGAAGTGATCGTGACCATAGGCCAATGCGCAAGTATTTTCAGCACGACTGCTCTCCATAGATCGCGGAGTGATTCTGACTGAACCCACGCTCCAGCAGCACAGTATAAACTCCGCTTAACCCAGCCCCCAGCATTTTTAGAAATTCGATCAATTGGCACACTACTCGCTTGGGGTTAAGGTCGCAACGGCTGCCTCAAGCAGACCGACTTGGGAGCCGGAGCGTTCGCTCGATCAGCCCGTGCAGAGACCGCCAAACCGTCGAGATGCTCCTCTGGCCTGGAGAGGACGGCACTTCCCTTCGCGCACACCCGAACCTCTCTAGCCTGATAGGCAGGCAGCGCGCACACCCCTGCCTCAATCGTTTCTGATTCCCGTATGCCATGAGGACGCCGCATGAAGATGCGGCTCGCATTGCTACATATCCTGATTGCCACGCCTCATCCTTCATCGCTCCAAGTCTCGAATCCTTTGCTAGGGCGATGCGTCGAAGTAATCCGGGGCGAAGGTTCGTCCGCATTGGTTGCAGTGCCACTCAGGCCGCGCAGGAGCCCCACGCCTCTTGGGAGCGTCCGGCCTGATCAGAAGGCGTTCGGGCACGACAGGAGTCCGGCAAATAGGACAGTAGTATAAGGGTTCTTCACGCGTCATGGCCCGCCTCCCCAAACAATCCAAGAACATTGCCTTCAATCCCTGTGCACCAATCTTTTATTGTTATCCCTCGGTCATAGCGCACGGCGCGTGCCCTCGCCTATCAGGCTCTTACACAGGTCCTGACCGTCGGCGAATACACGTGCATCAATCCTGCAATACTGATCTCGACTGGCTTCGCGCAAATGTTTCTCTTCGGCTCGACTAAGGGCAGAGCGGACAAGGGCTCGCGCTTGCCGAGCCAACAGTTGCTCGCGTTCACATTGCCCTTTCATCTCCGAGGTATCAGTGCCGGCGTACGGACAGGAATATAGGCTCCATCGAACGGGGGAATCCTGGGCAGGCTTAGTATGCAGGCACCTGCAATGTAGCAGGTATGACACAGCGCCTGATCAAAATCAAAGTAGACCTGACTTTGGCCTGGAACCGGCCAGAAGAGAATCACGGCAGTGAGACTGACGACATAGACCTTGATAATTCAGGAAAGAGATCTTACCGCATCCTACCTAATCAACATGCAGAGAATGCGCAAACTACAGAAAAAGCATACTTCTCGAGTCCAGAAAATTCACCAGGAACTACGTGTCATGGACACTTCTGATGCGTCAGGCAGGGTGAGCGGCCGAGGAAGAGACGGCCGCGTATGCGGATGGGAAGCTCCAGTTACAGAACCTTGAGCCCATCCCGGAGATCTGGCCTAGGGTAAGCTTTGGAAGGCCACTCCTGGCTTGTCCCTTCTCATCACCTGTATGAACCGTTGCCCTCCGCTCGAATCTGGCTGTGTGTGTGGCTGCCGGTTGGAAAATTCTTTCATGTACGCTTCGGAGACGACGAAGAAAGGTTTCGTGATGCAGAGCGGCTTGGGTTCGGTGTAATAGCGCCACACGCGCCGGACCTCACAGACCGTAGATGTAAAGCGTAGATGCCTACAGTCGGCCCTGTGAATAGGCATAACGAATGATACAACGCTGGGCTAAGAGCGGTACTGTGGGTTGGTGTGGTGTCCCCAACGGGATTTGAACCCGTGTTACTGCCTTGAAAGGGCAATGTCCTAGGCCAGGCTAGACGATGGGGACGAAGAGACTCCGTACAAGCGGGTTGATTCATACCATACT
>Ga0073900_10001003_pt1 | contig 16184 bp, 16 predicted proteins | sample KloWWTmetKNB5Kit_FD_66666 | JGI IMG/M metagenome (GOLD analysis project Ga0073900, IMG submission 66666) | Active sludge microbial communities from Klosterneuburg, Austria, studying microevolution and ecology of nitrifiers - Klosterneuburg... | ecosystem: Engineered > WWTP > Aerobic digester >...
AACTCGGCTTCGGCGGGGGCCACCGGGATGACCTCGGTCTGGTAACGCGCCAAAACAGGCTGGCGCAAAGCTGCGCTGGCCGCGTTGATGGCCTGCTCGGTTGTCATGCCGCTCACGTTCACATCGCCCAAATAGGCGCTGGATGGCAACTGCCCGCGCGAGGTGGCGAACGAAACCAGATTGGCAACGACAAACACAACCAGCGCGAAAACCAGCGCTGCCAGGCCAACTTGCAGCGCGTCTTTTGGAGATAATCCTCGTCTCACTGCAAACCAGTATAGCGCAGGCATGGGATATACTCTCCGTTCAGAGTAGAAAGTCTAAACTGCAAGGCGCAAGGCGGAAATCTTGGTTTTGTTTTGCGCTTGCTATTTTGCGTGTTACACATTTGAAAAAGAGGAAAAAACATGGCAGCACCAGGCGAACTTAAAGCAGCAATTGACCAAATGAGCCGGGAGTTTAACCCGGCAAAAGCGAAGGGCGTGAACGCGGTTGTGCAGTTGAACGCAACCGGCGAGGGCGGCGGGCAATACGCCGTTGCGCTGGCCGATGAAAAAGCCAACTTCACCGAAGGCGCGGCGGAAAACCCCAATGTGACGATTGAAGTGAAGGCCGATGACTGGGTCAAAATCATGAGCGGCGAGATGGATCCGACCATGGCTTTTATGATGGGCAAGCTCAAGATCACCGGCGATTTGGGCTTGATGATGCGCTTTCAGCAGATTTTTGGAAAGTAGAATTTTTAACATGGCTGAATGGGATGGACACGTTGAAATCAAAATCTTGTCCATCCCGTTCGGCCATGTAAATTAAGACATGAAAGGATTGATCCTCTCTGGCGGAAAAGGCACGCGGCTGCGCCCGCTCACCTTCACCAGCGCCAAACAACTCATCCCGCTGGCAAACAAGCCGGTGCTGTTCCGGGTGATTGAAGCCATCCGCGACGCGGACGTGACCGACATTGGGGTGGTGATTGCGCCGGAGACCGGCGATGAAATTCGCGCCCAGGTGGGCGATGGCTCGCGCTGGGGCGTGAAGATCACCTACATCCCGCAAGATGAGCCAAAGGGTTTGGCCCATGCGGTTCGCATCAGCCGCAATTTTGTGGGGGATGATCGCTTTGTGATGTTCCTGGGCGACAACTGCATCCAGGGCGGCATTCACAAACTCATCCAGCAATACGCGCAATCCGATTACAACAGCCAGATTGTGCTCAAGCAGGTGCCAGACGCGCGTTCGTATGGCGTGGCTGTGCTGGATGGCGAAGGCAAAGTGCAACGCCTGATTGAAAAGCCAAAGGAACCCCCCAGCGACCTTGCTCTGGTCGGGATTTACATGTTCGACCACAACATTTTTAAGGCGGTGGAATCCATCAAGCCAAGCTGGCGCAACGAACTGGAAATTACCGACGCGATTCAATGGCTGGTCACAAACGGCTACCGCGTCTTCCCGTATGTGCATAAAGGTTGGTGGGTAGACACTGGCAAACGCGAGGACATGCTGGAGGCCAATAGCATGGTGCTGGAAGAGCTGGAGCGCCGTATGGATGGCAGCGTGGACGACAAATCCATGGTGGATTCGCGGGTGACGATTGAGAAAGGCGCACAAATTGTGAACAGCGTCATTCACGGGCCAACCATCATTGGCGAGAACGCCCGCATCGTGAACAGCTACATCGGCCCGTTCACCAGCGTTGACCGCGATTGCGTGATTGAAAACGCCGAGATTGACCGCAGCATTTTGCTGGAGGGCTGCCAAATCAAAGATATCCCATCCCGCATTCACGATAGCTTGATTGGCCGCCGCTCGGTGGTGACCCATGCCAGCATGAAGCCGCAAGGGTATCGCCTGCTCATCGGCGATTATTCGCAGACGGGACTTTTGTAAATTACGAATTACCAATTGCGAAAGCGCTTGTCCTTCGTAATTCGTAATTCGTAATTAGTAATTAGTAATTCAGATGCAGCTTGAGCACACCCTCCTTCGCCCAGAGCAAACCGAGGCCGATGTGCTGGCTGGCTGCGCGTTGGCGGCGCGTCATCATCTCGCCGCGGTGTGCGTCAAGCCGTGCCATGTCCGGCTGGCCGCCGATGCCCTGCGCGGCACGGGGGTGAGCGTGTGTTCGGTGGTGGGCTTTCCGCACGGCGCAAATGTCACCTCGGTCAAAGTGGCCGAGGCGTATCAGGTCATCTCGGATGGGGCGGTGGAGTTGGACATGGTCCTCAACATTGGCGCGGTGCGCGGCGGGCAACTGGATCAGGCGCAGGATGATCTTCGCGCGGTGTGCGAGGTGGCTCGCGCCCTGGGCGTGAGCGCAAAAGTGATTTTTGAAACTGCCTACCTGACCGATGAGCAAAAAATTGCGGTGTGCAAAATGTGCAACGCGGTTGGGGCCGATTGGGCCGTGACCAGCACCGGATACGCCCCCGCTGGCGCGACCATTGAAGATATAAAATTGTTGCGCGCGAACTTGGACCCGCGCATTCAAATTAAAGCGGCGCAAGGCATTTTGAAAATGTATGACGAGCAGACATTGCGCGATGCTGGCGCGGCAAGAATCTCGGTTAACAATTACGAATTGGGGAGCCTTAATCTCTAATTTGTCATTCACACTAAAAAAATGCCCAGGCAAAACAAAATAAGCATTGGCGTTATTGGCACAGGTTTCATTGGCCCGGCGCACATTGAAGGGTTGCGGCGGCTGGGGCTGGATGTAAAAGGTCTGGCAGATGTGAGCGCCGAACGCGCCAAGGTTCGCGCGGGCGCGTTGCGGCTGCGCAAGGCATATGCCTCGTATGAGGACATGCTGGCCGACCCGGAGATTCGCGTGGTGCATGTTGCCACGCCCAACCACTTGCACTTCGCCCATTCCCAAGCCGCGCTGGAGGCGGGCAAACATGTGGTGTGCGAGAAACCCATGGCCATGAACGCCGCGGAAAGCGCAAAGCTGGCCGCGCTGGCAAAGGCGAAGGGGCTTGTGGCCGCCATCAACTTTAACCTGCGTTTTTACCCCATGAACCATCAGGCCAAAGCCATTGTGCAAAGCGGCGGCATTGGCGATGTGTTTATTTGTCAGGGGTCGTATTTGCAAGATTGGCTGCTTTACCCAACCGATTGGAACTGGCGGCTGGAGCCAGAGCTGGGCGGCCCAATGCGCGCCGTGGCCGACATCGGCTCGCATTGGCTGGACCTGGTGAGTTTTATCACCGGGCTGAAAATTGAAAGTGTTTTTGCCGATTTCGCCACATTTCTGCCGGTGCGCAAAAAGCCAAAGCAGGCCGGGGCCACCTTCACCGGCAAAGATGGCGCGAGCGCAGACACGGTTGACCGCAAAATTGAAACCGAGGATTACGCCACCATTTTGCTCAAGTTCAAGGGTGGGGCGCGTGGCTCGGTCACGGTCTCTCAGGTGAGCGCCGGGCGCAAAAACCGCCTGTTTTACGAGATTAACGGGAGCAAAAGCTCAATTGCGTGGGATGGCGAACACCCCAACGATTTGTGGATTGGGCACCGCGACCGGCCAAACGAAATACTGCTCAAAGACCCCTCGCTGATGGATACCAGCGCGAGGCAAGTTGCCTCGTACCCCGGCGGCCACGCCGAGGGCTACCCGGACACCTTCAAGCAGCTTTACACCGCCGTGTATCGCTACATCGAGAAGGGCGATTTTGCCGCCGCGCCAGATTTCCCCACCTTTGAGGATGGGCATGAAGAAATGGTTTTGGGCGAGGCCATTTTTAAGAGCGCCAAGAGCCGCCGCTGGGTGAAGATTTGAGTGATAGCGGACAGTGATAGCTGATAGTGATAGCTGGTAGTGAGAGTTATAGTAAAGAGCAATCCACTATAACTCTCACTACCAGCTATCACTATTGTCGTTTTGCGCGTAGAATGTGATTTGAGTTTTTGTTTTTGCTAAGCCATAAGGAGGAATTTAGATGAAAACAGAATTTAAGTTTCGAGGTAAGAGCATTGTTTTGATCGCAGGGGCGGCGCTGCTTGCGGCGTGCGGGGGAAGCGGCGCGGCGCCGCAACCGACCGCAGCCCCATCCACCAGCGCGCCCGCGGCGGCCAAAGAACCCATCCCCATTTGTTTGGCAATTGCCACCACCAGCAATGTGGCGTTGTTTGGCCAAGAACAGGCGATTGGCGGCCGGCTGGCTGAAAAGTATTTTAATGACAAAGGCGGGGTGAATGGAACGCCGGTCAAAGTCATCGTGGAGGATACCGCGGGCGACGAAGCGGGCGCCATCAACGCGTTTAATGCGTGCATGACCAAAGACAAAGTTGTGGGCATCGTTGGCCCAACGCTTTCTCAGCAGGCGTTTGCCGCCGACCCCATCGCGGATAAAGCCAAAGTGCCGGTGATTGGGCCATCCAACACGGCGGTGGGCATTCCGCAAATTGGCGAGTATATTTCTCGCGTGTCTGCGCCGGTCTCGGTGGTTGCGCCCAGCGTGGTGAAGGCCGCCCTCAAGCAAAATCCGGCCGTCAAACGCGTGGCGGTGGCCTTTGCCCAAAACGATGCGTTTAGCAAGTCGGAGACGGTCATCTTCCAAAAAACAGTGACCGAAACATCTGGGCTGGAGCTGGTCACGGTTCAGCAATTCCAAACCACCGATACCGACTTCACCAGCCAGGCCACCAACTTGATGAACGCCAAGCCCGATTTGGTCATCATCTCTGGGTTGGCGGCAGATAGCGGCAACCTCATCAAGCAGTTGCGCGATCTGGGTTACAAGGGTTTGCTGGCGGGCGGCAACGGGTTGAACACGCCCAACATGTTCCCCGTGTGCAAAATGGCCTGCGATGGCATTTTGGTGGCGCAAGCGTATAGCCCAGAGGCCGACACCGAGATGAACAAACAGTTCGTGGCCGCTTACACCGCCGACCAAAAGAAAACCCCGCCGCAGTTCAGCGCGCAGGCGTTTGCGGGCGTGCAGGTGTTTGTAGAAGCCCTCAAGACGGTGGACGCCAAAACCAAGCTGAGCGGGATGTCGCTTGATCAAATTCGCCAGGCGCTCAACGCGCAAATCATCACCAGCGGCGCAAAATACAACTCTCCGCTGGGCGAGATTGGCCTTGACAAAGATGGCGAAATTCTGCAAAACAATGTGTATGTGGCGCAGATCAAGATGGACAGCGACACAGCGGGCAAGTTTGTGTTTTTGAAGTAGTGAAATAAAAAGAAATAAGAGATGAGAAATAAGAAACCCTGCGCTGCGCATTTTCTTATTTCTCATCTCTTATTTACTGGATTTACGCAAAATTTTCCGTAATTGGCGCTCGAAACGTGAGCATCTCTGGCTAACTTTTTCTGAGCCGGCATTTTGCAGAGATTCTTCGCGCGCAGAACATTTTTGCGCAATCAAGTTTGGCTGGCGCGCTCAGAATGACAATTGGCTTGTGCGCGCGCGTTGGGATTTGTGTGAATTTGTAAATAGAAAAACTTGCGCCACGTATCTTCTTATCTTTTAGCATGATAGACCTTGCGCCAAATTTGCAACACCTGCTCAATGGGCTGGCCGTTGGCAGCGTATACGCCATGTTCGCGCTGGGCTACACGCTGATCTTCTCCATCCTGCGCATCATCAACTTTGGGCATGGCGCGGTGTTCACGCTGGGCGCCTATTTTGCGTATGTTTTGGCGGGCGGGCGGTTTGGCTTTAACGGGGCGCTGGCAAACATGGCCTTGTTGCCAAACGGCGGTTTGCCTTTTGTGATGGCGCTTGTGGCGGGCGCGGTTCTGGCTGGCGGCGTTGCCGTGTTGATTGAACGGATCGCCTTCCGCCCCTTGCGAAACAGAAATGCCGACCCATTGCTCACGCTGGTTTCATCGCTGGGCGTCGCCATCGTCATCGTCAATCTCATCCAATATCTTGTTGGCGCAGAGATTTACACCTACCCATCCAGCGCAACCGCGGGGCTGCCCGCCGCGGTAAATTTTGGAACCGCCGACCGCGCCATACCCATCCGCACGATACAAATTTTGATATTTGGCGTGTCCATGCTCATGGTGATGGGTCTGACGATTTGGATGAACTTTACCCGCACGGGCAAGGCCCTTCGCGCCATCTCCGAAGACGCGACCACCGCCAGCTTGCTGGGCATCAACACCGATGCGCTGGTGCGGCTCACGTTTTTTATCAGCGGGTTTTTGGGCGGCGTGGCTGGCACGCTCATTGGCTTGAGCGTGAGCATCGCTGGCCCGTATTTTGGCATTGCGTTTGGCCTAAAAGGGCTGGCCGTGATTATTCTTGGCGGGCTGGGGAGTGTTCCCGGCGCGGTGCTGGGCGGGTTGCTCATTGGCATTGCCGAAGCGTTTGTCCCCGCCAGCGCCATCGCCTACAAAGAGGCCATCGCCTTTTTGTTTTTGTTTATTGTGCTGCTCATTCGCCCACAAGGCTTGCTGGGGCAAAACCTTGTTCAAAAAACGTAGCTCACATCGTGTCATCAAAACGCGCATATTCCAAAACAAAAATTTCTCGCCAAGAATTCTTTGCGCCCTGGCGAGAAATTAAAACATGATGGCCGATTTTTTTTCAACATACGGCGCGTTGCTGGTCACAATGTGCACCGCCGCCATGCTGGCGCTCTCGCTGTATTTGCCGCTCATGGCGGGCCAGCTTTCGCTTGCCAGCCCCGCGTTTTACGCCATTGGCGGCTACATCGCGGCGATTCTTTCCACCAAAGTCTTTGGCGTGCCCGCCGGGTCGGCCTTCCCCCTGCCTTTGCTGTTTTTGGAGATGGCTTTGGCAGGCGTGGCGTGCGGCCTGCTGGCTGTGCTGGTGGGCATTCCGGCCTTGCGCCTGCGCGGCATTTATCTGGCGCTGGCAACCATTGCGCTGGTGGAAATTTTGCGCGTGCTCTCGCTTAATTTAGAAATCACCGGCGGCGCGGTGGGCATTTTTGGCATTCCCCAGCCGTTCCCAAATACAACGTCGTATTTGCTGCTGGTCATCCCCATGCTCATTTTGTCTGCGTTGTTTGTGTACCGGCTGGAACAAATTCGCATTGGCCGCGCCTTCACCGCCATCCGCGAGGACGAGCTGGCCGCCGACGCGGTGGGCATTGGCCCAACGCGGCACAAGGTGATGGCGTTTGCGCTGGGCGCGATTTTGGCGGGGATGGTGGGCGCGGTGAGCGCGCATTTCCTCAACACCTGGAATGCGCGGCAAGGCACATTTGACGCCAGCATCAACATTTTGGCCTACACGCTCATTGGCGGGTCGCGCACATTTCTTGGCCCCATCGTTGGGGGGATGGCGCTCACCGCGCTCCCAGAAATCCTTCGCGCCGTTGCGGCCATTGATGGCTTGCCCGCCTGGCTGGCCCAATTTCTAAAAGATGGCCGCCTGATCATCTTTGGCTTGCTCATCGTCATCGGCACGATCAAATTTCCGCACGGCCTCATCACCCCAGAATTTTTGGAGCGGTTGAGGCGGAGGCGCAAGCCATGAGCGCATTTTTGCAAGCCCAGCATTTAACGCGGCGGTTTGGCGGCCTGGTCGCGGTGAACGATGTCTCGTTTGAGGTTGAGCGCGGCGAGATTTTTGGCCTCATCGGCCCAAACGGCGCGGGTAAAACCACGCTGTTTAACGTGATGACTGGTCTCGCCCCGCCCAGCGCTGGCGCGTTAATTTTTGAGGGCAAATCCATCACCGGTTTTGCGCCGCATCGCGTGGCGGCGCTGGGCATCGCCCGCACATTCCAGAACATCCGCTTGTTTGGCAATTTGTCGGCTTTGCAAAACGTGATGATCGCCGAGCACATCCACACCCGCAGCGGCCTCATCACCGGCATTTTGGGTTTGCCGCCCGCGCCCGCAGAGGAGCGCCGCACCCGCGAACGCGCCCGCGAGATGCTTCATTTGGTTGGGTTGGAAACGCGCGGCGAGGAGAAGGCCAAAAATTTCTCGTATGGCGACCAGCGGCGGCTGGAGATTGCCCGCGCGCTGGCCTTGCGGCCCCGGCTGCTTTTGTTGGATGAACCAGCGGCGGGCATGAACCCCAACGAAAGAAACGCGTTGAGCGATTTCATCCGCCGCATTCACGACCAGTTCAAGCTGACCGTGCTGGTGATTGAGCATCATGTCCCGTTGGTGATGGGCTTGTGCGACCGCGTGGCGGTGCTGAACTTTGGGCAGCTTATTGCGCTGGGCGCCCCTGCGCAGGTGCAAAACAACCCGGCGGTGATTGAGGCGTATTTGGGAAATTGATATAAAACAAAGTGTGCCAAAGATAAAAAATTGCCCTGTTATTCCGAGCGCCAAAGGCGGAGGAATCTGCGAGTAAGTCACGCTTGGTGCATGCCTTATTCGCAGATTTCTCGCTCGTTCCTCGCTCGAAATGACAGGCTTACTCTTATCCAAAACAGACGTTAAGTCGGAGTTGAGGTGTTCATCTTGCGCGTATTTCGCGCAAGCCCAGTATTTCATGATTTCTTATGAGCCAATACAACTTTTACGTCTACATCACCGCGAATTGGAATAACGAAGTTGTTTATGTGGGCGTAACAAATAATTTGCACCGGCGAATGTATGAGCACAAAAACAAGCTGGTTGATGGTTTTACCAAAAAATATAACGTTGATAAACTGGTTTACTTTGAGCATATAACCGATGTTGCAGTTGCAATTGCCAGAGAAAAACAAATCAAGAGCTTGCGCAGAGAAAAGAAAGATGCGCTTATCAATTCATTGAATCCTGATTGGCTGGATATTGAAACTAGGAGTGAGTGATGGTCGGACCAATCACAGTAACAATCTCATTCCGAGCAAGGCGAGGAATTTGCAACTTTGACTACAAGGCGCTTGATGTGCTTGCAGACAACTCCTCTTTGTTTGAATTGTCATGGCAGTATTTGGTTGGAGCGAACTTTGTGCGAACAAGAAAAGTAATGCTGTCATTCCGAACGCCGAAGGCGGAGGAATCTGCGAGTGAATGAGGTCTGATGTGTGCCTTTTCGCGGATTTTTTGTTCGTTCTCGCTCGAAAACCTGTCCTGAAGGCTTACTCTTATCCAAAACTAACGTTGAGAAAACAATGCTAGAGCTAAAAGACGTCTCCGTCCAATACGGCGGCATCAAGGCGCTGGAGGGCGTTAACCTGGCCGTGAACGCGGGCGAGGTGGTTACGCTGATTGGCGCGAATGGCGCGGGCAAAAGCACCACGCTCCGCGTCATCTCGCGGCTGGTCAGCCCATCTGCCGGGAAAATTTTGTTTGAGGGCCAAGACATTGCCCGCCTGCGCCCAGATGAACTGGTGCGCATGGGCGTGGCGCATGTGCCAGAGGGCCGCCGCATGCTGGCGCGGCAAACCATTCAAGACAATTTAGAGTTGGGCGCGTACACCCGCGCCAACCGCGCCGAGATTGTTGCCAGCATGGATGAACAATTTGCGCGTTTTCCGCGCCTGGCGGAGCGGCGCAAACAGTTGGCTGGCACACTCAGCGGGGGGGAGCAGCAAATGCTCGCCATTGCCCGCGCCCTCATGAGCCGCCCGCGCCTTTTGCTCATGGATGAGCCAAGTCTTGGTCTTGCCCCGCTCATTGTGCGCGAAATTTTTAGGATCATCGAGGAACTCCGCGCCAAGGGCATCACCATTTTGCTGGTGGAGCAAAACGCCCGCCTCGCGCTGGAACACGCCGACCGAGGCTATGTGCTGGAAGCCGGGCGGCTCATCACCAGCGGCACAGGCAAAGAGTTGATGAGCGACGAGCGCGTGCGCAAGGCGTATTTGGGTTAGCCCGGAAAGTGATAGTTGATAGTGATAGTTATAGCTGCGCACCATCCGCTATCACTATCAACTATCACTTCTCACTATAACTGCTCACCACTTTTCGCAACGCCACCGGCTTGATGGCTTTTGCGTCCAACTTTTCTGCGCCCACAAACTGGGTGAAGTGATGCAAACCTTTTGCCAGCGCGTGGGCAAAGGCTTCATCCTTGCCGGTGCTGGCCTCCTCAAACCAAAGACCCTTGACCACCAGCGTGTTGTTTGGCCGGTCAAATTTCAGGTCAACCCGCGCGGGCAAATAATCTTTCCACAAAATGGGCAACACGTAATAGCCATATTTGCGCTGAGGCTCTGGCGTGTAAACCTCCCACTTGTATTCAAAATTAAACACTTGTTTGGCGCGGCTGCGGGCGCTCACAATATCCAGCGGGGCCAGCAAGGTGGTTTCTTCCTCGGTGGTTGGGCCGATGGGTTTCCAGGCTTTTGGAACGCGCCCGGCGATGAGGTCATTCAAGAGCGGGGCATCGCCAGCCAGCGCGTAAAACACGCCCTTCCAGCCATCCACCTGCACCCGCAAAAGTTCGCCATTTTCTGCCATGCGCCGCAGCCAAATTTTTTCGTGCGCGTCTTCTGGCCGATGATGAATATGGCCTGTTTGGAGCTGCTCTGCCCGCAGGCCATAAAACGCCACATCTTTGCGAATCATAAAATCGTCGGTCTCGGCTTCATCGGCAAACGTGAGCAAATGCGCGGGCGCGACATTTTCTGCCAGCGTATACACGCGCTCAAACCGCTCGCGGTGATGCACCATCGCCTCGCCGATGCGCCAGAGGTAATACAAAGCCACCGCGCTGTCTTTTCTGCCGCGATAATTTTGGGTGCGTTTGCGGGTGTGCATTTCAAAATCGCGGTTGCTCACGGTCTCGCGGTCGCGCAGCACCTGGCGCATTTCGACAATCGCCTCCGCGTGCTCGGCCACAAATTCTTTCCACCAGCGATAGTTGCTCTCGCGGCGCATCACGGTGCGCCAGTAGGGCAGCTCTTCCATTGGGCGAACGGCCAGCCATCCGCCCCAATCAAAAAATTTGCGCTTGGCGTAGGTCAGCGTGGCCCAGTCATCGGGCTTGTAATTTTCAACGCGGCTGTGCAGGGTAATATCCTGGCTGCGGGCGATGACGATGAGCGGGTCGAGCTGCAAATGCTCAATGGCGCGCATGGCCTTCTCTGTTCCGCTTGGGCCTTTCCAGCGGCGGCCAGGCCATAACCCCTGTTTTCCCAAAATAAATTGGCGGGCAATTTGAGGGGAGATGACGAGCGTAGACATATTCAATGAGAAATTTGGCGCGCTTGCGGGCAGGTTTTTGAGCGAGAAACGAGCAAGAAATCTGCGAAAAAGGCACGCACCACGCCTGACTTACTCGCAGATTCCGCCGCCTTCGGCGTTCGGAATGACAGATTTAAGTTGTGTTTTTAGCCTTATATCCCGTTGCGGATTTGTGATGCTTATTCAAAACTCACGTTAGTTAAGAATGCTTATTCCGCATTTTCTTTCACTGGTTTGAACTTGAAGGCGGGCAGTTGCCGCTCGCCCAGAGTGACCTTGGCGGTCACGTTTTTTTTGGCGCGTTTGAGGGTGAGATTGATGTGCGCGCCGGGTTTGCGCGTTTGCACAATTTTAGACAAGGTGATGCGCCCGCCCAGCGGAACGTCATCCACTTTGTAGATTGAATCACCGACCTTGAGGCCGGCTTTTGCGGCAGGGCTATCTGGAATCACGCGAGACACAACTGCGCGTTCGCGCGGGGTTGCCCCTTCATCCATTTGCACGTGCCATTCAATTCCTAAATACGCAATTGATTTGCTGACTGCAACCATGACAAGACCAACGAAAAAATAAAACAGAAAACGGATAGCGATTGTGCATCACCTTTCTGAGTCGCGCCAATGGTTCTCAGCTTATTCCAACTTTTTAACCACGCTCAACATTTGGGGGGACAGATGGGGTTAATTTTTTGTCGCGGCCACAATTGCCTGCACATACACTTTTACGCCAGCCGCCTTGAGGTGAATGCCATCGCCTTCCAGCAGGTTGGGCTGAGAAATGCTGAGCGCGCCCCAGTCTACAAACACCACATTTGGGTAGCGCGAAGACACATCTTTGATGATGGCGTTGTTGGTCTGCTCCCAGGTGCGCGGCTCGCGCAGGTTGAGCACAACCACACGTGGCACATCTTTTAGGATGGTCAAAAGCTCGGTCATTTGCGCGGCGTTCATGGGGCCGTTGCTGCCCAAATGCACCACCACCACCGGCCCCAGCAAATTTTTATCGCGGCGGTCTTGCAGCATTTTTATGCCATCTTTGAGCGGGCGGGCGGTCCGCGCGTCAATGTCAATATCCTCGCCAAACACCTGCCACAAACTCTTGGCCGCAGCCACCATCACCGAATCGCCAATGGCAAAAATGCGCCGTTTGGTTTGGGTAAACGGCGTCACGTAATCAATTTGCACGCGGCCATCTACCGTGCGGGTGATGACGTTGAACGTGGGCGTGGGCGCGGTGGTGCGCGTGGGCGTGACGGGCACAGAGATGGGCGTTGGCGTTGGCGTATTTGTGGTGTTGGATATTGGGTATTGGGTAGCTGGTTGTTGGTTGTTGGCGGTTGGCAGAGGCGTTGGGGTGGCCGTTGGTATTTGAGTTGGGGTTTCGGTGAAAATCGGCGTTTCCGTCACCCGCCCACCGTCTTCCGTCATTGGCGTGCTTTCTGGTTCGGGCGTGTCCAGCAGCCCGGCCACAGCGGCCTGGTCATCGGCGATGGAGGGCTTGCCGGTTGGGGGCTGGGCCAGAACAGTGGCCGCGCCGAGCGCCGCAAGCGCCATCACCCCAACCACAACCGGGGCGATGAAGCGCAGTTTTGCCCCGCCCTGCGCCGCCCGCAAAGCCGCCCACGCGCGGCCCAACGCGCCTTTGCGCACCGGCGTTTCAATGAAGCGGTAGCTCAGCTCAGTCAGCGCCAGCGTGATGGCGATGCGGAGCGCGAAGAGCGGCAGCCCTTCCAGTGGCACATCTACCAGCGGGCGGGTGAGCGCAAACACCGGCCAGTGCCACAAATACAACCCATACGAGCGCAGACCCACCCAGCGCAAAGGCGATGCGCCCAGCAGCCGCGCCATCCAGCCGGTTGCGTTTTGGGTTGAGGCGGCCACGCATACTGCCGTGAGCGTGGAGATGGCGAAAAATCCACCGCGATACAAGGCGGTGTTCAGCTCATCCAACTGCGCGTAGGCCATCACCAAAACAGCCAAAGCGATGAGGCCAGCTACATCTAAAATTTTGCTTTTAGCGCCCGGAGCGCTCTGCCCAACTTGTTGGGACGCGCTCCGGGCGCTGAGGAACAACGCCAGCGCTGCGCCAATAAGCAGGCCGGTGGCGCGGGTGTCTGTGCCGTAATAAATGCGCGATGGGTCGGCATCGGGCACAAATTGCGCGGCCATCCAAAGCGAAGAAGCCGCCGCGCCCGCCAGCGCGAGGGCGATGGCGAGCGGTTTGCGCAGGCGGAACAGCGCCATGCAAACCAGCGGCCAGACCATGTAAAACTGCCACTCAATGGCCAGCGACCAAAGATGGCGCAGCAGCGGCGGGCGGCCCGCCGCCTCAAAATACGACTGGTTGGTGAAGATGTATTGCCAGTTGGTAAGGAAGGTGAGCGCGGGCAGCAGGTCTGGCCGCAGGCGCGTGATTTCATCGGGCAGAAACAACACCACAAAAGCCAAAACGCCAAGAATGGCGGTGTAAAACGCAGGCAGCAGGCGGCGGGCGCGGCGCTGCCAAAATTTCTTCAGGTTAATTCGCCCATTCGCGGCCCAATCGGTCAAAAGCAGGCTGGTGATGAGAAACCCGCTGATGACGAAAAACGACTCCACCCCCAGAAAACCACCGCGCATCCACGGCATTCCGGCGTGATACAAAATAACGCCAATCACCGCGATGGCGCGCAGGCCATCCAGGGCGGGGTAATACTCGGCGCGTGTTTTTTGTTCGCTCATGCTTGCAGGTAGCAATGATAAACGCTGAATATGAAACGGCTAAAGACGAAAGAGAAAAAGTTGAAGCCGCCCGCGCTTTTGCCAGCCGTATAATCTCAATTAACCTCAAATTAAAGGAAAAAGTTGATCCATGACGACAACCGAACAAATTAAACAAGACGCCGAGGCGATCAAAGACAAAGTGATTGCGCGGCGCAGAGATTTTCACGAACACCCCGAACTGGCTTTTGAAGAAGTGCGCACCGCTGGCATTGTGGCGCAGGCTCTGGGCGAGCTGGGCTACGAAGTTCAGCAGGGCGTGGGCAAAACCGGCGTGGTTGGCCTGATGGAAGGCGGCCAGCCCGGCGATCAGGTGCTGCTCATCCGTTTTGACATGGATGCCCTGCCCGTGAACGAGGAAGTGGATGTGCCGTTCAAATCGCAAACGCCAGGAAAAATGCACGCCTGCGGTCACGATGCGCACACCGCCATTGGCTTGGGCGTGGCGGAACTGCTGGCCAAGCACCGCAACTCGTGGGCGGGCACGGCCAAATTTGTTTTTCAACCCGCAGAAGAAATTGTGGGCGGCGCGCTCGCCATGATCAAAGATGGCGTGCTGGAAGGGCCAAAACCCACCCGCTCGCTCTCCATGCACGTGGCCTCCAATTTGGAAGTGGGCAAAATCATCATGCCCGATGGCCCAATGATGGCCGCGGCCGATGCGTTCTCCATCACCGTGCGCGGGCGCGGCACACACGGCGCATCGCCGCACTTGGGCGCAGACCCCATCTATGCCGCCGCGCAAATCATCACCGCGCTGCAAAGCATTGTCTCGCGCCAGGTAGACCCGGTGGATACGGCGGTGGTGACCATCGGCGCCATTCACGCGGGCACGGTGGGCAATGTTGTGCCAGATGTGGTTGAGATGAGCGGCACGCTCCGCGCGTTCAAAGAGGAGACCTCGCTGTTTTTGCGCAAGCGGGTGCAAGAGGTGGCCGAGGGCGTGGCGAAGTCGCTGGGGGTGGAGGCGGTTGTGTCTTACCCCAACGCCATCAACCCGCCCACGGTGAACAACCACGACATGGCCGAGCTGGTGCGCGCCAAAGCCCGCGAGCTGGTGGGCGCAGATAACGTGATTGACGCCTTCCGAACGATGGGCGCGGAAGATTGCGCCCATTTCCTCAAGGCCGCGCCCGGCGCGTATGCGTTTGTGGGCGCGGGCAACAAAGCCAAAGGCTATACCGAGCCGCATCACAGCCCGCGTTTTGCCATTGACGAAGATTCGTTCCCAACCAGCGTGGCGCTTGTGACTGCCAGCGCGATGGAAATGCTCAAGTAGTTGAGAGTGGATAGTGATAGTGAGAGTTAACGACTTCACTTTTCACTTTTCACTTTGCACTTTGCACTAAAAATCATGTCTACCCTCATTGATGGCACCGCGATTGCCGCAACCATTCGCAGCGAAGTAAAAGCCGAAGTTGACAAATTGAAGGCCGAACGGGGCATTACGCCCGGTCTGGCGACGGTTCTGATTGGCGATGACCCGGCCAGCGCGACTTACGTGCGCAGCAAGCACAAGGCTTGCGCAGAGGTGGGCATCACCTCGTTTGGGTATGTTTTGCCGAAGGAGGCCACGCAAGATGAGGCGCTGGCGCTGGTGAAGGAGCTGGCCGAGCGCAAAGATGTGCATGGCATCCTCACCCAGGTGCCGTTCCCCAAACAAATCAGCGAGTCGGTGGTGCTCAGCCACATCCCGCTGGAGAAAGACGTGGATGGCTTTCACCCGTCATCGCTGGGGCGGCTGGGAATCAAAAACAACCAGCCGTTGCTGCAATCTTGCACGCCGCGCGGCTGCATTGAGCTGCTGGATCGCTACAAAATCCCGATCTCTGGCAAGCGGGCGGTGGTGCTGGGGCGCAGTGAAATTGTGGGTTTGCCAGTGGCGCTCATGCTGCTCAGCCGCGACGCAACCGTGACCATTTGCCACAGCCGCACAGCCAACCTGGCCGATGTTGTGCGCGAGGCCGATATCATCATTGCCGCAATTGGCCGACCAAAATTTGTAACGGCAGATATGGTGAAGCCGGGCGCGGCTGTGATTGACGTGGGCATTAACCGTGTGGCAGACCCATCTACCAAGAGCGGACACCGGCTGGTGGGCGATGTGGACTTTGACGCGGTTGCGGCGGTCGCAGGGGCCATCACCCCGGTGCCGGGCGGCGTTGGCCCCATGACCATCGCCATGCTCATGCGCAACACGCTGATCGCGGCGCAGAATGCGTAAATAAAAAAACCTCACAGGTCTGCGCAGACCTGTGAGGTTTCTCTAACTCCTCGAACTGGATTCGAACCAGTAACCTACCGGTTAACAGCCGGTTGCTCTGCCGTTGAGCTATCGAGGAATAGCCGTTAAGCGAAATAAATTATAC
>Ga0073900_10001005_pt1 | contig 16165 bp, 15 predicted proteins | sample KloWWTmetKNB5Kit_FD_66666 | JGI IMG/M metagenome (GOLD analysis project Ga0073900, IMG submission 66666) | Active sludge microbial communities from Klosterneuburg, Austria, studying microevolution and ecology of nitrifiers - Klosterneuburg... | ecosystem: Engineered > WWTP > Aerobic digester >...
GCTGGAAATGCGGTCGAAGCGGTCTTCATCCCGGAAGACGATCGGGGAACGCTTTGCATTTCATCCCAGGCTGGTTGCGCTGTAGGGTGCCGATTTTGTTCCACGGGGCACCAGGGATTCAGTCGGAATCTGACTACGGGCGAAATAGTGGCCCAGCTGTGGTTTGCCGAGCGTGTGCTTCGTAAGCGGTTGGGCAGTGCCGACCGGGTGATCTCAAATGTCGTCATGATGGGCATGGGCGAGCCTTTGCAAAACTATGCGGCGCTCGTGCCTGCATTGCGGGTCATGCTCGATGACCATGCTTATGGCCTGTCGCGCAGGCGGGTCACGGTTTCCACATCAGGCGTCGTACCGATGATCGACCGTCTGGCGCAGGATTGTCCCGTTGCTTTGGCTGTGTCGCTGCATGCACCCAGTGATGTCTTGCGCGATAACCTTGTTCCTTTGAATCGCAAATACCCGATCCAGGAGCTGATGGATGCCTGCAACCGTTACCTGGAGCACGCGCCGCGGGACTTCATTACCTTTGAATACTGCATGCTCGATGGGGTCAACGACCAGCCGGAGCATGCTAGGCAACTGGTTGAATTGGTAAAGCAGCATGCTCGCTCGGGTGTCTGGTGCAAATTCAACCTGATTCCCTTCAATCCGTTTCCTGCTTCGGGTTTGTATCGGTCGGGAGCCGAGCAGGTAACGGCGTTTGCCAGAATACTGATGGATGCTGGAATTGTGACGACGGTGCGCAAAACCCGAGGCGATGACATTGATGCCGCCTGTGGTCAGTTGGCAGGCGAGGTCCAAGACAGAACCCGTGTAGTGGAACGTATGGCCAAGCGCCGTACGATCAGTATTCAGTTGGCTGATGCGGGAGCCCCGACATACAAGGAGACATGACATGGCAGAAACCGTTGCTCGTTGGCACCAAATAAGGATCAAAGGGCCGTTGGCCATTTTTGTGTTGTTGACGGGCTTGGTGGGGGTAACGGGGTGTGCCACGCCGGGAGGAAGTACTGGATCAGGATTCAGTCAAGAGGTCATCACGCCGTCTGATGAGCCTGAGGTGCGACGGCGTGCCCGTATCCGATTGGAGCTGGCAGTCAATTACTTCGAAATGGGTAAGGCCACGGTGGCGTTGGATGAAGTCAAGCAGTCGCTGGTCAATGATCCGACGTATGCCGATGCCTACAATCTGCGCGGCCTGATTTACATGCGACTCAACGACATGGCGCAGGCCGAGGACAGCTTCCGCAGGGCGCTTTCACTTCGTCCCTCGGATGCGAACGTATTGCACAACCACGCATGGCTTCTGTGCCAACAACAGAAGTATGCGGAGGCCGACAAGCAATTTGCCCTTGTTTTGGCCAACCCCACCTATGTTGCACGCAGCAAAACGTTGATGGCGCAAGGGCTCTGTCAGGCGCGTGCAGGCGACAACACTGTGGCGGAGCAAACTTTGCTGCGCGCATATGAGCTGGATGCGGGCAACCCCATGGTCGGCTACACCCTTGCCGATCTCCTGACCCGGCGTGGTGATCTGACGCGGGCGCAGTTTTATATTCGCCGCATCAATAACAGTGAGTTCGCAAATGCCGAGTCGTTGTGGCTTGGCATCAAGATCGAGCGCGGCCTTGGCGATACCGTGGCCGTGCGGCAGTTGGCTGAGCAATTGCGCAAACGGTTTCCCGATTCTCGGGAGCTGTCCGCATTGGAGCGGGGTGCTTTCAATGATTGAAGAGGGACAGGCACCATCGGGAGGGCCGGAGTTGACTTCGTCACCGCAGGCCTCAGCAGGAGGCATGCTGCGTGCGGCGCGCCAAGCGGCGGGGGTGCATATCGAGGCATTGGCCGTGTCGCTGAAGGTGCCGGTCAGCAAGCTGGAGGCTTTGGAAGCGGATAACTTTGAAGCCATGCCGGACGCCGTGTTTGCGAGGGCCTTGGCCTCCAGTGTCTGCCGATCTTTGAAGCTGGATCCTGCGCCCGTGCTGGCCCTTATGCCGCAAAGCAATGCACCCAAACTTTCTGTCGATCATGCCGGTATCAATGCCACATTCAAGGACGGCACCGAACAATCCCGGGTGGGCCCTGCATTGGCGCGCCTGATGCGGCCTGCATTCCTGGCTGCGATGGTCCTTCTGGTCGGTGCTGCCGCTTTGGTTTTCTATCCCCAATCGCAAGAGCAGGGACTGCCAGTAGCGAGCGACCTTAGTACAGCGGCTCCATTCGCGGTTGCGCCAGCAATGCCAGAGAGTTCTGCGGCGGCGCCCGTAACCGCTGCTGTGGTTGCGGCCGTGGAGGCGGGACTGACTCGTCCGTCTGCAGCGGTCGACTCAATGGCTCCTATCGCTCCTGCGCCTGTGCCGAGCGCATCGGTCGCGATCGCTGCTGTAGATGTGGCGCAAAACCCAGTTCTCTTGTTTCGTGCCCTTGGTGAATCTTGGGTTCAGGTTCGAGATGCCTCGGGAATAACTATTTTTCAAAAGCTCCTTACCGCTGGTGAATCGGTGGCAGCACCCGGAAAGCCACCCTTCTCAGTGGTGGTAGGCAAGGCTGATGCGACTGAGGTACTGGTGCGTGGCAAGGTTCTGGATCTGGCCTCAGTGTCCAAAGATAACGTTGCTCGGTTTGAGGTGAAGCCGTGAATTTGAGAGACCAATCTACTTCTCCTGTGTTGGTGGCTGCACCGTTGGCACGACGTACGCGCCAGGCGCGCGTGGTCTGGGGGGGGCGTGTCGTGACCATTGGGGCAGATGCTCCGGTGCGGGTGCAGTCAATGACCAACACGGATACCGTCGATGCGGTGGGAACCGCCATCCAAGTCAAGGAGCTGGCGCTTGCTGGCTCTGAGTTGGTTCGTATTACCGTGAACACGCCCGAGGCGGCGGCGGCAGTGCCGTATGTTCGGGAGCAATTGGATCGCATGGGGATCGATGTGCCCCTGATCGGAGATTTCCATTACAACGGTCACCGCCTATTGACGGACTACCCCGCTTGCGCAGAAGCGTTGTCCAAGTACCGCATCAATCCTGGCAATGTCGGCAAGGGCGAGAAGCGGGACAAGCAATTCGGGCAAATGATTGAAGCCGCCATCCGTTGGCAAAAACCGGTTCGTATCGGCGTCAACTGGGGAAGTTTGGATCAGGAGTTGCTGGCGCAATTAATGGATATCAACAGTGCGCGCGCCCAGCCTTGGGATGCTCGGCAAGTGATGTATGAGGCGTTGATGACCTCGGCCATCGAGTCAGCGCGACGGGCCGAAAATATCGGACTTAATGGCAACCAGATTATCCTGTCTTGCAAAGTCAGCGGCGTGCAAGATCTGGTGTCTGTCTATCGTGCCTTGGCGCAGCGGTGTGACTATCCTTTGCATTTGGGTTTGACAGAAGCTGGGATGGGAACCAAAGGGACGGTGGCGTCGGCCGCAGCTCTTTCGGTGCTGCTCCAGGAGGGTATTGGGGACACCATCCGTGTTTCTCTGACGCCGCAACCCGGCGAATCGCGAACGCAAGAAGTGCTGATTGCATCGGAAATTTTGCAATCGCTCGGACTTCGCATGTTTGTGCCTAGCGTGACCGCCTGTCCTGGTTGTGGCCGCACGACCAGCACTACGTTCCAGGAATTGGCCAAGCAGATTGATGACTATTTGCGAGAGCAAATGCCAGTGTGGCGCAAGCAGTACCCGGGTGTTGAAGCACTCAAAGTGGCTGTCATGGGGTGCATCGTGAATGGACCTGGTGAAAGCAAACACGCCGATATCGGTATCAGCTTGCCCGGTACAGGCGAAGTGCCTGCGGCCCCCGTGTTTATTGATGGAGAAAAAGCGCTAACGTTGCGTGGTGACAATATCGCACATGAATTTCATCAGTTGGTTCAACAGTACATTGAAAAACGCTTTGGACCATCAAAAAATAATTGACTTTGAAAAGTAAATTTTTCTGATGCGATAAGAATCGTATTATTGTAGACGACGGGCATGTCGTTATTCTTTTGCCTATATTAGTGAAACAGACGTTGTGAGTATTGATAAAGAGCGGTCAGCTGCAAAACTAGAGCGCCTTTCGGCCGTAAAAGGGATGAATGACGTTCTTCCTCCTGAATCCGCACAATGGGAGTGGCTCGAAAGCAAAATTCGATCGTTGATGGAGCGGTATGCATACCGGAATATCCGCACGCCCATCGTCGAGCCTTCGGCTCTGTTCATTCGTGGGCTTGGAGAGGTCACGGACATCGTTGAGAAGGAAATGTATTCCTTCGAAGACAAACTGAACGGTGAGCAGCTCACATTGCGCCCAGAAAGCACAGCGGGGGTTGTACGTGCCGTGGTGGAGCACTCCCTGTTGTATGACGGTGGCAAACGACTGTATTACATGGGTCCGATGTTTCGCCATGAACGGCCGCAGCGTGGCCGGTATCGACAGTTTCACCAGATTGGTGCGGAAGCGCTGGGTTTTCCAGGTGCGGAAATGGACGCCGAGCTGATTCTCTTGGCCGACGCTCTTTGGAAGGAGTTGGGCTTGAAGGATGTCCAACTCGAAATCAACAGCCTGGGACAACCGGATGAGCGTAAAGCGCACCGTACGGCATTGATCGCCTACCTGGAAGAGCATTTAGATCTGCTGGACGACGAGGCACGGCGGCGGCTGTACAGCAATCCCCTGCGTATTCTGGATAACAAAAACCCCGGTATGCAGGGGTTGGTGGAAAAGGCGCCGCGATTGATTGATTTCCTGGGGGAGGAATCACTCGCGCATTTCAATGCCGTTAAAATAATTTTGGATGCGAATGGTGTTGCATGGAAATTCAATCCTCGTCTGGTTCGGGGAATGGACTACTACAATCTGACCGTTTTTGAATTTGTTACCCATCAACTCGGCTCGCAAGGAACCATATGCGGAGGCGGGCGTTACGATTATTTGATTGAACAAATTGGGGGGAAGCCTTCGCCGGCCGTGGGTTGGGCGCTCGGTGTCGAACGGGTGCTTGAGTTGCTGAAGGAGCAGGGCGCGATGCAACTGCCATCGGTTCCAGTGGCCTACGCCATTGTTCCCGATGCGGCTGCCCTGCCAGTGGCCATGGCTGTGCTGCAGAAGTTGCGGGAATTGGGCGTCAGCGTCCAGATGCACAGTTCCACCGCCCGTGGTGAGGGCATGGGAAGCATGAAGTCGCAGTTTAAAAAAGCGGACGCCAGTGGGGCGCGGTATGCATTGATTTTTGGAGCTGACGAACTGGCGCGTGGTGGTGTCATCGTGAAACCACTCCGCGATGTCGGTAGTCAGCAGGTCGAGCATCCTGTCAGCCAAGTCGCTGACTGGGCCGGCACCCTACAATCCATTACTTAATTTAAGCAAGCAGCATGGCAAATCATCTCGATCTTGAAGAACAAGAGCAATTAGATCAGCTCAAGCATTTCTGGAACACCTGGGGCACGTTGATCAGTTCAGTCCTGCTGGTTGCTGTCTCGGCTTTGGCGGCGTGGAATGGATACCAGTTCTGGCAGGCCCGGCAAGCGACGCAGGCAGCCGCACTGTATGACGCAGTGGAAGTTGCCGTCGCTGCCGGTGATCAGGGGCGTTGGGAACAGGCATTTTCGGATCTTCGTGGCAAATATGCCGGCACCATCCAGGCGAGTCAGGCAGGATTTTTGGTGAGCAAGACGGAGGCAACCAAAGGGAATATGGACGCGGCAAAATCGGCATTGACTTGGATTGCCGACCATGCCGCTGATGATGGACACAAGGAGTTGGCGCGGATTCGTCTGTCGGGGTTGCTCATGGCGCAAAAATCTTACGATGAGGCGCTTCAGCAACTCGTCGCGCCGTTTTCTGTGGAATATGCGGCCGTCGTGGCTGATCGAAAAGGCGATGTGCTAGCTTTGCAAGGGAAAAGAGCAGAGGCTATTGCCGAGTATGTGAAGGCTTACAAAGCATTTCCTGACAACGCCGAGTATCGGCGCTTGGTAGAAATCAAGCTCAACGCCTTGGGCGAGCACCCGCAAGCGGTTGCGATCGCCACACCGCTGGAGCCAAGCAAGTGAAAACGATCAAGCGTATGGGGGGATTGATCGGTCAGGGTACGGTCGGTGTGTTGCTTGCTTCCACATTGATTGGATGTTCCTTGTGGGGCGGCGGTACGGAAAAACCGAAGCCCGCTGAACTGGGGGCAAACGTTCCTGTTCTGGGAGTGCGTCAAGCCTGGGCTGCACGCATCGGCGGGTTGAAGGACATGCCGCTGATGGTTCATGTCCAAGGTAACACTATCAGCGTGGGGTCTGTGGATGGCACGGTTGCTGGTATTGATGCGCGCACCGGAGGGGATCTCTGGCGCATCAGTCTTGATGAACCGCTTGCTGCGGGCGTCGGCAGTGATGGCAAGTGGACTGCAGTTGTGTCCAGCCGCAATGAAATAATCGTACTGGAAGCGGGCCGCGAACTGTGGCGCAAGCGGTTGTCCTCACAGGTGTATACGGCGCCGCTGGTCGCCGGAGCGCGGATTTTCGTGCTGGGTGCTGATCGGTCTGTGACCGCATTCGATGCCGCCAACGGAGCACGCTTGTGGAGTGTAGCAAGAGCGGGGGAGCCCTTGGTACTTCGGCAACCGGGAGTTTTGCTCGCGGTGGGCGACACCTTGGTGACCGGCTCATCGGGCAGGCTCGTCGGTTTGAACCCGGACAACGGTGTTGTTCGTTGGGAGGCTCCGCTGGCCAGTTCACGTGGAACCAATGACGTAGAGCGTCTTGTCGATCTTGTGGCGCCTGTCAGCCGAGTAGATTCCAGTGTCTGCGTTCGTGCATTTCAAATGGCGGTCGGTTGTGTGAATGTGGGCCGTGGAACGGTGGATTGGGTGCAGAAGGCCTCAGGTGGTCAGGGCGTCCAAGGAACCGAAGACCTGGTTGTGGGTACTGAAAGCAATGGAGTCGTGGTGGCCTGGAGTCGCCGGGATGGCCGGAAACTTTGGTCGACGGATCGGCTGCAATACCGCAAGCTGACGGCACCATTGGTGCTGGGTCGATCGGTCGTCATTGGAGATGAATCAGGTCTGTTGCATTTTCTGTCGCGCGATGATGGCGCGCCTTTGAACCGGATTCAAACGGATGGTTCTGGTATTACTGTCACGCCTGTGGTTGCGGCTGACACGCTGATCGTTGTGACACGCAACGGAAGTGTTTTTGGCTATCGACCGGACTAATGAAAAGTAGTATTCCATGAAGCCAGTGATTGCCTTGGTAGGGCGTCCCAACGTCGGGAAATCGACACTCTTTAATCGCCTGACTAAATCCCGGGATGCCATCGTTGCAGACTTTGCCGGACTGACGCGTGACCGGCACTACGGCAACGGGAAGCAGGGCAAATACGAATATATCGTTATCGATACAGGAGGATTTGAGCCTGATGCGGTTAGCGGCATCTATCGTGAGATGGCGAAGCAAACGCAGCAAGCCGTGGCTGAAGCGGATGTTGTCGTCTTTGTCGTGGATGCCCGTGCCGGCGTGTCGGCGCAGGACCATGAGATTGCCAAATATCTCCGACGTCTTGGCAAGCCTTGTGTGCTGGTCGCCAATAAGGCCGAGGGCATGCTTGAGGGTGTGCAATTGTCTGAGTTCTATGAACTTGGACTGGGTGATGTGCATGGTATTTCAGCTGCCCATGGGCAAGGGATCCGCGATCTCGTGGAAACTGCTTTGGAATTGTTGCATTTACCCGAGCCTCAGGAGGATGCTGAGCCGATTGACAAGACCACCATCAGGCTGGCAGTAGCGGGACGTCCCAACGTGGGGAAGTCAACACTTATCAACACTTGGCTGGGCGAGGAGCGTCTGGTTGCCTTTGATTTGCCTGGTACGACGCGTGACACTATCTCTGTGCCCTTTGAACGTAACGGACAGCGATTCGAGTTGATCGATACCGCCGGTTTGCGCCGCAAGGGACGGGTGTTTGAGGCGATTGAAAAATTCTCAGTGGTCAAGACGCTTCAGGCGATTGAATCTGCCAATGTGGTGCTGCTTCTCTTGGACGCAACACAGGGCGTGACAGATCAGGATGCCCACATTGCAGGATACATTTTGGAGAGCGGGCGCTCGGTTGTCATTGCAGTGAACAAGTGGGATGCTGTTGATGACTATCAGAAGCAGTTGCTGGAGCGGTCTATCGAGACGCGGCTGCCTTTCTTGAAGTTCGCATCGTTACATTTCATTTCTGCCCAGAAGCGGCAGGGACTGGGCCCGCTGTGGGCCTCCATTGTGCAGGGGCACAAGGCAGCCATGTGTAAAATGTCGACCCCTGTATTGACACGATTACTTCTGGAAGCTGTCCAGTTCCAGAGTCCCAAGCGGGCGGGCATGTTTCGCCCAAAACTGCGCTATGCCCATCAGGGGGGGATGAATCCCCCGGTCATCATCATTCACGGCAATTCGCTGGAGCACGTGACCGATGCTTACAAACGGTTCCTTGAAGGACGTTTCCGCAAGGAATTTGACTTGGTTGGGACCCCGCTGCGGATCGAAATGAAAACTTCTCACAACCCGTTTGCGGATGGTGAGCGCTCCTGACATACGGTTCACCCTCTATCCTGCTGTGGCAACGGACTACATGCGGGGTATGTGTGTGCGGCTGTGGTAAGGTGCTGGTTTACAACAAAATTCTGAACACGGAGAATATCGTGAGCAATAAAGGTCAGCTTCTTCAAGACCCCTTTCTCAACGCCCTGCGCCGCGAGCATGTGCCGGTTTCCATCTATCTTGTCAACGGTATCAAGCTCCAGGGGCAAATCGAGTCTTTTGACCAGTATGTTGTGCTGCTGCGCAACACCGTGACCCAGATGGTATACAAGCACGCCATTTCGACAATCGTGCCAGGGCGGGCGGTGAATTTTTCGACAAATGACGCTTCGGATGCAAGCGAAAGTTCGGATGCCTGAGCTTGCATTTGAATTGCTCAATCGATCCTTCGGAAATGTGTTTCGGTTGATCGCCGTATCCTCTCTCACTTGAGCACTACCGCTACACCGGGTCGTCCGTCGGCCCCCGTCATTCTGATCGGGGTGGATCTCGGACTTCCGCATTTTGATGCCCAGCTGGAGGAGCTTGGACTGCTTGCCCAAACAGCAGGGCTCACACCTGTAGCACGCCTGACTTGCAAACGCAAAGCGCCTGATGCTGCGTTTTTTGTGGGAAGTGGTAAAGCCGACGAAATTCGGACACTGGCCCAGATGCATGGTGCCGTGGAGGTGCTATTTGATCAGTCACTCAGCCCGGCACAGCAGCGAAATCTTGAACGTAGTCTGGAACTGCCTGTTTATGACAGAACGTTTCTGATCCTTGAAATATTCGCGCAACGCGCGCGTAGCCACGAAGGCAAGCTGCAAGTCGAATTGGCACGGCTGCAGTATCTCAGTACGCGCCTGGTCCGGCGTTGGTCGCACTTGGAGCGTCAGACCGGAGGCGCTGGTGTTCGTGGTGGACCGGGTGAGAAGCAGATCGAGTTGGATCGTCGAATGATTGATGAGTCGATCAAACGGATCAAGGAGCGGCTGGTCAAAGTCAAACGCCAGCGCTCAACCCAGCGACGGCAACGGGAGCGCAAGGACGCATTCAATATTTCCTTGGTGGGTTACACGAATGCCGGAAAGTCCACGCTGTTCAATGCGCTGGTGAAGGCGCAATCCTATGCGGCCGATCAATTGTTTGCTACGCTGGATACCACAACGCGCCAGCTATATTTGACAGATGCGCGTCGAACAGTGTCCTTGTCGGATACCGTAGGGTTTATCCGTGATTTGCCTCATGGATTGGTGAACGCCTTCCAGGCGACGCTTCAGGAGGCAGTCGATGCCGATTTGCTGCTACACGTGGTCGATGCAGCCAATCCCCATTTCCCCGAGCAGATTGAGCAGGTACAAAAGGTGCTCCATGAAATCGGCGCCGCAGATATCCCGCAACTGCTTGTGTTCAATAAGCTGGATGCCTTGGAGTTACACAACCGTCCTGTACAGTTGAGCGACACCTTTGAAGTCGATGGCGCTCAGGTGCCGCGCATCTTTGTGAGTGCCCGTGGGGCTGAGGGGCTGAGTACATTGCGTACCCAACTCGCTTCCATCGTGACGAAGGCCTATCCATTGGATGGGCCCTCGGAATCTGTTGCCCATTTGAATGTGCAAGGGTCTGATTGGGCACAATAGCCCGTGCACACCACTTTTTGAAAACCAGAGAATTTGCGCATGAATGCACCAAACAGTGCCCGCCGCTGGGCTCTCTTGCCAGCACGTCTGCGAGGAATGTTCAACTTGAACGATCCTCGCTGGGGACGAGGCGATGAAAAACCGAACGATGAGAGCCGTAATGACGGAGGGCGTCCGCCGCACCAACCTTCTGAAGATCGGGGTGACCGCAACCCTAAATCGGGAGGGCAGCCGCCAGATCTGGATGAACTGTGGCGTGATCTGAATCGTAAGTTGTCAGGTTTTTTTGGTGGAAAAAATGGGGGTGGACGTGGCCCCGGCAATGGCGGTGGCGGGTACCAGCCCGACATGAAGAATGCGGGTGTCGGTGTTGGGCTGATCGCAGGGATTGCGGTCTTGATCTGGTTAGGAACAGGGTTTTTCATCGTGCAAGAAGGGCAGCAGGCCGTTATCACGCAATTTGGAAAATACAAAAGCTCGGTGGGTGCTGGTTTCAACTGGCGGTTGCCCTATCCTGTGCAGCGGCATGAACTAGTGTTTGTGACGCAAATTCGTTCGGTGGATGTGGGGCGGGATACGGTGATCAAGGCCACCGGTTTACGCGAGTCAGCCATGCTGACGGAAGATGAAAACATCGTTGAAATCAAATTTGCAGTCCAGTACCGCTTGAATGACGCACGCGCCTGGTTGTTTGAGAGCAAGAACCCGGGCGATGCCGTTGTACAGGCTGCCGAAACGGCGGTGCGCGAAGTCGTCGGGAAAATGAAAATGGATACCGCTCTTGCCGAGGAGCGTGATCAGATAGCGCCGCGCGTGCGTGTTTTGATGCAAACAATCCTGGATCGTTACAAAGTGGGTGTTGAAGTTGTTGGTATCAATTTGCAACAAGGTGGTGTGAGGCCGCCGGAGCAGGTGCAATCCGCCTTTGATGATGTATTGAAGGCCGGCCAGGAGCGTGAGCGGGCAAAGAATGAGGCGCAAGCCTATGCCAATGATGTTGTGCCGCGCGCAGTGGGCTCGGCTTCTCGCCTGAAGGAAGAGGCCGATGCTTACAAGGCGCGCATTGTTGCGCAGTCCCAGGGCGATTCGCAGCGGTTCAGTGCGGTGCTGGCTGAATACCAGAAGGCGCCTCAGGTGACGCGCGACCGCATGTACCTGGATGCCATGCAGCAAATCTATAGCAGCGTTTCTAAGGTGCTCATAGATTCTCGCCAAGGTTCGAACTTGTTGTATTTGCCGCTGGATAAAATATTGCAAGGTACGGCCCAGCCAACGGGACTGGCGGATGTTCCGACGGCAGGGGCCGTCGCTGCACCGCAAATGCCATCTACATTGTCAAATGATGCCCGTGCGCGAGATAGCAGCCGCACGCGTGATCGTGAATCGCGTTAGGAGAGCCAAGTGAACAGGGTCGGATTTTTTGCAACCTCGATTCTGGTAGCGCTTGCGCTGCTGAGTTCGATGGTTTTCGTTGTCGATCAACGACAGTTTGGTGTGCTCTACGCGTTGGGACAGATCAAGGAAGTGATTACGGAGCCTGGCTTGAACTTCAAGCTACCGCCACCTTTCCAAAATGTTTCTTACATCGACAAGCGGCTTTTGACATTGGACAGTTCAGATACTGAGCCCATGCTGACTGCCGAAAAGCAGCGTGTGGTGATTGATTGGTATGTCCGTTGGCGTATTTCGGAGCCTTCCGAATACATCCGAAATGTGGGATTGGATGAAAATTCTGGCGCTCTGCAACTCAATCGCGTAGTGCGCAATGCATTCCAGGAAGAAATTAACAAACGAACGGTGAAGGAATTGCTTTCGCTCAAACGAGAAGCGCTGATGGCAGACGTCAAGCGAGAGGTTCTTGAATCGGTGCGTGGAGCGAAGCCTTGGGGCGTTGATGTGGTCGATGTACGTATTACACGCGTGGACTATGTGGAGGCCATCACGGAGTCGGTGTATCGGCGCATGGAGGCAGAACGCAAGCGGGTTGCCAACGAACTGCGTTCTACCGGTGCGGCTGAAGGCGAAAAAATCAGGGCTGATGCAGATCGGCAGCGCGAAATCGCGATTGCCAATGCTTACCGCGATGCTCAAAAAGTCAAAGGTGAAGGCGACGCAGAAGCTGCTCGCATTTATGCAGAAGCATTTGGCCGAGACCCTCAGTTCGCACAGTTCTATAGGAGCCTGGATGCCTACAAGGCCAGTTTCAACAAGAAAAGCGACATCATGGTGCTGGATCCAGCTTCGTCTGAGTTCTTCAAGTCGTTGCGCGGATCGGGTGCGCTGGCTTCATCGCCAAGCACGCGAAAGTAGTCCTGGTGCTCAACCGGATGGCTTGGGGTGATGGCATTTGGATCGCTTTGGGCCTGTTTTTTTTACTCGAGGGACTCTTGCCCTTGGTATCACCTGCTGGCTGGCGCCACATGTTTATCCAATTGACCCAGTTGCGTGATGGACAGATTCGCTTCGTGGCCCTGGTGAGCGTTGTGGTCGGTGCAGCGATGTTGCTGGCGGTTTGATCGGGATGGCCTCCAAGGCCTCCTATTTCAAAATTCAGCGTACGTGCCGGTAGAATCTCCTTTTTAACAGCGCCTCCTATTACATGTCTGCTTGGGTCCTGCCGGATCACATTGCCGATGTACTGCCTTCAGAGGCCAGACACATCGAAGAGCTACGTCGAGGATTACTCGATACCGCACGTGGCTATGGTTATGAATTGGTGATGCCGCCGCTGCTGGAGCACCTTGAATCCTTGCTTACAGGCACAGGAGAGGCGCTCGATCTTCAGACCTTCAAGCTGGTGGATCAAATTTCGGGTCGCATGCTGGGATTGCGCGCCGATACCACGCAGCAGGTTGCACGCATTGACGCTCATCTGCTTAATCGCAAAGGTGTTGCACGGCTCTGCTATTGCGGTCCGGTGCTGCACACTTGGCCAGATCGTCCCCATGCAACGCGCGAACCTCTGCAGTTTGGTGCAGAGATCTATGGTCATGCCGGCCTTGAAGCCGATCTGGAAGCGTTGAATTTGGCACGTTCCTGTCTGGATGTTGCAGGGGTACACGCGGCCACGGTAGACATGGCTGATGTTCGTATTGTGCGCCGTCTATTGAAAGGGGTGGATGCCAATGCGGACGCCCTGCGCAATGTGTATGCCGCGTTGGCGGCCAAAGATGCCAGCGAGCTATCCGCACTCACGCTCGATTTCCCAAAAGCCTCGCGCGAAGGTTTGCATGCTCTGCTGCATTTGTATGGCGATCAGTCTGTTTTGCTTGAGGCCGATAGGGCGCTTTCGGGTACGCCGGGCATCAGTGAGTTGCTAGCAGATTTGCGTTGGCTCGCTGAGCGTTTGGATGGTGCACGCGTGATTTTTGATTTGTCAGATTTGCGCGGCTATTCCTATTACAGCGGCGCAAGATTTGCCATTTATGCGGACGGTGTCAGTGATGCATTGGTTCGTGGTGGGCGTTATAACGAAGTAGGCGCCGTATTTGGACGCAATCGTCCCGCTGCTGGCTTCAGTCTGGATCTGAAGCAATTGGTGAGCGTTGTGCCTGCCCGTGCGCTAAAGTCAGCGATCCGCGTCACTTGGAATGAAGCCAAAGACGCGCAAGCAGCCATTGCTGAACTTAGGCGTCGCGGTGAAACAGTCGTATGTGTACTCCCTGGTCATGAGAGTGAAGTCAATGAGTTTCACTGTGACCGCGAACTTCTCATTGAAGCAGGAAAGTGGATCGTCAGATCCATTTGAAGCATTCAGATATTTGAATCGGGTTTGAAATGAAAACAACCAAAGGTCGCAACGTTGTTGTGGTGGGCACCCAATGGGGCGATGAAGGCAAGGGTAAGCTTGTCGACTGGCTGACGGAGAGTGCGCAAGGTGTGGTGCGCTTTCAGGGCGGACACAACGCCGGACATACGTTGGTGATCAACGGCGTCAAGACAGCATTGCATCTGATTCCCAGCGGAATCATGCGGGCAGGAGTGAAATGCTATATCGGCAACGGTGTCGTCTTGTCGGCGGCCAAGCTATTTGAAGAAATCGAAGGCTTGGAAAAGGCCGGTGTTGAGGTTCGTTCGAGGCTACGCGTCAGTGAAGCCTGCCCTTTGATCTTGCCTTTCCATGTGGCCCTTGATGTGGCACGGGAAGCTGCACGTGAACAAGGCGGCACGGAGAAAATTGGCACGACGGGGCGTGGCATCGGCCCCGCCTATGAAGACAAGATCGCCCGACGCGCTTTGCGTGTGCAGGATCTGAATTACCCTGAGCGGTTTTCTGCCAAGTTGCGCGAGCTGCTCAACCTGCATAACCATGTACTACGAACTTTCTTGAATTCTTCGCAGTTTGTGTTCGCTGAATCGCTTCGGCCATACATGCTGGATGGACAGATCCAGTTCGAACCTGTGTTCCAGGAGGCGATGCAGCATGCCGAAATGCTTCGGCCGATGATGGCGGATGTCTCGCGGGAGTTGAATGAGGCACATCTGAATGGTGAGAATCTTTTGTTCGAAGGAGCACAAGGCACCCTGCTCGACGTGGATCATGGAACCTACCCCTATGTCACTTCCAGCAATTGTGTCGCAGGAAACGCGGCAGCGGGTGCGGGCGTGGGGCCGGGTTTGTTGCACTACATCCTGGGAATTACCAAGGCATATTGTACCCGTGTGGGCGGTGGGCCATTCCCGACAGAACTTGATTGGGAGACCCCCGGAACGCCGGGCTACCACATGAGCACGGTGGGTGCCGAAAAAGGTGTCACCACAGGACGTAGCCGTCGTTGTGGTTGGTTTGACGCCGCATTGCTGAAACGCAGTGCGCAGGTGAATGGCCTTACTGGTCTCTGCATCACCAAGCTGGATGTACTGGATGGTTTGAAGGAGTTGCAGCTGTGTACTGGCTACATGCTTGATGGTCGGCACATTGATTTGTTACCCATGGGGGCTGATGACATCACCAGATGCATCCCCGTTTACGAAACGATGGATGGCTGGAGTGAGTCCACCGTCGGAGTGACGGAGTTCCAGAAATTGCCCGTGAATGCGCGTTTGTATCTTCAGCGCATCGAACATGTCACCGGTGTTCCAGTGGCATTGATTTCCACTAGTCCGGATCGTGACCACACCATCATGATGCAGCATCCCTACCTTTCGGTATAGAGGGATTTTGGCTTCAGGCGCTTATAGATAGGGCGCTGACAGCTATTAATTTAGGAGTTAAGATGTTGACCGAAGATGGCAATCACTTGTATGTTAGTTACGATGAGTACCATAGCCTTATTGAGAAGCTGGCACTCAGGGTACATCAGTCAGGTTGGCAATTTGACACCATACTTTGTCTTGCTCGCGGTGGCATGCGTCCTGGCGACATTCTGAGCAGGATCTTCAATAAGCCTTTGGCGATCATGTCGACAAGCTCTTATCGAGCTGAGTCCGGTACGATACAAGGGCATTTGGACATAGCACGGTTCATCACCACACCAAAAGGTGAAATTGCAGGGCGCGTCCTGCTGGTGGATGACCTGGCCGACACAGGGCACACACTGCACGCAGTGATCGACATGCTCAAGACGAGCTATGACCCCATCACCGAATTGCGTAGTGCGGTCATCTGGACCAAGGGCGTGTCTAGTTTTACGCCTGACTATTCTGTGGAATTTTTGCCTACAAATCCGTGGATCCACCAGCCTTTCGAGACGTATGACAGTCTTAGTCCTGAGAAGCTGCTCGAGAAATGGCGTGTTTAGTAAAAATGTTGAAGAAAAAGGCGAGGTTCGAGTCGCTGCTGACAAAACCCTATGCTATAGTCGAGGGCTTCGCTGCACAGGAGTACTTCTTTAGGAAGTGCGCGGGTGCTGATCTGGTTTAGGGGTTGAAGAGCCTGGACTGAGATTGCTGGAAGGGGCGGACAAAAAATCTTTAGTTTTGCGTGGTGGGGAGTAAAAACCCGGTATACAATGCAAGGCTTCGCTGAACGGAAGTGCTGCTTGCGGTGCTGATG
>Ga0073900_10001013_pt1 | contig 16098 bp, 16 predicted proteins | sample KloWWTmetKNB5Kit_FD_66666 | JGI IMG/M metagenome (GOLD analysis project Ga0073900, IMG submission 66666) | Active sludge microbial communities from Klosterneuburg, Austria, studying microevolution and ecology of nitrifiers - Klosterneuburg... | ecosystem: Engineered > WWTP > Aerobic digester >...
CGACGCTTAAAATATATCGTTAAGAAAATCCGCCATTTAGATGGTAGAAAAGCTGTACTGTTTGAGCGATAGCGAGTTTACAGTTTTCTTCATATAAATGGCGGATTTTTAGAATATATTTTTCCGCGTCTTGAACTTTTGTTTCTTTTCCTTCAAGGGAAAAGAAAGAGAGTTTCATAAAAAAGTAAGTAAATTATTCAAGAGAAAAGTAAGAGAGTTTTATTTAAAAATAAAATTAAAGCAACCCATTTATTCCCTCATAATTCAAAAAACCAAAAACCTGAAACATCCATCTATTTATTAAAAAAAAGTTATCAGAAAACAAGAGTATTCCGATTAAAATAAGAATAAGGCCAGCCAGAATAGAAAACCATTTCGAAGATTTTAAGTTTAACTTCTTCCCTCTTTTTACCAGATATGCCACGATCATAAACGGCAAAACAAAACCAATCGAGAAAAACAAGAAAAGCCAAAGAGCTTTTAAAAGACTGAAGCTAAAAGTTGCATAGAAAAATATTCCAGCCAAAACTGGTCCGACACAGGGACTCCAACCTAAAGCAATCGACACTCCAAAGAAAAACGGGGATGTTTTAGATTTAAAAACTTTTCGTAGACTTTCTCCAAAAATCTGTCCGTGGAAAAATGAAAGATTAAAAAGTCCCAACATATAAAGACCCAAAATAATAACAAAGACAGCTCCGATTTTCTGAACTATTATTTTATAAGGTAAAAGCAATCCACCCAAAAGGCCCGCGAATAAACCAAACAACATAAAAGTCAGAATAAAACCTAAACAAAAAAGAAAAGCGTTTTTTATAACCCTCTCTTTTTCTCCGTGAGAAATAAAAGAAACAAACCCCGGTACAAGAGGAAGTGTGCAGGGGGCTAAAAACATCACCACCCCAGCCAAAAAAGATGTGAGAATACTTACGTGCTCCATATTATCTTAATTTTTCTTCTTTTATAATCTTTCCATCTTCCAGGAAAACTATTCTGTTGCAGTGAAGGGTGTATTCTTTTTCGTGAGTTACCATTACTATTGTCTGTCCTCTTTTGTTTAGTTCCATTAGTACGTCTATTATATTCATACTCGAAGCAGAATCAAGATTTGCGGTAGGTTCATCGGCAAACAAAATAATAGGGTCTTGAGCTACAGCACGTGCAATAGACACTCTTTGTTGTTCACCACCAGAAAGCTGGCTTGGAAGATTATCTACCCTATGAGAAAGTCCTACGTCTTCTAAGGCCAAAAGAGAATGCTCTCTTGCATCACTAGTACTAAGACCTCTCATTAGAAGAGGTATCATTATGTTTTCAATAGCTGTAAGCTCGGGCACCAATGCATAATCTTGAAAAACATATCCAAGGCGATTTAATCTAAATTCTGTTTTTTCTTTTGTGCTTAAAGAAAGAATATCAGTGCCATCTATCGTTATTTCACCAGAGGTTGGTTCATCTAAAATACTCATTTGATACATAAGCGTAGACTTCCCAGCGCCCGACTTTCCCATTATCGCCAAAAACTCTCCTGTCTGAACTTCGAGATTTATACCCTTAAGAACTTGTGTTTCAATATCTCCGTTTGTATAAGTTTTTATAATGTTTTTTACTGAAATCATAAAGTTGATTATTTATCTTCCTAAAATAGAATCTAGGGTATTTTTTCTAATAATCATCCATGCTGGTATAAATCCAGCTATAATTGTTACAATCATTAAGACCGTAACCTTAATCATAACATCGTCTATAGGGGCAACTAATATTCCATCAGAGAAAGGAAAGTTTATGGGATTTTTTGCAACAATGGGAACCAGTAGACCATACAAAATAGCCACACCTGTAGCTGAACCTAAAGATGCATAAAAAATTGACTGTAAAACATATGCGAACTGAATAGAGCCAGCCTTTATACCAATAGCTTTTAATATCCCAATATACTTTCTACGAGTTATTGCATTTATAAAAATAATAATGAATATTGTAATTGACGCAACAACAATACCTATTCCACCAATAATATTACCCAAAATATTAAAGGCTATCTTCATATCACTCAAGAATTGAGGTATAGCCTCTTCTGCAGTTTGAATCTTAGCAAAACCTCTTGAGTCAGAACTTTTTACTATTATATTTTTTAAAACATCTTCAGAAATACCATCTTTTGCGACTACGGCAATCTCGTTAACATTTAGGTTATAGCGATCAAAAAATCTCACAAACTCACCCTCAACCATAAAAACACGAAGAGATGTCTCATTAACTTTACTATCAACTATACCTTTCACAATATATTCTTTCGTTTTTTCTCCTGAAGAAATGCGGACTTTTACTCCTGGATATATTTCCTCTAGAGTGGAAAAACCTTCACCGAAATCAGCCGCGTACTTTTGAAGTAGTTTTGCACCGATTAAAACATATCCCGTATCATTGGAATTTAGATATTCACCTTCTACAAGGTATCTTGAAAGACCTGTGACAGAATCCTCTTTAATAACATTTATCCCGGCAACGGAAGATCCGACACTGTCTCTTAGTTCATTTTGATCTCTTCTGGTCTTGTAATTTGCCTCAACTGTTGCACGTTCAATATATCTAGGGGAAAAATCCTTAACTTCTTTTATATTTCCAAGTGTTTGGATTATGGAATTTGTGTCTTTAATATATGGATCACCGGATGGAGTTGAGATAAAAACATTACCCATATATTGATTTCTGTTTGCCGCGACAGAACCTTCAATAAGACCAACCAAAACACCTGAAACGCCCACGAGGTTTAAAAATGTGAGCATCATAATAAAAATTATTAAAAGTGTAGTCCAAATAGAAGCCCTTTGAATTTGCCTTATCCCTAAAAGATATCCAACACGTAAAGATGTCCACATATTACTTGAAATTACTAATTACAATGTCACCCTCAGAGAGCCCACTAATAACCTCGATAAACCCGTCAGAACCAACCATTCCTGTTGAAATATAACTCTTGACTTGTTCACCGTTTAAGTATCTAAACACAAATTCACCCATTTGATCCCTTTCAATAAACTGCTTTTGAATTCTTAGAACACTTTCTTTTTTTCCGCTTAATATATCAACACTTGCAGTCATTCCAGATCTTATTCTTGGGTCCTGATTATCAAAATAAACTGTAGCTTCGTAAACTGAAACACCTTCCACTATTGTCTCTGCTGGATCTACAGAGGTCACTCTTCCTGCGAATTCCTCACCTGGGTAGGCGTCTATTTTTATTTTAGTGGTTTGACCTTGGTTTATTTTTGATAAATCAACTTCAGGAATTTGAATTTTTATTTCGTAACCATCTTGAGAAAGTAAAGAAACTGCTATGTCTGTGGAGTTTGCTATCTCACCTTTATTTGGACCAATGAAAGAAATTATACCTTCAAAAGGCGCTCTTAATACTCTTTCATTTATGTCAGCTTGGATTCTAGCTATTTCTGCTTCAGCTTGTTTTATTTTAGCTTGTGATATTTCTAATGAGATATTTGAACTCTCACTTGCGTCTCTTTTTGCTAATGCTTCTTTATATTTATTTAAAACAGATGCATACGTCGAACTTCTATTGTTTGGTATTGGAACAACCCACTCTGTGCTTCCATAATTACTCTCAGAATCAAATTGAAGATACAGTCCCAGGTTTCCTAATTTTGAAACTGAATATTCGTTTATTGTGCCTGTGCCTTGTGCTTCTAATCCAGAATATCTAAAAGAATACCCTGACTGAGAATTTGAAGCGTAAACATCTATATTATAAAAGCCTTCTTCTTTTCCGGTATAAAATCCAGAGACAACAGGTGTAGTAGAGTTATAATCTTGTTGGGAGTTTTTAGGATAAGCCATCAAGTCATTGTTAAGTAACGCCACATAAGCACTTTCAACTGCTCTGTCAACTTCGGCATTTGTAACTTTTGACTGAGCTTTTTCAAGTTCAAGACTCGCTTTAGCTTTTAACAAGTCAGCGTTTAGTGAACCGTTATCTAAACTCATTAATCTTTGACCTTCTACCACAGCTTGACCTTCTGTTACATAAATATCTGAAATTGTCCCTGAAGTATTGAAACGTAAAGAAACGTTATTAGAAGCTTCTACTTTTCCTGAAAGTCCAATTGAAGAACTCACGTCTCCTCTTATAACGGTGCTTTTTATTAAATCGGAGTCATCATTTTTATTTCCTCCTATTATTAAAATCAAGATGACAACTAAAATTGCTCCGCCAACGTAATATCTTTTCTTTTTAAAATTTATCTTACTTGATATTTTACTTAACATATTTTTATTTTTTAATTAATTAAAGGTTTTTTCGTTATTTTATGAGATTTTTGTCTTTAAAAACAATGGGGATTTTACGTTTACGGAGAAAATCTCTTCGCATCATTATAGCATAAAATTGCTTTTTATCAATAAAAGAACCGCGCCTTTTGGGCGCGGTTGTTGACTCAGTTTTGCCGGCAAAACCCAGTCAAGATTTCCCGAAAAAGATACGGGATAAACGAGATATAATCTCGCAAGTTTGGCTTCTCCTTCTCTCTATTTTGGTTTATCATTACCCAAACCAAAACAAGAAGTGCGGTAAAAGAAGCCACGACCCAAATGATCATTCCGATCACAGGGTTAGTGTTTATTGAAAGAACGTTCATGGTAAGAGGTTGTTATTCTAATATATTTATATGTCTTTTAAAAAATTTGTCAAAATGTGGATATAGTTTATAATTTTCTATGAAGCACATTAAAACAAAAACCATGAAAACTCTGATTACTCTCTTCCTTTTCGCAACTTCCTTTTTAACAATCAAATCTCAAGAACTTACACCAATTTACAAAGCAGACACATGCAAGAAATTCAAAACAAAGCACCACTACATCCTAGGCAAGGGATATATTTTACATTGTGAATGTAAAACCGAAGCCAGGAGAAGACTCAACTTCTTTTTTCATACTTATAGTGTAGGTGACTCCGCTGGAATTTTATTAAACAAGAACTTTCCGTTAAACGATTACAAGATGAGGATGAAAACATACGGTGTGACATACTTTCGCGTCAAGGTTGTTGGAGGTTTTTGGATTTACCAATACACCTTTGATACAGAATCTTGGACAAAGAAAGAACGCACGATTTCACCATCAACGAGATAACAGAGTACTATAAGAAAGAAGCCGGTCTAAAACCGGCTTCTTTTTTTACTTAAACATTATTTTATATTGAACCTCGTCGTCAAATTGTGGCTCTCCAGAAGGATTGTCTTTTTTCAAAACTAGAAAACCATACTCATCAGATTCATTTGCGTTGAATTCTATATTTCCCTCGAACGAAACATATTCTGTTGTCATCCAATCCCCTTTTGCAGATATATAAGATTGCCCGATAACAAGACCGTCTTTGTCTGTAATACTAACCGGTGCACTAGCCTCAAAAAACCAATTACCTGGAGCTTTTCCAGAAATAGTCAAAGGACTAGAAACAACAGCATCTTCTAAAGGACTAACCACTATAATCTCCACACCCTTTTCGCTAATCAAAGACAGACTTTCTTCTTCGTTTGTGTTTTGATTTTCTGTATCAATTGGATTTTCTATACTTTGACGTGCTTTTACATAAGATAATAAAATAAAAGTAACACCGACTGCTAACAAAACAATAACCACATTTTTAATAAATTTTAATTTTTCCATATAACCCATTATAGCAATTGAAATAGAAGTTTAAAAGAAACACAAAACCCCGCAAATGCGGGGCTCTATGTTAGTGGGATAAATTATCGCTTCTTTTTAGCAGCCTTCTTTTTAGCCACTTTTTTCTTTGCAGCTTTTTTAGCTACTTTCTTCTTTGCAGCTTTTTTCTTTGCCATGTTAGTTAGATCACTTGCGTGATTAAAAACTACTAATAATATCAACCTACGTTCTCCTAAAAACTTTTACAAAAGCCTGAAGGAAAGATTGTTTGAAGTGAACGTTACTAAAATTTTACTTCTTATTTTTTAAATTGCATAGGAGAAAATAAAAAAACTGTGCAAAACTTTTTTTATTTTTTAAAAAAATAAAGTAAGAAAATATTTAAATTTATTTTTTATTAAAGTATTTTTGAATGATTACTTTTTTATTTTATTTAATGTAAGATATAAAAAACAAAAAGAACATGAAAAGAAGAAAAACAAATCAAAGAAGAACGATCGTTAAACCAAATCCGAAAATCGGCGTTCTAAGACCCAAGAAGACAGAGAGGTGCTTATCCAGACAAATAACAAATGAATTTTTTAGTGAACGCGAATATTGGATAAACTAAAAGCTCGCCAGAGGCGAGCTTTTCTTCTACATTGTTTTGAAAGTTATATTTGTTGGTATTGAGAATTTTGATTCATCTAATTTCCAACCTACGCATTTGTAATCAAGTTCTTGATTTGCTGAAACACTACCTGTTGAGTCTTTAGGTGCATCGTCAGCCACTGGGGATTTAAAGCCATCTGATGACATTGAAGACCACGTATAAGTAGATTCTCCGTCACTAATCATATACGTTTTTATATCTCCCATATCCCCTATCCCAGGAACAGAAACCTTACTAACAAAATCTCCTCTTATTTTTTTATTAGAGATAAAAACAATACCCGTTGAATCTCCAACCTCCGTAGAGTGCGAGAAGGCACATTGATAATTTCCTCCTTTTTCCATCAGCTTTGTAAGTGTTGTTTTTTCATTAAATTCTTTTACTTCATCATCTGTCATTGAGTTTTCAGATATTGCATCTTCTGAATTCTCTATATTTTCAGAAGAATCTTCCGAAATATCATTATTTACGTCATCTTTTTTATCAGATGAAAATATAAAAAACAAAGCTCCTCCTAAAACCAAAATTCCTAAAATTATTTTTCCCATAAAACAAATAAATTCTTAATAATAAATTATTTAATATTATCCAACAAAATCAACTTTTTTTCCACCCTCTCTATAGATAGAGATTAAAGCGTGGAGTAGACTTAAAGCAAGGGGTCCAATTAAAACACCAACAGGTCCTAGAAGTGTAATACCACCAAGCACTGCAAATAAGATTAAAAATGGTGGAATATTTAATTTATTTCCAATAACAAGAGGCCGCAGTATTTCGTCCGATGTTCCAACAATGACTCCAGCCCAAATAGAAAGTCCAATAGCAGAAGTTGTATCTCCATTTACAAATAAAAACAAAATAACAGGTATGGCAACAAGACCCGTTCCGAACATTGGCACCAGAGAAGCTATTGCCGCAACAACACCAAACAAAACAGCGTTTGGAACTCCGAAAATAAAAAGTCCAAGACCGAGCAATGCACCCTGCGCAAAACCAATAAAAAGATAACCGAAAATAATTCCGTTTACAGCCTTCTTAAGTCTTTCTATAACTTTATTGTCGTAACTATCAGGCAATGGACTCAAAAAAACTAAAGCCTTTTTCCAACGATCTCCGTCTTTCAAAAAATAGAACATTGAAAGTATTATTAAAAAGAAAGAAAAAATAGTATTTAATGTGGAGCTAAATATTTTACCCAAATTATCTGAGATTAAAGAAACAACGTCAGCTATTGCTTTCTTTATATCAATATCGATACTTTCTGGAGCAATAGAAGTCAACTTAATTTCTAAATCTTCCAAAAACTTATTTGACTCATATGTTGAGGTTAGATATTGATAAAGGTTTGTAGTTTCTTGAAAAAGAATTTTACCAACAAAAAATAAAGGACCACAAACCATTACAAAAAAAAGAAATATCGTAAGTATTGAAGCTAGCCAACCAGATTGCCAAGACATCTTTGACTGAAGCCATTTGTAAACTGGACTAAAGACCAAAGACAAAGAAGCGGATAAAATAATCACCGTTAAAAATGGTTTAAATAAAAATAAAGTGAAACTAATAGAAAGTATCAGGAGTGTAAAGAAAAAATATTTTGGAGGTATTTTTGTGTCCATATCTTAAGTATATATAAAAAATATTTTTATACCTAAAAAATATCCACAAAAAAGCCGCACCTCCTATAGGAGAATGCGGCTTGGTAATCGAACGAGAAAGATTACTCCAAAACCTTTTGGTTGGCCACAGCCTTTCTCGAAGCTTCCCGTATAGACTCATAGAGATCATAGATCTCCCTGTTCTGGGTCTGATGTATACAGAACACGGCATACTCTTGACCTTCACCGAAACTCACGATGATACAGTTGTGCGTCAGACCGTCCTTTCCTTTTGGAAGTTTTTCTGTCAGCCTTCCAGATGAAATTTTGGGGTCGCCATTAGGTTTAATACCCAACTCATTCTCCCCCAGCTTGTACAGAGAGAATAGATCTCGCGGGATTTCGATCCCATGCAAGACCCTTCCCACTCTGGAAAAGGTCATTTGCTTTTCGACGTTTTCATTGAACACTTTAATGGTGAGAGGTTGGTCTGTGGTGTTCAGAACATCGTTTTTACCAGAACCCACAGGGCGAATCTTGTGAATCTTCATACTATCGAAACAGTTTTTGGTGAATGTGTTTGTACTTAAATCCAAAACCATCTTACAACAAAATAAAGTTTTGTCAAAGGTTTGGGAGGGCGCTTTGCGCGCCCTCACCTTCTTTTAAAAAATGAAAAACATAAACCAAACTCTAATTTTATGCTAGCATTGCGTTATGAAGCAAAATTTAAAAGAAACTATTTGGGATGTCGTCGTTATCGGTGGTGGCCCAGCGGGTATGATGGCGGCCGGAACTGCAAAAAGTCAAAATAAAGATTTGAAGGTTCTTTTAATAGAGAAGAACGAAAGTCTGGGTAAAAAACTTCTCATAACTGGTGGAGGACGATGCAACATAACAAACGCTGAATTCGACACGAGAGTTTTAATTTCGAAATACAAAGAAGCTTCACCTTTTCTTTTCTCTCCTTTTACAAATTTTGGTGTTAAAGAATCTTTAGATTTTTTCTTAGAAAAAGGACTTGATACAAAAATCGAAAATGAAAAACGCGCCTTCCCTATCACAGAACGAGCACAATCTGTTTGGGATGTTTTAGTAAACAATCTAAAAGAAAACGTAGTTGAAATACTTTCAAATTCTCCTGTTAAAAAATTGGTTAAAGAAGACGAAATAATAAAAGAAATTGTTTTAGAGAATGGAGAAAAGATACAAGGCAATAAATTTATAATTGCCACGGGTGGAACTTCTCGTCCAGAAACAGGTTCGACAGGAGACGGATTTGAGTGGCTTAAAGATTTGGGTCACACGGTTTTAGAAAGCGACGCGTCTTTAGTGCCGATTTCTATAAAAGATTCTTGGGTTAAAAAACTTTCTGGAGTAACTCTAACAGATATTAAACTTTCTCTTTTTCAAGATGGAGAAAAGCAACGAGCAGAAAAAGGTAAAGTTCTTTTCACGCACTTCGGAATTTCTGGTCCGACTGTTTTAAATATGAGTAAAGATGTTGGAGAACTTCTAAAATATGGCGAGGCTTTTATAGAGTTAGACCTTTTACCAAAAGAAAATTACGGGACTTTGAACGAAAAACTCCAAGAACTTTGTAAAGAAGAAAATAAAAAAATGATTAAAAATTCTCTTGGATTAATTATTCCTAAAGCTTTGATTGAAATAGTTTTAGAAAAAGCGAAAGTTGGTGGAGACACATTTAACAATAGCCTAACTCGCGAAGCGAGAATTTCACTCGTTCAAAATATTAAGCATTTAAAAATGGAAGTTTCTGGTCTTTTAGGAAAAGACAAGGCTGTGGTTTCTTCTGGTGGAGTAGCTCTGGATGAAGTGGATTTTAAAACGATGAAGTCGCGTTTGTTTTCAAACCTTTACATTGTGGGCGATGTTTTAAATGTAGACAGGCCGTCCGGCGGATACAGTCTCCAGCTTTGTTGGACGACGGGTTTTGTAGCTGGGAAAGATGCAGGACTAAATCATTAATAAATTAATTTACCTTATCTTTTTTCAGAAGTTTTAGTTTTTCTTCTCGACTTAACCTTTTAAGCTCAGCCTCCTTTCTTCTTGATTTTGCATATGTTTTAAACCACTGTGAATATTTTAAAACCACTGGTCGGCGGATTTTGGTATAGTGAGCTCCGGACTTTAGGTTGTTGTGGGCGTGAAGTCTTTTTTCTAAGTCTGTAGTAGAACCAACATACAGAGTCTTGTCGCGGCACTCTAAAATATAAACGTAATATTTCATAACGATATTATATAACAAAACAAGAACGGCGCCCGAAGGGCGCCGTTCTTGTTTATTTTATTTCTTTTTCTTAGAAACTTTCTTTGCAACTTTTTTACTTGTTTTCTTTTTAGATTTACCCTCGCCAACACCTTCAATACCTGAAAGCAAAGCTGGAATATCTCTTTCTTTTTCTACAGACTTTGGCTTGATACCTTGTTTTAACATATCTGTTATTTTATCAAGTTTGGCATTTAGATTGTCTATTTCTTTTCTTAGATCAGAATTTATAGAAGCTGGTTTTACATATTCTCTTTCTATTCTTTCTTGACGTGGAAATCTTGGCTCACTGAAATTTCTTTTTTCATATCGCTTTTCAGATCCACTTACATTTTCATCTTTTTGACCACCAAAACATTCGTTACAGTAAACTGGCTTTTGTCCGTTTGGTTTAAAAGGAACTTCACAAGTCTTTCCGCATCCAGCACAAATAGCTTTATGCATTGTTTTTGGCCCATCAGACCGTCCTCCAAATTTACCAAAAGATGGTCGTCCTCCAAAAGAAGGTCTGTCTCCACCTCTTTTAAATCCGCCTCCACTTTTATTTCTATCTCCATATCCACCGCCTCTTTTAAATTCACCCATATATTGAAGGCTTTTGTTTAGTAGCCAATTTATTAATAAGTATTGACATAATACACTTATTTAGGCAAAAAGCAAGAGAGCGGGCGCCTTCGGCGCCCGCTCTCTTATTCACTACTTTGCTTTTGGTTTCTTTGGTTTCTTCTTCTCTTTATTACTTTTTTGTTGACCCTTTGCCATATATTTTATTTAAAAAAATAATTTAATAATATTCACTACTTTTTCTTCGCTACCCTTTCTCTTTTATATACACTCATTTTTTTATCCTTCTTTTGTGCAAGCATTGCTTTTTTTGCAACAAGACGCTTTTTTGTTTTCCTTGGATTTGCGTTTTGAGGTTTTACATCTTGACTCATTCTCTTTGCCATTTTGTTTTTTAATTATTTAATAAATATCTTTAAACTATTATAGCAAACTATTTTCTATTTATCTCATAAAACAAAGAGAACCCCAAAGATTCAAGTTTTATTATAGAAAATTAAAAACATAATGTAAAGCTGACTTTACATTATGTTTAGATATAGCTTATGGAAAGATGACGCACTAAGCGTGCCATCTTTCCGTAAGGCTATCTATATTTTCTCAACAAAATCCTAGAAATTATTTTACTCAAAACCATCGCCATTAAAACAAGTAAAGGCCATGGGTCGTTCATCTCTTTTAGAGTTTGAAATATTACACCGATTGTCACAATTAAAATCCCGGCAGTGTAACCTATTCTCCCCGCCCTATCTTTATGATCTCTCTTTCATCTATAACTTTCTCATTTAAAATAAGTCCAATAAAAAGACCGACTATAGCCACAAGTGTTCCTAGGACACACATATGGAGCATTGAAGACATTAAAATATTAAAATGATTTAAAGTGCTAAAACAAAAATCACAAGAAGCACACTTACTACTATTTCTTTTTTAGATGTATTTTCCATATTTATATATTAACAAAAAATATCCTCAACCGAACATTTAAAAAACTTCGCCAAGTCGAGCGCTAAAGCCACTGAAGGAGTGTAATTCCCTTTTTCTATCGCTATCACTGTCTGCCTTGTCACACCCAAAGCTTCCGCAAGCTCTTCTTGAGTTATGTCTTTCTCTTTTCTTTTTACAAAGACAGAGTTTTTTATTACCTTTTTTACATTTGGTGACATAATAAAATTATACTTTTCTATAATGTAAAATAAACTTTATATTTTTATTTTTCACCTTTATCCAAACGCAAAATCTCGTCTATTCTTATCTGGTCAACAAATTCAGGTGTGTGAGAAACTAAGATCATCGCACCTTGATAGTCATGTAAAGCTTTGGCAATAATTGGTAAGTGTCGAAAGTTTATGTGATTTGTTGGCTCGTCTAAAATAAGAAGTCCTGGGCAAGTCAAAACTAGATTCGCAAAAGCCACTAAACCTTTCTGCCCTTCTGAGAGGCTTCCAATTTTTGTATTTATAACTTCGCGAGTTATAAGAAAACTTGCCGCAGTCGCACGGATTTTCTCTTCATCTATTCTTCCTGTCACCTCTTTACTTGTCTTAACCAAAGATTCATAAACAGTATCTTCAAAATCAAGTGTAGAAAAATCCTGTCTGTAATACCCTACGCGAACACCTGACAAAATCTCCGCACCTTCTGCGGTCTGATTAGCTAAAGATTCTAAAAGTGTACTTTTACCTATTCCGTTTGGACCAGAAAGTAAAAGATGTTTGTTTTTTCTAAGTTTTATATTTACTTTTAAATTTTTAGGTTTTCCGTTTTTTAAAATAGAAACAGAAGAAAGAGTTACGATATCTCCATTTACATCTTCTTGAAAAGGAATCGTAAAAGGTCGAATAGTTTTATCTTCTTTTCTTACGTCCACCTTCTCTTCTTCGAGCTCAGCGGCAAGATCTCTCATTCTCTTAGCAACCGCACGCAGGTTTCCACCTTTCATCGCGAATTTATTTGCTTGATCTTTTTTAGCTTGAATCTCTTTTCCTAAAAGAGCGTTCTTTCTATTTTCTCTTTCCATTCGAGCAGCTATTTGATCTCGCACGTCTGTATAATTTCCGACATATTGTTCTATTTTTCTTGTGTAAACATCTAAATACAAAACAGCGTCTGTGAAAGAGTTTAAAAATTCAGCGTCGTGAGAAATAACAATAACCGTCTTTCTATAATTCACAAGAAATTCAGTAAGATGTGCAATACCATCTTTATCCAAATTGTTCGTTGGTTCATCAAGTAAAAGAATATCTGGGTTTTGTATCAAAGCTGAAGCCAAAAGAAGTCGAACTTGTTGTCCACCTGAAAAAGTTTTGATTATTCGGTCGTGCACTTCTTCGTGACCTTTTAAATTTACAACCTCCAAAACATCGTCTATTCTTGGATCAATGTCATAGACTTTATCTTTAAAACATTTTTGAAAAAAATCTCGCACTGTTAGCTCAAGTTCATCGCGAGGAATAACTTGTCTAGAAAGAGCAATAGTCGCTTTTTGAGCTAGGTGAATTTGACCATCCTCAGGATCGTTAGCTCCAGTTATCAAAGAAAAGAGTGTGCTCTTCCCTGCACCGTTTTGACCCATTATTGTAACTTTCATTCCTCTTCGCACTGAAAAATCCACCGAATCCAAAATCGGCTTTGTGTGACCATATTCAAATGATACGCCTTCAAAGCGTATTACGACTTCTCCGTGTGCCATAGACATATACTTTACATTATTTTTGAGAAATTAAAAGGATTTAACTAACTTGAACTTTTATACTCTCTCCAACATATCCATGTTTTACATTAAATACATCTGTCGTATAAATATCTTCGTAAGTATCTTCCCCTGTTTTCTTTTGAATTTTAATGAAATATTTTCCGTTTGGAACGAGTATATAATATTTTCCTGTTTTTCCTATAATACTATGAGACACTTCCCTTCCTATGGATGACGAAAAAACTCTGATAATACCGAAAGAAATTGGGAAGCCGTTTTGATCTATAACTCTTCCTGATTTTCGAGGTTTAATACCAAAAAAATGAAGGATCGTAATAATAGCGTAAATACTCAAAATTATAGAATTTAAAAAAGTGTTATTGATAAATAAAAGAAAAATAGAGGAAATAAAACCAGTAATAAATGTGATTTTCGCGATACGTCCAAAAAACAAATCTACCTTAGAATAAAACTTCATTAGCTTTTTATTTTTTGATTTTTCAAATTCATTCCAATTGAAATTTATCGCATCCATTGGAATGTTTTTAAATATTACATCTTCCTTCTTTTCTACCTGAATGTTTTCCCCGAAATATAAATTGTCGTAAAGTTCGTCTTCTGTTTTTCCCGCCATTTTTTTTGATGGAAAAGTATAATTAGATTTATTTGCAATAATAGTATATGTGCCAGCTTCTGATAAAAACCCATACCGTCCGTCTAGGTCGGTTATAGATGTTGATTTTTCCTGACCGTCTTTTGTTTTTAGAATTACATAAACAGGGTCTAGAGGTTGCTTTGTTACAGAATCATATACTGTTCCCCAAGGCCTTCTTCTTCTTCGATAACCCATAAGAACTGGAATAAGGTTCCATAGACGAATAGGAATAGATACTGCTCCAGCAATAAGCCCTGGCTCTGCTATCAGCGAAGCTGCCACAGAGAAAGTAATCCCCCAAAAAGCTATCGGTGCGAGATTTTTTTCTTTCAAAAAACCTAGTGAGCCGCCACCATTTCCCACACTAATAGAGGGTGGGGTTTTTATTGGTGGTGGATTTACTGGATCGGGAAAAACACAAGAGCCATCATTTATGGTGGCGTTAGAATTATAGTTTGTGGCTTGTGGATTTGTGCAACCAGATACAGGGTTTGATGGATATAGACAAGATCCGTTATCTACTGTTGCAGATAGATTGTAGTTTGTGGCATATGAGTCGGTGCAACCGTTTATAGCTCCCGGTAAGAATAGACAGGATCCGTTGTCTATACTTGCATTTGGATTATAGTTGTCTGCATCTGAGTTAGTGCAACCTTGAATATGAGGGTTGCTTCCGCTACCACCTCCACCACCACAAGTATCTGTCGTAAACTCTTGACTACTACCATAACCAATACCGTCAGTATTTTCCGCAAAAGAACGAAAATAATATCTTGAATTACAATCCAAAGATGCAACACTTAGAGAAAATTCTGGTTTAATTTTTATAAGACCAGATAAATATCTGAAATAAACATCATCGTATTTATCTACTGCAATAAAATATGGGGATGAGTCATTTTCAACACTAAATAAATAACCACCTAATGAATCGAACTTCTGGATGCGGTTGTTGGCTGAGTCTGTAACAAATATATTATCTGATGAATCTAGGGTGATACTAAATGGCTGATTAAACTGTCCATCTCCTGAACCAGGTGAACCGAACTGTGACAAATAGTTACCGGATGAATCGAACTTCTGGATGCGGTTGTTGGAGAAATCAGAAACAAATATATTATCTGATGAATCTAGTGCGATACCTATTGGCTGATTAAACTGTCCATCTCCTGAACCAGGTGAACCGAACTGTGACAAATAGTTACCTGATGAGTCAAATTTCTGGATGCGGTTGTTGGTTGAGTCTATAACAAATATATTATCTGATGAATCTAGGGCGATATCTAATGGATTTTTAAACTGTCCATCACCGGAACCTGAAGAACCGAACTTGTTAACAAATACTCCAGATGAATCGAACTTCTGGATGCGGTTGTTGGTTGAGTCTATAACAAATATATTATCTGATGAATCTATAGAAATACCCATTGGACCTCTAAACTGTCCATCACCGGAACCTGAAGAACCAAACTGTGACAAATAGTTACCGGATGAATCGAACTTCTGAATGCGATGGTTGTTAAAGTCAGCGATAAATATATTGTCGGAAGAGTCAAATGCAATACCTCCAAGATCAGTAACAGAGTTATTGGCATAATAAATCATACCGCCATTTTCATCAGCACTTTGTCCGTAACTTAAAGTTTTACCATATTCAAAACCTCTTCTAGAGCTATCTAATTCTATTAGACCTGCATAATGACCATTTAAAGTTACTGTTGTTTTTTCAATACTTACAGCATTATCTGTTTCTACTATTGGTGTAATACAAGGTGATGTCTCAAAAAAATCATCACTACTGTAACTAATACCATCAGTATTTTCTGCAAAAGAACGAAAATGATATACTGTACCACAGTTAAGGTTAGTCAAGCTTGCTGACATCTTTAAAGTGAATACTTGAATATTTCGTAAGTTATAATCGGTTACATAAACCTCACCTGTTGATTTATTTATGGTAAT
>Ga0073900_10001016_pt1 | contig 16047 bp, 13 predicted proteins | sample KloWWTmetKNB5Kit_FD_66666 | JGI IMG/M metagenome (GOLD analysis project Ga0073900, IMG submission 66666) | Active sludge microbial communities from Klosterneuburg, Austria, studying microevolution and ecology of nitrifiers - Klosterneuburg... | ecosystem: Engineered > WWTP > Aerobic digester >...
TCGCCATAGCGCCCCGAATCCAGCAACTCCCCCAGATGGGCGCGCAGCTCGACCGGGCCGACAACGACCTTGACCCCCTCGCTGCCCCGCCCGCGCAGAGGCTTGACGACCAACGGATAATCGACACCTCGTGGCAACACCGGCCCCACCGTGAGGGCTTCGGCTCCGATCCGGAACGCGGCGGCGACCGGGAGACCGTGGGTCCGTAGAAGCTCGTTTGTCGCCCACTTGTCATCAAAGCGCTCGACCAGTTCGGCCGGCTGGCCGACCACACGGATGCCCTTCTCGCGCAGGGCCAGGGTGATCGGGTGGGTGGCGTGCAGGACGGTGTTGGCCCACAGCGCGCGGGCTCCGCGCTCGATGGCCTGGCGGATGCCAGCAGCGGTGTCGGCGAACGTCCAACCGGTGTCGTGCTCGGGTGGCGGGTCGGCCTCGGGCGTGATAACGGCGAGCCCGGCCTGGCGCAGGATGAAGGCGATATCGGCCCCGCTGTCGCGATAACCGCCGCGTTTCATCGGCTTGCGCGCGCCGCGCACAGCCGGGGCGGGCTCGGCCTGGTGCAGCACGGCGACGGGCTGAGGGGGCGCTTCGATCACTCTGGAAGTGTATCCGGAAGCGAACGCCCTCGCCCCGGCTGGGCCGGGGCGAGGGCGTTCGCTTCCGGAAAGACAACCCTGCGGCGCATGATCGCGAAATGCGTGTACAACAGGACACAGGAGAATCCCATGACCACCCCCCCCACTGACTATTCCCGCATGTTCGATCTGACCGGCCGCGTCGCGCTCGTGGTGGGCGCGGGCAGCGGCATCGGCCAGGCCAGCGCCCAGGCGCTCGGGGCCTTTGGCGCCCACGTGATCTCGGCCGACGTCAAGGCCGACACAGCCGAGGCCACCGCCCAGGCGATTCGGGACGCCGGCGGGCAGGCCAGCAGCCTCGTCCTCGACATGCGCAGCCGGGCCGAAATCGCCCGCGCCCTGGCATCGGCCCCGGCACCGGACATCCTGGTCTCGACGCCCAGCATCAATGTGCGCAAGCCGGTGCTGAGCTACACCGAGGACGAATTTGACCGGGTGGTCGGGCTGAACCTCAAGGGCACCTTTCTGCTGTTGCAGGAGGTGGCCCGCGGGATGGCCGAGCGCGGGCGAGGAAGTGTCATCGTGTTTTCCAGCATCCGCGGCGAGGTCGTCGAACCCGGGCAGGGCGTGTATGCGGCCACCAAGGCGGGCGTGCGCCAGCTCTGCCGGGCCATGGCTTCCGAGCTCGGCCCGATCGGGGTGCGGGTGAATCTGATCGCGCCGGGCGTGGTCGAGACCCCCCTGACCGCCCAGATCAAGAACAACCCGGCCTGGTATCAGGCCTACGCCGAGAAGGGCGCGCTGCGGCGCTGGGCCCAGCCCAGCGAGTTGGCCGGCGCAGTCGTGTATCTGGCCTCAGACGCCAGCTCGTATGTGACCGGCAGCGTGTTGTATGTGGATGGCGGCTGGATGGCCCAGGACGGGCGCTTCACCCCGCCGCTTTAGCGCCATGCTCACCGCCCTTGAAAAACGGGCCCTGGCCCTCATCGATGACGATGAACTTGTCGCGTGGACTCAGGCCCTGACGCAGATCAACAGCGTTTGGCGGCCCGAGTTGGGCCTCGGCGAGGAGGAAGCCGCCCGCTGGGTCGAGGCGCGCTGCCGCGAGATCGGGCTCGAGACCTGGTTCGAAATGGTCCAGCCCGGCCGGCCCAACGTCATTGCGCTCCTGCGCGGCGTGGTCACAACGGGTGAAAGCCACCCATTGCCGGTCGACGCCCCGCCTCTGCGCGGTCCTACCCTCATGTTCGAGGGCCACACCGATGTCGTTACCGAGGGGGATGCTCAGGCCTGGACCACCCCGCCCTTCAGCGCGACCCTCCGCGACGGGCGGATCTACGGTCGGGGCGCCAACGACATGAAGGCCGGCCTGGTGTGCGCCCTGGCCGCCCTCAAGGCCCTCGTCCGCAGCGGAGTTCGCCTGCGCGGGAATGCCCTGCTTGGCGCGGTATGCGACGAGGAAGGCCGGATGATCGGGATCAAGGCCTTTGTCGATCGCGGATGGGCCGATGTCGTTAGCGCCGCGATCGTGTGCGAGCCCGAGGAGAACCACCTGTGCGTCGAGCAGAAGGGCGTCATGTGGGTGCGGGTCGTCATCCGGGGGGTGATGGCCCACGGCGCCATGCCCCTGACCGGGGTCAACACGGTCTATCCCATGGCCCGCTTTCTCGATGCCGTCCACGCCCTCGAGGAGCGCGAAATCGTGCGCCACCCGCGCTCGCCGTTTTTGGGGCAACCCAGCATCACCCCAACCATCCTGCGTTCGCCCCCACCCGGGATGGGCGAGCCGCAGAACAACGTTATGCCCGGCGCGACCGAAGTCGTCCTGGACTACCGCCTGATCCCGGGTCAGAATCCCGAGGCCCTGGTCTCCCAGACCGAGACCCTGCTGCGGGCCGCCATCGCCGTCGATCCGCGCCTGACCGGTGACCTGACCGTCTTTGAAGTCCGCCATCCCACCCGTACGGATCCAGCTCACCCGATCGTGGCAGCCCTGGCCGCCGCCCACCTCGACCTGACCGGCGGCGCGCCCACCTATGGCGGCGTGCCCGGCTCCACCGACGGGACCATACTCAATGCTCGCAAGGGCATCCCCATCGTCACCTGCGGGCCGGGCGATATCTACGTGCCGCATCACGTCAACGAATGGGTGAGCGTGGAAGAGATCAAGCTATCGGCTCGAATGTATGTTCTGGCGGCATTGCGCTTTCTGAACGCGGGGTCGCCATGAACAACGATCTGACCGATGTGATCGGTCTGAAGGTCGGGCATTGGACTGACCCGGCCAACGGCACGGGCTGCACCGTGGTCCTGTGCCCGCCCGAGGGCGCCGTGGCCGGGGTCGATGTGCGCGGCGGCGCGCCGGGCACGCGCGAAACCGACCTGCTTGATCCGACCTGTCAGGTCGAACGGATCAATGCGATTCTGCTGGGCGGGGGCAGCGCCTTTGGCCTGGCCGCCGCCGATGGCGTGATGCGCTGGCTGGAGGAACGCCGGATCGGTTACCCGGCCGGGCCGGCCATCGTCCCGATCGTTCCGGCCGCGATTCTGTTTGACCCCTCGGCGGCGTTGGGCGGCCGGCGGCCCGGGCCCGGGGCCGGCTACGCGGCCTGCGGCGCGGCGGCCAGCGGCCCAATTGGGCAGGGCAATGCCGGGGCGGGCACGGGTGCGACCTGTGGAAAAGCGTTGGGCATGCAGGCTGCGATGAAGAGCGGGTTGGGCAGCGCCAGCATTGCGCTGGCCAATGGGGTCGTAGTCGCCGCCCTCGTCGCCGCGAATCCGTTTGGCAACATCCAGGACTGGCGCACGGGCGTCACATTGGCCGGCGCGCGCGATCCAGGCGGCGGCTTCGCCGACCCGGTCGCAGCCCTGGGGGCGCAGGGACAGGATGTGGCGCGGGCGTTTGGCGGAACCAACACGACCCTGGCCGTGATCGCGACCAACGCCAAACTGAGCAAATCGGCGATCACCCGGGTAGCCCAGATGGCCCAGGACGGCCTGGCCCGGGCCATCCGCCCGATCCACACGATGATCGACGGCGACGTGGTCTTCGCCGTGTCGTGCGGGGATATGAGCGCGGACGTCAACCTGGTCGGCGCGCTGGCCGCCGATGCGCTGGCCGACGCCATCGCCCATGCCGCCCGAGCCGCCACGCCCGCGTTCGGTCTGCCCTGCGCGAGAGACTTTGCCATCCAAGCGCCTCGGAATCCCTGAACCGCGAAGCGCCAACGATCGCCTTCTGGATACGCCACCTTGCAGGAGAACGGGAGAACGGGAGAAACAATTCCTTCTCCCGTTCTCTCGTTCTCCTGCAAAGGGCCCTGGCGCAACTCCCCCGTCTTGGCAATTCCCCGGTTGCAGACTAAGATCGGGCGTGGCTCAATTTCGGGTCACTTTTTTCAGGAGGCATCATGCAAGGGTCAGGCAAGTCAGCGAATCCGTGGACGTTTGGCACACGCGAAATGGTGTTGGCCGCGATCTTTGGAGCGATGGTGATCGCCCTGCAAGTCGTCGGCATCGGCTCGATCCCGGTTCCGAATCTCAGCGGCGCGATGACGACGCTGCTCATCCCAGTGATCCTGGGCGCCATCATCGGCGGCCCGATCGTGGGTCTGATCGCCGGTCTGGTCATGGGCATCATGTATCTCATTCTGCCGGCCACCGCGGCGTTTGGGCCGATCACCCTGATCGTCCCGCGCCTGCTGATGGCCCTGGTGGCGTTCTTCGTCTACCGGGCGCTGAAGGGCAGCAACACGATCGTTGCCGCCGCGGCCGCGGGCGGGTTGGGCGCGCTCACCAATACCGTGGCGGCGGTCGGCATCGCCATCATTCTGGGCCAGGTGCCTGCCTCGATCATCCCGGCCGTCGTTCCCCAGGCGCTGATCGAGATGGTTGGCTGCGCCATCATCATCCCCATCATCGTCGTCGCCGTTGATGCGGCGATGAAGGCGCGCCGTTAGGTCTTTGGAAACGATATATCCCCCGGCTCCGCCGGGGGATATATCGTTTCCAGCAATAGCTAGAGTAGTCGACAGCGCTCCAGCAGGGCGCGATCAGCCAGGACCGCATCCGGCTCGCCGTCGGCGACGATGCGGCCGGCGGACATGACGACGACCCGGTTGGCGTAGGCGCGCACAAGCTCAAGGTCGTGGGTGGCGAAAACCAGCGCGTCAAACTGGCCGGGCCGGGATAGATCATCCATCAGGCGCAGCACGTTGTCGGTATCCTGGCCGGCGGTCGGCTCATCGAGCACCATCACCCGGGTCCCCATCGCGATGACGCAGGCCACGCTCACCCGCTTTTGCTGGCCAAAGCTCAGGGCGAAGGGCGAGCTCTCCATCCGGTCGGCCAGATTGACCGCCTCGGCGGCCCGGACGATATTCCGGGCAATTGCATCGGCGTTTTGCCCAACGTTCTTCGGCCCGAAAGAGAGCTCCTCGCGCATGGTCGGGGCGAACAGCATCACCCCCGGATTCTGAAAAACGTAGCCGACCTGCTGGGCGATCTGGGCGATCGTCATCCCCGCGGCATCGGTTTCGCCAATGCGGACCCGCCCGCTGCTGGGCCGGTGCAGGCCGATGAAATGCCGGCACAACGTGCTTTTGCCAGCGCCATTGGCCCCAAGCAGGGCGATGATGTCGCCCGCACGAACCGTAAACGAAACGTCGCTCAGCACGTGCGGGCCCGTGCCGTGCCGAAAGCTGACGGCGTCAAGCGTGACGAGCGACCGGCCGCCCGGATCAGCCGGCGCGATGGCGCGGCGGGCGGGTGTGGCCGGGCTGGGGAAGCCCGCAGCCGGGCCGTCGTAGACCAGCGCGCCACCATCCAGCAGCACGCACTGGTCGGGGTGGGCGGCGAGCACATACGGGTGGCGGTGCTCGACCACGACCACTGCCACCCCCTCGTCGGCCAGCGCCCGAAACAGGGCCATCGCCTCGCGGGCCGAGGCCGGATCGAGAGAGGCCAGCGGCTCGTCGAGCAGCACCGCCCGCGGGTTCATCGCCAGCACGCCCGCAATTGCGACTTTCTGCTTCTCGCCGCCGCTGAGTGAAAAGGTCTTCCGCTCGAGCAGGCCGGTGATGCCCAGCCGCTCGGCGATGTTGCGAATGCGTTCGTGAATCTCGTCGCGCGGCAGGGCCACATTCTCCAGACCGAAGGCAAGCTCATCCTCGACATCCGTCGCCACGAGCTGGCGCTCGGTGTCCTGCAATACGGTGCCAACCCGCCTCGAGACCTGCATCAGGGTGAGGTTCGCCACCCGCTGGTCGTCGAGCAGCACCGCGCCGGTCAGCGCGCCGTCAGGATAACGATGCGGGATCAGGCCGTTGATGCAGCGCATCAGGGTGGTCTTGCCGCTCCCGCTCGCGCCCGCGACAAAGGCCAGCTTCCCGGACTCAAAACGGGTCGTCACGTCGCGCAGCACCGGCCGCTGGTCGCGGTAGGCGCAGGTCAGATGCTCGACGTGGATGCTCATACCGCGGGCAGGCCGATCCAGCCCAGACTCAGCGCCGCGGCGAGGGCCAGCCCAAGGACACTGAGGACGATGAGGACGAGGTCGCGCGCGCCGTAGCGCAAGGCGCGAATCCATGACCGTCGCCGGACCGCGCCAAAGCTGCGCATCTCCATCGCGTCGGCGACGTCGGTCGAATCGACCACGCTCCGGACGATGACAGGGATGACCAGCGGCGCAAAACGGCGCACCCGTTCGGCGAAGCCGCCTTTGGGCTTATCCAGCTCGAGCCCGCGCGCGCGCTGGGCGTCCATGGTCTGGGCGAAATCGCGCGAGAGGGTTGGCACATAGCGCATCATCAGGTTCATGGTGAAGGCGAGTTTGTCCGGCGCGCCCAGCCCGCGCCACAGCACCCCGTAGTCGCGCGGGTTGATGGCCCGCACGGCGACGATGGTGGCCAGAAAGGTGGCGAAGAGCTTGAGAGCGTTGACGAAGGCGTATTCGACCCCGCGCCCGGTGATGAGGTTGAGAACAGTAAAGATCGCGACGATAACAAGCAGGGCGATCCAGGCCTGGCGTGTCTCGCGCCAGGTCAGGCGGGCCAGCAGCGCGATGGCGGCGGCCACGGCGATCATCCCGCCCAGGACCAACGGGTGGGTGATGAGCAGCACGCTGGTGGTGAAGCCCAGGTAGAAAATCACCTGGGCCCGCGGGTCAAACGATTCGACGACCGAGCCGCGCGGGGTGTAGTCGAACGAAATCATGGACGTTTGTATGTGACGAGGACCCGCACGTGCTGGCTTTCCTTGCGGTTGCCGGCTCGATCGTAGGCGACCGCCCACACTTCGGCCGTGCCCGAGAAGCCAACCGGGATCGTCCACTTGACGCTATAGGGGGCGACCGTCTTGATCGAGAAGGGTTTCTCGTCCTTGTTGGCGAAGAATTCCACCCGGTCGATGGCGACGTTGTCGGTGACGACGGTCGTCACGTCGATCCACTCTTCCTTGGGCGCCTCATAGAAATCCCCGGCCAGAGGTTGGGCCACTCGCACATTCGGCGGGATGGCATCAACCGTTACGCGCACCAGGGCGTCAACACTCTTGCCATCCTGCTCGATCCGGGTGAGTTTGAGGGTGTAGGGCCCATTGCCCATCCCGGACAAGTCCCAGCGCTCGAGCACGTTGTTGTCGACCTGCTCGCCATGGTCGGGACCGATCTGTTGGAACTTGTCGGGGGCGGGGCTGAACCCAGGGGCGAAGGCGAGTTTATAGCCCACCCAGTTGCCGCCCTTGGCGTTGCCCCTGATCTCGATCGGTTCCGTCGCCACGAGCGGGCTGACATAGCTGCCGTCCGCAGGGGTGGCAATGGCGACCTCGCCCTGGGCGATGGTGCTGCCGGCCTGGGCGTCAAATTCGAACGGCGCGAGGGGATAGGCCGCTTTTTCCGCATCTGACCATTCGCCAATCCAATCCGCGGCCTGGGGCGGAAAGACATACATCACCCTTTCCTCGACCATCTCCGGCGGGGTCCCGGGGCCGGCCAGTTTGCCGGTCTCTTTGTTGATCGGGAACTTCTGCACGACGCGACTGACCTGGGTCGGCTCGGTGCCCTTGACGAAAATCTCGTTTACGCCCGGGCAGATTCCGTTGGAGGCCAGCCCGTCGATCTGGCAGATGCCCCGGTCGACAATGCCGTCGGGACGGGTGAATTTAGTGTTCGGCGCGTTCTTGTGCAGCGCGTTCATGACATCGACCCAGATCGGCGCTGCGCCCGTCAGCCCGGTGACGCTGCGGTCCATGGACGTATTGTCGGTATTCCCCACCCACACCCCCACGACGTAGTCGTTGGTATAGCCCATCGTCCAGTTGTCCTTGTTGTCGTTGGTGGTCCCAGTCTTGACCGCGGCGGTGCGCTTGCCGGCCAGGTCGAGCTTGTCGCCAAAGGCGGCGGCGCGCGCGTTTGGATCGGACAGGACGTCGGACAGGATGTAGGTAAGCTGCTTGCTGTTCGGGCCGAGCAGGTCGGGTTTGAGGGCCGGCTGGTACTGGTAGAGGACCTTGCCCTTGGCGTCTTCGACCCGCAGAATGGCGACTGGATCGAGCTCGCGGGAGCCGGCCTTGCGCTGCGAGGCGGGCCGGGGTGTGCCGACCATCGAGCCGCCGTTGGCGAATACGTTATACACGTAGGTGAGGTCCAATAGTTTGACTTCACCACCGCCCAGGGTAAGGGCCAGGCCGTAGAATTCGAGGCCCTTATTGAGGTCAGTGATGCCGAGCTTGTGTGATAAGCGGAGAACATTCCCAATCCCGGCCTGGTTGAGCGCATCGACGGCGGGAATGTTGTAGGAGCGGGCCAGGGCCTGGCGCATGCGGACCGGGCCGTGGTACTTCCGGTCGTAGTTCTCGGGCACATACGGGATGTCGCCACCCGACGGGAAGGTGTTGCGGACATCCCAGAACATCGTCGCCGCGCTCTTGCCCTGACGCAGCAACTCGAGATAGGTGATCGGCTTGAAGGACGAGCCGGGCTGGCGCTCCGCGGTCGCCACGTTGAACTTGCCATCGATGGTGTCGTTGTAGTAGTCGACGCTGCCGAGCATGGCCAGGATCTCGGCCGTGTCGCGTTTGAGCACGACCAGTGAGGCGTTGTTGGCGTTCTTGCCGGATTCCTGAAGCGCGGCGATCTGCTTTTGAGCGAGTTTTTGCACTTCCTCGTTGATCGACAAATCGAGGGTGGTGTAGATGCGCAGGCCGCCCCGGTTGACCAGATCGGTGGCCGCGTCGGAGGTGATCCCGAGGTGATCGGAGAGCACATCGACAACGTGATCGCGGGCGTACACCGCGAAATGCGGCGCCTGGATGTTGAAGCGGCTCTGGCGAGTGCGCAGATTCAGCGACTGCACCCGCGCGTCATCCGCCTGTTGGGGGGTCACCGAGCAGTCCTTCACCCCGGCATCGGTGCCCTCAACCATGGCTTGCAGGATGATCCCCTGGCGGACCTTGGCTTCATTGGGCTTGTCGTACGGATTCTGGGCGGGGAATTGCGGGATCGGGGCCAGCGCGGCGGCCTCGGCCAGGTTCAGGTCGCGGGCGCTCTTGCCGAAGTAGACCCGCGCGGCGGCCTCGATGCCATAGGCCAGGTTGCCGTAGAAGTTGGTGTTCAAATACCACTCGAGCTGGGTCTTCTTGTCGTAGCGCCGGTTGACTTCAATCGAGATCAGGGTTTCGCGGATCTTTACCTCGGTGGTGCGCTTTGGCCCTACCCGTTCCTCGATCGGGGTGATCGCGTTTTTGACCAACTGCTGGCTGATGCCCGACGCGCCCTGGGTGACGCCGCCCTGCAGGTTATTCAGCACCGCGCGGGCCAGACCGCGAATGTCGACGCCCTCGGTTTCGTAGAAGCGCCGGTCTTCGCTGGCGACCACGGCGCAGCGCAGAAACGGCGAGATATCGTCATATTTGACCCATTGCCGATCTCCGGCGCTCTCGTCGAGAACCTCGTAGAGGAGTTTGCCGGTCCGGTCGAGGATGCGGGTAGTCTGGAAATCCTGCTCAACCTTCTGCAGTTTGCTCGGGTCTGGCAGGTTGCTGGTAAGGGTGTTGTAAACGGCGCTTGCGGCGGCGGCGACGGCCACGGGAATGGCGAGCGAAACCGCGCCGGCGACCACCCCCAGGACAATGAGCACGCGCAAAATGCGCATTGGTCCACTATTTCGGACCTTGTAGCGACGGCGCTGGCGCAGGCGGATCAGGTTCGTCGATCTCATGAAACCGGGATCATATCGTATTGACGAGGTTTATCCGTAGATCCACCCAGACTCAGGGCAATTCACTCATGTTCGAATCCACAGTCGGACCACTGCCGTGGACCGGACAGGTGTGGTCGGAACCTATCCGCAGATTACGCCGATTCACGCCGATTCACCTATATAGAAATCGGCGTGAATCTGCGTAATCTGCGGATAGATCATTTGAGTAACCACGACCAAAGCCTGACGCATTACGATACGTCCATCAACCGCCATCGCCTGTTCGTCCTGATCCAACTCGCCGTCCTGCTCGGGCTGGCCAGCCTGGCCCGCCATTCGGCGCCGCTGGTCAGGCTCGGACCGCAGCAGCAGGTCCAGACCCGCATGCCGATCGCGGGGGTGCACACCCGCTTCAGCGACGAGGTCGAGGAGTGGAAGATCCAACGCGGGCTGGCCATGGCCCGCGAGATGGGCGCCGCCTGGGTGGTCGAGTTCTTCCCTTGGGCCTACGCGGAGCCCGCGCCCGGGCGCTACGACTGGGCGGCCTTTGACCGGATCATCAATCATGCCAACCGGCAGGGCCTGACCGTCATTGCGCGCCTGGGGTTTGTTCCGCTGTGGGCGCGCGAGAAGGCGGTCGGCAAGACCGGGGCCGAAAACACGACGGTGACCTTCCTTCCGCCCGCGCTGCACGATGACTTTGCGACCTTCGCCGCCGCGTTCGCCAGGCATTATGCCGGGCGGGTGAAATACATCCAGGTGTGGAACGAGCCGAACCTGGCCCTGGAGTGGGGGATGCGGCCGGTCAACCCGGCTGGTTATGTGGCGATGCTGCAAAAGGTCTATCCGGCGATCAAGGCCGCCAACCCGGACACGATCGTGCTGGGCGGGGCGCTGGCCCCTACGCTGGAATCCGAGGGCAGCGCCGGCGGGCTGAATGATCTGACGTTTCTGGGGCGGGTCTATGCCGCGCTGGACGGTGGAGCTCGTCCGTGGGACGCCCTGGCCGTCCACGCCTACGGCTTCGATCGCCCGCCCGAGGAGGCGCCCGCGGCGGACCGGCTGAACTATCGGCGGGTTGAATTGGCGCGTGAGATCATGCGCGCCCACGGCGACATTGGCGATGTCCACATCACCGAAGCGGGCTGGAACGACGATCCGCGCTGGCCGCAGGGGGTGACGCCGGCAAAGCGGATTGCTTATACGCTGGGGGCCTGGGAGTGGGCGAGCGAGCGCTGGCCATGGGTGAAGAGCGTCTCGATGTGGGTGTTCAAATTGCCGGCCCCGGCCCGCAACTATCGCGATCGATTCACGTTTATCACGCCCGGCTTGGAGCCGCTCCCAATTTACGAGGAGGTCCAGAAGGCGCTGGCGCCGTAGAAGGCAAATTCGAGACCTTCGCCCCATCCCGATACACAAACAGCGCCGCGAGTTCGCGTTCATCGAGCCACGGCCAGGCCTCGTCCTCGCCCAGGATGAAGGCTGTCTTGGCCGCGATGTCGGCCTCGACCGCCGTCGGAGCGCGCACGGTGACGCTGAGGAGGTTGTTGTCAGCGGGTTGGCCCGTGCGGGGATCGATCAAATGGTGTCGAACATCGCCGTTGCGCAGCCACCAGCGTTTGCCGATCCCCGACGTGGCGATGGCGCCCGCCGAAAGGGTGAGCGTGTCGAGGACGGCCGCGGGCTGCAAAGGATCCTCGACCTCCACCCGAAAGCCCTCACTTTCCGGCCAGGCGCCCGCGACCCGGATGTCGCCCCCGGCGTCGACACAGCACGGGCCAAGGCGAGCCAGGAACTCGGCCGCCCGATCAGCCGCCCAGCCCTTGGCGATCCCGCCCAGATCAAGCAGCGCGCCCTCGGGAAGGGCCACTGCCCCGTCCGCATGGAATTCGATCCGGCCCCCGGAAGCGGGAAACCCGGTCGAAGCCGCCAGCCCGCGCAGGGTGACGCCCGAGCCGATCGCATCAAACGTTTTATCATAACCCGCGGCGATCACCTGGGCGCCGGTCAGCGGATCGTAGATGCCGCCGGTGTCGGCCCGCATCACCTGGGCATCGCGCAAGACATCCAGGAGCATCCGCGATGGGCGCACGCGGCGCTGGCGATTGAGCGCGCTGACTTCGCTAGCGGCCCGAAAGCGGCTGAGGGCGTATTCGACCTGCAGAAAGAAGCGCTCGACGGCGTCCAGGGCCCGGTCCGCCTGCCGGCGATCTCCGCACAGCAGCCAGGCGGCAACGCCCGTGTTCATCGCCCGGAACGTCCGCTCGCGCCACATCCTATGCGCCGGCTTTGGCGGCGCGCTGGCGACCAGCGGCCACGATCCGATACAAGGTCAGACCGACGACGCCCGCGAGACTCAGCCCGTACACCGCCTGCATGACAAAGAGCTTGCTGTCGGAGCCGCTGTTCAGCCCGTGCAGGGTGATCAACACAAAGGCCACAAAGCTCGCGTAATGCAGGGCGCGCCACAGCCGCTGGGCGCGTTTCTTGAAGTAGATGCTGACGGTCACGATCAGACTGAGATACAGGCCGACCTGTCCCGCACCCACCCATAGCGGCTCATAGGTCGATGCGCCCGGGGTGAGCAGTGTAGCCACCGTAAAGGGCAAATAGCGGTCAAAGAGCAGCACCACCGCATGCAGGGCGGTGAACCCTAGTGACAGCCAGGACAGAAAGTCGTGCATGCCATACGAGACCGGCGCGGGCAGCTCGCCGCTGCTGCTGCGCGCGCTGAGCAGCAGGCCGTAGACCATGACCCCGACCATGAGCAGATACGCCGCAATCCCGGACCCGCGGGTGGTGAACCACGACAGGTTGGCGTCTTCGCCGGCGAGGCTGCCGACCAAAAATGCCGCCGCGAGCGCGGCGAGGACGATGAGCACGCCCGTCAGGCCGATCAACCCGTAGCTGAGGTCGCCGACGAGCAGCGGTGCTGGCGGAGCGCTGGCCGGCGGAGTTGGCGATGCCGGCGCACGGCTTGGCCCGGCGCCCGGCGGGCGCGCACCCGGCGCGGAGCCAGGTGGGCGCGCGCCGGGCGGTTTGATGGGTGTGGTGGTGAGTGAAGACATAACGCTGTTCGACCTATGACTTCTTGGTCTTGACCGGCGGCGGGGGTGGCGGTGGCGGCGGTGGTGGTGGCGGGGGTTGCACCTGCGGCTGCGGTTGAGGCTGGGGCTGGGGCTGGGGTTGCGCCTGGGGCTGGGGTTGCGCCTGGGGCTGGGCCTGCGGCTGCGGCTGGGCCTGCGGCTGCGGCTGGGCCTGCGGTTGGGCCTGGGTCTGCGGGCGAGCAGTAGGCTGGACGGCTGGGGCCTTGCTGGCTGGCTTCGCGACCACCCGGGCCGGCACGGCGGTGCGAACCGGGACTGCTGTCCGGGTTGCAGCCGCCTTCGGGGTCGGCGACGGCGACGGCGTCGCGGTCGGAAGCGCCGTCGGTGCCGGCGGCGGGGTCAGAGTGATTTCGGGGGCGGCCACGACACCCGGAGCCGCCACACCCAGATTCTGGACGGCGGCGATCTGGGCCGCCTCGACCTTGTCACGCGCCTGGGCGTCGACCTTGCCCAAAAGCAGGAGCGTAATGATGGCCACCGTGACAAAGACACTCGAGAACAGGCTGGCCACCTTCATGGCTTGAAGGGTTGTCTTATGTTTCATTTGTTTGGGTTTCCGGATTCAAACATGATCATGCCTTGGGCTGGATGCCGGCGCGTCAGTGGTGCTCCTCATCATGGTGCTCTTCCTCGTGATGCTCTTCCGGATGGTCTTCGTGCTCCTCCTCCTCGTGATGCTCCTCCTCGTGCTCCTCCTCCTCCTCGTGATACTCCTGTTGCGGAGGCTGGGGCGGTGGCGTGACACGCGGCTGAACTGGGGCAGGCTGGGGGGCCGGTTGCGCGGCCCGCGCGGGTTGCGCCGCTGGCGGGGGAGCGGCCTGGGGAACTGCCGCCGCGGGAGCCGCCCGGGGCGCCGCTTCGCGGGTGATGACGGGCAGCGCAGGCACGGGCAAATCGGCGGCGATCTTCGGTTCGGGCTCTTCGGCCTCAGCCTCGATCGATCGATAGGGGACGAGGATCTCGGCATCGGACGGTTCCGCCCGATAGACAATCACATCGACGAGGCTGTCGCTGGCGCGAGGCGCCGGCTGGCGCGTCGGAAGCGCCGCCGTGGGCAAAGTCTGCATAACTACGGGCTTGGGTTTGGCAGCCTCGGCGTTTAGCTGGGCCATCGTCGTGGCGCGCTCGGAGGCCATCACGTAGGTCCCAGCGAGCATGAGCGCCACGGTGGCGCCGGAAGCGATCAGAATAGTTGCGCGGTTCATTTATTTATCAGCCCTCCAGGCAGTAGATGGGCAATACATTAAGCGCGCGGGGCTGAAGAATCACAAGACGGCGATGAGAGGGTTCTCATGGCGCCGTTCGACCCGGGTGCCCGAACGCGCTATGCCTCGCTGATGTCGTTGTCTGCGTCTTTCTGATCGTGCTGCTGCGGGTTACTGGCAAACGCCAGGTGGGCCAGCTCGCCCCGATTGATCTGGTCCTGCTGCTGGTGCTGTCCAACGCGGTCCAATACGCAATGAACGGCGGCGACATCAGCGTGATCTCTCGCGCGCCGAAGACGGCCGCGGATGCGGCCTGAAGCGCGATTGCCGATTCTACGAAAACTGCTATTCTCGTTCGCAATCTCAATCTCGTGGAGGAAAGCGAACATGAAATCAAAACTGATCCTCGCCCTGGTGGCCGCCCTCGGGCTGGCTTCCCCTGCCCAGGCCGCGTCCGGCGGTCTGCAGTTCTCGCTTGATGCGCGCCAGGCCGGCTTCTCGGCCAAAGAGCGCGTGGTCGTTCAATTGACCGTGTCCAATCCGGGCAAGGACGCTGGCTCCCTGGCCGCCTGGCAGGCGCCCGAGCTCGATCTCGATGATGCCCTCTTCGCCGTCACCCGCGACGGCAAGCCCGTTGATTACGTCGGGCCGTTCGTCAAGCGCAGCGCAGCCGACAAGTCCAACACACTGCGACTGGACGGCGGGGCGAAAATCGTGCGCGAGATCGACCTAAGTGATGCCTATGACTTCAGCCAGACCGGCGAGTATGCGATTGCCTACGCAGTCCAGGGCGCGAGCAAAGGCGAGACCTTCACCTCCAACGCCATCACATTGCGCATCGATGGCCGTGCCCGAAACGAGAAGTCGCCGGAGCGGACGGCCAGTCTCGTGCCGCAGCTCAACAGCAGCGTCGCCTTCAGCGGACGCTGTTCAGCCACCCAGCAAAGCACGATTCTGAGCGCGGTCGCGGCAGCCTCGACCTATGCCAACGGCGCGAATACCTATCTCGGCGGCATATCCAGCGGCACTCAGCGCTACACCACCTGGTTCGGCGCTTTCACGACAGCGCGCGGGAACACCGCCAAGACCCACTTCTCGGCGATCAAGGACGCGTTTGACAACAAGCCGATCGTTGTGGACTGCAAGTGCAGGAAGAGTTACTACGCGTATGTCTATCCGAACCAGCCCTACAAGATCTATGTGTGCAATGCATTCTGGAGCGCGCCGATGACGGGCACCGATTCCAAGGCCGGCACGCTCATCCATGAGATGTCGCACTTCACCGTCGTGGCGGGCACCGACGACTGGGCGTATGGCCAAACCGCGGCCAAGAGCTTGGCGTTCAGCGATCCGGCCAAGGCCCTCGACAACGCCGACAGCCACGAGTATTTCGCCGAGAACACGCCGGCTCAACCCTGAGTCGCGCCGTTCAGCGCGGCCGTCGAAGCGAGCGTCCCTGGCAATGCCAGGGACGCTCGCTTCAGGACGTAAAGTTGCAGCGGCGGCCTACCCATCGGCGGCCATTACCTCATCAAGAGCGGGAGGTAGGCCTGCTGGCCGCGCGGGGCCAGGACGGTGAGCGATGGCCGGATCAATTCGAGCGTGCCACTGCCCGAATAGCGCCCGGCCACGAAATAGAACGTATGCCGGCCGGCCGGCGCGGCGATCAGACCGGAATCCGCGACAACCCGATCCGTGCCATCGCCGCTGTCGGTATAGACGTTCGTCCAGCGATCGGTGTCGCTCGAACCGTTCGGGTTATCCATCCCCGAGCGGAACGCACCCTCCCAACCCGCGCTGCCGTGAGGTAGCCCTGCGGATGCGTTCACATCCACAATCGCAAAACCAGTCACTGGAAGGTCCAACGTGCACGTGAGCACCGTCATGTAGGCTGAAGATGTTGTTTGCCAGTCGCCCGATCCCTGGTATTTCCCGCAGGTCCGGGCGATGACGTTGTTCTCTG
>Ga0073900_10001020_pt1 | contig 16009 bp, 15 predicted proteins | sample KloWWTmetKNB5Kit_FD_66666 | JGI IMG/M metagenome (GOLD analysis project Ga0073900, IMG submission 66666) | Active sludge microbial communities from Klosterneuburg, Austria, studying microevolution and ecology of nitrifiers - Klosterneuburg... | ecosystem: Engineered > WWTP > Aerobic digester >...
TATCGATTCGTGGATTCGCTCAGCCTGCGTACAGCCTGCGCGTGCTCATCGGTGCCCGGTAGACGAGCACGTCGAAAGACTGGTTGCACAGCAGCTCGTCGTTCTGGTTATAGAACTGATACAGCATCTGGTACTTGCGGCCCACGCCCTGACGCGTCAGATGGTCGTAATCCGAAAGGCGCGCGATGCCGAGCGTCCAGTGAATCTCGTCGCCTACCCGGAGGCGCCTGAAGTGCTGCTGGCGTTGCGCGGTCGCCATGACCCCCGTGTAGCCTTCCTGCTCGACCACGAGGTTCAGCTTGACGTTCGGGTCGTCCGGGAACTCGCACTTCCCGTGAACGAACTGATCGATCGCCGCCTTCATCGTCCCCAGTGCGAACACGTGCACCATGCCCGAGGGCGCGAGCAGGCCGCCCCAGGGACTCTTCTTTGCGTACTCCTCATCCGTGTAGAGGGGGTTCGTGTCCCGCATCACCTGGCACCAGCGGTCCACGTCGACTTCTGTCACCCGGTCGTGCGGCAGGTGCCGCGGGCTCTGCACGCCGATCAGGGGAGCGATCTTCGCGTAGTCCATCGTCGGCTCGAGTGGGCTGTTGAACGGCAGGACACCAAACTTGTTTGCCATGAATATCCTCAATGCCTCTTCTTCACCGCGAGCCTCGCCACCTGTGCCCGGCGGCAGGTCTGCTCGCTCACGACTTCGCCGTCCTGATTCCGGAACGTATAGTGAAGCTCGAGCTCGTAGCCGGGCCCGGCGGCGGTCACCACTTCGCCCTGCGATACGCCAGCGATCCTCACCTGGTAGCTCAGCCGTTCCCCGATCTTCAGCGGACGCAAAAACTTCTGCTCCAGCGCGATCGTCAGACCCACGCCGTAGCCGGCATCCTCCAACATCCGGATCGCCCGCTCGTGCGGCTCGGTCGCGCCTTTCGGCTCCGCAGACCACAGGGCCGGCATCGCCCAGACCATCAACAAGGCAGGCGGCGCCTTCACGGTGTCTCGCTCGAAGAGCTGGTAGCTCCGGTTGTCCTCCCGGATCACCTCACACCAGTGCCGAATGTCGGGAATATTCGCCGGATGTCGGGTCGGAATCCGGGCTGATTCCTGGCCAACAAGCCCATTCACCGCGCTGATGTCCATCGTCATCTGCAACCTCCACCTCAGCGTCCACTCCCTCGGGCCAAACTAGCAACCGCCTCTTCGCAGGGTCATCGTCCACTTGGACGGTTCGACCGATGGGCGCGTCCGCTATCTACTCAATGAAAGCTGTCGTTCTCGGGCGTACCGGGCCGCCTGACAACCTGCCCATGATGCGCACCCCCATCGTGCCCGGTCACGAGTTCGCGGGTGAAGTTGTCGAGGTGGGCAAGGGCGTGGAACGCTGGCGCCCCGGCGACCGGGCGCTGAACCTCTACTCCGCTGCCGGCGTCGGGTCCGTCGCACTGCAGAATGCCAAGCTGCTGGGCGCCACCACCTGGGCCGTCACTTCGAGCCCCGCCAAGGCCGATGAGCTGCGAGCGCTCGGCGCCAGCGCCGATCGATTGCGTGGGCGTGCCGACCCTGAACGCATCGCTGCGCAGCCTGCGAACTCATGAACGCGTCGTGGTCGTCGGCTCGGAACTGACAACATCACCCGTGCAGTGCTCCGTCAGGTCATGCAGCTCGTGCGCGATGGGCGCATCAGACCTTTGCAGTTGATCAACCAGCGCACGGAAGTCGCGATGAGCTCCGAAACAATGCTGATGTACCCGATGCGACCCGCGCGACATCCGGCTGACGCAGCTCGACTCGCCGATCCATTGGTGCACTTCCTGCATACGCTCCACCCGCGGGTCCGCTGCAGCCAGTCGGGGTATTCAGGACAGAACCAGAAATTTGAAGATCAGGGAACTGCCCACGACCGCGACGAACATCGCAAACAATCGACGCAGTCTTCTTGCCGGCAAGCGGTGCGCAAGCTGAGCACCTACACGCGCAGCCGGTGTACTTGCAAGCGCAATGCCGGCCATGGCGGGCCAGTAGACAAAGCCGGTGGCATGCGCCGGCAGATCGGTGTGATGCCAGCCGCCCGAAATGTTGCCAATCGTGCCGAACAATGCAATCGGCACGCCGCAGGCGGCAGAAGTGGCCACGGCTTTCTGCATGCGTACGTTGCAGTAACTGAGGAACGGCACCGTGAGCGAGCCACCACCGATACCGAACATCGCCGATGCGAATCCGATAACGCCGCCGACGCCCAGCAACGACGCGCGGCCCGGCAATTCACGGTGCGCGGTGGGCGCGAGTCCAAAGCCCATCTGGATGCCGACGCACAGCAGGAACACGCCAATCGCCAGTTGCAGCACCGGGCCGCTCAGATTGGCCGCAAACCGCGAACCACCGAAAACGCCGAGCGCCAGGCCCGGTGCCAGCAGGCCGACCACCGGCCAGATGACCGCACCCTTCTGGTGATGCGCGCGAACTGAACTGGCTGAGGTGATGGCAATGGTGGCCAGCGACGTGCCGACCGCCAGATGAGTCGCGACACTGGCCGGAACCGCCATCGCCGCAAAGGCGATCAGCAGCGCCGGCACGATGATCGCGCCGCCACCAACCCCGAACAGGCCTGCCAACACGCCGGCGAGCACGCCGAGCAACAGGTAAGCGGCAAACACCATCATCGACTGCACATCTGCATGGGGTATCAACTCCGCATCTCCAATACGCGCCATTATCCCTCCCGAACCCCTCCTGTTCAGGCGTTTGGCGTCGGCTTTGGGTACTATTACCCATCCATTCCTGACGTTTCGATGGAGCCGTTCTTGACGAGCCTGTTTGCGATTCGCCGCGATGCCACCTCGGATGAGGAGTATCTGGAAACCGCGTTGAGCAGTCATGCTTTGTTGGCGCATCCCATGCTCAACAAGGGCAGCGCCTTTACCGACGCCGAGCGTCGGGAGTTCGGGTTGCTCGGCTTGTTACCGAAGAATGTGACTGCGCCTGATATCCAGCTGCAGCGCATTTACGGCAACTACCGGGCCAAGACCACGGATCTGGAACGCTACATGAATCTGAGCTCGCTGCAGGATCGCAACGAGACCGCGTTTTACGCCCTGCTCGATGCGCATCTGGCCGAGATGATGCCCATCATCTACACGCCTGTGGTCGGAGAGGCGTGCCAGCACTACAGCAGGATCTACCGACGTCCGCGCGGGCTGTTCGTGTCGTATCCGCAGCGCCACGACCTGGATGCAATCTTCGCCAACTTGCCGGATACCATTGCCGGCGGCGTTGAAGTGATCGTGGTCACAGACGGCGAACGCATTCTGGGTCTGGGTGATCTGGGTGTGGGCGGCATGGGCATTTCCGTCGGCAAGCTGGCGCTGTACACGGTGTGCGCCGGCATTCACCCTGCTGCAACGCTGCCGATCGTGCTCGATGTGGGCACGGACAACAATGCACTGCTGGACGACCCACTGTACGTCGGTTGGCGCCATGAGCGCGTGCGCGGCAAGGAGTACGACGATTTCCTCGAAGCCTTCGTTGTCGCCGTGCAAAAGCGCTTTCCCCGCGCACTCCTGCAGTGGGAGGACTTTGCCAGAAACAACGCGACGAAGTTGCTCGATCGCTATCGTGACCGCCTGTGCTCGTTCAACGATGACATTCAGGGCACCGGTGCTGTGACCTACAGCGCCGTGCTCGCCGCCGTGACGGTCAAGCGCGAGCGCATTCGTGATCAGCGCGTCGTGCTGCTGGGCGCAGGCTCCGCGGCCAACGGCATCTGCGCGCAGCTCGTGGCGGCGATGATGCTGGAGGGTGCGGCCGAAGCCGAAGCCAAGGGCAATCTGTACCTGGTGGACAGTCAGGGCCTCGTGCATGACCAGCGCGAAGACCTGGAGCCGTTCAAGCGCCAGTACGTGCAGCCCTTGACCAGGTTTGCCGCGCGCGAGAATCAATCGAGCGACACCATCAGCCTGCTCGATACGGTGAAGATCGTGCGGCCGCACATCCTGATCGGCACCGCCGCACAACCGCATGCCTTTGACGAGGCCGTGGTGCGCGAAATGGCGGCCCATGTGCAGCGACCGATCATCTTTCCGTTGTCCAATCCCACGGCAAAATGCGAAGCGCACCCGGTGGATCTGATTCGCTGGACCGACGGCAGAGCGCTGGTTGCGACCGGCAGCCCATTCGCCGACGTGCATCATGATGGTCGATGCATTCGCATCGCCCAGTGCAACAATGCCTACATATTTCCAGGCGTGGGCTTGGGTGTGATTGCCGCGCAAGCCCGGCGCGTCACCGATACCATGTTCGTCGCCGCCGCGCGCGCGCTCAGCGAACTGTCGCCGGTGCATCGCGATCCCGATGCACCGCTCTTGCCTGCGCTCGAAGAAGTGCGTGCCGCGTCGATGCATGTGGCGATCGCGGTGGCCGAGGACGCCATCCGCTGCGGTGTTGCCGATACAGCGGGTCGTGAAGAACTGCTGCAACGCATCGTCACAAAAATGTGGGCACCGCGCTATTTGCCGTATCGACGCCGGCGTTGACGGCTGGCCGCCTGGAGAGCTACCGCTGCAGCTCGAACCCGCTCTTGAGCCGGTCCCAGGCAGAGGCGGTGATTCCTCTCTCCCGTAGCTTGTATTTTTCGAGCTTCTGGGTGGGCGTGTAGGGCAACCCGGCGACGAACTCGATGTAGCGAGGCACGCAGAAATACGGCGCCCGCTCGTTGATGAAGCGAGCGAGCTCTTCGGGGTGCAGCGGTTGCCCGGCCTTCAGGATCACATCGAGCTTGATCTCGTGTTCGGATTCCAGCGTGTCCGAGGGCACGCCGTAGACCGCCGCCGCCTTCACCGCCGGATGCCCGGCCGCGATGCCTTCGACCTGGAGCGATGAGATGTTGCGGCCCTTGTAGCGGATATAGTCCTTCTTCCTGTCGACGAAGTAGTAATCCCCTTCGGCGTCCTTCATGCCGAGATCGCCCGTGCAGTACCACTCGCCGCGATAGGCCCTGCTCGTGGCCTCCGGGTCATCGAAGTAGCCGCTGAAAATCACGTGCGGCGCCAGCGGCCGGATCGAAAACTCACCAACCTCCCCTGGCCCTGCTTCCTCGCCATCGTCCCGGAGCAGCTTCACCTCCATGTCGTCGAACAGCTTGCCGAGCGCATTCGGTTTGCACTGTCTCGCGGGCGTCTCGACTTTCGAAAGGATGGGCATCACTTCGCTCTGCCCGAGGCCCTGCACGATGGCCTCCAGACCGAATCGCTCGCAGAAAGGCGCGATCAGTTTCTGCGGCATGGGCACCATGCTGGCGACCCGCAGCGGGTTGTCAGCGTCATCGGTCCTGCGCGGCTCGTTCCAGAGGAACATGTGCATCGCGCCGAGCGTCATCGTCTGCGTGGCGCCGTAGTGACGAATGCGACCCCAGAACTTCGAGACGGAGAACTGCTCATCGAGCGCGCAGGGAATGCCTGTCGAAAGCGCCCGATAGATGTTGGCCACCCAGGCGGCCGAGTTGTACAGCGGCAGGCAATTGTAAGCGACATCTCCAGGACGGGTTCCATAGAGCCGGTCGTTGTTCAGGGCCGCGCGGATCCACACGTTATGGCTCTGAATCACGCCCTTCGGCTTGCCCGTCGTACCCGAGGTCCAGAGCACGGCCGCCGCATCGCCGAAACGAATGTGCCTGGTCTCGATCTCGGCTTCGGCATTGTCTGCCAGCTCATCGAAAGACATGACGCCCCGACGGGCGAATCCCTCGCCAGCCATCTCCAGCGGGCCGCGCAGCAGCAGTCGGTCGTAGTGCAACTCGCGCTCCACCGGCCGCAGCTTCTCGAGCAGAACCGCATCCGTCACCAGCACAGCACCCTTGCTCGAATTGATCGTCTCGACCAGCCACTCGCCACGGTAATCGGTGTTCACCGGCACCCACAACGCACCAAGCTTGTTCGCCGCGAGCGTCAGCAGCACGAACTCGACGCAACTGTGCATGTAGATCATCAGCCGGTCGCCGGCCTGCACGCCCAGCTTGCGCAGGCCGTGCGCATAGGCGTTCACGATGGCATTGGCCCGGCCGTAGCTGTAGCGCTGCTCGTCGCTCAACAAAAACGGGGCATCGCCGATCGCCTCGGCGTGCAGGCACAGGAGCCTGAAGGGAATGCGGTTACGCTCGTCCTGCAGATCGACCCTGTGCATCGGAAGGCGCTACTCAGGCTTGACGCATGAAATGAGTCGCGAAGTCGATCAGCACGAGGACGATGGCAGCGGCCGCGAGTGCTTCGAACACCACCCGGCTCAGGGCCCACCGGTCGCCCGCCTTCTCCTCCAGCCTGAACACCATCGGAAAGCTCGGCAGGAAGTAGCAGGCATAGAAAATCGAGCCGTACTTCAACATCCAGCCGAGGTCCTGGTACCAGAAGTAGGGCTTGTTGGCATCCGTTGCGACCAGACGTGTCTCGAGGAAGGCCATGAGGTAAGCGACCGCCACCACCGTCACCACTGTCAGCACAGGCTTGAGCGCCCCGACCTCAATGGTGCGCACGCGCCGCATCATCAGCACCGCGATGGTGTGATACACGACGAAGAACGCTGGCGCATTGAAATACATGCCGATCGGAATGACCTGCGCCCCGCTGCCCACCAGCGCCGAATCCAGCGACACGGAAACCTGTGGAAAGTAATACACCATGCCGAGCACGTCGAAGAAATACTCGCAGCCGAAGTAGGTCACGACGAAGTTGTAGGCGAACATCCACAACACCATCTTGACCGCGTAGTTGTCCCACCACGCCCGGCCGGTGGCGGCCGGCCTGAGAACGGCTGGAATCACGATCAGTGGCAGCAGCAGCGCAAGATTCTGGGTGATATGCCAGAACGTGCCGACGTTCATCCAGCCCATGAGCTGCTTCGAGTAGTTCAGGGCGAAGAAATACGGCAGATAGGCAAGAAAGAATTTCTCGCCCCAGGCCTTGTCGGGATTGGTCGAGAACCAGTGACCGCGTCGGCGGCCCCCTGCTTGCGTCACGCTGACGCCCGCATCGGAAGTGGTCTGCCCGAAAGTGGTTTGGGTCATGTCTCCCCCGTCCAGCGTCCGCAGTGGCTGCGGCACGCCGCTCCGAATCTATGCGAGGGCACCGCCCGGCTCCTCGTCTGAACGGACGATGACCTCAAGAGCGGGCATCCCTTTCAGCTCGCGAGCCAACCGCCGTCGGCTGTGACCGCCGCACCGTTCACGTTGCGCGCCTCGTCGCTCGCAAGAAACAGCGCCAGCCGGGCGATGTCGAGCGGCTCGAGAATTTTCGGCATCGTGGCATGGAAAGCGCGGACGCGCTGGCTGCCGTCCGGGTCCCATTTCTGCGCATCCATGCCAGAAACGATGGCCGTCCTCACCCCACCCGGGAGAATCGCATTGCAGCGGATGTCCTGCGGTCCATACATCCAGGCCGTGCTGCGCGTCAGACCGAGCAGCCCGTGCTTCGCCGCTGTATAGGCTGCGCCTGCTACCGCACCGCTCTCGCCGGCCGCCGAAACCACGTTGACGATGGCGCCGCCGCCCGAGGCCTGCATGCGCTGCACGGCGCGACGGCTCGTGTACATCGGCCCCGTGAGGTTGATCGCGAGCAGCCGCTCCCACACCTCGTCCGGCACAGAGCCGACGCCATGGTTGTAGTCCATTGCACCCGCATTGTTGACGAGCACGTCGAGCCGCCCGAACTCGCCGGCCGCCCGATCGATCATGGCTTCGGCATCGGATCGCAGCGCCACGTTGCCCTGCACGCCGATGATTCTGCCGCCCGCAGCGCGGATCGCACCGACCGCCTCCTCGAGCGTGCCGGCATTCCAGTCACTTGCGATCACCGCGGCACCCTCGGCCACGAACAATTCCGCTGTCGCCCGCCCGATGCCGGATCCCGCGCCGGTGACGACCGCAACCTTGTCTTTCAAGCGCATAGGCTCTCGCTCCTGAATATCAGCTATCGATCCTCGGCGTCGCGCAGCACACGCCGCAGGAGCTTGCCCGCCGCGCTTTTCGGCAGCTCGGTCGTGAACTCGATCGCGCGCGGATATTTGTAAGGCGCCGTGGCCTGCTTCACGTGCTCCTGCAGCTCGAGCTTCAGCGCCTCCGAGGGCGCGAAGCCGTTCCGCAGCACCACGAAGGCCTTCACGATCTCGCCGCGTTCGGCATCCGGACTGCCGATCACTGCGCACTCGGTCACGGCCGGATGCTCCTGCAGCGCGTTCTCCACCTCGATTGGACCGATGCGGTAGCCTGCTGAACCGATGATGTCATCGACACGTCCGTCGTAGTAGAGGTAGCCCTCCTCATCCATGTGCGCGAGATCGCCGGTCAGGAAATACTTCACGCCCTCGTGAGAGGAGAATGCGCGAGCGGTGCGTTCGGGCTCTGCCCAGTAACCGAGCATGAGTTGGGGGTTTGGCAGCGCGAGTGCCAACTGGCCGCGCTCGCCCGGCGGCATGGGTCGGCCCTCGGGATCAAGCACGGCCACGCGGCAGCCACAAAGAGGCCGGCCCATGGACCCCTCCCGCGTCGGCTGCCCGACCGCATTGCCCACCGTCATGAGCGTCTCGGTCTGGCCGTAGGCCTCGCGGAGCGCAATGCCGGTGAGTTCCTGCCAGCGCCGGGTGATTTCCGGGTTCACCGACTCGCCGGCCGAGACGGCCAGCCGCAGCCGGCCGAGATCGACCCCCTGCAAGTCCTCGTTGACGAGATGCCTGAATTCGGTCGCTGCGCCACAGAAGACCGTCACCCCATAGTGCGCAATGAGCCGCAGACGCTCGGCTGCATCGAAACGCCCGTCGTAGAAGAGAACGGCAGCGCCCTGCGACCAAGGGCCAAACAGGATGCTGGTGCCAGCCTTTGACCAACCCGTATCGGCTGTACACCACATCAGATCGTCGCGGCCGAGATCGAGCCAGTCGCGCGCAGAGCCACGCCAGCAGTAGAGCGCACGCGAGGCATGCGTCACGCCCTTGGGCAGACCCGTGGATCCCGAGGTGAAGTAGATGACGGCCGCATCCTCTATTCCTGTATCGGCGCAGACGAAGTCCGTGGGCTGCGCATCCAGCGCCCGGTCGAAGTCCTGCCACCCGGGCGCGCCGCCCACCGCCATACGCACGCGCAGGCCGGTCGAATCCGCGAACTTGTCGGTGCTCGTCGTGGTGGTGATCGCGGCGACGGCCTGCGCCTTGCCCACCCGATACCGCACGTCCCTCGCGGTCAGCATCTCGATACAGGGGATCGGCACGGCGCCAAGCTTCAGGCAACCGACCATCGCGATCTGCCAGTGCGGCAGGCGCGGCAGCATGACGAGCACGCGATCTCCCCGGCGAATGCCTTCGGCAGTGAGGAACGCGGCGAGCTGACTCGAGCGACGGGAAATGTCCCCGAAAGTGAAGCGCTGTTCCCTGCCCGACTGATCGCACCAGATCAGCGCGAGCTTCCCGGGCTCGGAGTGCGCGATCGCGTCGACGACGTCACGCCCGAAGTTGAAAGTGTCGGTCAGCTGCCACTCGAAATTGGTCATCGGGCGACTCAGATCGCGTGCACGCGCTGCACGACTTCGCGCAGCATGGCCGAGTCGCGGCGTTCCTCGCTCGTGAAATTGATGTGCACGGTGGGGAAGATGGCGTTCGCCTTGGCGCGCAAGGCATCGGCGATCTTGTCGTAGGTACCGATGAGCACCCAGGCGTCCAGCATTTCGTCGGTAATGAGTGGCGCCATCTTCGCCCAATCACCGGCCACCGAGAGCCGGTGCAATTCCATACCGACGTCCTCCCAGCCGTGATGGGCAAGCACGGGATGGTAAGAGCGGGTCGAGGCGTAGAAGGCGATCTGCTTGCGTACCGTTTCTACGGCCTTCGCGACCTCGGCCTCGGTGCGGCCGAAGGCCGTGAAGGGCGTGCCGATCAGATCGAAGCCGGAAGGATCGCGTCCGGATCGCGCCGCTCCCTCGGCAATGGCGGGGATCAGCACTTCACGCGCGTAGCGGAAGGTTGCCACCGGGTGCAGGCGCACGCCATCGCAGAGCTCTCCGGCCATCTTCACCATGTAGGGATTGACCGCAGCCGCATACAGCGGCACGTGCGGATGCCCGATCGGTCCCGGATTGAAAAAGGGCGGCAGCATCGTGAATCGGTAGTGCTGTCCCTCGAAGTAGCTGGGCTTCGCGGGGTTCTGGAAGCTCGCGAAGATCGCTTTCAGGCACAGGAAGTACTCGCGCATGCGCGGCCCGGGCGCGCCCGGCCAGGGCGTCGAGTAGCGCCGCTCGTTGTGCCCCTTCACCTGGCTGCCGAGACCGAGACTGAAACGGCCCTTCGAGAAGTTCTGCAGCACCCACGCCGCCTGCGCTGTCACCATGGGACTTCTCGGAAAGGCCACGGCGACGTTGGTCGCAAGCTGCACGCGCTGCGTGTGCTCGGCGGCAAGTCCCAGGGGCACGAAGGGATCGTGCCCGTATTCGGGCATGGTCAGGTTGTCAAAACCGAGCTCTTCGAGCTCGGCGGCATTGCTCGTGAAGGACGACAGCTCGAGCGGCGGCTGTCCCTTGCCGCCATATTGATCGCCGCCGGGCGCGAGCAGTGCGGTACCGATGCGCATGAGGGGTTCTCCTGCTGAAAGTTCTAGATCACGCCGTTCCCGGCGAGAACCGTGATGTCCTGTTCACCATAGCCCAGATCACGCAGGACAGCCGCCGTATGCTGGCCCAGCAGCGGTGGCGGCGCGCGCATCGTGCCGGGCGTATCGCTCAGCTTGATTGGAAAGCCGAGCTGGGGAATACGTCCCTCGACCGGGTGCTCGAGGTGCTGCAGCATGCGGCGATGCACGAGCTGCGGATCCCGGAAGGCCTCTTCCATCGTATTGACAGGGCCGGCCGGAAGGTCGGCCGCGACGAGCGTCTGCACCCAGTGATCGCGGCTCCCGGCCGCGAAGGCTTCCCGCAGGCACGCGAACTGCCGCTCGGCCGCGTCGCCCACGGGCCACTGATCGGACTTGAAATCCTCGCGTCCGATCAGGTCGCAGAAGCGGTGCCAGAAGTGCTCCTCGATGATGCCCAGGGTCAGATGCAGGTTGTCCGCGCAACGATACACGTTATAACAGGGTGCTCCGCCGAGGAACCGTTGCACACCACCACGCGGCTCCACGCCAGCGAACAGGTAGTCCGCTGCGTGATAGCAGAGCCACGACACCAGCCCGTCGGTCATGGAAATATCGACGAACTGGCCCTTGCCGGTCCTGTCGCGCGCCGCGAGCGCAGTGAGGATGCCGAATGCGGCCATGAGCGAGCCGCCGCCGACGTCCGCAATCGACAGGCCCGGCACGATCGGGCCCGTGCCCGGTGTGCCGAAGAGCTGCAGCGCGCCGGCGATGCCCATGTAGTTCAGGTCGTGCCCGCTCTTCAGCGCATCAGGGCCATCCTGGCCGAAGCCTGAAATCGCGCAGTAGACCACGCGCGGATTCACGGCCTGCAGCGCCTCATAGCCGAGCCCGAGTCGCTGCATCACGCCCGGCCGGAAGCCTTCCACGATCACGTCGGCCTCCTTCACGAGCTTGCAGAAAATGTCGCGCCCCTCCCCGGTCTTCAGGTTCAGGGTCATGCTGCGCTTGTTGCGATTGAGCAGCAGAAACGACCCTGATTCCTTCTTTGCGATGGGTGCGAACTGCCGGTTGTAATCGCCGGTACCAGGTTGCTCGATCTTCAGCACGTCCGCGCCGTAGTCCGCGAGCAGCTGCGTGCAGAAGGCGCCCGGCAGCAGCCGCGTGAGATCGAGAACTTTCAGGCCCTCCAGTGCGATGTTCATGAGGTACCTGCGCAGTGATCAGGTGGCCGTCCAGCCGCCGTCGACGAGCAGGCTGTGACCGGTGACATAGGATGAGGCATCGGAGGCCAGGAACACCGCGGCGCCTGCCACTTCATCCAGGCGCGCGAAACGGCCCATGGGAATGCGGGCAAGCAGGCGCGGCGCGATGTGCTCGTGGCGGAGCATGCCGGCTGTCAAATCGGTCGCGACAAAGCCATAGGCAATGGCGTTGACGCGCACGCCATGCTCGGCCCAGTCGTAGGCGAGCGACTTCGTGAGCTGCTCCACACCACCCTTCGCGGCGCTGTACGGAACCTGGCGCTTCAGGCCGACGTGGCCGGCGATGGAGCTGATGTTGATGATGGAGCCGCCGCGCCTCCCGGGCATGAGGCCGCCGAGCTCCCTGCAGCAACGGAAGACACCGGTGAGATTGACGGCAAGGATGTGGTTCCAGTCCTCCAGTGAGGTCTTCTCGATCGAGCCGTAGTGCGGATTGATGCCGGCGTTGTTGACGAGCACATCGACACCGCCGAATTCGCGCGCCAGCCAGTCCCGGCCGCGTGCCATGTCTTCGTCCGACGTAACGTCCAGCTGCAGCGCCTGGGCGGTGCCGCCGCGGTCACGTATGACGCCTGCCGTGCTCTCGAGCGTCTCGCGCGATCGGCCACACGCCACCACGGTTGCCCCGTGCTCGGCGAGCGCCTCCGCAATGGCGCGGCCGATGCCTTGGCCACCGCCGGTGACGACAGCCACTTTGCCAGCCAGATCGAAGCGTGCCCTGCTGCTCATGTCAGCCTGGCTTTTCTCAGCATGGATCTGGCGATCGCCCAACGATGCACCTCCGAGGGCCCGTCGTAGATGCGGAACGCGCGGATCTCCCTGAACACCTGCTCGACGACCGTATCGGCCGTGAGCCCCCGTCCACCCAAGATCTGCACGCAGCGATCCGCGACGCGGAACTGGGCCTCCGAACAGAACACCTTGGCCACGCTCGACTCGTGCCGCGCCGACTGACCCTGATCCAGCAGCCAGGCCGTGCGCCAGATCGCGAGGCGGCTCATGGTGAGATCAATTTCGTTGTCCGCCAGCATGAAGCCGACGCCCTCATGCTCACCGAGCGTCTTGCCGAAAGCCTGGCGCTTGCCCGCGTAGGCGAGCGCAATATCGTGCGCGCGGCACGCTGCACCCTGCCAGCGCATGCAATGCGTCAGGCGCGCGGGCGCAAGCCGCACCTGCGCATATTTCAGCCCCTTGCCTATCTCACCGAGCACCTGATCGGCCGGGATGCGGCAGTCGTTGAAGCTCACGACGCCGTGCCCGCCCGTGAAGCTCGAATCGAGCGTATCGATGATCCGCTCGACGTTGATGCCAGCGGCCTCCATGTCCGTCAGGAGCATCGTCGGCCCGCCGCCCTCGCCTTCCACGTTGGCCATCACGATGGCGAGGCTCGCGCCCGTCGCACCGGTGATCAGCCACTTGCGGCCGTTCACGATAAAATCGCTGCCGACACGGCGCGCCGTGGTCAGCAGCAGATCCGGATCGGAACCAGCGCCCGGATGCGGCTCCGTCATGCAGAACACGGAGCGGATCTCCCCCCGGCATAACGGCGCGAGCCAGCGCAGCTTGTGCTCCTCGCTGGCAACCGCCTCGAGCAAATGCATGTTGCCCTCATCAGGGGCCGCGCAGTGCAGCGCGATCGGGCCGAGCGGCGAATAGCCGGCCGCCTCGAAGACCACGGCGCGGCCGAAGTGCGAGAGCCCCTTGCCGCCCCAGCGCGATGCCACCTGCGGCGTGAGCAGCCCGTGCGCGCGGGCCAGGGCATTGAGTTCCCTTCGCAGTTCATCGGTGGGACCGTGCGGCCCCAGCCGCGGATCCTTCTCGTACGGAATGATGTGCTCGCGCACGAAGTTTCGGGTCAGCTCTCCGAGCTCCTGCAGCTCCGGCGGTATCGAAAAGTCGACCATGATTCCTGCCGCCCCCCCTTATTCGGCTCTGCCGCGCATGACAGCGTGCGTGAACCCGAGAATGCCGTGTCCCAATCCGTCGAGATCACCGAAGCGGGCATCGAGCGTGGCGCCACTGCGGTAGCGTGAGTGCAGCTGCAGGAACACGACGCCGAGCTTGAAGAGACACAGGACGCGGTAGAAGGTGAAATGGGACAAATCCCGACCGGTGCGCGCCGCATACGCCGCCAGGGTCTGGGCGCGCGAAGCAAATCCACCGTGCGCCGTCGGCATCTGCTGCAGCCGCTGCATCGGCTCGGGATCCGACGGCTCCACCCAGTAACTCAGGAGCGTCGCGAGATCATAGAGCGGATCACCGCGCGTGCTCATGTCCCAGTCGAGCACTGCCCGGGGCTCGAGAGTCGCGGGATCGAGCACGACGTTGTCGAGCTTGAAGTCGCTGTGCAGCAGCGTCGCGGGCAATTCCGTCGGCACGCGACCGGCCAGCCACTGAGAGATCTCCGCGATGAGCGTGCGGTCACGATCGGTGCCGGCTGCCTCGCCGCGCTTCGTCCAACTGGCTGCAGTGCGTGCGAGAAAGCCCGCCGGTTTGCCGAAATCGCCCAGCCCGATTGCAGCGGCGTCCACAGCATGCAGGCTGGCGAGCACGCTCACGAGCATGGAGGAAAGCGCCGGTCCCGCCGCTGCGGCGCGTACATCCGGCGGCAATTGCCCGCCAATCACGAGCCCCGGTCGATACTCCATCAGGAGGAAGTGCGCGCCGAGGACAGATGCATCTGCGCAGTAAAGCAGGCTGCGCGGCGCGAGCGGCCATGCCTGCCACAGGCGCGAGAGGACCCGGTGCTCGCGCGCCATGTCGTTGGCGCCGATGGGAACGTCACCGAACGGCGGCCGTCGCAGCACGCAGTAGTTGCCGTCCAGCCGCAAGAGAAAATTCAGGTTGCCAAACCCGCCGCTGAACTGCCGCGGGGCCGGTTCGAGGTCGAGCACGTGACCCTGCGCGGCGAGATAGCCGGCAAGTCGCGGCCAATCGAGAGGAACAGATTCCGCCGGACTGCGCAATGCCGCATCCGGCGCAGCGGCCGCGAACGCGATGGAGGCGTTTGACGACATCTCGCCGTTCAGGCCGGCCGCTTTGCCCGCTTCCCGGGCTCGATGCCGAGCAGCTTCGCCATGTTCAGGCCGAAGATCTTTGCGCGGGCCTCCTCGGTGAGATAGGGATAGCCCCAGCCGTGATGCCCTTCCTCATCGATCTGGAAGGTATGGAACGGCTCGACGCACTCCTTCATTCCCGAGCCGTTCGTATCGCTGCCCCAGACGATCTTGTCCGCCGTGGCATACAGCAGGGCCTCGCCGATCAGTTCCTGGAAGAATTTGGGCCGCCAGGTCGCCGCCGCGTTCAGGAAGCTCACGCTGAGGTAGAGGTTCGGAAAGGTTGCCGCCAGGCAGTTCAGCTCGCGATGGTGCGGCCAGCCGAAGTGAAAGGCGACGATGCGCAGGTCGTAGAAGTCGTAGAGCACATCTTCCAGCAGGCCCGGGTGACAGTACTTGTTGCGGGCCCCATAGACATAGCCCGTCCCGGTGTGCACCTGCATCACCAGTTTCAGCTCCTGGGCTTTCTCGAAGAACGGCCACAGACGCTTGTCGTTGATGTAGGTGTCTTCGGGGCAATAGAACTTGAAGACCTTGACGCCGCATTCCTTCGCCATGAACTCCATTTCGGCGATGGCCTCGGGCACACCCCGCTGGATGATCGGGCCGAAGTTCGGGCACAGGATGAAGCGGTCGGGATACTGCTGCACGCCGGTCAGCATCCAGGCGTTGGTCGATACCGGGGTCGTGCCGCCGCTCAGGAACAGAAAGCTCTCCGGGATGACGCAAGCCATGTCCGTGCCCGAGGCATCCATGTGGGCGATCATCTTCTCGAATGGCCCGGCGCCCTCGTTCTCCAGGGAGGGGAACTCCTGGATCACGGGCCGGATGCAGCCCTGCAGGGAGTGCATGAAGCGCTTCGTTCCCTGGTAAGGCGCCAGCTGATGCCACATCGCCGCATCGATCGGATGCGTCTCGGTGTCGAGGATGAAGTAGTCGTTCTTTGCCATGGGTTCTACTCCTGGTGCAATCCGGCCTCGTGCAGCAACTTCCAGAGGCGCTGAGGGGAGGCGGGCACCTCGCGCGCGAGCAGGCCGAGCGGGGCGAGCGCATCGTTGACGGCGCACATCACGGCCGCGGGCGCGGTGTGCATG
>Ga0073900_10001021_pt1 | contig 16008 bp, 22 predicted proteins | sample KloWWTmetKNB5Kit_FD_66666 | JGI IMG/M metagenome (GOLD analysis project Ga0073900, IMG submission 66666) | Active sludge microbial communities from Klosterneuburg, Austria, studying microevolution and ecology of nitrifiers - Klosterneuburg... | ecosystem: Engineered > WWTP > Aerobic digester >...
GCGCAGCGCGAGCCGTGGGACAACAGCATCGGCATCGCCTTCGGCGAGAAGCGGGAGGGGCGGATGTGGCACATCGCGCAGCCCCTGACGTTCGTGGAGAGCCCGACGGGAGCGATCACCGAGCCCACGATCCGGCTGAAGCAGGAGGAAGCCCAGCGCCTGATGGACGAGCTGTGGGTCTGCGGCCTCCGGCCGAGCGAAGGGACGGGCAGCGCCGGCGCATTGGCTGCCACGCAGAAGCACCTCGACGACATGCGCAAGCTGGTGTTCGACATGCGAGTGACGCAGGTATGAGCTTCGCCTGGTCTTTCTCAGCCATCGAGGACTTCCTCAACTGCCCGCGCAAGTACCAACTCACGCGCGTGCTGCGCGTGACGAAGCGGGAGGAAACCGACGAGATCAAGTGGGGCATCGTCGTGCACAAGAGCCTCGAGCTGCGCGTCACGCAGGACAAGCCGCTGATCCCCGAGCTCTCCTACATGGAGCCGTTCATGCAGACGATCATCGCTGCTCCGGGCGAGAAGCTGGCCGAGGAAGGCAGCGGGCAGTTGTGCATCAACGATCGCTTCGAACCCGTGAGCTGGTTCGCCAAGGACGCGTGGTGTCGGAGCATCATCGACATTGGCGTGCGCTTCGGCGACACCATCTGGCAGGGCGACTACAAGACGGGCAAGCGTCGGCCGGGTTCCACGCAGTTGATGCTCGCCGCGGCCTTGCGCATGCACACCGAGCCCGCCATCAACACGGTGAAGTCGTCCTACATCTGGCTCAAGGGCGACAAGAAGAAGCTCGACACCGAGGATCACACCAGGGCGCAACTGCCGGAGATCTGGCAAGAGTTCCTGCCGAAGGTGAAGAAGCTCGAGGTCGCCTACCAGGAAGACCGCTGGCCATCGAAGCCGTCGGGCCTGTGCCCGTGGTGCCCAGCCAACAAGACGCAGTGCATTCATTCGAGGAAGGACTGACATGAGCATGAACGCGAAGCCGAAGGACGCGATTGAGCGGATGAAAGCGTGGCTGGAGTCGCAGGACTTCTACGAACTTTGCCAGAACTACCGCCACGCCCGCGACATTAAGCCGCACAGAGAGGGCGCTGATACGGCTGCCGGTGCGTTTGAGAGGATTAAGCGCGAGATTGCCGGATACCTCCCCGACGGCGCTGTGTGCGTCGTGTGGCCCGCTGATCTGACGCGGGAGCGGCTGAACGAACTCGCGTCGGCAATCGACACTAGCCAGCCCAATGCGTGGGAATGCTGGCCCGGTCAGGCGAACGCCCTACGCGCCCTCGCAACCATAGCGCCGGTCAGGAAGAAGCGGGTGGTGAATCTGTGGGAGAGCAAGCACAGTAAGCCGATTGCGTTCCCTGTCGGGGAAGCCCCGGAAGTTGGAACTTGGCGCTGTGTCGCCCGCAACGTCGAACTGGAGGACTGATGAACGCCGATGATGAGAAGAAGCTGCGCGAGGCTTTCGAGAAGTGGGTTAGCTCGTCGCCTTTCGAGTGCAGCACGGAGCGCATGACAGAAAAGAGCGCGTGGCCTGGACGTTACCGTTTCAGTAGCGTTTCCCTTGCGTGGGAAGCATGGCAGGACGCGCATTCCGCTGGCCGTGCGCGTGGCATGACCGAGTCGGCGGGGATTTGCGGCGAGTACGCCAGCATCGAACTGATTGCGGAGAAGTGCGCCGCAGCCATCATTGCAGCGAGGGACGCATGAGCATGAGCGCGAAGGAACTGCACGAAGAATTGATGGACGAGCCGCATGACGAACGCGATACGGAAAAGGTGCAACTGATCCTCCGCGCTCTCTCGCTCCTCGCGGCGGTGGAGGACGGCGATGAGATCGTGCGGGAGTTGGAAGAATGTGAGCGGATCGTCGGCAATCTTTGCGCCGATGGGCGTTGCCCGAAGATGAGCATCCCCGTGCGCGACGACGACGAGGATATGCGGCTTACGCGCACGATGAAGCAAGCCCGCGCCCGCATCACGCAGGACGCGCGGGATAAGGCCGCGAAAGATGAGCAATTGCGAATGACGGCGCAAGCCGAGCGTATCCAGATAGAACGCGCCCAACGCGCAGAGGCCGAGCTTGCGAGCGCGAAGGCCCAATACAGGGAACTTTGCGAAGCAACTGATGTTTACCGCGATGCCATCGAAGATCGTGACAGACCGCCGAAGGATGCGCCATGAAATACGGGGCTAAATCCGGCAGGGGAGAGCCGCCGACGGAGGGCAGGGGCAAGGGGCTGGATGTGTTCGCGTGCCCCACGAAGTCATTTACTAAGCGATGCCTGTGCGGGTTGTGCGAGGTTTGCGGATACCCGAAGCACACGGCGATTCACGGGACTCTCGACGGGCAGCCAGCGGGATCGGAAGCCTACGGACACGAATTTGAACCGAGGACGCCATGACCACGCCGAATCCTAAATGCACGGAGAAAGTAGAGCCGCCGCTGGACCGCTGTCCGTTCATCCGCGAAGTCTATGACGGGTGGGAACGCTCCATCTACACGTGCGAGAAGTGCGGCTACACCTACACGATATTTGAAAGTGACCTGACATGACCACGCCGACGCCGAGTAACCCGCTAGTCGATTTGCTGGCCGGGTGGGAGGACAAGAACGGCACGATGGCCGCGATCATGCCGCACGAATGGGCCGAGTTGATGCGCCCGGTGATGAACGCTTGTATGTATCAAAGCCCGAGGCAGATTAGGAGCGACCTCGCCGCCCGCGATGCGGAACTGGCTGCGATGAGGGCGCAACTTCCACCAGAGGATTCGGAATTGCCGTCTTGGCAAGAGGCCGCTATTGCATGGAAGCGCAAGGCCGAGGAAGCCGCCAGGGACAAGGCCGTGCTTCTCAAGTTGATTGACGCCGTGATTGCGATTCCGAACCTTACGGATGAACAACTGGACGAATTGCAGCGCAATTGCAAGGCCGCCATCATCGCCAGGAGGGGCGCATGAGCGTGAACGCGACCGATCTGCATCAAACGATGGCGAGTTGCCACCCGAACAATTGGGTAATTACCAATCCTGATATTCAGGAAACCATCCTGCGCGCTCTCTCGCTCCTCGCGGCGGTGGAGGACGGCGATGAGATCGTGCGGGAGTTGCGCGACGCAGAGCGGGCCTGCTTGGATGTTGGTTTGAAAGAGAGCGCGTGGGTGTATGGCAAAGCCGCCGCCCGCATCGTCTCCGACGCGCAGGAGAAGGCCGCGCTCAAGGCCGAACTGGCGAGCGTGAAGGCCGAACTGCAAAACATCGCGGAGGCCGACTATCGCAAGTGGGACCCTGAAATGCGTGATCCGCAATCGTTCGTTGATTGGGCAAAGTCCCGCGCCCGCCACGCACTCGCCGCCCACCCGAAGGAGGGAGCATGACCACGCCGAGTGTTACCGAACGCATCACGGCTTACCTATGCGGGGGCGGGCTGTTCAATCCTGAATATGCGAACCATGACGCCGTGCGCGATCTGTTGATAGACGCGAAAAGCGACCTCGCAGCCCGCGATGCGGAACTGGCGAGCGTGAAGGCCGAGCGGGATGCGCTCAAGCGCGTTCACGACGACATTATGCAAGCAGTTGACGAATGCGGGAGCTATAAGCCGTGAGCGCCCTAGTTAAGCAACTTCGGCTGTTGCAGGCTTGGTATCTGCCAGCAGGCCCAGAACCGGAGGAAGCGATGCCAAGCAAGTACCGCGCATTCAAAGAAGCCGCAGACCGCATCGTGGAGCTAGAGCGCGACCTCGCCGCCGCGAAGGAGAACTTGCAGTCAGCCGACGAGGACAGGCTCCGCATGCGGGCACAAACGGCCCGACTCGACGCCGCGCTGATCGAGAAAGACATTTCAATCGCCGCCCGCGACGCGGAACTGGCCGCGATGAAGCAGGGAAAGGCTTTAGCGGACGGTATGGCGAACATGATTCGTGGATTCATCCTCAAAACGGTAGAGCGCGAAACCCTAGACGAATCGGCTGCTAAATACCGCAAGTGGGAAGAGGATTATTGCCACTCCACTCCCGCGAAACTTGACCGCGCCATCGCAGCCGAGCAACGCGCCGAGGCGGCAGAGCGGGAACTTGAACTGGCAGGGTATGAGCGGTCTAGCGCAGTCGAGGCTTTCAATACCCTGTCCGCATATCTCTGTTGGAAGTCTGGCGGGCTAGGATCTGCCGCAATCGAAACCGTGAGGCGCGCACAAGCGGCAGAGCGCAAGGCCGAGGAAGCTGCGAGGGATGCGGAGAAGCTGACGCTCGATGCAGTAGAGCAAAGGCTGCTCAACTGGCGGCAGAGCACCATGAACAAGAGCGGCGACAGGCTCGCCCTAGATGATTTCATGGGCAAGGAGTCGATAGACGACCTTGTCGATTATGTGTGCGATGAGTTTGCCGCCATCGCGGCGAAGGGGGAGGCGTGATGGAGAAGCTCATGAGCGTCACGGTCAGGGGCAGGCACCACCAGTGGGGGTTCCTGTTCTATGGCGACCCCAAGCATCTCGAAGATTGGAGAGCCGACGGCCTGGAAGTCTCCGAGGTCGAGAACGTCATCCCCGAGCGGGCGCCGGTGCGCCTGTGGTGTTTCTTGCAGGACCTGTTCCACTTCCGCAACCCATGGAGGAAATGATGGCGACGACGCCTGAAGGCGAAGTGAAGGACATGATCAAGCAACGCCTCGCTCTGCTGGGCGCACATCCCGCGGGCTCCAAGATGTGGGAGACGGGCAAGGCCACGAGCTGGTACTACATGCCGGTGCAGAATGGCATGGGAGTGAGCGGCATCCCCGACTTCATCGGCTGCCACTACGGCATGTTCTGGAGTATCGAGGCGAAGGCGCCCGGGAAGCAGCCGAACCCGAACCAGGCGCAGCGCATGCACGAGATCCGTGCGACGGCCGGGCAATCGTGGACTGTCGACTGCGAAGATGACATGGAAGAAATCGTGCAGTGGATGTACCAGGTGCGCCGAGATCCCATGCTCGTGATCGATGCGCAGACGGCGGTACTCCGTGGCTGACGACCCGAAGGCGCTGTTCGCCGAGCTGCTCGACGTCGCGCGCAACCTGGCGCGGCTGGCCACGCTGCCCGGGAACCCCCCGCCGTATTCCATCGGCACCCAAGTCGCGCGGCTGCGCGAGATCGAAGACAAGCTACTGGAGCAGGATGATGATCGTAGTACCGAGTAAGCGGGCCGTCGTCCTCAACGTCGACAACACCGCCGCCATCAAGCAGGTGGTGCCGACAGCGATCCCGGTGTGGCGCGAAGGGCGTGAACTCCTCGTCATCCCGCACCGACTGGACGAGACGAAGGTGCTGCGCAACCTCGGCATCAGGGTGCCGTCGCCGATCGTGTACCACTACGACTGGCCGATCCGCACGGGGTGGAAACCGTTCGAGCACCAGATCGAGACAGCCGCGTTCGCCACCCTGCACCGCCGGGCGTTCATCCTCAACGACATGGGCACCGGCAAGACGCTCAGCATCCTGTGGGCGTTCGACTACCTGCGTTCGAAGGGGCTCGTGTCGAAGTTGTTGATCTCGGCGCCGTTGTCCACGCTCGAGCGCGTGTGGGCCGACGAGGTCTTCATGCACTTTCCCCACCTCGAGACGGTCGTGCTGCACGGCACCCCGGAGCGCCGGCGCAAGCTGCTCTCACAGGCGGCTGACGTCTACATCATCAACCACGACGGCCTCAAGATGCTGCAGGTTGACCTGATGGAGCGCGACGACATCGACTGCGTTGATGTGGACGAGTCGGCCGTGTTCCGCAACCACAAGACCGACCTGTGGAAGGCGCTCAAGCGCGTGCTCATCGGGCGCAAGTACGTGTGGTTCAACACCGGCAGCCCGACGCCCAACAAGCCGACCGACGCGTGGGCCCAGGTGCGCCTGCTCTGCCCCGACAACGTGCCCGCCTACTTCACGAAGTTCCAAGACCAGACGATGCGCAAGATGGGCGCCTTCCGCTGGGTCGAGCGCGAGGACGCACTGCAGGTGGTGAGCGACGCGATGCGCCCGGCCATCCGCTACAAGCGCGAGGACTGCATCGACCTGCCCCCCGTCACCGTGTCGACGCGCGAGGTCCCGCTCTCGTCCGAGCAGGCCAAGGCCTACAAGGAGATGGCAGCCAAGCTGCGCATGGAGTACGCGGGCGGACTGGTCACGGCGGTCAACGAGTCGGTCAAGGCGATGAAGCTAGTACAAATAGCTTGCATTGCTTACGGAACTGAGGTACTAACTAAAGGCGGGTGGACCCCCATCCAGAACGTGTCTGAAGTTGATCTCGTGTGGGACGGCGAAGAATGGGTCAGCCAGAAGGGCGCTGCGTACATGGGGTTCAAGCCAGTCGTCGAGCTCGACGGCGTGCGCATGACGGCCGACCACCGTGTGTGGGTGGGTTCGTGGAAAACTGCGGGGGAGGTACTCGATGCCGATGCCAGCTGTGAATTTGTTAGGCCTGCGATTCGGATACCTGCTGGTTATCCGCCGGGCCGGTTCGTCGTCGGGCAAGACGCGGGTCGCCCGGTGGAAATGTCGTTGCGACTGCGGAGCCGTCGTGGTGCGGTCGAGCCAATACCTTCGGAACAAGCTGCGCACGCACCCCAGAAGTTGCGGATGCCACCACGGCAACGAAGTGCACAAGATGACCCATACCCCACTATTCGGCGTGTGGGTGAAGATGAAAAGCCGGTGCCTGCGCCGTTCGGACAAAGACTGGAAGAACTACGGCGGGCGGGGCATCACGGTCTGCGCGCGGTGGCGTCGTTCGTTCTTGGCGTTCTACGACGACATGCACCGAGCTTACCGCCGGGGCATGACCTTGGGCAGGGCGAACAACGGTCAGGGGTACTCTCCCCGGAACTGCCGGTGGGAAACACACGAGCAACAAAGCAACAACAAACGCACGAACGTACTTCTGGCCACGCCGAAAGGGCGCCTGACTCTGGCTCAAGCAGCGCGAGCGTATGGGCTGAAACCTGGGACGCTTGGCGCCAGGCTGACTCGGTACAACTGGCCACTGACGCGGGCGCTGACCGAGTCTACGACCTGATCAACTGCGGGCCCCGGGCGCGATTTGTTGTTCGGGGGCGTGCCGGGGACTTGCTCCTCGTGCACAACTGCGGCGTGGCCTACGACGTTTCGGGCGACAACGTCCTGATCCCGTGCGAGCCGCGCATCGCCGTCATCAACGAGATCATCGAGGAGGCCGAGGGCAAGGTCATCGTCTTCGTTCCGCTCACCGGCGGGCTGCACATGGTGGCCGAGCAGATTGCCGCCAAGGGGGTGGCGGTGGAGTGGGTCAACGGTGAGACGCCCAAGACCGTGCGCGACGACATCTTCCTGCGCTTCCAGAAGTCCAAGGAGCCCCGCGTCCTGGTGGCCCACCCGAAGTGCATGGCTCACGGGCTGAGCTTCACGGCTGCCAGCGTGATCGTCTGGTACATCCCGACCAACGACAACGAGGTCTACGAGCAGGCGTGCGACCGGATCCCGCGGCCGGGGCAGAAGCGGCACATGCACATCATCCATCTCGCCGGTACGCCGGTAGAACGCAAGATGTACAAGCGCCTGGAGCACAAGGGCGCGCGGCAGGGCACCCTGCTCGACCTCATCGAGGAGGACGAGGACAGGTAGTTGACGTAGGGTGTAAAGGGTGTATAATGGATAACAGTAGTACCCACACAGGAGAACCACAGTGAGAATCAACGTATATTCGCAAGAGCAGACCGACGAGGTCGCGCTCATCCACAAAAAGAGCAACACCGGCATCACCTACCACGCTGCCCAGCTCGTGCTGCATTCGTCCCCACTTCTGCACCACCCCCCGCAGGACGACGATCGCTCCGCGATCACCTTCTGGTTGCCGCGCTCTTACCAGCGGCGCGAAGCCATGGCGAAGGCGTTCGAACGCATCGCGCGCATCTTCCGCGAAGCTCCTGAATCCGGGCTTGACTAGGAGAACAAGATGGAAATCAGCAAGGTAGTGGAAATCTACATCCAGCTGCGCGACAAGAAGGCCGAGATCAAGGCCGAGTACGACGCGAAAGTGGCAGGCATCGACGCCACGCTGGGCAAGGCCGAGGCCGCGCTCCTCAAGCACTTCCAGGAGAACGGCGACATCGAGTCCGTCAAGACGCCGTTCGGCACGGCGTACAAGTCGAAGCGCCGCAGCATCACGATGGCCGACTGGGACACGTACTTCCCGTGGCTGCAGGCCAACGGCAACTGGCACATGCTGGAGCGGCGTGCCGCGAAGAAGGCCGTCGAAGAGTACCTCGAGGCGGAAGGCACGATGCCGCCGGGCCTGAACCTCGTCGAAGAGATCGTCCTCAACGTCCGTAGGAGTTAGCCATGTCCGTCGTCCTCAACCCCGAGAAGATGATGGGGTTCCAGAAGCTGATGCTCGAACACATCGAGCGCGTCGAAGACCAGTTCGCCGGCCACGAGATCCTGTTCGGACTCGCCGAGCTTACCGGCCGGTTGACTGCGAGCAACACCCAGACGTGGGTCGCCGCGCGCGACACGCTCGTCGAACTGTGCCGGCACATGGAGCGTGCCACCATCACCGGCGTGAAGGTGAAGTACGGCACGAACCAGATCATCATCCCCAACCAGGAGCACTGAAACATGTCCACCGAAGTCGTCGTCCAGAAAGTCCAGCTGCCCGCGCACCTTGCCGCCTTCGCCGCTCTGTCGAGCGCCAAGGACCTCACCTCCAACGTCGGCGTGAGCTATCCCGTCCTCTCCCTCAAGGGCAAGGTGTGGGCCGTCTCGCGCAGCGGCGAGCGCCAGATCGTCATGAACGAAGAGAACGAGCCGCGCGCCTCGATCGAGGCCATCCTGCTCCGCGCCAACCCGGCGCTGTCCAAGGTCTACTACCCCGACGGCTACGAGGAGGGCTCGACCGAGAAGCCGGCCTGCTACTCCAACGATGGGATCCGCCCGGGTTCCGACGCGCAGACGCCGCAGTCGGCGACCTGCCAAGGCTGCCCGCACAACGCGTGGGGATCGAAGATCAGCGACACCGGCGCCAAGCTCAAGGCCTGCACCGACTCGCGCCGCATGGCGGTGGCCGCTCCGACCACGATCAACGACCCAATGCTCCTGCGCATCCCGGCCGCGTCTCTCAAGGGGTTGGCCGAGTACGGCGAGGCGTTCGACAAGAAGGGCATCCCCTACCAGGCCGCGGTCACCAAGCTGAGCTTCGACCCGGAGGCCTCGAGCCCCAAGGTGCTCTTCAAGTTCGTGCGCTTCATCACCGCCGAGGAAGCCAAGCAGGTGCTCGAGGTGGCCGAGTCGAGCGTCATCAAGCAGATCACCGGCCTCGACCAGCCGTCCGTCCCGGTGACGGCCGACGTCAATCGCGAGACGAAGCCCGCAGCTCTGGCGCCCAGCCCCGCCTCGCAGTCGGCCAGCGGCACGGACGACACGGCGAAGAAGGCCGCGGAAGCGAAGGCCAAGAAGGACGCCGACGCCAAGTTGAAGGCGAAGGCCGAAGCCGAGGCGCGCGCGAAGGCGGAGGCCAAGGCCCGTGCAGAGGCGGATGCGGCAGCGAAGGCGGCTGCGCCGGCGGCGGCCCCGAAGGTCGAGACGGCTGGTGACCTCGAGGCGGCCCTCACGGCGGCTCTGGCGATCGGCGGTTAAGCGTTGCAACGAGGGGGCGACGGCGCGGTAGCCAATCCGTCAGGGCGCAGCCCACGAGGTCTTCCGATGTTGCCGAAGGCCCGCCCCCTCACCTACCCCACCAGGAGAACACCGTGACCTTCGAAGTCCAATCGGAAGTGCCGATCCCCCGGGCAGGGTCGACGCGCAAGTACACGTCCAAGTACCCGCTGCGTACCATGGCTGTGGGCGACTCGTTCTTCATGCCGGTCGAGGGCGACAACTTCGTCCGCGCCCAGCGCACGGTCGCCAGCGCCGCATCGCGGCAAAGCATCAAGATCGCCACCCGCCGGGTGACCGAAGACATCGACGGGGTGCCCACGCGGGGCATCCGTGTCTGGAGGACTGAAGATGAAGTTTGACATCCTGCGCAAGGCGGGCATACGTGATGGTGAATTCGCGGAACTCGCGTCCGTGTCGCGTACGACTGTGTCCCTGTGGATGAACGGACATGCGAACCCGCACCGACTGCACGAGAAGCGTATCGCCACGTTGCTTGCAGCCGTGAAGAACGCCGTCGACGAGAAGGATCTCCCCCACAAGGACGCGCTGCCGCGCGACGCCCGCATGCGAAAGCTGGCCGCGCTGCTGGCCAAGCACGTGCGCCTCATCGCTCCGAAGAAGTAGTGCCCCCGGCGCCAAGTGGCGCTAAGATAACCCACCACCCAGAGGGGCATTATGGATACGCTTTCCTTCCTGCGCAGGATCGCGGGCAGCGGGCTCATCATGCTGGCCGTCCGTGTTCCTTCGGAAGGCGGATTTTATTGGAAGCACTACGCGTACGAAACGGCCGACGAGGCTGCAGTTGCAGCCCTGGCATTCGATGCGAAGAAGCTGGCGGTCTACCACGGCTGCGCCACCTACAGGCAGCCGTACATCGAGGAGGAAGTCGGCGGTGAGACGAAGCGCCGCTACCGCACACGGGCCAACGTCGCGCGCGTGAAGTCGTTGTGGCTCGACCTCGACTGCGGGCCGGGCAAGGACTACGACAGCCAAGTTGACGCGGTGTGTGACATCGACCGCTTCGTCGTCGAATCGGGGCTCGAGCCTCCGATGATGGTCAGCTCGGGTAACGGGGTGCACTGCTACTGGGTGTTCACCAACCCGATCGCGCCCGAGCTGTGGGTGAAGCTGGCCACGCGCTTCCGCGCAGTCGTCGAGCACTTCAAGGTGCGGCAGGATGGCTCCTGCACCACCGACGTCTGCCGCATCCTGCGCCCGATAGGCACCACCAACCGCAAGGGCGAGCCCCTGCCCGTCGAGCTGCTGCGCGACGGCGTGCCGGTGGATCCGGTGGGCTTCGCCAAGGCGCTCATGGCGCTGCCCGCATCGGACGTCGGACCCACCGAGATCCCCGACGCGGCGCCGGAGTACCTCGGCATCGTGGGGACCAAGGGCGAGCTGTCCCTCAAGCGCGACTACCCGCCGGCCAGCGCCCACGAGATCGCGAAGCGGTGCGCCCAGGTCGAGGTCTTCGCCGAGACGAAGGGCCTTGCGTCGGAGCCGATGTGGTACGCCATGCTCGGGCTGCTCAAGCACACCGTCGAGGGCGAGGAGATCTGCCAAGAGTGGTCGAGCGGCCACGCCGACTACGACGCCGACGCCACGCGCCGCAAGATGGAGCAGTGGCCCCACGGCCCGACGACCTGCGCGCAGTTCGCGAAGATCAACCCGGAGCGGTGCGAGGGATGCGCGCACAAGGGCGCCGTGAAGAGCCCGATCCAACTGGGCCACGTGCTCCCGCCGTCGGTGGTTGTCGAAGCCCCCGTCGAGACAGAGGAAGGTACGCCGGCCGTGCCGGTGTTCGCGCTGCCCGAGTCCATGTCGGGCGACTACTCATGGGACGGCTCCACTCTCTACGCCCTCACCACCGACAAGAAGGGGCGGCCCCAAGTCGTGGCGTTCTGCGACTACCTCTTCTGGCCCATCGACTACCACCGCCTCGACGGCAAGACATGCACCACCTGGCGCCTCATCGAGCCAACGGGCGGCATCCGCGACTTCGAGCTCACCGGATCGAGCATCTCAACCGGCGGCGTGGGCCTCTTCTCCGAGCTGGGGCAGAACGGCATCGTCGCGAAAGCGGGGCAGAAGGCACACATGGAACGCTACATCACCGACTGGTTCAACGAACAGAAGCAACGCGCCGCCGAGACGACAGTCTACGGGCACTATGGGTGGCAGTCGGACTGGAGTTTCGTGGTGGGGCAGACGCGGTACTCGCCCGAGGGTGAGGTCGAGGAGGTCAGGCTGGCCGGCGACGCGGCGCTGCCCATGTATCAAGACGCCTTCCGCCCATCGGGCACCCTCGAGGATTGGAAGGCACTCATCGACGCGGCCTACAACCACCCCGGGCAGGAGCAGTACCAGTTCATGTTCGGCATCGGGTTCGGCGCGCCGCTGGTCAGGCTCTTCGAGAACTATGGCGGCGTCACGGTGCACGGCTACAGCCCGGAGCGCGGCCTCGGCAAGTCGACCGCAGTGAAGCTGGCGCTGGGGATCTACGGCAACCCGAAGTCGCTGCTGCGCACGAAGCAGCAGGTCACGCCCAAGGCCTACAACGCACACTGTGGGATCATGCACTCGCTCCCCGTCGGCCTCGACGAGGTCACCAACATCGGCGCGAAGGAGCTCTCCGACACGGCCTACACGTTCAGCCAGGGCGCACCCCGCGGGATCCTCCACCAGACAGGTCGGCTCAACACCGCGCAGCACCACTGGGCCACGCTGCAGGGCACGACGGCCAACCGGTCGCTCATTGGGCTGCTCGGCGCGTTCAAGGCCAACGCGGACGCCGAGATGGGCCGGGTCATCGAGTTCCAGTTTGAGCGGGTCAGCCCACACGACAAGGTCGACGCCGACCGGATCCTCGCCCAAGCAGAGACACTCTACGGCTGCGCCGCCGGGCCCTACATCAGCTACCTCGTGCAGAACCGGGAGCATGTTACGAAGCTCCTCGTCTCGGCGCAGCAGCAGATCGACAAGCGGTGCGGCTACACGGCGCAGGACCGCTTCGCCTCGGTGGGCCTCACGTGCGTGATCGTCGGCTGCCTCCTCGCCAAGCAGCTGGGGCTGGTCAGCTTCGACGTCAACGCGCTGACCAAGTGGGCCGTGGGCAAGGCCGACACGCTGCGCGCCGCCGTCGCCAGCAACACCCCGACGATGGCCGACGTCTTCGGCCGCATGCTCACGGAGATCTCGGCGGGCTTCATCGTCACCAACATCGAGGGCGACGCGCGCGTCAACAACAAGATGGCGGCGGTGATCTCGGGGCCGACGGGCGGCATGATCACGGGCCGTTACATTCAGGACACCGGCACCCTCTACATCCAGCAGACGACGGTGCGCCAGTGGTGCGCGAAGAACCAGGCCGATTACGGCGACATGTGGAAGACGGTCGTCGACCACGACTGGGCACACCACGAGGTGCAGCACTACACGCTCGGCAAGGGGACTCGCGAGTACGGGCTGGCGCCCACGCGCTGCTGGAAGGTCGACGTCCGCAAGGTGAACAACGAGAAGCCGGAGATCGTGGATCTGCCGGCCATGAGGAGAGTGAAGTGAACGCTTTAACCCGGGCCACAGCGGAACTGCGGCGATACAGCAAGGAGTTCAAGATGAACGATCAGGAAGCAGGCGTGCTCGGCGGCGCAGCTCTCGCCATGGCAATCGCGAAGCAGCCCTACCCCAAGGTCACGGCGGCCACCATCGAGAAGCGGATCAAGAGCGTGAGCTACCTCGCGCTCCCCGACTCGACCGTCACCATCTGTAACATCACCCTCGAGAATGGGTTCAGCGTGCGCGGCGAGTCCGCGTGCGTGGACCCCAGGAACTTCAACCTCGACATCGGCAAGGGCCTCGCCTACAAGGACGCCTTCAGCAAGATCTGGGCGTTCGAGGGCTACCTCCTGGCCGAGAGCCGTTGGCAGCACTCCCTCGGCAACGAGCTTTCCGAGAAGCTCACGTCCGGTGTACCCCAAGCCCCGGCTTGACCTGGTGATCGCCCGGTAGTACCGTAGCGATGTGACTCCTCCTGTGTGGCCTTCCGCTTGCCCCGCCTTCATGGCGGGGCTTTTTATTGCACGTCGGCAAACCGCCCGTACTGGCCCAGGGCGCGCTCGCTGCGCCGGAGGCTCACTCCCTCCTCGGTGCGGTTCTGGTCATAGGCCTTGCGCTGGCGGAAGGCGTTCATCAGGTCGGCCGTCTTGATGACCGGCTCGTTGCGGGCCCGGCGCTTCGCGTTGAACTCCTCGATCTGCGCACGGATCTCCGACATCGCTTCGCTGTCGCCATCCACCCGGGCCTTGACGTAGTTGCGCTCCAGCTCGCCGCGGCGTTTCTTGAGCGCCTCCTTGGCGTCGAAGACCGCAGCCGTAGCCGCCGATCGTTCGGTGAGCGAAGCCGGCTGGATGCCCAGCCCCGACAGCGCCGCGTCCCACGCCGAGATCTCCTCGGGCTTGGTCGATACGTTGCCGCTCTTCGTCACTTGGCCCTCGGTCGTGAGGCGCGCGGCCTTGATGACGTCGCTGGCGAACTTCGGCGTGAATAGCTCGGCCGCCTTGAGCAGGTTGCCATCCTCCATCTGCTTGAAGCCGTCGGCGAAGCGCGGGCCCAGGCCACCGATCGCAGGGCCAGCCATGGCAGCCAGCGCCTCGAGGTAGAGGTCGCGCCCCTCCTTGGTGTCGCGCAGGACGCGGATTGGCGCGGCGACGCCGCCCATGCCGATCTTGTTGGAGAGGTCCGCGCCGAGCAGCATCGGGATGCCCTTGGCCGCGGCCGCGCCTGCGTCCTTGCCGAGAATGTCGGCGAACCAGTTGCGCATCTCGACCTCGGCATCGAACGGCTGGTCGTCGTCACCGAAAGCGGCCGCCACCACGTTGGCCAGGAAGGTGAGCGAGCCTACGAACGGCAGCCCCATGGCGCCGGCGAAGGTGCCGTGCATCGCCACGATGCCGACCAGCGCCCGGCGCGCCTCGGCGCGGGTCTCGGGGGTCTGGCCCTTGAACGCGGCGCCGATCTGGCGGGCGAGCAGGGTGAGCGTGCCGAGCTGGTACTTGCGGTACTGGAAGATCAGCTTGCTCATGGGCACGACGCCCGGCTTGAGGAAGTAGGGGGCGTTGGCCGCCGAGTAGTCGTAGTGCGTGCGCGAGATGACGTCCATCGCGTACTCCGTGGCCTTGGCCTGCCCCACCTTGCCAACCTCCATCCGGTAGGCCGCGAGCGCGGTGGCCATGCGGTTCACCACTTCCGCCTGGTGGGGCACGATCGCCATGGCACGGGTGAATCGACTCACCTTCGTCTCCCCGCCGTCGGCCAGCGCGCCGAGGTCGTACTCCAGCGTGATCTCGAGGAGGCCCGCCTTGAGCGCGTCCTGCAGCATCTGCTGCTCGCCGGCCGAGAAGTTCCCGGTGGCAATCTCGAACGATATGGTGCGCTGCTCGCGGAGCGAGGTGCCCGCGGACTGCCATACCTCCTTCCACGCCATCGCCATCGACTTGCTCGAGCTGCGCCACCCGTGCTTGGCCGCCATCACCGGCATCGAGATCATGAACGGCTGCGACAGGTTGGTCAGCAGGAACGCCGGGCTGACGCCGAGCTGGAAGACGAAGGCGAGCGCCGAGATCGCGTCCTGGATCGGCGTGTTGACGAAGTTGAGCGAGGCGGCGTAGCGCCGGGCCAGCTCGTTGTAGACCTCTTGCCCTTCGAGCGGGCCGTCTTTCGTGTCGCGCCGCAGCTGCTGCAGCGAGTCCATGATGTCGTCCATGTGGGTCAGGCGCGACAGGTAGTGGGCGTCCCGCTGGCTGTATTGCGAGAACGCGCGGAGCATGTCCTTCGAGAAGCCGGCGATGTTCTTTCGCTTGAGCTGGTGGCGCAGCGCTGAGGTGTCGGGCAGCGACTGGAGCCAGACGCGCATCATCGTCTCGCGGGCCTTCATCGCGACCTGCTTGTCGTTGATCGACCCCTCGATGGCGTCGCCGATCTTGTTGATCATCGAATAGCTGGTGCTCGACACCTCGCGGAGGTACTCCTCCTTGAGTCGGACGCTGACGCCCCGCTCCGCTGCGTAAGCACGCGCCTGGGCCTCGGACTCGAAGGCTGCGTTAACGTAATGGGCTTCCTGCCCCTGCATCGAGTGCACCACCTTGCGCGCGGCCGCGGCTTCCTTGCGCGCAGCGCGGACTTCCTTCTTCGCGTCATCGGGCAGCTTCTGAATCGGCTGGAGGTTGTGCTCCTCGAGCACGGCGTTGACCGAGTTGATCAGCGACGCATCCTCTTCGGGGATGTTGTGTTTGGTGTAGAGCTCGCGCAGCTTGTCGTTGGCCTCCTTGAGTTTCGCCTCCGCCTCGAGGTAC
>Ga0073900_10001024_pt1 | contig 15993 bp, 15 predicted proteins | sample KloWWTmetKNB5Kit_FD_66666 | JGI IMG/M metagenome (GOLD analysis project Ga0073900, IMG submission 66666) | Active sludge microbial communities from Klosterneuburg, Austria, studying microevolution and ecology of nitrifiers - Klosterneuburg... | ecosystem: Engineered > WWTP > Aerobic digester >...
CATCGGCAAAAATGTAACAATAGGTGCCGGCACTGTGATAGTGAAAGATATACCTGATGGTGTAACGGTAGTAGGTAATCCTGCCCGCCAGTTGCAAAAGAAAGATGCGGGAAAATTAAAGGCAGCATAATATTCTCTGGCAAGCATATTATTAAAAGCCAGTTGCTGTTTCAACACAGCAACTGGCTTTTTCTTTGACATCAATGTTTTTGTAACAAGCAGAAAATGATTTTTCTATATTGAAACTCTTCAATTCTCTTTGCTATTGGGGCTGTTAATTTTACTAAATTTGCAACTGCAGAATAACGGTAAAATTTATCTCCGAAAATGCCCCAAAAATCAAAGGATTTCAGCGTTTTATTTTTAAGAAAGAAAGATAATGAGTATGCTCAGCGGGCAGAAGATTTTGTCAGAAAAAATTTTAAGCAACCGTTAATTTTTTCTGGAAGCAGGAAAGATAAACTGCCGGAAGAAGTGTTGAACTGGAAAGGTGATTTGATTGTTTCATTTATTTCTTCCTGGATATATCCAAAAACATTGCTTGATAACGCAGCTTTTGCGGCTATTAACTTTCATCCCGGCAGTCCTGAATATCCGGGAACAGGCTGTACCAATTTTGCAGTGTACGAAGGCGCCAGCGAATATGGCATTACCTGTCATCACATGAAAACTGCAGTTGATTCAGGAAATATTATTCAGGTAAAACGGTTTACCATAGGGGAAACAGATACAGTATATCAGATTACCCAACGCTGTTATCAATTGATTGAAGAAAGTTTTTATGAAATAATGAATGGCCTGTTGAATGGGAAACCATTGCCAACAACTGATGAACAATGGAAAAGAAAACCATTTACCCGCAAACAATTGGATGATCTTTGCCATATAAGACCGGATATGAGTAACGCAGAAATTAATAAAAGAATAAGAGCCACTACCTATAAAACACCCTGGGCCTTTACAAAAATTAATGGCCACATTTTTAAACTGGAAAACAGAAACTAAATAATGATTGAGGATAATTATAAAAATAAAGAAGCGAAATCTCCTCCTGCGGAGGGGGTGGGGGTGGTCTTCTCGAAAAGCCCGGTAACGGGAGTGGAATATGAAATACCTGAACTTAAAGATGATAAAGCGGGTATTGATGCTTTTGTTGCAATGCATCCCGGAAAAAAAGTAGTAGTGGTGCAGGGCCTTGGATTTGTAGGTTCAGTAATGGGACTGGTAGTGGCCAATGCACTAACAGAAGAATATGCTGTAATAGGAATTGATTTACCTACTCCTGCTTCTTATTGGAAAATCCGTTCTATCAATGAAGGTGTATTTCCTGTAATTGCCAGCGATCCAAAAATTGAACAGTATTATCAGAATGCACTGAAGAAGAAAAACTATTATGCTACTTATGACAGCTATGCTTACTGTAAAGCTGATGTAGTGGTGGTTGATATTAATCTGGATGTACAAAAAAAATCGGCAGCCAATAAAGACCTGGAAGGTTATCAGGTGGATTTAACACCATTTAAAAAAGCAATTGAAGCAATAGGTTCATCATGCAAGGAAGATGTATTGGTTCTGGTTGAAACCACGGTACCACCTGGCACTTCGCAAAAAGTGGTGAAACCGATTTTGCAGGAGGCGCTGAAAAAACGTAGTCTGCGTGTCGATAAATTAAAAGTGGGGCACTCATACGAAAGAGTAATGCCCGGACCTAAATACATTGATTCCATTCAAAATTTCTTTCGTGTATTTGCAGGCACTGATGAAAAAAGCGCCGATGCGGTTGAAATATTTTTGAGAACGGTAATTCGCACAGATGAATATCCACTAACCAAACTGGGCAATACCAACGCTACCGAGATGGCGAAGGTGTTGGAAAATTCATTCAGGGCGATGAATATTGCCTTTATGGTAGAGTGGAGCCGCTTTGCAGAAGAAGCCGGCGTGGATATTTATGAAGTGGTAAATGCAATTCGTATGCGACCCACTCATAAAAATATTATGCTTCCGGGGCTGGGTGTGGGCGGCTATTGCCTTACCAAAGATCCGCTGCTGGCCAGCTGGGCAAGAATGAACCTGTTTGAAAGTGATGAGAAACTGGAACAAAGTGAAAAAGGTGTACACATCAACGATAAGATGCCTTTGTATGCTTTTGAATACCTGCAAACGCAGTATCAAGATTCGCTGGAAGGAAAGAAAGTGTTGCTGCTGGGTGTAAGCTATTTGAATGATGTGGGTGATACCCGCTATACCCCTGTTGAAGGTTTTTACGATCATTTGGAATTGCAGGGTTGTCATATTACACTCCATGACCCACATGTTAAATACTGGGAAGAGAAAGACATATGGATAAATCAAAATCTGGATGAGCTGATGATGAAAGATTATGATGTAGTGGTAATAACAACAGGTCATAAAGACTACAGAAATAATAAAACACTGTTGCAAAAGCTGGTGAGTAAACCAGCTGCATTTATGTATGATACGATAGGTGTGTGGACGAGGGAAGAAATAAAAATATTGAGTGAAAAACATGTGGTGAAGGTGATTGGACGGGGGGATATTTAAGGCCTCTTCAAACCAGATTCTTTTAGCCCCGTAGGGGCGACATTTTGGTAGCCTCGGATGTAATCCGTGGATTCGGATGTAATCCGTGGTATGTGATGAGAAAGTTTTAAAGCCCCGTAGGGGCGGTATATTGGTAGCCCCGGATAAAATCCGGGGTATGTGATGAGAAAGATTTTCGGAACCCCGTAGGGGTGCAACATTGATGAAGAGCGAACAGAAAGATGAACGGAGCGTCGCAACAAAGATGCTCAGGGTATAAAAGCTGACAAAACAAGAATAAAAATAAATATGAGTAAGCGTGTTCTTTTATTAGATTGGTAGATTTATAAGGCTCTTTCAAACCAAATTTTTTTAGAACCGATTGATTAAAGAATTTTTAAAGCCCCGTAGGGGCGACATTTTTGTAGCCCCGGATAAAATCCGTGGCCTCGGATGAAATCCGGGGTATGTGATGAGAAAGTTTTAAAGCCCCGTAGGGGCGGTATATTGGTAGGAATGTGATGGAATTGTTTTTTCGGAACCCTGTAGGGGTGCAACATTGATGAATAGCGGACAGGTAGATGAAAGGAGCGTCGCAACAAAGATGCTCAGGGTATAAAAGCTGACAAAACAATAATAAAAATAAATATGAGTAAGCGAGTTCTTTTATTAGATTGGTAGATTTATAAGGCTCTTTCAAACCAAATTTTTTTAGAACCGATTGATTAAAGAATTTTTAAAGCCCCTTAGGGGCGGCATTTTGGTAGCCCCGGATAAAATCCGGGGTATGTGATGAGAAAGATTTTCGGAACCCCGTAGGGGTGCAACATTGATGAATAGCGGACAGGAAGATGAACGGAGCGTCGCAACAAAGATGCTCAGTATATAAAAGTTGACAAAACAATAATAAAAATAAATATGAGTAAGCGTGTTCTTTTATTGGGCGGTGCAGGATTCATTGGATTTAATATTACAAAATACCTTGCCGAAAACAGAGATTATCAACTGACGATTGCCGATAATTTTGCGAGAGGCAAACAGGATGATTATTTTACCGAACTGGTGAGTAAACACAACATTAAAGTGGTGGAAGGTGATTATACGAATCCAGAAACTTTTAATAAACTGGATAAAGAATACGATCAGGTGTATATGCTGGCATCGGTAGTGGGTGTTGATAATGCCAATTCTATTCCGCATGAAATTATTCGCATCAATACGGCTTTAATTTTTAATACACTGGAGTGGGTGCGGGCAAATAAAATTGGAAAACTATTGTTTACTTCAACCAGTGAGTGCTATGCCGGCACTATCGAAGCGTTTGGATACACTACGCCTACACCAGAGGAAGTGCCTTTGTGTATTCAGGATATCGGCCACCCACGGTTTACGTATGCAGTTACAAAAATGCTGGGTGAATCGGGTTTTCTAAACTATTCCCGCATTCTGGGTTTTGAAGCTACAATTGTACGCTATCATAATGTGTATGGCCCCCGCATGGGTTTCAAACATGTGATTCCACATCTGGCAGTGCGCTTCAGAAAAAATGAAAATCCATTTAAAGTTTATGGACACGATCAGACAAGAGCTTTTTGCTATATTGACGACGCCGTAACGGGCACCGTATTGGCGATGGAGCAGCCGGGTACCAACGGGCAAACCTATCATATAGGCACGCAGGATGAGATTTCTATTGGTGATTTAATTCATTATGCAGGTGAGTTGATGAATTTTAAAGGCGAGTATGAAAATGCACCTACTTATCCCGGTTCGGTGAGCCGCCGCTGTCCTGATATTACTAAAGCAAGAACACAACTGGGCTATGAGCCAAAAATAATGTGGAAGGAAGGCTTGAAGAAAACGATGGAGTGGTACAATCAATATCTTGAATCAGGAAAACTTGTATATGAGTAATGAAAAATTTATTCCGCTGAGCGTTCCCAATATTGCAGGTAATGAGTGGAAATATGTAAAGGACTGTCTGGATACAGGATGGATTTCATCTGTGGGTTCTTATGTTACACAGTTTGAGCAAATGGTGGCAGCATTTGCGGGAGCAAAATTTGGTGTGGCAGCCGTAAACGGAACTGCAGCTTTGCATATTTCTTTATTGCTAAGTGGAGTAAAGCAAAATGAGTATGTGATACTGCCCAATCTCACTTTTGTGGCTTCGGCAAATGCAATTAAATATCTGGGTGCCGAACCAATACTGATAGATGCAGATCCGGATATGTGGCAAATGGATCTTGATTTACTTGAAGCATTTCTGGAAAAAGAAACATATGTAAAAAGTAATTCGCTGATTTATAAAAAGAATGGCAGAAGAATAGGAGCCATCATGCCCGTGCATATTCTTGGAAATATGTGCGATATGGATCGCTTTCTTGCTATTGTAAAAAAATATCCATTGCCGATTGTAGAAGATGCAACAGAAGCACTGGGGACAACTTACAAAGGCATTAGCGCAGGAAAATTCAGCCCCCTTGCTTGTTTTAGTTTTAATGGGAATAAAATTATTTCAACCGGTGGTGGTGGAGTAATCGTTACCGATGATGAAGCACTGGCAAAGCAAGCCAAACATTTAACCACAACAGCCAAGGCCAGCGCCGACGAATATTATCATGATGAAGTGGGCTATAACTACAGACTGGTGAATGTGCTGGCAGCAATTGGTGTGGGGCAAATGGAGTTGCTGCCTTCTTTTATCAAACGAAAAAAGGAGATTGTTCAGTTTTATAAAAAGGAATTGACCGGAGTAGCCGATATCCGTTTTCAAAAAGAGCTGGCGGATGTAAATACCAATGGATGGTTGTTTACGATACAGACGGATAAGCAACTGCAATTGCTGGATCATCTGAATGCAAATAAAATTCTCAGCCGCCGTTTCTGGATGCCGATGAATAAATTGCCCATGTATAATGAATGTAATTATATAAACAATAAAGACAATTCCGATTATATTTATAACACTTGCCTTAGCATTCCCAGTTCTACCAGCATTACCGATGAAGAACTGGCAATAGTGGTAGAGGAGATAAGGGAGGCATTAGGATAGTTTCTTTTTAGATCAAGTTTTTCCTGTTTACTATGTACAAACACATCAAACGATTTTTCGATATTATTTTTTCCTTGTTAGCAATTATTTTGCTTTCTCCAATATTAATTCCGGTTATCATTTTATTACTGCTTACTGGCGAGCATGAAGTTTTTTACAGGCAAGACAGGGTAGGATATAAAAATAAAATCTTTAAAATATGGAAGTTCGCCACCATGCTGAAAAACAGTCCGAATATGGGCGATGGCGATATTACAAAAAGAGGCGACCCCCGGATTACTCCTGTTGGAAAATTTTTGCGACAAAGTAAGATTAATGAACTACCGCAATTAATTAATATTATCACCGGCGATATGTCATTTGTGGGCCCCAGGCCATTGATGAAAGTGGGGTTTGACCGATACACAGATGCTTTGAAAGCGAAAGTGTATAACGTTATTCCCGGGCTGACAGGTATTGGCTCTATTGTTTTTAGAGATGAAGAACTCATCATCACCCAAAGCAAACTGCCGCCACAGGAAACGTATCGTACCATTATATTGCCATACAAAGGAGCACTGGAAGTATGGTATCAGCAACACCGAAATTTTTATACCGATTTTATGATTCTTTTTTTAACCGCTTGGTATATCGTTTTTCCCAATAGCAATTTGGTGCATAAAGTATTTCCATCACTACCCAAAAGAAGTATGAGTTCCTGATTTCGGCTTAACTTCGTTAAGATTTATTATTTCCATGCTTTCATTATGTTCAACCTTTTTTCAAAATCAAAGGATAAAAGCAAAACTTCTGATGTTTTTAAAAACGTGGGAGTAGATATACATTCTCATTTACTACCGGGAATTGATGATGGCTCTAAGAATATGGATGAATCTGTGCAGTTGATAAGAGCAATGATGCAATTGGGCTTTCGTAAACTGATAACCACACCACACATCATGTGGGAGATGTATAAAAACACACCTGAAATCATCAACGAAAAATTAGCACTGCTGCGCAAAAGATTAAAGGAAGAAAATATAGATATTGAAATACATGCAGCGGCAGAATATTTTCTTGACGATCATGTTGAAGGTCTTTTGCAGCGAAATGAAAAACTGCTAACGATTAAAGACAACTGGGTACTCTCCGAGTTTTCACTGGCATCAGCACCACATGGATTAAAAGATATTTTGTTTGAAATGCAAATGCAGGGCTATCAGCCAGTAATTGCTCACCCCGAAAGATATTTGTATCTGGAAGGCAATAAAAATTTTTATGAAGAACTTAAAGACATTGGCTGTTTGTTTCAGCTAAACATTCTTTCACTCACCGGTTATTATGGAAAATCGGCACAGGAGCTGGCGCATCATCTTATCAAAAAAGGATATTATGATTTAGTGGGCACTGATCTACACAATACAAGACATCTGGATTCTTTACAAACCTATTCGGCTGAAGCCTCGTTGCAAAAATTGATGGACTCGGGAAAAATTAATAATCATCTTTTATAAATTAAAGTGGCTTCAAAATCTGTTATTATTATTGGTAGCGGTTTTGCAGGGCTTTCTGCTGCATCATTTATGGCAAAGGCCGGATGGCGGGTAACTGTTTTGGAAAAACAAAATGGACCTGGTGGCCGAGCAGGTCAACTAAAAGAAGCTGGATTTACATTTGACAGAGGACCAAGTTTTTACTGGATGCCTGATGTGTTTGAAAGATTTTTTAACCAATTTGGGAAAAAAGTTGCTGACTATTATCATTTAGAACGACTGGACCCTTCGTATCGCATTTATTGGAATGACGGATTTAATGATATCCCTGCTTCTTATAATGAACTGAAAAAATTATTTGAAGCACTTGAACCAGGAAGTGCTGAAAAGCTGGATAAATATCTAAATGCAGCTGCCTACAAATACGAAGTGGGTATGAAGAAAATGGTTTATAAACCCGGTCGCTCAGTTTTTGAGTTAATGGACTGGCAAACTATCAGCGGCGTGTTAAAACTTCAGGTTTTTTCATCCATCAGAAAAGAAATAGCAAAACATTTTCAACACCCCAAACTTCGACAACTTTTAGAATTTCCTGTTTTGTTTCTGGGAGCCATGCCACAGGATACACCAGCTTTATACAGCCTGATGAATTATGCAGATATAAAAGGAGGTACCTGGTATCCGCAAGGTGGCATGTATGCGGTAGTAAATGCAATGTATAAACTGGCAATGGACTTAGGTGTACAGTTTCATTTTTCTGAAGCAGTGGAGTCCACCACGGTACTTGATCGCCAAATAAAAACTGTAGTAACGAAAAAGAATATTTATGAACCGGATTTGGTAATCAGCAGTGCTGATTATCATTTTACAGATTCAAAATTATATCCCGAAAGATTCCGTTCTTATTCTGATGCCTACTGGAATAAGAAAATAATGGCGCCATCTTGCTTGCTATATTATGTGGGTTTAAACAAAAAACTTAAAGGTGCCGTTCATCATTCCTTATTTTTTGATACTTCTTTTGAAAAACATGGAAATGAAATTTATATAAACCCACAGTGGCCTGAGACGCCTTTGTTTTATGTGAGCATGTCTTCTGTATCCGATAAGGAAACCGCACCGGCAGGATGTGAAAACATAGTATTGTTGGTGCCTATTGCTTCGGGTCTTTCAGGTGACACAGAAGCAATAAGAGAAAAATATTTTCAGATTATTTTTTCCAGATTGGAAAAGCATATTGGAGAACCGCTTAAAGAATTTGTGGTTTATAAAAAATCGTACTCCATAAGCGATTTTAGAAATGATTTTAATTCGTTTAAAGGCAATGCTTATGGCATGGCCAATACTTTAATGCAAACAGCAGTTTTCAGACCATCATGCCGCAGCAAAAAAATCAAAAACCTGTTTTTTGCCGGTCAGTTGACCGTTCCGGGTCCCGGTGTGCCACCCTGCATTATTAGTGGTGAAGTAGCTGCCTTAGAAGCTATGAAAAATTTCCCTTGAATTGCCTAATTTCAACCTATGATTGAAATATTTCATCGGGTAAGTGAATCTTGCAGCAAAATAGTGGCAGAGAGTTACAGTTCTTCATTTTCTGCCGCCATACGTTTGTTGCATAAGAATCTTCGTGCTCCTATAAGAAATATTTATGGTTTTGTACGATTTGCAGATGAAATTGTGGACACATTTCATGAACATGATAAGAGAACATTGCTGAACCAGTTCAGAGAAGAAACCTACAACGCAATTGAAAGACATATCAGCCTGAACCCAATACTTCAAAGTTTTCAACTTACGGTAAACGAGTATGGGATTGATCGTAATTTGATAGATGCTTTTTTTTACAGCATGGAACTGGATCTTTCAAAAAAAGTTTACAGTAAAGGAGAATATGATCAATATATCTATGGATCGGCCGAAGCAGTAGGCTTAATGTGTTTGAAACTTTTTTGCAAAGAGGATGCTGCTATTTATGAAAAGCTGAGAGAACCAGCAAGAGCATTAGGAGCAGCATTTCAAAAAGTAAATTTTTTGAGGGATGCAAAAGCAGATTTTCAAAATTTATCAAGGGTGTATTTTCCAGCTTGCGATCTCATCCATTTTTCCGAGCAGGATAAAAAACTGATAGAAGCAGACATTGAGACTGATTTTAAAAAAGCATACAAGGGAATTCTTCAATTGCCGGCTGGCGCCAGACTGGGTGTTTATGTGGCCTATAAATATTATTATTCTTTGTTCAATAAAATAGAAAAGACGAAACCGGCAATCATCATGCAAAAAAGAATTCGCATTCCTTATTATTACAAATTCTTGATTGTCTTAAAAGCCGGATTTAAGAATCGCTTCCGGTTAATTGGCTAAATTTTACCTTATGCATTTAGTTTTTTACATATTAATTTTGGTAGGCACACTGGTTATTATGGAAGGCATTACCTGGTGTACACACAAGTACGTGATGCACGGTTTCTTGTGGTATTTGCACAAAGATCATCATGAGGTGAGGCCGGGTGTTTTTGAAAAAAATGATTTATTTGCTTTCATATTTGCAGTGCCCAGTTTTTTAATGATATATTTTGGCACTTATAATCATATATGGTGGTTGCAGGCTATAGGATTTGGTATAATGTTGTATGGGTTTGCATATTTTTTAGTACATGATGTAATTATCCATCAACGTATCAAATTGTTTTCCAGAAGCAGCAACCTTTATATAAGGGCAATAAGATGGGCTCATAAAATGCATCACAAGCATCGGGATAAATTCAACGGAGAAAGTTTTGGATTTTTATTTGTTGCCAAAAAATATCGTGATAAAGTTAAAAAGGACAAACAGCTAATGGCATCAGGAAAGCGGGTAGCATATGCACCGGAAGCGGATTAATTTTTCTTTGATTCAATCTCTACATTCTGAATTCAGTTACCAAATACGATTTTATTATTACTGGCATGGGTTGTGCCGGATTAAGTTTAGCTGTGCATTTGATACAGTCTGGAAAATTTTCTGACAAGAAAATTTTATTGATTGATAAAGAATCTAAGATTCAGAATGATCGCACCTGGTGTTTTTGGGAAAATGAAAATGGACTTTTTCAAAATATTGTTTATAAAAGCTGGGAAAAGGTTTGGATAAAAAGTATGGAGATGGAGAAATTGCTTTTACTCAATCCTTATCAATACAAGCTGATTAGGGGAAAAGATTTTTATGACTATTGTATTCAACTCATACAAAAGCAGACCAATTTTTCAATTATCTATTCCAATGTTTTTGAGCTTCAAAACGAAGGGCAGCTGGTAATGGTAAAAACGCAAGATGGAATTTTTACTACTGACTATGTTTTTAACAGCATCCTTTTTCAAAAACCTGTTTTAAGTGCAAAGGAAATTTATCTGCAACAACATTTTAAAGGTTGGGTGATTGAAACGCCTGAAGCTGTATTTAATCCGGATGAAGCCACTTTAATGGACTTCAACGTACACCAGGATAAAGGCACTGCTTTTGTTTATATCATGCCTTTTTCTGAACGAAGAGCATTAGTTGAGTTTACCTTGTTTTCAAAAAATCTATTGGCACCGGTTGAATATGATGAAGCTTTAAAAAATTACATTCATCAGTATTTAACAAAAGGCAGCTATAAAATTGCTGAAGAAGAAACGGGCATAATACCTATGACCAATCATGCATTTGTACCGGTACAGGGACGCATCATTCACATGGGTATAGTGGGCGGTCAAACCAAGGCTTCCAGTGGTTATACTTTTCAGTTTATTCAGAAACATTCGGCAAGGCTGGTGCAAAGTTTAATAAAAAAGAAAAATCCTTTCATTGCAAGACCCACAGGGTACCGTCGGTTTCATTTTTACGACAGTGTACTATTGTATATTCTGGAAAAAGGAAATTTGTCAGGAGCAAAAATCTTCCCTCGGCTGTTTAAAAAAAATAAACCCCGGCAAGTGCTGAGGTTTTTAGATAATGAATCTTCTGTCACCGATGAAGTGAAAATATTGTCTTCACTGCCTATGCTTCCTTTTATAAAAGCAGCATGGAAACAACGCAAATAATTTATTGATCTGGGTCTAGTTGCATAAACTCTCTCTTCACTGCTTTCAACATACTAAACAACTGAGCAACTTGAATTAAGAGAAGCACCATCAGAGCCAGTAATACATACCATGGAAGAGTAATGGATTTTACAGGAGTGCCTGCGCCAAATTTTACATTATAAGTATTGGTAAGTGCTGAGCCAAAAGCCATTCCCACCAGCAAAAAAGAAAGCAGTGAGAATACTACTTTTAAAAACATAATTCGCATTGTAGAATAGCCCACTTTAAAATTTTCAAGAATGGCAGCGGGAATAATGAGTACCAAAGCAATCCAGCTCCAGTTTTTGCTAAACCAGCCGACGTTCAGCGTAAGATTGAGGAGTAAAACAAGAATGATAGAAAGCAGTCCCCAAGGGATGGTTAAAAATTTTGAAGTTTTAATGTTTGCAGTAGCCATGGTTTTAGTTTTTGAGATTAGAAAGGTAGAGAATATTGATGAAATAAAAAACCTTTAATCTGAAATGTATGAGTACAAAGCATGTATGGAACCTGAAAGAAAATTAAAATGAATAGCCTTGTCAGGGATCCCTGAACGAATGTGTAGAAAGCGTGAAACCTGAAATGAAATTGAAGATTAGTAGCCTCGTCAGGAATCGAACCTGAATCTGGAGCTTCGGAAACTCTTATACTATCCATTGTACTACGAGGCCAAAAAAACGATCACTTAATAAGTCCGCTTGCATTGGATGCAAAAATCTTAACAGCAATAGCCAACAAAATTACACCAAAAAATTTTCTAACTGCCAATAAACCGGCCTTGCCAAGCACCCTTTCTATTAAATTTAATGAGCGTAGTACTAAATAGATAAACACCAGATTGATCAGAATGGCAAATAGAATCATGTATTCATTCTTATTGGCGCTTTCAAAAGTAGCTTTCAGTGACATGATAGTGGTTAATGTTCCGCTTCCGGCAATTAGCGGAAAAGCAATAGGAACTACTGTGCCTGAAGGTGTGCCTTTATCAGGTTTGAAAAACTCAATTCCGAGGATCATTTCCAAGCCCAGTATAAAAATAACAATCGAGCCTGCTACTGCAAATGATTTCACATCAACCCCCAGCAAATCCAAAAATGGCTTACCCAGAAAAAAGAACAACACCATCAATCCTCCCGAAATGAGTGTAACCTTCCAGGAATTTAATCCCCCCATTTTTTGCTTTATAGAAATGAGCATGGGAATAGAGCCTACAATATCTATTACTGCAAAAAGTGTAAAGGTTAAAGTCAGAAATTCCTGAACATCAAATTTCATTGCCGTTGGTTTCTGCAAAAATACTTATCGGAAGATATATTTCTCCTTAAAGTAATTGATTTCTATTGAAAGATGTTCTAGGCATTTTTTGCAAAGACAATCGGCATAACGTAGCTGTAAATAGGCTTTTTGCTCCATCGATAATGAAGTGGTAAAGCACTGGCACTGTGTGATATTGCCAGGTTTACAAATAAAACCCGCCCCACAGCGGGGGCAGGTTTTGGTTTCGTGTTTATTCATTTACAACCTGAAATTTACACCGGTACTGAAATTAAATCCTCGTGTATTGTAGCCCAGTATATCTTCATATTTGTTTCCGGCAATATTTTTTATTTCCAGAAATAGTCTTGCATCCTTGCCAAACTTATATTCGCCATACGCATCAAATATCACATAAGCACGAAGCGTTTTGTTAGCTGCTCCATATACATATTCTTCACGTTTGCTGGCCGAACGGGCTTTTATACTACAATAAATATCCGGCGTTGCCTGTATGCCAAAATCAATATTGATAGCGTGTTTGGGAATGCGGTATAAATTAAAATAGGTAGTGTCTTTTGTCAAAGGAGATCCGGTGCCATCAAATGCAGCCGTTGTTTTTCCATTAGTATAGGTATAGTTTGCGGTGATCGTTATTTTCTTATGAGCATAACCACCTTCTAACTCTATACCATAATTGGTTTGTTTGCTTGCATTCTGATATTTACCAGTAAAAAGGGAGGGATTGTAGGTATATAGAATAGCATCTTTGGCATTGCGATAGAAAGCAACCGCACGGGCATTGAATTTTTTTAAAGAAAGAAACTGTACACCCGCTTCCGCCACTGTGCTTTTTTCGGGCATCAGTCCGCTGTTACCAATACTTTGATCGTACAATTGATACAAAGTAGGCGTTTTAAATGCTGAGTAGAAATTGACAAATAGCTTCGCTTTATTTTTAATTAAATAAAACGGATTTAAATTGAAAGTAAAATTATTACCATATACCGAATGATCGTTGTAACGACCACCTATTTCTGCTCCAAAGCCATTTTCATTGTTGTAACTAATAGAAGCGTAAGGGCTTGCCTGTTTCATTTCGGCATGTAATGCGGGTGGCGCATAAGGGCCAAAGGCTCCAGTTGACCAATACCATTGATCTGTATTATTCCATCTGTAATCAGCACCAAGCAATAATTCTATATTGTTTATTTTCCAATTGCCATACAATTCTGCAAAATGTGTGCGACCAGTATAACTGCTACGTGCAAATTTGGAAAAAGGGCTGCTTTGATAAAGCGAATCATCATTATAGCTTCTTACTACATGGTTGAAATTATAATTTAGATGTATCGCAGCATCAGCAGTGAACTTGTAAGTGGCAGCAGCACCCAATTGCTTGTTATTGTTTTTTACTGTATAGTCTTTTTCATCAGTAAATGCTGCAGCATCAAGATCGGCGTTATAATTATTAAATGTGCCGCTAAAAATAATTTTTAGCTTCTCAATTGGGTTAACTCCAAAACGGGCATTGAGTGCATGTTGATTAAAACCGTCTTTATCAAATCCGCCGATATTGTTTTGATCGGTGGCAGCCGAAAAGCCATCGGAGCTTTGATGTGAATAAGTGAAAGAAAAATTGGTTTTCTTTTGTTGCCCTCCGAAACCGATTGACTCTTTTAATGTGTTGTAACTGCCACCTGAAAATCCACCAAACACATTCAGTTTTTTATCAGTTTTTTTCAAAATTACATTTACAACTCCGGCTACTGCATCCGAGCCGTATAAAGTAGATTGACCGCCTTTCAGCACTTCAATACGTTCTATCTGTTCTATGTTTAAAAAATTGAGATCATAATAGTTGGTAATAGCAGAGGGGTCATTTACAGGAATACCGTCAATTAATAATAGCACATTGCCCGCAGCAGCACCACGAATACTGATGGTTTGATTGGTGCCCAGTACACTATTGGCGCCAATAAGCGTAAGACCGGGTAGTGTGTTCAATACTTCGCTTAATGTTTTGCCGCTACTTCTTTCCAATTGTTGGCGGTTGATGATGTTGAGCACCTTGCCCGTACTGTTTTGTTTTTGGAAATACTTGTTGGCAGTTAATACAACCTCATCCAATTGTTGATGAGTGCTGTCTTGTGCTGTAAGCTGGTTGCCGATGATTAAGGCAGCCAGCACAAAAAAATGTTTTTTCATTATAAAATGAATTTTTTGTGTGACTGCTTTCAGGAAAGAAAAAGAGATAGAAATATAAATGTCAGTTGACTTTTACATTTCAGCTTTTCACCCGAAAGCAAATTAAATGTTGATGTAATCTGGCAGGTCTTCTGGCTTAGCCTTATTTCGCCTTCCCGTTTTGCAACAGTGGCTTTTTTTGAAATATCTTCTTCCATTTTTAAAATGGATTGAAGCGGCTTTACAGCTACGGGGATAGCTCCCGAATTTCACGGGATTCCCATTTAATCATCCCAAAGGGATTAAACCAAATCGCTGCAAATGTAGGGCAGCAATTTTATTCTTACTAAAAAATTTATGGTACAGAAAGCTGGTCATTTAATGCAATGTTTCATGTCTTCACCCAACATTAAATTGGAAAAATAAACTTGAACAGGAATTTAATATTTGATTAATAATTTTTTTGCAATTGTTTCGTTGAAGTATGTACAAGTCCCACCATTTTATCTAAGCGCATCAGCCAAAACTTCAAGGGTTTAATCCCTTCACTATTTTATTGCTTTTAAACCTTCTTCAGCAGTATTCATATTGCCGAACAATAAATCATTTTTAAAAAAATAAAGATGCAGATAAAACAAATTTTAATCTTCGCATTGCTTACACCTTCAGCATGGGTGGCGGCTCAAAAAAAGACCGGAACATTTGAATTAGGTGCTGCCATTGCCGCTTTTACTTACCAGGGCGACCTTACGCCTGAAGCTATTGGCTCATTTAAAACCATGAAGCCGGGATTCGTTTTATCCGCATCAAAAATCTTTGGCCCTTCTATGGCATTACGATTACAATTGGTTGCCGGAAGTATAAAGGGAGACGAAGCAAAGTATAAAGAACCTGAGTATCGCAGTCATCGTGCATTTAGTTTCCATTCGCCGGTTTTTGAATTTTCACCACAATTAGTTTGGAATGTTTTTGGAACTAACAACTCCGACAGAAGAGATTTATCGCCATATCTTTTTGCAGGCGGCACCATCAGCTATTTTAATATAAAACCTGATGGCAGCAAATTGGATACTGCTTTTTTTGGTGATGGCTCCGATATTCCTGTTAGGCTGGCAAGTGATGCACAAAAGAAATTGACCAAACTAAAGCTAACTGTTCCGGCAGGAGCAGGTGTTCGTTACAATCTCTCTCACAAACTAGCACTCACCGGTGAGGTTTCCTATCATTTTCCTTTTACCGATTATCTGGATGGTTTCAGTAAATCGGTAAACCCACACAAAGGAGATCATTATTTTATTACAGCCGTTGGCATTGTGTTTCGTTTTGGAGTACAGGATAAATTGGGTTGCCCCACACCAGCAGATTAATAGAATAGCTTTCTTTGTATCTTCAGCCCATGAC
>Ga0073900_10001026_pt1 | contig 15982 bp, 13 predicted proteins | sample KloWWTmetKNB5Kit_FD_66666 | JGI IMG/M metagenome (GOLD analysis project Ga0073900, IMG submission 66666) | Active sludge microbial communities from Klosterneuburg, Austria, studying microevolution and ecology of nitrifiers - Klosterneuburg... | ecosystem: Engineered > WWTP > Aerobic digester >...
TTGGTGCACTAGTCTCTTTGACATCTATAATACTAATGTCTTTGTTTATTTTTAAAATTAAAAAAAATGAGTAAAAAAATTACAGTCGTTATACCTAACTACAACGGGTCGAAATTGCTTAGACGTAATCTTCCAGATATAATTAAAAATTTTCCAGACTCACAAATAATAATATCTGACGATAACTCAAGCGATGATAGTTTAAATTTTTTGGCTAATAATTTTCCCAATATTGAAATAATAGCAAATAAAACGAACAAAGGCTTTTCATCAAATGTTAATAGTGGTGTAAAAAAAGCAAAAACTCCAATCGTTGTTTTGCTCAACACAGATGTAGCTGTAAACAAAGATTACACAAGGCAAATTGAAAATTATTTTGAAAACGAGAATCTTTTTGGTATTGGTTTTCAGGATCGAAGTTTTGAAGACAAAAACATTGTATTAAGGGGTAGGGGAGTCGGTATCTTTAAAAAAGGTCTACTTAATCACGCAAAAGGAAATAATGAATTTGGTAGGACGCTTTGGATTTCAGGAGGTAGTTGCGCAGTTAGTTTAGAAAAATTTAAAAAGCTTGGTGGATTTAATGAAATATATAATCCATTTTATTGGGAGGACATTGATTTATCTTACCGGGCAATTAAGTCTGGATGGGAAATATTATTTGCACCTGAAATTGTGGTTGATCATTTTCATGAAATTGGTTCAATTAGAAAACACCATTCCGCCGACAGGATTACAAAAATAGCTGCTAGAAATATGTTAATTTTTTCTGCTAAAAATATTACTGACAAAAAAATATTGTTAAGTTTTTATATTACTTTGATTATGTTATCAATTAAATCACTCATTAAAATGGACGCAAACATGTTAAGTTCGATTATGTGGTTTTTATTAAAATATCCAAAAATTATCACAAATCGAAATAAGGAAACAAAATACTACAAACTATCAGACAAAGAAATCATCAATAATTTTGGCAATGTTGGGTAAATTTAAAAAATATATCTTAATCCTAAGTGTTTTATTTATTGCTATTTTTGTACGAACTTACGCCTTTGAAAAATCAGCAACTTCGTTAAATTGGGACGAGGTATCAATTACTTACAATGCATGGTCTCTACTGGAAACGGGTAAGGATGAGTACGGAGATACGCTACCACTGGTGTTTAGATCGTTTGATGACTACAAATCGCCGTTATATATTTATTTAACAGTGCCATTCGTTGCAATATTTGGACCAGTTGGTAATGTAGTGAGATTGCCTAGTTTGATTTTGGGCTCATTTAGTGTTTTGGGGATATATTTGTTAACTTTTCAATTGTTCAAAAAAAGAAAGATTGCAATATTTACTTCTTTATTTTTGGCACTTCTTCCGTGGTCCATTCATTTCTCAAGGGTTGCTTTCGAGGGAAATATTTTAGTATTTTTTATTATCTTTGGAATATATTTTTTCTATAAATTTGTTAATGGAAAACATAACAATATTAATATATCGATTATTTTCTTTGCTATTGGGATGTATGCGTACCATTCTGCAAAATTAATTATTCCTCTTATTGTTGCAATTCTAATAATTCTTTACTGGAAACAAATTTTTAGCTTAACAAGAAGACAAATTATTTTTTCCGTTTTATTAAGCTTAATCCTAATAGCTCCTCTCACATATTCGATATTTTTTTCTGGAGCACAAAAGCGTTTTGAAGATACGAGTATTTTTTCTAAAAAAAATATCGACCAGGTTGATCCAGCCAGAAAACTATTTGACATTGAAAATGGCAATAATTTACCGTCAAAATTATTTCACAATAGGAGTTTTTATCAGTTAGATCTCTTATTTTCTAACTATTTATCTCATTTTTCGCCCGAATTTTTAATTTATACGCACGACAATCCAAGGCATCACGCAACAAGAGCAGGATTAGTTTTACTGTCGCAATTTGTATTTATTCTTTTTGGTATGTGGTTATTAATAAAAAAGAAGAAATTTAACAAGGAAAAAATTCTTGTATTTTCACTTTTGCTTACTTCTCCAATGGCGTCAGCACTGACATTTGAGGCACCACATTCGATTAGGGCATCAGTTTTAATGATTCCTCTGTCAATATTAGGGGGTTTAGGAATTAGTTGGCTGAGTAAGAAAAACAATCGACTACAAAGGATAATACTTGGATTATTAATTATTTTTACTTTGGTTAACTTTTATTTTTATTATCATCAATATATTAGCCACTACAAGTTTGAAACATCACAAGACTGGCAGTTTGGAAGGAAAGAGGCCGTAGAATATACTAATGAGGTTGAGTATCAGTACGATGAAATATGGATATCAAATAAATTAGAACAGTCTTACATTTATTGGCTACTATATTTGAAAGTGAATCCAGAAATATATCTAAGCCATGGTGGAACAAAAGCAGGGTATGAAGGTTTTGAGGAAAACACTTTGGGGAAATATCGATTTATAAACATTAACCCCAAAACCATTACAAATGATAAAAAAATATTATTAATTGGAGAGAAAGACGAATTTTTAGCAAAGCCGATAAAACAAATATTATCCCCTAACAAGGATACGGCTATCGATATAACAGACTCATCTCAATATGAAAAAATTAATAAATAATAATAAATACCTAATCTTAATATTATTTTTTGGATTTTTTTTAAGAATCTTTAATATTTTTAATTCCCCTCCATCCCTATATTGGGATGAAGTGTCAATTGGTTACAATAGTTATTCAATTGCTGAAACACTAAAAGACGAACATGGCAACTTGTTGCCAGTCCAAGCATTCACTGCATATGGTGACTATAAAGCACCGCTATATATCTATCTAACTGCTCCAATTGTTAAATTATTTGGCCTGAACTATCTAACAGTTCGATTAACATCAATAATTTCAGGGACTATATTAATATTATTACTTTATCTTTTAGCCAAAGAGATTACTCCAAAAAACAAAAAATATCCGTTCCTTGCAGCACTCTTTATTTGTATTTCACCTTGGAGTATACAATTATCCAGAGCAGCATTTGAAGCTAACCTTGCGACAACTTTAGCTACAGCTGGTACGTTATTTTTTGTTAAATCAAGAGTTAAACCAAAGTTAATATTTTTGTCAGTAATATTTTTTATTGGGTCAATGTATGCATTTAATGGTACCCGGTATTTTCTCCCAATTTGGATATTTTTTCTTGGATTATGGCAATTATTTAACAAAAGAATTTCTATAAATTACGCAAAATATCTAATTGTTTCAGTATTACTAGGCATAATATTAATTATTCCATTAATTTCATTTGGATTAACTAGCTCAGGACAGTTAAGGTTTAATGAAGTTAATATCTTTTCTGATCCTGAGCCAGTCAGCAAATCAAATTCACTACAACTTCAAAATAATAATTCGATAATTTCAAAAATAATTTATAATCGCCGAGTATTTCATGCGCAAAATTATTTTGATCACTATTTGGATCATTTCTCATTTCAATATTTATTTTTAACAGGTGATATAAATCCCCGCTTCTCTTCACAAAAAATGGGGCAACTATATTTGGTTGAATTAATACTTATTTTTATAGGATTAATATATCTATTCAAAAACAAAAGGAAGTTTTTTTATTTTATTTTGTTTTGGATTTTGCTCTCTCCAATTGCTGCAAGCGTAGCCAGAGAAACGCCCCACGCCTTGAGAACACTTCACATGTTGCCAGCATTAATTCTTACCAGCTCGTATGGAATGATATATCTATTTGAGCAGGTAAAAAAGGCCAAGCTAAAAAAAATCTTATCAAGCACCTTTCTGTTTCTTATATTATTTCAATTTTTAATATTTTATTCAGATTATATTTATTTTTATCCTAAAAAATTTGCAGATAGTTGGCAGGATGGTTATAGGCAAATGTCTGAAAGTTTAAAAAAAGTTAAAGATAAATATCCAAAGATTTTGGTAACTGACGAATATGGTCGTGCTTACGCCAATCTATTATATTATTGGCGGTATAGTCCCGAAGATTACATCAAAACTCGAAAGGCTAATTCAGAACCATCTGGTCTATGGAATGTATATGGATTTTCGAATATTTCATTTAAACCAACATTGTCATGTGCGGATTCGAATAGTGCAGATTTGTTGGTTGGCACACCTAGCGAGTTCAGGGGAATCAATAATCGTGAGGTCATTTTTGATAGCTTCAATCGACCGAAGTTTGTTATGATTAATTCCAATGACTGTAAAAAATAAAGCTATTAAGTTGTCGATTGCGATGGCAACGTACAACGAAGAAAAAAATATTGAACACTCGCTTAATTCTGTAAAGGGTTGGGCAGATGAAATTGTAATTTTTGACGGATCATCCTCCGATAACACAGTTAAATTAGCCAAAAAATTAGGAGCCAAAGTTTTTGTTGTGGATAATCCACCACACTTTCATGTTAATAAGCAAAAAGCAATCGACACCTGTCAAGGAGATTGGATTTTTCAGTTAGATGCTGACGAAGAGTTAACCTCAGACTTAAAAGAAGAAATTTCAAAAATTATTTTAAATGGCAGTAAGTATGCTGGATATTACATTCCCAGAAAAAATTATTTTTTAGCTCACTGGATGAAAAAAACTGCAAACTATCCGGACCCAGTCATTAGATTGTTTAAAAAAGGGAAAGGCAGGGTTCCAGCCAAAGCCACACACGAACAGATTGAAATTGATGGAGAAATAGGATGGGTAAAAAACGACATGATGCATTATGGAGATGTAAGTTTTACTAGATATCTAATTCGTTCAAATAGATACAGTAGTATGGACGCCAGATATCTTAAGGCAGCTGAGACAAAAATAACCTTTGGTTTTTCTGTTAAGTATTTATTTTTTTATCCTATAAAAACATTTTTTTTACTATATTTTCGTCATCAGGGATTTCGGGATGGTATGGCAGGTTTTGCGTTTTCGCTTTATTCTGGATTCCATTATATTTCTACGTACTTAAAATATTATGAGTCAAAAAACCAAAGTATTGATCGACCAGACCCGCTTGATTACTGGGCATAAAGCCAGAGGATCTGGAACTTATATTAATAACCTAGTTAATTCGCTTAAGTCGGAAAGTCTTGTCAGATTAGTTGATAGTTACAGCGACGAACCAGATGTGGTGCATTATCCATATTTTGATCCATTTTTTTTAACGTTGCCTAGTAGGTTTACTCGCCCCACCGTTATTACTGTCCATGATCTAATTCCCATTGATTATCCAAAAATTTTCCCAAAAGGAATAAAAGGTGCAATTAAATGGCAAATTCAAAAACAAAAATTAAAAAAAGCCGATGCAATAATTACAGACAGTTTGCATTCAAAAAAGCGTATTTCAGTCCTTACAGGTATAAGTCCCGAAAAAATATATTCTATTCCACTAGCGGCTGATCCAATTTTTGTAAAAAAACAAAAAAAAGATTTAGTTCAAGCTCAAAAAAAATATAAACTTCCTGATAAATTTGTACTTTACCTAGGCGATATTAATCCCAACAAAAACGTTATCCGCCTAATTCAAGCCGCTGAGAGTTTTAAAATCAGACTGTTTTTAGCCGGTAGGCCATTTAGTGGTCATTCAGCAGAAGTAATTAAGATTAAAAAAATGGTTGCAAATTCAAAAAATTCTCAAATTATTGGCGAAATCGAGTCAGCAAAAGACCTTGTAGATATTTACAATTTAGCACATCTAACAGTTGTTCCTTCTTGGGATGAAGGGTTTGGTTTTCCAATTCTTGAATCAATGGCGTGTGGTACACCAGTTGCCACATCGAACATATCTTGTCTGCCTGAAGTAGGTGCTACTGCTGCAAGATATTTCGATCCATATTCGAAAAAAAGTATTATTGATACCATAAATCAAATAACTACACTTAATAAATCGGAATATGATCAGTTATCATACGATTCAATTAAAAATAATCAAAAATTTACATGGGAAAAAACGGCAAAATTAACTTCTGATGTTTATCAACAAATCGTTCATTAAAAAAAAATATAAAGAATATAGATTTGTATTTTTTGTATTTATATTATGGAAGCTAGTATTAACAGTATTAGGCGTTTATCTCGCAAAGATTTTAGAGTTTAATCCAACCTATCCATATTTTGAAAATCTTGTAAGGGAATACGGATTATTATCATCTTATGTTTGGGGTGGATTTGATGGTGTTCATTATCTAAATATTGCTTCGGATGGCTATGCAAATCAATATACACAAGCATTTTTTCCATTTTATCCATTGTTAATTAATATTTTGTCTTTTGGTGTGATCCCCAAATTATTCATAGGTATTGCGATAAACAATATCTGTTTACTTGTTTCATTAATTTACATACAAAAAATTGTAAAAAAATATTTTATCCAAATCGAATACAAAATTGTGATTCTTTTAATACTTTGTTATCCATTTTCTTTCTTTTTTAATTCTGTATATAACGAAGGGTTATTTTTAATGCTGACAACAGCATCTTTTTACTATTTTTTTATTGACCGAATATTTCTATCTGTTGGTTTTGGTGTTTTTGCAACAGCAACTCGCCTTGCAGGCATTTTTATATTACCCGCACTAATGATTACCTATTTTTATAAACGAAAGAAAACAATTTTACCTGTTTTTTTAATTCCACTTGGTCTTGTCAGCTACATGATATTTCTACAAATTAAATACGGTGACTTTTTATATTTTATTCATGCCCAAAATTATTTTGGTAACTCAAGAAGCAGTGATTTTGTACTACTGCCACAAGTTATTTTTCGTTACTTCAAAATACTAACTACGGTTTCACTTACATCGAACGCATTTGTTTTGGCTCTAACGGAAATTTTTATTACACTTAGCTTCTTAGCTATTCCAATGCTGTTTATAAAAAAACTCCCAAAACCATTGATCGTATATACACTACTGGTAGTATTGGTGCCGTCACTAACGGGAACATTTAGTTCGATGCCGAGGTACGCGCTTACAGCATTCCCAGCATTTATTTGTATTGCCTACCTAAAGCCTTTATTTATTTACCCGCTCCTTGTTTTGTTTATATTACTTCAAATATTTTTTCTATCACTGTTTGTCTCAGGAACCTTTGTATCATGAAAAAAATAAACAAACCAATAATTATTGTTCTCGTATTTGCTCTTATTCTTAGAGTTCTTAGTTGGAATCAAAGTTTTTGGTTAGATGAAGGAATTGCCGCTCAGACTGCGATTAATTTTAGCATTAAGGAATATTTTAATGTCTTTTTATTGGGCGATTTTCATCCGCCATTATATTTCATAATTCAAAAACTTTTTTATTTCCTTTTAGGGTCAGATGAATATGTTTTTCGTTTACCAGCACTTATTGCCGGAGTATTAACAGTTTTAGTTACTTATTTAATTTCTAAAGAAGTTATTAAAAATAAAACCTTTCAGCTTTGGCCTTCAATACTTGTTGCTACCTCACCAATTTTAATTACGTATTCATTTGAAGCCAGGCCATATTCTCTTACGGGATTAATTGTAATTTTAAATCTATATTTTTTATTACTAACGAAAAAAAAGTTTTCAAGAAAATACTGTACTTTATTTTTTATTACATATATTTTAATCATCTATCTAAACTACATTGCTTATTTGTATGTTTTTAGCTCTTCAATATATATGGGGTATATTTTATGGAAAAATAAAAATAAGAATTTTACATATATATTTTCCATTTCAATTATCTTTGTAATTATTTCAAGTTTAATGTTTCCGATTTTTATGACTCAATTAGTTTCAGGAAGCAATATCTCTTCGTCATTTAGTGGTTGGCAAAATGTAATTGGCAGTAATAACTTTTTAAAGAACTTTACCCAATTTTTTATAAAAACTTCTACTGGCTTAGTTGATTTTAATTATTCAGTGTATGTATCAATAGTTGCACTGCTAAATACCGCTGTATATTTATTGGCAATAGTATATTTTCTGGCAAAAAGGCAATTTAATCCAGTCTTAATAATTTTTTTAAGCACTTTTATGTTCGTTATGACAATTGCAGTTTTTCTGCCAATATATTCATACTTTAGATTGCTATTTTTAATTCCATTTATTTATTTGATTATAATAAGTCTCAAAACCAATCCTCAAATTATCAAAAAAGGGTTTTATTTTATTCTTGTTTCCAATTTTATTTTCATTTTGCTTTATTTTGCTAACCCAATATTTTGGAGAGAAGACTGGAAAGGGGCAAAAGTATATTCTGATTTTTTAAGTTCCAAGTACCCCAATGCGATGACAGTTTTTTCAACTAAAGTGCCGTACGATATTTATTATTACTATAATACGAGTAAAGCCGTTGGGGCAGGGGATGAGTTTATAATGAATAAAATTCCAACTGAAAAACAGCAAATTTTATTAAAGTATGATCAAATTATTTATTACAGTTATCTTTCAGATTTGACTGATCCAAGCTTGATTACAGAAAATTTTTTGAAAACATATTATTCTGAAATAACTGGTTATAGCTTCAATAAAATAGGCAGTGTAAAGATTTTTATTAAAAAATGAAAAAAATAGCTATCGACGTTTCACAAATTATTTACGGTACTGGTGTTTCGAACTTAACTGCTGATTTGGTCGAATCAGTAATTAGTCTAGATAAAAAAAACACCTATGTATTATTCGGAGCAAGTCTAAGAGGATATTTTAAACTAAAAAAATTCTGTTCAACTTATCCGCAAGCTTTAACAAAAATATACCCCTTTCCTGTTTCAGTATTTGAGTTAATTTTTCACAAGTTTAATGTTCCTATAGATTATTTTTGTTCCGGCATTAATGTTTTTGTTTGTTCTGACTGGTTAACTCCAAGATCAAAAAAAGCAAAGATTATTGTGCCTATTTACGACTTAACAACAAAAATTATGCCAGAAGATCACACGGCAAAGACTGTAAAGGTACACCAAACGCGCATGGAGAGAGCTGTAAGGTACGCATCTTTTATTACATTTTTATCAAAGTCCTGCAGAGATGATTTCTTTAGGTATTTTAAATTCGATATAAATAAGACAGAGATTGTTTATCCAAGTACTAAAATACAAAATAAAAAAGCCAGCAGTTTTAACAATGTCTCAAAAAAATTTAAAATAACTAAACCTTATTTTTTAAGCGTTTCAACATTACAACCTAGAAAAAATCTTAATTTATTAGTTAACGCTTTCAATAAAATAAATCATGATAAAAAATATCAACTAGTTATTGTCGGACCAAAAGGTTGGGGTAATATCAATTTACCCACAAGTGACAATATTACTCAGACAGGTTTTGTTTCAGACGGTGAGTTGGTTTCTCTATATAGAAATTCCACCTTATTTATTTACCCTTCTTTATATGAAGGGTTTGGACTGCCAATAATTGAAGCAATGAGATTTGGTACGCCAGTTATTGCGTCTAATACGTCCTCAATGCCAGAAGCTGGTGGTCAGGCAGCTATGTATTTTGATCCAAAAGATGAAAATGACTTGGTTCAGAAAATTATAAAATTTTTATCTTTAACAACAAACTCAATTAAAATCGTAAAATTAAAATCTCGAGAACATGCGGAAAGTTTTTCTTGGAATAACTCAGCCAAAAAGTTAATATCAATTTATGAAAGAGTCTAAGTTTATCGCGATTGACGGGAATGAGGCAAACATAGCTCGACCAGTTGGGAGTAATCACTACGCTTTACAAATAATTATTAACCTAACTAAATCTTATCCAGAAAAAAAATTTAGAATACTGCTCAAGTCCCAACCGCTTCCACACATGCCGAATGGGGATAATATTGAATATGAAGTATTTGGTCCACAAAAGTTGTGGACGCGTTTTGCACTACCATTAAGGATTAAATTCCAAAAACCAAAAATTTCCGTTTTGTTTACTCCAGGCCACTATACACCAAACATCAAGGGAGTTAAAAAAATAATTGTTATTTTTGATTTGGCATATTTAAAGTTCCCTGAACATTTTGCCAAAAAAGATCTTATCCAGTTAAAAAAATGGACTAATATTTCACTGAAAGCTTGCGATGGGATAATTACTATCTCCAACTCAACACGCAACGACATTCAGAAATATTACCCAGACTTAAATAAACCAATAAAAGTGATTTATCCAGGGTACAACACCAATATTTTTAAAAAAATTACAAATATAAAATCCAAGGAGTCTGTAATTAAAAAATACTCTTTACCGAAAAATTTCACAGTATTTGTAGGAACTGTACAACCGAGGAAGAATATTCAAGGAGTTATTTCAGCGATGAAATTCAATAACGATTTTAATTTGGTTGTAGTTGGCAAAAAAGGTTGGCTTTTTGATCCGATTTTTGAAAACGCGAAGAATTTTAAAAACAGAATAACATTTACTGATTATGTGCCCGACGAAGATTTGCCGGTAATTATTTCATTGGCAGACAGCCTAATTCTTCCATCATTTTATGAAGGATTTGGTATCCCTGTGGTTGAGGCTTTAGCATGCGGATGTCCGGTCATAGTTTCGAAAAATTCGAGCCTTTCTGAAGCGGCAGGTAATGCGGGTTTATTTGTCGACCCCCATAACCCAAAAGATATTGCTGAAAAAATTTCTATCTTACAAAATGACAAAAAAATTAAAAATAATTTAATTAATAATGCTCATAAACAGATTTTAAAATTTTCATGGCAAGAAAATGCAAAACAAACTTACGAGTTTATCTCAAGTATTGTAGACTAAATATATGATTGGAATAACTGACAAAAACGGACAATCTCTAAGTAGTTCAGAAATAATTACTAAAATTATAATCAGGATAAATAGTTATTTGTTAGATTTTTGGTTAATGATTCTCAATTTTATTAGTGTAGTTCCATCACATAGCATTAGAAATCTATTCTATAGAGCCTCAGGAATAAAAATTGGCCCAAAGTCCTACATTCATTATGGAGCCAGGTTCTATATGCCTATGAATATTAAAATTGGAGACGGAACAATTATTGGTGATCATGCCTTTATTGACGGAAGAGCACCAGTAAAAATTGGAAACAATGTAGATATTGCTTCAGAGGTTAGAATCTATAATTCCGAACACGATATAGAGAGCAATGATTTTATAGCAACAAATGCACCAGTAAACATTGAAGATTATGTTTTTATTGGCCCAAGAGTCACAATATTGCCAGGAGTAACTATCGGCAAAGGTGCAGTTATTGCTGCTGGGTCAGTGGTAGTTAAGGATGTTGACGCATCAACCTTGGTTGGTGGTGTGCCAGCAAAATACATAAAAGATAGAAACTTGAAAGAATACAAATACAGATTGGGAAGACCAAAATTATTTCAGTAAACAATGATTGATTTCAGTTACATTATTGTAAATTTTCGCACGCCAAAACTAACACTCGAAGCAGTTCGGTCAATAATTTCTCATGAGAAAAAAACAAAATACGAAATTATTGTTGTAGACAACAACTCTGATGACGGTAGTCTGGCATATCTTTCAAAAAATCTTCCCAAAAGTGTCAAATTTATTATTTCTCCTGATAATCTAGGATTTGGCCGTGCAAACAATCTTGGATTAGAAAAAGCTAAAGGACGGTTTTTTGTGGTTTTTAACTCGGATGCTTATGAAGTCGAAGAAATTCTTCCAAAAATCAAAAAAACTTTTGATTCGAATAAAAAGATTTCAATTTTAGGAACAAAGATTCTTTATCCTAATTACGAACTTCAACAATCGCACGGTAGTCTTCCAGGTGTATTATCGATTTTCTTCTGGATGTTTTTTATTGACGATATTCCATTTTTAAACAAAATTATTCCCACACTTCACAAAAAATCCCACTCCTATTATAAAAAAACTAAAAAAACTGGATGGGTAACTGGCGCAATGATGGTTTTTAAGCGAAATGTTTTCAGACAGCTTGGCGGATTTAATCCTAAAATATTTTTATATTCAGAAGATATTGATATTTGTCTTAGAGCCAAAAAAAAGGGTCTTAAAACATATTTTTCTCCTGATACACGAGTTATTCACATTGGACAACAAAGTTCAAAAGGATTACCAGGCAATGCTTTAGTTGGCGAAGTAAAAGGGTTGTTATTTGTTTCAAAAGCAAACTTTAATCCCGTAAAATATTTGCTAATTAAATTAATATTGACCATAGGCTCATTGCTAAGACTTATTATCTTTGGGATAATCCTTAGAAGCACACAAAGAAAACAGATATACAAACAAGTAATTAAAACCATTTGGTAAAATCCGTGAAAGCACTACTAAATTTTGTCGACAATCACCTTTTAGAATTTATAGCTATTTTCCTAATAGTTTTTATTCCTGTTTACCCAAAATTTCCTTTATTTGATATTCTTCCAGGTTACATTGTTCGAGCTCGTTTAGAAGATATTTTGATATTTCTGGCATTTATAACTTTTGGTATTTATTTAATCCGCAGAAAGGTCAGCTTAAAAAACAATCCACTTACATGGCCAATAATAATTTATGCGGTTGTTGGCTTGTTATCCTGTCTGTCAGCAATATTTATTACTCAGTCAGTTCCAGCTGAGGCCAATCATATTGGCAAAATGTTCTTGCACTACTTTAGACGGTTAGAGTATTTTTCAATGTTTTTTATTGTTTTTGCGTCAATCAAATCTTTAGAACAAGTTAAAAAATATATTTACATAGCATTTATTGTTTTACTCATTATTTCTGTTTACGGTTTTGCACAAAAATATATGTATTTCCCCGCCTTTTCTACAATGAATAGAGAGTTTTCGAAAGGTTGGGCACTTTATTTGACCGAACATGCAAGAGTACTTTCAACATTTGGAGGCCATTATGACTTGGCTGCCTATTTAATGATGTCATTAACGCTACTATTAAGCTTTATTTTAACGATTAAGAAAAAGCTTATTCAGCTCGGATTAATAGTGTTGTATATATTTAGTTTCTGGATTTTAATTCTTACCGCTTCGAGAATTTCGTTTCTAGCGTACTTGGGCGCAATTTCCTTAGCAGTCGCGGGGGTTTATTATTGGGACAGAAAGAAAATCAAGGCTGTGGTTAGCTTTGTCGTTGTCATGATGTTTTCGCTAGTAATTATGTTGTCGTTTGGTGATTTGTCTTCAAGATTTAGCGGATTAATAAAAAATGACCAACTCACAGCTTTAATTGAAAAAGCCCAAAATCCGTTTGCAAAAAAACCAACTGAAAAAGCCGCGTTTTTGGAAAACAATCCAGATAGTCCGTTAGCTGCATCAGATCAACAACCAGTTTCAACAAAACCGAGTGATGTTACTAGCGACCAGCCAATTTACGTCATTGCTACCAATGCTGCTGGAGAATCAACCTTGACGGCTGTACCGAGGCAATATTCTGATAATGCCCTTAAATATGATCTATCTACAGCAATTAGACTAGATAAGTTATGGCCGCAAGCAATCAGCGGTTTTAAAGCAAACCCAATCTTTGGTTCTGGATACTCGACATTAACCAAATCTTCAAAATACGAATTTACTGAGGCAGAATCAACAGATAATGATTATTTGCGATCTTTAGGCGAAACTGGTCTTGCGGGTTTCATTTCATTCTTTGGAATAATCGCCTATGTTATATACGCGAGCTTCAGATCAATTAGAAAAATTTCTGACCCAACAATTGCTGGAATAGTAATTGGAATCAGTTGTGCAGTTATTGGCCTGCTAGCTAACGCAATATATATTGATATTTTTGAAGCATCTAAAGTCGCTTTTACTCTTTGGGGTTTGGTTGCAATTCTTATGGCGGCAATCAAATTTATTGACGCGAAGCCATCAAAAACTAGTAGTAAGAAAAAATAATTAATTTATTGACAATATGAAGATATATAAAAAGATATTTCTATCTTTAATATTGCTTGGGGTTATTTTTTTTATAACATTACTGCCAAGGCTCTACAAAATCGATAATTCAATTACAGACTGGCACTCCTTTAGACAAGCAGATACTGCGATGGTGGCTAGGAATTTTGCCGATGAAGGATTTAATATTTTGCATCCCAAAACCGATAATATTCTTGCTATTTCTGATAGCAAAAAACCAAACCCACAAGGTTTAACCTTCTTGGAGTTTCCAATCTACACATTAATTGTTGGTTTAGTCTGGGATATTTTTGGTGTTAATGAATCAAGTGCAAGACTCGTTTCTGCAATATTTGCCTCATTTTCTACCGTTTTCCTATTTTTATTAGTCAGAAAGTTTTCCAATTCCCGAGTAGCAATTATAGCCGCCCTAGTATTTGCGCTTACGCCATACAGTATTTATTACGGAAGAGTAATAATGCCAAATTCGACAATGATTTGCCTAGGCTTGGCCTCATTATGGTTATTTAGTAGATATTATTTTAATAATTCTAAAGTTTCTTTTTTTATGTCTAGCGTATTATTTGCATTAGCCAGCCTTAGTTACCCTTATGTTGTTTTCTGGCTGATTCCAATAATCTACCTCGCCTTAATAAAGGATGGTTTGTTTTACTATTCCTTAAAATATTACGGGTTTTTGTTAATTGCTTTTATTCCTTTGGTCCTATGGCGGGCATGGGGAGCAAATTATCCCGAGGCACAAATTGGTTCAAATTGGTATTTAAATTATGGAGATATTCGATTCTCGGGAGCATTTTTTAGATGGTTAATTTTTGAAAGACTAGCTAAATTAATTTTAGGTACAGGTGGATTTGTTTTAATGTTTTTTGGGCTGGTAGCCAAAAGGGAGAATAAAGAGAATTATTTTTATTTTGTTTGGTTATTTTCAATGATTTTGTATTTTGTAATCTTTGCTTCTTCTAACGTCCGTCACGATTACTATCAATATATTTATATGCCAGTTTTAGCAGTATTTGTTGCACTTGGTATTGATCATCTTCTGAAAGCCGGTCAATCCATTATCGAAAAATCAATTAGTGTTTCTATAGCAATTTTTCTCGTCATTATTTCAATAGCTTTTGGGTATTATGAGGTGAAGGGATACTATTTAACAAATAATGATATTGTCGAGGCGGGTAAAAAGGCTGATGAGCTGTTAAGCGCCAATGACAAAGTTATTGCACCTCTAGCTGGTGACTTGTCGTTACTGTATTATGTTAACCGGCCAGGGTGGGCAGAATTTTATGAAGAAATGCCTGTTTTTAAAGCTCAAGGGGCAACAGCTATTGTTTCACTAAAATTCGATGAAGGTATTGAAAAGCTTGCCAAAGAAAACAAGGTTTTATATCGTACAAATAAATATATAATTATTTCCTTAAAATAAATGAAAGTACTACTGATATCTCCTTATATTCCTTATCCGCCAATCACTGGAGGAAAAGTTAGAGTTTATAACTTTCTAAAAAAACTAAGCAAAAAACACGAAATAGTCTTAATCTGTCTACTAAAAAACACTGACGAATTTAAGGACGTTAAAATTTTGGAAAAACAAGGATTTAAGATTTATCCAGTTTTGAGGAGAAAAGCATGGTCTGCCCAAAATCTAGTAAGGACTTTACTGACAAAATATTCATTCCTTACTGTAGTAAATAACTTTTCTTCCGAAACGGAAAATTTAATTCTTGAAGTTATCAAAAGAGAAAGACCTGATCTTATTCATCTTGAAACTTTTTATATGGCACAAAGTTTACTGGCTGTTAGAGATAAGATAAAAATTCCAATTTTACTCGCCAAAGTTGACGTAGAGGCTCAAGTTTATTTTAGAAATGCACAACAGAAAAAAAATCCATTACTCAAACTGGTTGGATACATTGATGCCAGAAAAATGCTTAATTATGAAGTCCAAGTTTGCCAATATTTTGACAAGGTTACATTTGCAAGTGAAATAGACAGAATACTATTAACTTCCTATCTTAAAAAAAGAAAAATTAGTGTTGCCACTGATTTAATTCCTAACGGGGTAGATACTAAACATTATGTTCCAACAAAAACCAAAAAATATTCCAAACCAACTGTTGTGTTCTTGGGTAA
>Ga0073900_10001028_pt1 | contig 15965 bp, 17 predicted proteins | sample KloWWTmetKNB5Kit_FD_66666 | JGI IMG/M metagenome (GOLD analysis project Ga0073900, IMG submission 66666) | Active sludge microbial communities from Klosterneuburg, Austria, studying microevolution and ecology of nitrifiers - Klosterneuburg... | ecosystem: Engineered > WWTP > Aerobic digester >...
TTTTTATCAATTCTAACACACAAATGTACTGTCTTATTGTTTTATCAAAAAATAAATCATATTTATTGACACATCTAAATTACTTTATTGGAAAATATTGATTCCTGACGCCAAAAAAAGCTAAATTTGCATCTTACTATCAATAAAATCATTCATTTTTATGAATTTGTATATAAAATATATTGGTATCTTTTTCTCCTTTGTTGCTTTGAATTTGTCATGTGGCAATTCTTCTGAAAATCACATGCTGAGCAAGAGACCCACTGCTTTTGGAAGGATAAACGATGTGGTGATTCTCACGGACCAATCCATTGCCGAAAGCAACCTAAAAGACACTATATCTTATTACTTCGAAGCGCCATATCCTGTACTTACTGCTGACGAGCCGATTTTTGACATCAGGTATATGACACCGAAAGACTTGATAGCCAAGCCATTGCGCAAAGAGCTTCGTACGTATGTTTTAATAGCAGATGTAGCTGATACCACACTCGAAACTACCAAGATGCTTAGACAAGATTTGGGTGAAGAAAAATTTAAAAGGGCACAAACTGATCCAACTTTCAATACATCAGTAGGTATGGAAAAATGGGCTAAAGACCAAATGATCGTCTATTTATTTGCCAATGGCAGAGACAAACTTGCGGAAGTCATCAGAAAACAATTTCCAAATGTTGCCAAAAAGATCAATACCCACGACCATAAAAATCTTTCAGCAACTGTATTTGGATTACAAAATGATAATAAACCGCTTTCAACCTTGGTTTTGGACAGTTTCGGTATGAATTTGAAGATTCCTGGATTGTATCAGTTGGCGATGAACAAACCTAATTTTCTTTGGCTTCGATTTGATAGTAAAGAACTCAACCAAAGTATTGTAATTCGCAAATTTCCATATAAAGATAAATCCCAATTTACGATGGAAAATATCGTTAAAATGCGCAATGAATATGGCAAAGAATTTATAACCACTGGATCAGAAGATGCTTATATGAGCACCAACGACAGAGATTTGCCTACCTTCGAATACACTTATTACCAAAACAATGCTTATACAAAAGAAGTCAGGGGCATATGGGAGACAGTAAATGATTTTATGGGTGGACCATTCGTCAGTTACCTCATGCTCAATGAAGCCAAAAGCGAAATAGTTTTTATTGATGTATTTGTATTCGCTCCTGGTGAAGAAAAAAGAGATTTCATCCAGCAATTAGATTGTATTATTAAGACGGCGAGCTTTCCTGGTGTCAAGAAAAAATAAAGCTAAATCGGCTGAGAACATCGATTTCATATCATTTTTCATACTTAAAATTGAATCCAAGGATAAGCACTCTGGAGTAAGGATTTTTGAGTCTCCAAATTTTTCATAAAATACTGATATTCTGTAGATTCCACATTAAAAGGACGATGATTCATTTGTTGGATGATTTTGCCAATTTTTTTATTTAAGTTAGTTGTTTCCCCATCGAAGTAATGACCTTCAAATTTTTCCCAAATATAATCTATAGCTTGTTCGTTGGGATGAATCAAATCTTTCTCATAAAACCGATAGTCTCGAAGATCATCCATCATCCATTCATAAGCTGGAAAATAGCTTACATTTTCAAATCGCATTTGCAGATTTTCAGCAACAGACAGCAATTTTGCCTTGCTTCTTGCATTTTCGATGATTCCATCTTTTGTATGCCGTACTGGACTTACAGTCATGATGACGTGCACATCATTATTGATCGCAAATAGGCTAGACAAGGCATTGGCAAGTGCATTTTCACACATTTCTATCGAACTATTTGCCTTCACAAACATTTCTGAAGGCAATTTATGGCAATTGGCTACTATGGCGTCAGTGGATTTTAATGAGTATCCAATCGATGTCCCCAAAGTAATAAATAGATATTTCACCCTTTTAAGAGCTTCATGAGTCTCTGCTATTGCAAGATTTATATTATGTACAGCTTGTTGATTATCCACACTGCCCAAGTTGCTGTGAAAATCGCAATGGACAAACACGCCTTGTGAAAGTTGAAGGTCTTCTATTGCAACCACTTTCAATTGTAATGCGTACTCAATTAATCTAGTAATCGATACTGGATGGAAGACGGTACCAAATGGGTTACAAATCGAATTAAATTTATAATTTTGCAACCTGCTACCGATATTATTCGAAAAGCACGATCCTATCAACATGATGAGATCATCATGTTTTATGGAGAATGATGCTGGTGGCAAATTAAGTTCAGTTCGAAAATTGATCATATCTGTAAGACTGATAAACAAAAATGTAAAAATGAGTATTTTTTCTAAATTTTTCAGCCAAAATCCAAAATCTTCGGATCCTGAAATCCAATTTGGAAGATTTACGGATACGAATAAGCCGCCAGAGAAATACAAAAGTTGGGATTATGCTGTCGAAAATTTTGATAATGAAAAATACCTCGTGGCTTACACACATTTATTGGATTTTATGTCCAATACAGAAAAATCTAATGTTAGCTATACCTTACAAAATGGCATCTTAACATTCAAGATCCATCAAGGGTCAAAAATTATAGAAGGTGAAGCAAATACCAAACTCTTTAGCGCATGTGCCAAGATCGTTCTTGCAGAAAATCCACCACTTGGCTTAATGAGAATTTTGCTTGAAAACAATTTTGATCTAAAATATGCCAGGTATGCTTTTGATGAATCCAATTGTATTTGTTTAAAATTTGATACCTTTGTAGAAGATGGATCGCCTCACAAAATATATGATGCACTAAAAGAATTGGCCACTGAGGCCGACAAAAAAGATGACGTCATTATCTCGAAATTTGATGGTTTATCCCCGATCAATCGCCACCATACACGTGATGTATCTACTGAAGAAATCAATTCAAAATATCATTACTTTAAACAGACACTCACAAGTGTATTGAACGAAATAAATAATGGCACTATCAATGCTTTTTTGTATCCAGGTGCTATTAGCTATCTCATTCTAAATTTTATTTACAAAATCGATTTCCTAATAAAGCCCGAAGGAAATATCCTCGAACAAATCAATCTGATCCATAAAAAGTTTTTTAATGACACCATCACGTCTGTTCATGACAAAAACAAAGAAATGATTCGTCTAATTCGGGAATTTGAAAAAATTAGTTTTAACGAATTTGCATCGGAGATATACGAGGTGAGTTCTACCTTCGGCACTTCTGTTCCTGAAGGTCACCAACGATTGGTAGAGATCATAGATGCACAAATTAATGATTTTGATTGGTATTGTGACAACAATTTTCCAGTGATTGCACAAGCGATTTGTGGCTACACTATTGGATATTCATTGTATTCTTTTGCATTGCCAGATCCGACTAAAGCCTTACTCAAGCTATATTATTCGATCACAGAAAATCAATTGTTCCAGGCACTTCATTTTAAAGATGTTTATGTTTCCTCAGATCAGAAATTTAATAAATCAAAAATCACTTCAGCAATCAAGGAAATCATTAAGGATAATGAGGAAAAATATGGAAAAATATCAGTAGATCTTTCCGTTTTGAAATTTGAAAACACTTGCGCATTCTGCAAAAGTTATTTATCACTATTGAAAACTATCAACTAAAATGAATGATCAGATCAAAGATACCAATCCTAGAGAGATAATAAAACGCTTCGAAGATAATCTCATTCAGATAGCCACGCCATATAGTACGGGTACAGGTTTCTTTCTCAAGGAATACAATCTGATCATAACCAATGAACACGTCATCAGAGGCAATAAAAATGCCATGATCGCTGGCAAGACATTTAATAAGCAGATTGTGTCTGTATTATACTTGGATGAAACCTATGATTTGGCATTTATAAGTCCGCCCAATGATCACAATATGTCTGCTGTCTCACTGGGTGATACCAGCACCGCTGATGAAGGTGACAGTATTATTGCGATAGGTCATCCTTTTGATTTAAATTTTACAGCTACTCAAGGTATCATCTCTAATCTGGTCCATCAGAAAGACGACATCAGCTATATCCAGCACGATGCAGCCCTAAATCCGGGAAATAGCGGTGGTCCATTGGTGGATAAAACTGGAAATATCATCGGCATTAATACATTTATCATCCAAGATGGCCATAATATCGGCTTCGCATTGACTTCAGACAATATTTTGAAATGTTTACATGACTTTGCGAAAGGTAATGGTGTCAAAGGTGTCCGATGTGCTTCATGCCGAAACATAAGTTTTGAGACAGAACAAAAGATAACCAATTACTGTACATTTTGTGGTGCAACTATCTCTATGATTTCACTTATTCAAGAATATGAGCCATATGGATTATGTCTGACAGTGGAGGAAATGATCACAGCGTTAGGATACAATCCAGCTATCTGCCGCAAGGGTCCGAATAGCTGGTCGCTCCAAAAAGGCAGTGCCATCGTCAATATTTCATATTATGAGAAAACGGGCCTTTTAGTAGGTGATGTTTTCGTGTGTACCTTGCCTGAAAATAAGATAAATGACTTATATCTCTTTTTACTAAAACAAAATTATCTTCTTCAGGGCATGAATTTTTCACTAAAAGATCAGGATATAATTTTGTCATTGCTGATTTATGACCAATATATCAACAGTAATACCTTATTGAAGCTATTTAAACAATTATTGGCAAAAGCGGATGAATATGACAACATTCTGGTAGAACAGTATGGTGCTAAATGGAAAAACCAATTAGACCAGTTTGATAAAATTTAACAACTTTTTCAATTTTTTTAGGCAGAATGTAACTAGGTATAAAATTAATATCTATTTTTACCTTCCATTTACAATAAAAATACAGCTTTTTAAGCACATTTTAATAAAAAGTTTAATATGAACAATTTAGTTTCAAAAATCGGTGTTCTTCTTTTTGTAATATCTTCACTCACGATTTCGGCGCAAGATATTCACTTTACGCAGTTTTATATGTCACCACTCAATCTCAATCCCGCATTGACTGGAGTAATGAATTGTAAAACCAGAATGGTAGCCAATTACCGTAATCAATGGTCAGCTATCCTTACTGCCAATGCGTACAATACTTATTCTGTGTCTTATGACCAGAAGATACCTGTTGGTCGGGAAGATTATTTTGGAATCGGCGGCTCGATTTGGGGCGACGTGGCAGGAGCATCGCGGTTTGGAACTACACAAGGTAGAATTTCATTATCCTATAGCAAAAAGATGGCTGGATACAGAAAAAAAGCCAGTTACTTAGTGATAGGTGCAGATGCTGCATTGACCAATAGAGGTATCAGTGGCGACGACTTGAGATGGCCTTCACAAATATCAGCATCAGGTTGGGATCCTTCCACAGGTTTGGACGAATTGGCTGGTGTGGACAAAGACTTTTTATACGCTGACTTAGGTGCTGGTTTGCTTTGGTTTAGTATTATAGACAATTATACCAACTGGTATTTTGGAGCGGCTGTTCACCATTTCAACAAACCTAATGTGTCATTTTTGGGAACAGAGGTAGATTTATATAGCAGATATACTATGCATGCAGGTTTACAGTTCGAGATCCAACGCAAAATCTCTTTACTTCCTTTTGGTGTGTATATGGCTCAAGGCCCGCACAGATCACTTAATGCTGGAGCTAACCTTAGATTTGCAATGGGACCATCACGTACGACCAATCAATCATGGGAAATAGGTGCTTGGTATAGAATCGGAAATAAAGTACCTTCAGGTCTTCACTCTGACGCGGTCATATTATCTACCAGATTCAATTATGAAAACTTTGGTATCGGATTTAGTTATGATATCAACGTTTCAGGCCTGAGACAGGCATCACCAGCCAATGGTGCTTTTGAATTTTCTTTGCTTTACAACATCTGTGGTCCAGAAAGCAGAGGCGTTTACTGTCCAAGATTCTAATAAAAATACAGGATTGTTTCATCCAATCTAGTCCTAAGCTATCGGACATTAGTATATAGTAGGAATAGACTTATTATTATTTGTATATTATCCTACTTAATTCAGGTATAAACCCCAATACATCATTATTTTAAATGGTGTTTGATTTATTAATAATAAAAGAATTTTAATTCTTTCAAAAACCAATGTAAATTATGTTTGGAAGTAAAAATGAAAAGCAAAATAACAATGGAGCGGTTACATCTACAAATGTGAGCAACAGTATAGTAGAAGGTACCAGCATCATAGGAAATATCACAGCTTCAAATGACATCAGAATCGATGGTGCACTCCAAGGAAAATTACATTGTAATGGCAGAGTCATCATTGGTCCTCAAGGAAAAATCGAAGGTGATATTACTTGTATTAATGCAATCATTGAAGGCAGTTTTACTGGCAATCTCAATGTTAAAGAACTTTTGACAGTAAAAGAAACAGGTGTTATAAATGGCGATATCAATTGTGATAAACTCTTTATTCAGACCGGCGCCATATTTAATGTAACTTGTAGTATGAGTGGTCAGAAACTCAAGCCTTTGGTACCTAAAGAACAGGTAGCCAAAGTCTGAGAGTAGTAACAGTCTAAAAAATACATAATGGAGCCATCCAAGCCTACAAAAAAAACAATCAATTATCTCCAATATTCGGGCTTAGGCATACAGTTTGCTGGCATGATGGTGATTGCAATTTTTGCAGGAAGATGGTTGGATGAAAAGATGGGCTTTTCAAAACCCATTTTTGTATTAGCGCTGATCATCTTATTTTTCGGCACATTTATGTACAAACTGTATATCGAATTGATAAAAAACAAATGAAAGACTATGCCAAAGGATATTTCATTGCTATCATAATACTGATACCTATTTTGTACCTGATCGATTCATCTTTGTTTGATGCAGGGTATTCCATAGCGCTCTATGGTATAGCTATGTTTACGGTATTGAGTATTCTATTATATTATTTTTTGAGAAAATCTATCTTCAGTCCCAATAAGCAACTTTTCCTTTCTATAACGATCGCAAATACACTTGTAAAGATGGTCTGTTCGGTAGGATTGCTGCTTATTTACAAAAAGATACATAATCCAATTGATGGAGATTTTGTTTTGCCATTCCTTATAATTTACTTGGTTTTTACTACTTTTGAGACCTGGTTTATGATCCGTATGGCAGATGAAAAACCTTAATTTTTTATAAAAAAACGTAAGTATATGTCCAATTTTATTACCACGTACGAAATGGAAAATTTGTTTTCTGTTACCGATACTATGCTAACTGATGCAGATATTAAAATAATTTCCAGAAGTGGTGACACTTTGCGTTTGATGTACAAAAACAAGGCTTTTGACGCCCGAATAAAACATTTCGATTACGAAACCAAAGAAGCTAAAATTAATGTCAACGGCTTTGACTTCAAAATCAAAATAAAAGAGCCATTAGATCATCTGATTAATGAATTGGGCTTCTTATCAGCAAACAAACACTCAGTCAAAGAAGTAAAATCTCCGATGCCTGGGCTTGTCGTCAATATTTTTGTGGAAGTAGGCCAGGAAGTTTCTGAAGGTGAGAAATTACTTACTTTGGAAGCAATGAAAATGGAAAATATTCTCAAGTCTCCTGGATCTGGGACCATAAAGTCTATACGTATTCAGAAAGGAAATTCGGTGGATAAAAACCAGATATTGATCGATTTCGAATAAATCCCCTAAGGTTTTTGCGGCATTGGTTTGCCAAAGTGCTGGACCCAATATTTATCAACTTTGGCTACAGCCATTTCATTGACTTTAGGATTCATAAGCATTGTACAGTGCGAATAGCTGTTCAACCAATCTTGGAGAACTTCGTCAAATGATTTTTGCCCTTCACCTAGATTTTCACCAGCAACCATCCAAGCATAGCCTACTTGATCCAATCTTTGTCCGATATCCAATCCGTCAGAAGAAAAATGGGCAAAAAAATTGTGTTCATACATCTCTGTGGCCTGATTATGCGCACTCTTATACAATAAGTTATTCCATGTTATTTTATTCACTGGCGCCATATATCTACGTCCGCAATAGCATCCTTTCTCCCTGATCTTATTGACCGCATCTATCATATTTTTTTGCTGGCTGGCAGTAGGATGACTATCCGGCCATGTACCCAGACTAAAAAATAGTAATAAAAAAATCAATGTCTTCATACCAAAATACAATTGGGTCTATAACGCAAATTATATAGCTACTGTTTTATATAAATATTGAATAACCGCTATATTTAACTAAATTTTAAGTCATTATAAAAATGCAGCACCAAATACACCTGCAGAATCTCCCAAATCTGGTTTAAAAAACTGTGTATCTAGTCGATGATTGAAGACATGTTTTTTGACTTCTTCTACACCTTTTGTATATATTTCAGCAATATTTCCAACTCCACCACCAATCACGATTGCGTCAGGATCAATAATATTGATTACCACAGAAATTGCTTTACCAAAATAGGCAAAAAGTCGTTCCATTGTCTGTTGCGCATATTTGTCATTTCCATCCCTGTATCTTTCGGTAATTTCCTTTAGATTTAGAGGCTGTCCGCTTATCTTATGATAATATTTCTCTAAGGCAGGACCTGAAATAACAGTTTCTACACAACCTACTTTTCCGCAATAACATGCGCCACCAGATTCATCAAGAAAATTATGGCCCCATTCTCCACCGATACCTTGTCTTCCACCTACAACTCTGCCATCTACTACCAAGCCTCCACCTACTCCTGTACCCATGATTACACCAAAAATCACTTTTGCCTCAGGCATTAACTTTGGAATAACACCCATTTTCGCCTCTGCTACGGCAAAACAATTGGCATCATTGCTAAAATTAAATTTGATGCCGGTTCTTTTTTCAAGGTCGGCCTTCATATCTTTTCCATTGAGCGAGGTGCTATTGCAATTTTTCATCACATTTAGTATCGGATCCAACGTGCCTGGTGTACCGATTCCTGCCGCTATGGGACTCAGGTTACTGTGTGATTTCATATTTTCTATCAATGTACAGATCTGATCCAGTACGTGGTCATATCCCAGATGCCCTTCTGTAGGTATCCTAAGTCTAGTGACCACTTTGTGATCCTCTTTATTGAGAATAATGCCTTCAATTTTTGTACCGCCAAGGTCGAAGCCCCATATTGCATCCATTATCTGTGAAATTTTCCGCAAAATAGACATTTCCAAATCATCTGAAAAAATATTATCTTCATTTTTGTAGTAAATATTCTGCCTTTCATTTATTAAGTCCTTACCTTGTGCCGAAATTTAATCCATAATGCAAAAGAATATTAAAGAAATCATACCTGGCTCAGGACTTGGAGCAATAAAGTTTGGAATGACCAGAGATGAAGTAATCAAAATTGCAGGTAAACCTGATGATGTCGAAAATCTTCCTGGATTTGAAGAAGAGATCAGTGATACCTTAGAATCATGGCATTACGATGAGTATGAATTTTCTCTAGTATTCGATGCTGATTATGAATGGAGATTGGTTTCTATCGCGGTGAGTGATCCATATTTTACTTACAATGGTGTCTCGATTGTAGGTATGGACAAGCAAGACGTAATGGATATGCTCGAGAAAAACAATATAGAAATATCTGGTATGGAAGATGTTTCTGACGAAGAAAATCCTAATCTAGAGCTTGTCGAATCAGACGAAGAAGGTCTTATGATTTGGTTTGAAAATGATGAAGCAATTGAAATCCAAATATTACCTGATGTAGAAGAAGATGGTGAGACGCTTATCTGGCCTGCATAATTTATTGTTTTAGCGCTTTTGTAGCCACGCTTCCTTTTCTTGGGCTGTATTAATATTTACAAATTCTTCGGTCGTGTAAAATGGATGACGTGGTGCATTGATTGTATTCAGAAATTTCTGTAGAGATCTCCCGTCATTCTTATAAAAGGTTTGTAATTGCAATAAAGTTGACTTTTCCCATATCGACAACATGGGTTCATATATTTGTTGGTCAGAATCATAATACATAGAACAGCTTTGGTTGTTTTTTTGATGAATGCCGATCAAGTCTTTTATGGTATCCACACTCATATTTACCAAATCTGGTGCTAATAACAGCATTGGATGGATGTCATTTTCGAAGCAAGATAAAATACCACCAATCGGTCCTGTATTTTCATACTTATCTATTATAGTTGGGAATGTATGGTTTAAGTTGCTTTGGTTTTCATTGATAGACAAGCGAATATGCGCACAAAAAGGAAGTAATTTTTCTATGGCAATTTCGTAAAGATAGCGATTATCTAATTGAATCATAGATTTGTCTGTGCCCATTCGTGTACTTCGGCCACCCATCAACACGACTCCATAAGGTAATTTCATAGAATCCTTTGGCTGCCTGAATAAATATTAAATCCCGATTTTTTGAGAAATCCGACTAAGGTCAGCTTATTCTCTTTTGCCAACTCAACTGCTAGACTTGAAGGTGCGCCTACTGCTACTATACAAGATATTCCGGCCATTGATGCTTTTTGGATTAATTCAAAACTTGCCCTTCCACTAAGCAGTAATATATGCTTATCTAAAGGAATTCTTCCTGCCATAAAAGCATGTCCAATAAGTTTGTCAAGTGCATTATGACGGCCTACATCTTCACTATGAAAAAGATAATCTCCCTCGGGGCTGAATATAGCGCAAGCATGAAGGCCGCCCGTCATCTCGAAAGCAGACTGCACAGCAAGTAGTTTCTCTTGCAAAGCAAACAATATTTTTCCATCAATTTTCATATCGTTTTCAGCTTGTGAATACATAGACTGAGCCATAATCGCATCTACAGAAGCCTTACCACATACACCACAACTGGAAGTACTATAAAAATTCCTTTCCAAATTTTTGTCTTCAATTTTTGTTCCTGCTTCTAGCATGACATTGACCGTATTGTCATCTTCTTGGACAACATCGGCTACTTCATCAAAGTCCTTGAGTAAGCCTTCGGTAAACATAAATCCCAAAGTCAAAGCAATATCATCTCCTGGTGTACGCATCGTGATGGACATGGCCTTACTATCACACTTGATCTGCAAAGGTGATTCTTCAGCAACAAAATCGACGTGCTTAGTGATATCACCAGATCTATACTTAGTGATGTCTATTTCCTTGATCTGCAGATTATGTATCTTTTTGTCAATCATGGTCTCCACATTCAGCTTGTGGATTGGGAAAAAGGTCAGATTCATCTTCGTTGGGTCGCGGCTTAAGACATTGAAAATCCTTTTCTATAAGGATAAACAAACCATTCGCCATCCTTCCATCAAAACCAACTCGTGTGTCAGTATCCCAATGGGCTGCTAAATTTTCAGGTACTTGCACTGAAATTGTTTGACCAGTCAATGATGCGACTATTTCATTGCCATTGTATTGTGCTATCTGATATGTTAGCTTTTCATTGCCGAAATGACATTCATCACTTACAAGTCCTTGAGACACAAAATGTAAAACTTCAGACTGCGAAAGACGCAATCTAACCGAATTGCCACTGATACGGATTTTCATCTTTATTTATTTAAAAATTAGAAATTGGTCACCTAGGTGTACCTATTTTTATAACATGTAAATATAGGTAAAATGGGACAAATCTCATTTCAAAATAAATTGTAAATTACATAAAAAGTTATTTTTTCGAATCAATAACGGCTAATAATTGTATCAAAAGCGGCTATCTATGATTTTATAGCCAAAAAATTACCACCATTATTCCCAAATGTCGTACTTTTGAAAGCGTCAAAAAATCATGATGGTAAGACACAAAATAAATGCATGCTATTAATGACTAGAGCAGTTTTTACTTGGATTGGAGTGGTAATTTTCCACTTTAGTATTTTTAGTCAAAAATCATTTCAACCAAAACAAGTAGATTTTGACTGGAAAGGTATTGTATATAGAAATGAAATGACAGGCAATGTTACACTCCATACCAATGGATATGCACTCGCTTACAACAAAGGCAAAATAAAAACCTATTATAAGACCAATTATTACCACCTAGAATTGGGATATATGACGGATCCGAGAGAACAAAAGCAAAATAGAAATATCCCCATTTCATTTAGCAAGGTATCCCAATCATTTAAGTTCGGTAAACAAAATTATATGTACGTACTGCGAGCCGGAAAAGGTACCAAGCGATTGATCACCGACAAAGCTAAGCGCAAAGGTGTTGCCATCGGTTATAATTATGAGGCAGGGCCATCGATAGCATTTCTCCGGCCTTATTATTTGGAATTGATATATAATCTGGAGGAAAATGGTCAGTCTTTTAATGAGTTGCGTGTAGAAAAATATAGCGAAGCCAATGCGGCAAAGTTTTTAGATTATAATTCTGTTTTCGGTGGTGCAAGTGGTGGCTGGTCATCCATAAGTGTTGTACCAGGCATTCAGGGTAAATTGGGTTTGTTTTTTTCATTGGGTGCCTTTGAAGAATATGCCAAATCACTAGAAATAGGCATTAAGGGTGACTTTTATATCCGAAAGATTCCCATCATGGTAGAAACAGAAGCTGTCAGTGCCAAACCCTATTTTTTGAACTTTTATGCTACGTTGGAGTTTGGTAAGAGGACGAATTAACATTTAAGAATACAATCATAAATCGAGTATAGTGGTAGAATTGCCCATAATCTCACATCAACCAACTGAACAAAGGGCCAAAAAGCCTGACTGGTTGAGAGTAAAACTCCCGATAGGTGAAGATTATCGTCGGGTAAGAAATCTGGTAGATGAATATAAATTGCACACCATATGCCAAAGCGGTAACTGTCCGAATATGGGCGAATGTTGGGGCGCCGGTACGGCCACCTTTATGATTTTGGGCAATGTGTGTACAAGAAGCTGTTCTTTTTGTGCCGTGAAAACTGGAAAACCAACCGAATACGATGAGGATGAACCAGCACGTGTGGCAGAAGCAATTTTCTTGATGAAGGTAAAACACGCTGTCATCACATCTGTAAATCGCGATGAACTCAAGGACAAAGGTGCTGAGATCTGGCATCAGACTGTCAAAAAAATCAAAGAATTGTCGCCAGATACTACAATAGAAACATTGATACCAGATGTAAAAGCCAATTGGGAAGCCTTAGAAAAAATGATCAGTGCTGGCCAAGAAGTAGTTTCTCACAATATGGAGACCGTAGAAAGCCTTTATAGAAAAGTAAGGCCTCAAGCCAAGTATGACAGATCACTTGAACAAATCAGACGTACTAAAGATTTCGGTAAACGTACGAAGTCTGGTATCATGGTAGGCCTAGGCGAAACCAAAGACGAAGTTCTGAAAATAATGGATGACCTAGCAAAGCATGGATGTGATGTACTCACGATCGGTCAATATCTACAACCTACGAAAATGCACATAGAGGTAGCGGAGTATGTTCATCCAGACACATTTGCGATGTACAAAGCCGAAGGAATGCAACGTGGATTTGATTTTGTAGAGAGTGGCCCATTGGTCAGAAGTTCATATCATGCGGAAAGACACCTGTAGAATTAAAAAAAAATAAAAAAATATACAAATTTATTGTGCAGTTTACGTAAGAGTTATATTTTTGCACCGCATTTAGAAATTTGAGTCTTAGATTTTAGATTTTAATTATGCTAATGCCCCCTTAGCTCAGTCGGTTAGAGCGACGGACTGTTAATCCGCAGGTCCCAGGTTCAAGTCCTGGAGGGGGCGCAAAAAGAAGCCCGGTTTTCGCAAGAAAATCGGGCTTCTTTGATTTATAAAAAATTCTATTCTATCAATGATGTACTACAAGTTTTTCTGTTTGTTTCCTGCCAGAAATGTCCGTAACTGTTACAAAATAAAGGCCTGACGGTATATGACTGACATCTATTGTAGTATGGTCAATACCACCATGCTGAGTGAAGACAGCTCTACCCGAAATATCCATTAATTCTACCTTTGACAAAATAACATCCGGATGGTAGATTATCGCTTCACTTTGTACAGGATTGGGTTGGATATTAATAACTTTTAGACTTTGGTCTTGTGTTACACTAGATAATCCCAACGACTCTAAGCTAAAAGCAATAATTGAATTGGCCTTGGATGGATAGTCTTGTAATATTAAACCATTTTGATTAATAAAAACAGATCCTTCTTCCACATGATAAACTAAAAGATTATCGTGAAAAGTAAGATCTAATGGAAGCAGAAACCTCAAATCATCTTCCGTAAGTATAGTTTTTAAGATTTTCAATCCGTTATTTTTGATTTCAATTAGATCATATTTATTGAAAATATTATCAAAACTCGCAATGCCAATGACACGATCATTTACAAATGTGAAAGTATTGTAGTGATATTCTTCAGGCATTGTCACCTTGCTAACTAACTTGTCTCGATGATAGACAGAAATGACCTCATTGTCCGTATTTGGATTGTGTGACCATATGGTATATTCGCCATCAATAGATAATAACATTGCAAAGTCTATCGTATTAAAATCTTCTAATATCCAGGTATCTTTTTCGTTTTGCAACGCCACATCCTGATATATAGAAATATACATGGCGCCATCATGTTTATGATTTAGTAAGATTTCATTATTATCTAGCTCATAAACAAAAAAACTCTGTAGCAGATCTGTAATTATTGAATCGGTGTTGCCTTGCTGCCTACCAAACCTGTCTAAAGGGACAGATAATATATATTTAGGCGTAGTAAATGGTTCATGGTAGATACACCGATAACCTCCGGTTTGCAAGTCTTTCATTATATATTCCACCTTATTTACAAAAATTGGATTGGCTGTAAATTTTTTGGCCGTAGTATCTCCAGGCATAGTGGTCAGATAAGTGCCCAACTGACCTGATGCATCAGAAAAACTTCTTTCGGTCATGGTCACACCTATCCCAGCTATAGAAAAGGGAGGCCAAATGCCTAAAGTATCTTTTGATTTCCAAGAAAGCAATCTTACAGAGTCTTTCTCAAAGATAATACTCCTAGCTACTTCTGGACGATCTACTTCCATGTGTCCATAGATGTACTTCCATGCTACATTACCAGTACTAATATCTCGCTTCTCCAGATAGGTGCCAGAGACATCTCCTTTGTAAGATGTCTGATATGATGTATATAGATAATTATCTTTGATTTCTGGTTTGCATCGTAGGGTAAAATTTAACAAATTATATCCATTCCCTTCTTCGCTATTTCCTGTGGTATCTATCATGGTGTCATACCATACCGGTGCTATATTGGTGAATTTTAGCGGCTCATATGGACGCAATGGTAGATATTTCGTCTGACCACACAAAGGCAAGGAAAGGATAATACACAAAAATAGATGTAAATTATGTTTCATGATAAAAAGTTTTAATGTTATAAATAATTTAAACAAATATAAACTATTATTACGAGATTTCAATGTAATGCAATGGTTTTTTTTATATTAGCAAAACTGTATTTCCTATTTCTACTATATTTTACACAATTACCACAATATCATTCGTATAATGTTTTATATTATGCCAAATATTATTTCATTTTTGTATCAATTAATGTACATGCACCATTTTTAGTTTTATTTTTAGATTATAAGGTATTTTTAATTACAACAAGCTGTTACTTATAAATATACCCATTAAATTAAAATTTGCACCCAATACTGTATATCATCCTATCTTTGTAGCGTATTGATAATCAAATTAAGACCATGCACACTGACATAATCACATATAACAACAATCAGACATCAGATGACAAATCAATTTGTGAGGAGATAGCCAAAGCCATCGACTCTGTACTGCCCGAAGCGGAAAGTAAAATATGGCATGCGCATCCAGTGTGGTTTTTGGATGGAAATCCCATCGTTGGATATAGCAAACAAAAAGCAGGGATCAGGCTTATGTTTTGGAGTGGTGCGGACTTTGATGAAAAGGATTTGGCGGTAAGTGGTGCGAAGTTTAAAGATGCATCAATTTTTTATACCCATGTTTCACAGATAAATATGGAAGATCTACATCGATGGCTTCAGCTATCTAGAGATATTCAG
>Ga0073900_10001032_pt1 | contig 15942 bp, 15 predicted proteins | sample KloWWTmetKNB5Kit_FD_66666 | JGI IMG/M metagenome (GOLD analysis project Ga0073900, IMG submission 66666) | Active sludge microbial communities from Klosterneuburg, Austria, studying microevolution and ecology of nitrifiers - Klosterneuburg... | ecosystem: Engineered > WWTP > Aerobic digester >...
CAGCGTCAAACGCCCGCATTTCCGCCGCGATGCGATCGGCTCGTTTGCGCTCGCCGCTTACTGCCGGCGATTCGACCAAGCGCGCGGGCGCCGGGCCATCCTCATTCTCCCGCGCGCCGGAAACCAGCGACAACGCCGGCGCGCCTGCCCCCAGCCCACGCTGCCACATATCGCCTTCGCTGGGCGCCACGTCGCCGGCCTGCGCGGCGGGTAAAACGGGTGCCTTGCCGGCAGTTGCCTGACACACGTCCGCGACCACCGTCCGGCAGCCATCGCAGGCAATTGCGTAGTCCTGCGGCCCCTGCGGGACCGTTTTGCCCTTGACCCTTACCAGCCAGGTGCCCAGCTCGGGGTCGGGTACTGTGACCTGCTCCTGATTGTCGCGGGTGTTCACCCCGCGGGTGGCGTCGTCGGCGGGATTGGCCGGGTCGAGCACCCACGGCCGCCAAATCGCGCCGGACGGGGCGACCAGCTCGACATCCAGGTCATTGACCAGGGTTGGGTTGGCGTTAAACGTTGCTTCGTAGTCATCCCAGGCCATCGAAATCTGCAACTGCGGCGTTGACGCGTCGGTCACCTGGACGATGAAGAGATCGGTTTCATCCTGGTCCACGCTGTTCTGGAAGAAGCCATGCCGCGCGATCAGATCCACCGCGTCTCTGATCCGCACCTGGCCGAAACCCCATTGATAATCCGGACCCGGGTTGCCAAGATCCGACGCGGTCTGGATCAGGAGCGCCTTGGCCGTTGCCGGCCAGAAGTTCCCCGACGTCAGATTGTCCTGGCGGTATTCCTGCAGCATCAAGGCGATGCTGCCCGCCACCGCGGGGGCGGCCATGGATGTTCCCTGCATCACGTCATAGGGATAGCAGTAGTCGTCGCCGCTTCCATCGCAGTTCAGCGATGCGGAGCTGTTCACCATCTGGTTGGGGATGGTCGACTTAATCCCGCCATCGCCGCCCACCTGGTCGCCTCCGGCCACGACGATGGGCTTGATCCGGCCGTCATCGGTCGGCCCCCATGAGCTGAACGAGGTCATGGAGCTGTCATTTGTGTTGGACGCGCCGACATGGATTGGATTCTTGGCCGATGCCGGCGGCGCCAGGGTGCCATAGCCGGTGGCGCTGCACGCGCTGGGGCGCTCGTTTCCGACCGCCCAGGTCGCAATCATCTTGTCGCCGGCGCCCACGACGCTGTTTCCGCCCCGGATGATCTGGTCCATCAGGCCACTGGTCAGGCCGTAATTGCCCATCAGGGTGCAGCTCATCGGGTAGTTCAGATAGATGTTGGAGCCGAGGCTGGCGTTGCCCACATCGGCGCCATGCGTGTTCTGAGCGGCCGCCCAGTTGCTTTCGATATCGCCCGGATCGTTGTAGAAAAGCATCCCGGTGTTGTTGCGGTCATACTGATATGAGATGACATCCGCCCCGGGCGCCATGCCACGCCATTGCAGCGCGCTGCCGCCGTCCGACGCGCTCTGATTTCCGCTCCCGGCAGCGGTGCCGGCCACGTGGGTGGCATGATCCGAGACGGTGCTGCCCGAGTCGCTTGAGCCGATTGTCAGACGGCCGGAGAAGTCCGGATGAGTCGGGGTCACAACCCCGACGTCATAGATGAGGATGTCGACCCCGGCCCCACTCAGGTTGTATGGCGCGGACTGGACGGTGTTGACGCCGATCTGCTGGCGGATGCCATCGTTGGCTCCGAACAAGGGCGGCTCGGCCAGCTCGATCCACTGAATCGCGTCCTCGCCGGCGAGCACCGTTACCTTTGCCACCGGCAGCTCGAGCAGCAAAGCGCGCAACCCCTGCACTTCGCTGACGACTCGGGCTCCGTATTTGGCGGCCAGGGACTTCCCAGTCTCGAGTGTTTCGTCCGCGTGCATGACGATGGCGATGGCCACGGTGCCGTCCGAAGCGCGATTCCAGCTCCCCCAGGCGCCGGAGCGGATGTCGGGATCGAGCTTGTCGTCAGGCGTGAGCGCGCCCGCCCAGATGAGGCCGGGCAGCTCGGCGGCGATCATCGGATTCGCGGCTGGAGCGGACGCGATCCACGCGTAATCCGGAACGTAGGCCAACAGACGCACGCCCGCCTTCTGGTATTCAGCGACCGCCGCCCGGCTCGGGATGAAGTCGAGCTGAACGAGAAGATGAACCCGGCTCTGATCCGGACGAGCGAGCAGCGCGAGCGCGCTTCTGAGTATCGAAGCGTCGGGCTGACCCGGACCGAATACGCGGGATTTCAGCCTGATGTCCTTCCCTGCCGTCGGCGCGGGACGGGACGCTTGAAACATGCTGTCCGTCGCCCGCGGCGCAGCGCCGGCCGGATTTGCCCATAGCGCGCCGGTGATGCCGACGACACTCAAGAGACGAACCACTAAATTGGCCATGCGAATCCCCCCTGGACCGAAAGCCTTCGTACGCGTGTTGTCGCGTGCCGATGACATTACTTCCGATTAGCCGCGTGTCAAGCGGTGGACAGCATGATGGCGCCTCGAGCCTTACCAGCGGACTGCGCCAGCGTTACGAGCTTCTTACAGCGTTCTCGCGCGGCAGGGCTTTCATTCTGGCTTCTGCATTCTGACCTCTCCCAGCCCGTATACTTGTCCCGCGCCATGATGACGTATTCCGAGTCCCTCGACTGGCTGTATGGGCTGGCCAGCTTCGACAAGAACCTCGGAGCCGACGACCCCGAGACTGCCCGGCTTGGCCGCATTCGGACCTTGCTGGAAGCGCTCGGGCATCCCGAACAACGCTACAAGTCGATCCATGTCGCCGGCACGAAGGGCAAGGGCAGCACCTGCGCGATGCTTGATTCGGCCCTGCGCCAAATGAGCTACAAGGTCGGGTTGTTCACCTCGCCTCATCTGGTCGATTTCCGCGAGCGTATCCGGGTGGACGGCCAGTGGATCTCGATGGAGGATGCCGCGGCGGTCGCCAATCGGGTGCGCGCCGCCATCGAGGCCAACGGCCTCGATGGCGCGACGACCTTCGAGGCCATCACCGCAATGGGGTTCACCCACTTTGCCGATGTTGGCTGCGCCTGGGCGGTGATCGAGACCGGGTTGGGCGGGCGGCTCGATCCCACCAACGCGATCATGCCGCAGGCCTGCGTCATCACCTCGCTCAGCATCGACCATACCGCCCAGCTTGGCAATACGCTTGCGCTGATCGCGGCCGAGAAGGCCGGCATCATCAAGGAAGCTGTGCCGGTCATCAGCCACGGTCAGATGCTCCCGGCGGCCCAGGTCATTGAGCGAGTCGCGCGCGAGCGGCATGCGCCGCTGACCGTGCTGGGCAATCACTGGCGCGGCATCGCGGCCGCGACCGAGTCCAACCGGCGGCCTGAGGCGCGCGAGGCGGCCCCGCTGCCTGACCAGCGCCGGATGCAGTCGTTCCAGGTGAAACAGGTCGCCCGGATCCGGAGCGTCGACAAGCCGTATCTGAGCGAGTTCGAGGGCTGGTATGAGATCCCGCTGCTCGGCCTGCACCAGATGGAGAACGCCACCGCCGTGATCGCGACGCTGGACGCCCTGCGCCAGCGCGGGGAGCCGTTCAGCCCCAAGGCCGCCCACGAGGGCCTGCGCCGGCTGATCTGGGCAGCGCGTTTCGATGTGCTGCGGGCCGACCCGCCCTTGATCGCCGACGGCGCGCACAACATCGACAGCGTCAACAAGCTGGCGATGACCCTGGCCGAGCTCTACCCAGGCCGGCGCTGGACGTTCATCTTTGGGTGTCTTGCCGACAAGGACGCCGAGGGGATGTTCAACGCCCTCCGCCAGCGCGCGCAGCGCTGGATCTTTGTCAGGCCCGATCACCCGCGCGGGCTCCCGGCCGAGGCGCTCCTGGCCATTGCCCAGAAGCGCGGCGCGCGCGCGAAGGTCGCCCCCAGTCTGCGCGAGGCCATCGATGAGATCGTGCGCCTGGGCGAACCGACGGCAGTGACGGGCAGCCTCACCCTGGCTGGCCAAGCCGCCTCGGCGTTTGGCAGGGTGACATGAATTTCGTTGATAACGTTGATAACGTTGATAACGTTGATGACGTTGGTAAGGTTGTTAACGTTATTAACGTTAAGAACGTTATCAACGTTATCAACGTTACCAACAAAAAAGGACCCCCACAGTGACAAGCCGAGAAACACACCCCGAAAGCGAAATGATGCGCCTGGGCTATGACGCCCAACTGGCCAGCGGCGCGGTCAAGCCGCCGGTGTATCTCACCTCGACCTTTGCCTTCAAGAAAGTCGAGGATGCTGAAGCGTATTGCCAGGTCATCAATAACCTGCGCCCGCAGCGCGAGGACGAGGACTTCAGCAACACGTATATCTACGGCCGCGACACCAGCCCGAATTTGGCGATCTTCGAGAAGCGCCTGGCTTTGTGGGATGGGGGCGAGGTCTGCGCTGCATTTGACAGCGGCATGGCGGCGATCACGGCGGTTTTCCTGGGCTATCTGAATCCTGGCGATGTGATTCTGTTCGGTGAGCCGTGCTACGGCTGCACCGATTTCGTGCTCAAGTCCATCCTGACCCGCTTTGGGATCCGGCCGGTGGGGTATCGGCTGATCGATGGCAACGAGGGGATTCGGGCGGCGCTCGCCCAGCCCGGGGTGGCCGATCACCTGCGCATGATCTACGCCGAGACGCCCAGCAACCCCACCAACGCCATGGCCGATATCGGCTTCTGCGTTGAGATGGCCCGTCGCTACAGCCGCCCGGATCACCGGGCCTTTGTCGCTGTGGATAACACGTTTCTGGGCCCGCTCTTCCAACGCCCGTTTGATCACGGCGCGGACTTCACCCTGTACTCCGCGACCAAGTACATCGCGGGACACAGCGACCTCATCGCCGGCGCCTGCGTCGGGCCGGCCGAGTTGATGGGCCAGGTCAAGCTCATGCGGGCGATGCTGGGCACAACGGCCAGCCCCCACACAGGCTGGCTGCTCACCCGCAGCCTCGAGACGATGAAGCTGCGGATGGAGGCCCAGGCAGCCGGAGCGCGAAAAGTGGCCGACTATCTTGCCGGGCATCCGGCGGTGGAGCGGGTGTACTACCTTGGCCTGTTGCAGCCGGGCGACCCGCAGCGGGCGGTCTACGACAAGCAGTGCCTTGGCCCGGGCAGCATGATCTCGATTGATGTGAAGGGCGGCAAGGCCGGGGCGTTTGCCTTTCTCAATGCGGTCCGCCTGTTCCACCTGGCGGTGAGCCTGGGCGGGAACGAGTCGCTGGCCGAGCATCCCGCCACGATGACCCACGCCGAAGTCGATCCCGAGGACCGCCTCGAGGGCGGGATCACCGACGCGATGGTGCGCCTGTCGATCGGCATCGAGCACCCCGACGATCTGATCGCCGATCTGGAGCAGGCCCTCGCGGCGTCGCAGCGCTCATCGCCCTGAACCTGGGAGGTCGGCGCCATCGAACCGCGCCGAGCACGAATTGCGGGCGCCGACCTCCCAGGTTCAGGATCACGGTGCCGATGCCCCAATGCCGGCATCCTGGTTCATGCGGTAGCATACCCGTATTCTTGGTACACTCTCGCAATGCAGAAGACGATCCCGCTTGAGCCGGGAAAGGTCTACCACCTCTACAATCGCGGCAACAATCGCGAGGATCTATTTCGCGACGAATTTGACTATCAGTGTTTCCTCCAGTCGTACCGAAAGCATGTTCACGCGTGGGTCGACACGTTCGCTTATTGCCTCATGGGCAATCACTTCCATCTGTTGGCCCGGATCAGAAATGGCCCACGCGTAGCGGATGATCCCTGGCAGGATGGCCCATACGGAGTCACTCAGGCACTCTCCAACTTCTTTAACGCCTACACAAAGACCATTAATGCGCGTCACCTACGCTCAGGCAAGCTGTTCTCCCAGCACTTTGGAAGAATCGAGGTGAGCGATGAGACGTACTTTGCGCGCTTGGTCGGATACATCCATCGCAATCCACAGAAGCATGGTTTTGTGGCCGACTTCCGAGCATGGAAGTGGTCGTCCTATGCAGCCATATGCTCGACTGCGCCAACCTTGGTCGAGCGCACTGAGGTGCTGGCGTGGTTTGGTGGCTTGGAGGCATTCAAGAGCGCTCACCTGCGTGACGAAGACGATGCCGGTCTCACTTCGATGACGGGGCCCGACGCGACTACGTGACGGCCCTGTGATGTGCGTGTTGCTGCAATTCGGAGCCGGGCGCTACAGTTCCTGAACCTGGGAGGTCGGCGCCTACAACTTGTGATCGGCACGGTTCTATGGCGCCGACCTCCCAGGTTCAGGATCAACAGCCCCTATTACTTCTCCAAATTCCTCGCCAGCAGCACAATTGCCGCGCCGACCTTGGCCGCCAGTTCCGGGGCGACTGCAACCGCCAGGACAATCACCACGACGGCCAGGATGAGCACGCGGCCGAGCCCCGCCGGCCACTGAGCGATGACGCGCCGGCGCCCGCCCGACGTTACCGCCAGTTCCATGCGCTCGCGTGAGCGCTGCTGTCGGCCGGTGCGGCGGGGACGGGGAGGGGTGTTTGGTTTTCGCGTCATGTGAGTAGAACATTTGTTCTACTCAAATTATACGCGACTCCTGCGGGCGCCACCGCATGACTCCGAGATCAATGTCCCCCGGCGACGCCAGGGGACATTGATCTCGGAACATGCTTCATCGGACTGAGCGAATCTTCTTGACCAGGACCGTGCCAAGCACGAAATAGAAGACCGCCAGGATGAAAATGGCGGTGTAGCCCAGGTTGGGCGCGCCGCTGGTTGCCCCAATCCGTTGGAATCCATCCAGCACATTTCCCGCGATCGGGTTGCCGATGACCTGGGGCAGGGTAAAGGCAACATGCCACACGCCCATGTCCCGGGCATAGTTCTCGTCCGAGGGCAGGGTATCGCTGGCCAGCGCCCAGTCGACCGCCGTGTAGGCCCCGAAGCCCAGGCCGAACACAACGCCCAGGATGACGGCGATGTTCATATTCGCCCGAAAAATCAGGACGATTGGCACGATCGCCTGCAGGATCGACGAGGCATACACGATACGTTTACGGCCGACCCGATCGGACAACAATCCGGCGCCAAGCGAGCTGGCCAGCGCGCCGATGAGCAGGGCGACGATGAAAAACGAGGTCGCGCTCTCGGCGTTGTCGGCGACCTTCACCCCGAACAGGGTGAAGTCCTTGATCACATCGCGGAAGAAGTACTGCAGAAACTCCTCGACTGTGAACGTCCCCATCGTCATCAGCAGGCGGGTGAAGAACACCCAGCGGAAGTCATGATTCTTCAGCGGGTCATACAGCCCGCGCAACAACGCGCCCGCAGTCAAGGGCGGCGGCACCTTTGTGACGGGCGGCTCCTTGACGAAGATGACGGTGACGAGCATGCTGACAAACATCATTCCGGCCAGGAAGTAGTAGATCCCGGTGATGTCGGTGACGCCATTTACGGTGAAGATCAACCCTGCGATCCCGCCGGCGAAGTTGCCCAGCATGTTCATCAGCCCGAGCCAGCCCGAGGCGCTCCCGCGTTGCTCCTTGGGGACCATGTCGGGAATGAGGGCTGAGAACGGCGCGGTCGCGACGTTGTTCCAGAACTCCACCCACATGAACGCGCCGATATAGAGGGGGAGCGAGCTCATGTCGTTGTCGCGCGGGAAGTGGGCGAGCCCGAACAAGCCGATGATGTTCATCAGCGTGCCGAGCACCACCCACGGCACGCGCCGCCCCCAGCGGGTGACGATGCGGTCGCTCAGCGCGCCGAAAAGGGGCGCCACGAGCATTGACACCAGCGCGCCTGCGGCCAGGACGGTGCTGAGGGTCCGGCCCTTGACCTCATCGCCTCCAATGCGGAGGGCCTGATTGGGCAGGGTGGTGATCAGAATCGCCGCCCAGTGCGCGTTAGTGCCGAGCCAGAAGAACGACAGCATCGCCTGCCGGAGCGGGCTCAGGCGCGGGCGTGCGGGGTCAGTGGGGGCGAGAGTGGCCATCATGAGCGCTCCCGGAATCCGGGATGCGCCATTCTGGCCTATTTTCGGGCGAAGCGCAACTATTGCGACTCAGGATCTGGTCCACAGATTACGCAGATTCCCGCAGATGGAAAATGGAACCAGATTGCGCGGCACCGAAGAGATGGACTTCTCCAGCCATCGGCGCGAATCGGCGCAATCTGTGGACCAGATTCGGACCTGCGGCTAAACTTTCGACGTGGGCTCGGCCGGCGGCGGTGTCTCTGATGACGCGCGGCGCAGGCGGCGGCGCGGCTCAGGCTCAGTGGCGGGCGGCGCTTCGGGCCGGGATACCCGCTCGCGGCGCTTGAACAACTCAGCGGCGACCTTGCGGCCGCGCTCGAGCGCGCCGCTGTAAAGCTGGCGGGATACGGCCGCCGTCACTTCCTGGCCCGTCGCGCACCAGCGCACAACGGCCTCACCCGCGGCATACGTGCCGGCGAAGGCAACCGCCACCTTGGGGATGATGCCCAGCCCGGGGACAAGCCCGACCAGCCCGCGCGCGACCTGCCGGAACAGAAAGCCACCCCCGATGACCCCGCCGATCTGCGGCATGATCTGCCTGAAATCGGCCTCCATTCCCATCGCCAACGCGATCTTGTACGACATGATGCCCTGGTTTTTGGTCAACACCAGCATGTCGGCCAGGTTCATCGGAATCGTCGCAATGGGGTTGATCTCGACCAGGCCAGTCGTCAGGCTGTAGGCGGCATTTGCGGCCGCGGTGTCTTCGATGAGGCTGCGGCAGACCGGATCGCGAAAGGCCGGCAGAAAGCGGGCCAGGGCCAGCTCATCAGTGAAACGCAGCGCGCGCAGGCCTTTGATCAGGCTGCGGGTGGCGAAGGTGTCGTCGATGGCGGTCGGAGGCGGAGCGCCGGGTGCCGGTGTTGGCAGCAGCGCGGCGATGGTGGCAGGCAGCCACTGTTGTCGAATCGCGCCCGGAATGGCGTCTGCAAACGCGATCAAGACGGGAATCTTTGCCGTCTGAAGCCGGTGGGCGAAAGCAAGTTCTTCCGCATTCGGATCAGACTCGCGCGTGACAATGACGACGGCCGAGGCGCGCAAGGCCGTGGCTTCGGCGTCGCGGTCCCCCAGCGAAATTGCGCGCGTCACGCGGTCGTGCGGGCGCTCGTGGGCGCGCGGGCCGCGGTAAAGCAACCCGATCAGGTGATCGGTGATGGCGCGATCGCGGCTGGCGAAGACCAGGTCGAATGGCCTTTCGGCCGCGGCCCGGATCGGGCGCACGTCGACCTCGCGGAGCACATTCAGCACCGCGCCGACGCTGCCCGTTCCGAGCACAGAGCTTAGTGAAAGCGATGGCATGCAGCCCTAAGCCCACTCCGGGTGGAGGATGGCATTACCTGGCTTCTTCCTTTTTGGTTTCTTCGAGTTTGGCGTTCTTGTCCTCGTCCCCCTGAATTCCCTTGCGGAATTCGCGGATGCTCTTGCCGAGCTCGCCGCCGATTTTTCCAATCCGGCCGACGCCGAACAGAAGCACGACGATGAGTAGAACGATGATGATCTCAACGGGTCCGATATTTGGCATGGGTTCTCCTTTGCGCGGGCATTATCCTATATCCTTTCGGGGCCTTTGGTCTTTCCACCTGATTGGCCGAAATCCCGAACTTCCGTATAATCGCCAACTTATGCGCAAGATCTTTGCAAAACCCCTCAATGTGCTCTTGCTTTTTGTCCCGATCGCCATTTTCGCCGAGATTGGCCACTGGAACCCCGTCATCATCTTCCTTGCGGCGGCATTGGCCGTCGTCCCGCTCTCCGGCCTGCTCGGGGACGCGACCGAGGAGCTGGCCGGTCGCACCGGCCCGCGCATCGGCGCGCTTCTCAACGCCACCCTGGGCAATGCGGCCGAGCTGATCATCACCATCCTGGCCCTGCGCGAGGGGCTATATGACCTGGTTCGCGCCTCAATCACCGGCTCCATCATTGGCAACCTGTTGCTGGTAGCCGGGGCCAGCCTGATCGTCGGCGGCCTCAAACACGGCACCCAGCAGTTCAGCCGCAAGGATGCCGGTCTGAATGCCACGCTCCTGATCCTGGCGGCGATGGTCCTGGTTGTCCCCTCTTTGTTCTCGATTGCGATTGAACCCGCGCGGGCCAACATCGATAACATCAGCGTCATCACGGCCGGCGTCATCATCGTGCTCTACGTGCTGAGCCTGATCTTTGGTTTTACAGCCAAGCACGCCGAGTCAGTCACCCGGGAAGCCGCGCATGTGCCGCACATGTCGATGCGGGCTGCCATCATCATCCTGGTCGTGTCCACCCTCTTCATCGCTGGAATGAGCGAAGTCCTGGTCAGCGCGGTTGGGCCGATGGTCACCCAAATCGGGATCAGCGAGCTCTTTGTCGGCGTGATCCTGGTGCCCATCATCGGCAATGTCGCCGAGCACGTGGTCGCCATCGAGGTCGCGGCCAAGAACAAGATGGATCTGAGCATGGGTATCGCGGTCGGTTCGTCGCTGCAGATCGCGCTCTTCGTCGCGCCATTGCTCGTCTTCATCAGCCTGCTTTTCGGGCGGACGCTCGACCTCGAGTTCACCAGCTTTGAGCTCATCGCGCTGATGGCCTCCTGTTTTATCGCCGCGCACGTGTCGGTCGATGGCGAGACCAACTGGCTGGAAGGCGTGATGCTGGTCGGCCTCTATATCATCATCGCCGTTGCGTTCTTCTTTGTGCCGTTTGCGACGGCCGTTCATTGAGCCAGTTCACCTGCTCAGAAACGACATCCCCCCCGGCGGAGCCGGGGGGGATGTCGTTTGTGGATCAAGAGGCCATCAGGATGAGCCGGAATGGCACGCCGCTCGCCTCGGCCCAAATCTCGCAGGCCTCCTGAGCGACGTCGATGAAGGTGGCGTAGTCGTCGGGCGAGCGGGTTTGGAGCAGGCCGGGGTTGCGGTAGAGCAGCGCATATCCATTCGCCGGACGCCAGGACATGTCGCTCAGGCTATCGCGCAGGGCGTCCCAATTGAAGCCAAACCAGGCCGGGAACTCGCAGCTCTGGTAGATGGCGTGCAGCAGCGTCGCCTTATTGAAGACTGGGGCGCGATCGACCCGCGGGGCGAACCAGCCCGCCCGCGCGAAGGCGGCGGCCAATTCGGGGCTGCTGAACAAATCGGGCCGGGCCGCAACCTGCATCGGCGTGCGCGGGTCAGCGCACAGCTTGAGCAGCTTGTCGGCTTCGGCGCGAAGGGTGGGGGCGCGGGCGGGGCTCATTTGATGCGAATGAAGGTGTCGTAGTGGTCGGGCGTGTAGTAGGCCTCGCCGTCCTTGCCCGTGATCAGGCGCTGCGGGCCGACCTCGCGCAAGCCGGGGGTGCGCACAACGTATTCGCGGTAATACTGCCCGTCGCTCTTCGACGGCAGGCGGCGCTCGCGATTCTGAAAGACCGTCCCGTCGTTGGGGTGCGGGTCGCGGATGCCGGCCGCGATCCGCTCGAGGGTCGGCCCAAGATCGACATCGCCCTGGTAGGCGAGTTTGCCGTCCAGGTCATACACCTTGACGTTCCGGACGAGAAACGGATTCGCCGCCCGGGTTGCGGTTGCGCGCGCCGCCGGGGTGGGCGTTCTGACGGGCGTCGCGGTGCGGGCCGGGCCGGCTGGAGACGGCGTGGGCGTCTGCTCGAAGCGCGGCGCGGTCGGACTTGGGATCGGGCCGGTCGGGCGCGCTGTGGCGCTTGCCTCCAGCCGGGCGGGGGTGGGCGGGCTGATCTGTGTCGGCGCGGCGAGATTCGCGCTGGCAGCCGTTGCCGCATCGCGAGCGGCCGACAGCAACGCCATCGTGCCAAGACCGCATGCGATCAGGACGACGGCGATTGCCAGACCTGCAATCCACAACCATTTGGGCGTCGATGAGGGTTTGGTGTTCATGGCAATGGCCGCATTATGCCGTCTCGGGCGCCTGAATGAAGCGGACGGCGGCCGCGATGACCTCGGCGTCACGGGTCACCGCGCGATGCCCCAGCCCGCTGGTCGCCAGACGACGCGCGGTGGGAACGTGCGCGAGGATGGCGTCGGATTCCTCAAATCCGACCATGTTGTCGCGTTTGTCGTGGACGACCAGCACCGGAACCCGAATGTGGCGTCCGAAGCGCGCCACCGAGTAGAGTTCGACCGGCCCGCCAAACCGTTCGGCGAAGCGCTCGCGAAAGGCGCGCTCGTGGGCGGCATCCCAGCCTTGGGCGGCGACCAGGTTGCGCAGAAGAAAGCTCACGCCTGATCCGGCGCCGAGTGTGACCACGTGGGTCAGGGCTGAGCCGGGCGGGAGATGCGCCGCCAGCCACAGCGCTGTGAGGCCCCCGAAGGAATGCCCGATAACGGTGGTGACATCGCCGCCGGTTGAGCAGACATCTGCGATCGCGGCCGCGCCGTCCGGAACATTGAGCATCGAGCCACCCGAAGCGCCGTGGGCGGGCAGATCGATGGCGATGACTCGGTAGCCGGCCCGAAGGAGCGGATTGACGAAATGGCCCATCCGGCCGGCCTGAAGCTCCCACCCGTGGACGAGGGCGACAGCGGGGAGCTCTTTCTCTCCCCACTCGTACACGGCCAACAGGATGGGCTCCCGAGTTGGGTCCGCAGGGATTTCGAGGATCTGACGATGCGCGACGTGGCGCATCCTTGCGCTGCCGAGGATGGCCAGATCGCGCGGGGCGGTGTCGCGCGTCTGCGGGGCGCAGAAGGTGTCAATGGCGGCATCGGCGAAGGCGAGGAGCGAGGTAGAAAGCATCGTGGGGATGCGATTATCCAATACGCTTTCCTGGCCATACCCTGTTTCTTCCTTCCCTTCTTCCCTTTTTCGTAACTGCTCAGGCCACAGGCAACGCTCACCCCCACCCGTGTCATCCTGAGCGCGCCCCTTCGTGCGCCCGCAACGCTTGTCCCCGCGAAAACCTGCTGGGCGCACTCAGGATGACAATCATGTAGGGTTCGCGCGATGACTCCAACGCTATCAGCCACGACAGAGTCACCGCTTGCGCCATCGGCGACGGGGCCCGCAGCCTTGACCTGAGTAGTTACCCTTCCTCTGTCACAAGCCGCGCCTGATGAAAAATGACGCACGACGCACGACGCACGACGAATGGCGGATACTTTGCGTATGCTTGCGTCACTCGCGCTTCTCCTGGGCTATCAACTGGTGGGTGAGGTCGTCGCCCGGGCGCTCAATTTACCCATCCCCGGTCCCGTGATCGGGATGCTGCTCCTGCTTCTGACCCTCATCATTCGGGGCCAGGCACCGGAGCCTCTCAAACGTTTGTCGCATGAGCTGCTGCAACATCTGGCGCTGCTCTTCGTTCCGGCCGGGGTCGGCATCATCGCCCATTTCCAGTTGCTTCAGGCTGAGTGGGTGTCGCTGACCCTCGCGCTGGTGATCAGCCTTATCCTGACCCTGGCGGTGACGGCGCTGTCGATGAAGGCCTTGACAGGTAGGTAGCGCTATGGGATCCCTTACCCGGCTGTGGGTCTATCTGGCCCAGACCCCCCTCCTCTGGCTAACGGTTACTGTCGCGGTATATGCCGCCGCGCACTGGCTGCATCAGCGTGCCCACGCCCGGGCCATTCTGAATCCGGTTCTGATCGCGGTGGCGGTCATCGTCGCGATCCTGTTGCTGACCGGCACGAGCTACGAGACCTATTTTGATGGCGCGCAATTCGCCCACTTTCTGCTGGGCCCGGCCACGGTCGCATTGGCCGTGCCGCTGTATGCCCAGCTTGGCAAGCTTCGCCGGCTGGCCGTGCCGGTCGGTGTCTCGCTGCTGGCTGGATCGATCACAGCGATCGTGTCCGCCGGCGCCATTTGTTGGGCGTTGGGCGCATCGCGCCAGACCATCCTTTCGATCCTGCCCAAGAGCGCAACGACGCCGATTGCCATGGGCGTGTCGGAAGGGTTGGGAGGTTTGCCCTCTCTTACGGCCGTGCTGGTGATTCTTACGGGCATTCTGGGCGCGGTGGCGGGCACAGCCGTGCTGGACGCGCTGCGGGTGCGGGACGAAGCCGCGCGCGGGTTTGCGTTGGGTGTGGCCTCGCATGGCATCGGCACCGCCCGCGCGTTTCAGGTGAGCGAGGAGACCGGGGCGTTTGCCGGCCTGGCGATGGGCCTGAACGGCGCGCTGACCGCCGTGCTCGTGCCATTCCTGGCTGGGCTTTTTGGGCTGTGACGAAGAATTCCCAACAGAGTCTTTTTCCGATGTGATATTCCCCGGCTCCGCCGGGGAATATCACATCGGAAAAAGGGGTTGTTTGTGGTTCCGCTGGGCTATTGCACCGCAATCGAAGCAACCAGCAGGCCAGCCATGAGCCAGCGCCCGGCGTGGCGCGATACGCCGCCCAGCCCGCCCAGGAGCTGGGGGAGCCAGCACAACGCAAACAAGAAGGCCCCAACCGAGTGCCGGCCGGCGGCCAGGACCGCCAGCGCCGCGGCGTTGCCGGCCTGCCAGACCCGCGGATTTCGTCCCGCGCGCAAACCCGCCCAGGCCACGGCTACTGCGCCCGCCAATGCAAGCTGAGCGCCGGTTGGGGCCGCGAGCAGGCCGGCGCCCAGGGCAAACGGCAGCCCCAGCTCAACCAGCCCGGCATCGGCTGCCGCCAGGCCAGGCCCAAACGCAAGTCCGCGCCCAAGCACGGCCACTTGCGGCGAGAGCAGGGCGGCCAGTGAGAGCGCCAGCGCCCAGGGCCCAAGCGCCCAGCCCAACAGCGCTGCGGCCACGAGTGCAGCGATGGCTCCGCCGATGATCGGCCCATATGCCGGAATCAACCTGCGGCGCGCGAAGTCGCGGAATTGGCCCCCCGCGATCGACAGTCGATGCGCGTCCGAGCCCGGCTCGGTGTAGGGCAGGGCCGGCAGCGGCTCGCCCGAGCGCCAGGCGCGCCAGCCAGCCAGGGCCAGGTCCCAGTTGTTTTCGGCCAATGCCTCGCGCCAGAACTGCCAGGCCACGATCGTCGCCAGGGCGAGGGCGATGCTGAGGGCCGGCGGCAGTCCCGCGCCACCGGACGCGATCAGCCCGCACCCCAGGGCGGCGGCCGGGGTCGCGAGGCGGATGGCGCGACGGGAGGCGGGCAGGGTCATGCGATGTTTATGGCGCCGGTTTGACGCCCGTCTGCAGGAAGTTTACGGCCGCATCAAGCTGCGGGTCGCGGTTGGCCTTCGAATCCTCGCTGCTGCGCGCGACGGTGATGTCTGGCGCGATTCCGGTGCCATGGATGGCCCGATCCTTGGGGGTGAACCAGCGCTCGATCGTAATCCGAAGCTGGGCCCCGTTGGAGAGGGTCTTTGGCAGTTGGACGCTGCCTTTGCCAAAGGTGGTCTCGCCGATGACCTGGCCCCGGCCATAGTCCTGGATCGCGCCGGCGACGATCTCGGACGCGCTCGCCGATCCGCCGTTGACGAGGACCGCCAGCGGAATCGTCTGGGCAATCCCGCTGTTCGTTGTGCGCAGGCGCTTGACATTGCCGGCCTGATCGCGCTCGATGATGAAATCGCCCTCGGGCAGGAACAGATCGCCCACCTCGACCGCCTGTGACAGCAGCCCGCCCGGGTTGTCGCGCAGGTCGAGGATCAGCCCCTTCGGCTTCTGGTCGAGCAACTCGCGGATTCTGGGTTCGAGCTGTTGGCGGGCATTGGCGCTGAAATCGTACAGGCTGACATAGCCGATTTTGTCGGTTCCCGTCCCGATCATCTTCGAAGTGACCAGCGGGATGACGATCTTGCCCCGCACAACGGTGATCTCGAACGGTTTTGGAGTGTCGGCCCGGCGCAGCCGCAACACCACAGGTGTGCCGCCCGGCCCGCGAATGAGGGCGGCCACCTCGGTCGCGCTCAGCGTGGCGACCTTGACACCGTTCACGGATTCGATCGCGTCGCCGCTTTGCACGCCCGCCTTTGCGGCGGGGAAACCGTCAAAAACCCGCACGATCTGGATCCCCGCCCCATTGACCGAACG
>Ga0073900_10001038_pt1 | contig 15887 bp, 11 predicted proteins | sample KloWWTmetKNB5Kit_FD_66666 | JGI IMG/M metagenome (GOLD analysis project Ga0073900, IMG submission 66666) | Active sludge microbial communities from Klosterneuburg, Austria, studying microevolution and ecology of nitrifiers - Klosterneuburg... | ecosystem: Engineered > WWTP > Aerobic digester >...
ATTTCGTGGCTCAAAGACTACGTCGATATCAACCTGCCCATCCCTGAACTGGCCGAAATGCTCACCCTGGCCGGCCTCGAGGTCGAGAAGATCGACTACTTCGGTATCCCCGGGGCCGAGCTCGTGTGGGATCGGGAGCGGATCGTCATCGGCGAATTGCTCAAGGTCGAGCGCCATCCCAACGCCGACAAACTCACCCTGGCCACGGTCAATTACGGACCAGGCCGCGAAATCACGGTCGTCACGGGCGCGCCGAATATCGCGCCCGGCGACAGCGGCCAGAAGGTTGTCCTCGCCCTCAAGGGCTCGAAGCTCTATGACGGCCACAAGGAAGGCCGAGTCCTGACCACGCTCAAGGAAGCGATGCTGCGCGGAATCAAGAACGACTCGATGGTGTGCTCGGAAAAGGAACTCGGTCTGAGCGACGAGCACGAGGGCATCATCCTGTTGCCGGCCGATGCTCCCGTAGGCGCACCGCTGCAAGATTACCTGGGCGATGCGGTGCTCGAGATCGCCATCCTGCCCAACATCGCCCGCTGCACCGGCGTCCTGGGCGTTGCGCGCGAAGTGGCCGCCCTGACAGGTCAGGAAATCCGCTATCCCGATACGACCTACGTCGAGGACGCGCCCGAAGCCGCCGCCGATCTGGTTCAGATCGTGATTGAGAACCCGGATCTCAACCCGCGATTCACCGCCAGCGTCATTCGCGACGCGCAGTTCGGGCCCTCGCCCTATTGGATGCAGCGCCGCCTGCAAATGTGCGGGATTCGGGCCATCAGCAACGTGGTCGATGTGTCGAACTACGTCATGCTCGAGCTCGGCCAGCCCACCCACACCTTCGACTACGACCAGTTGGCAGGGGCGAAGAAGACGATTGGCTCGCGTCTGGCCGCGCCGGGCGAGAGCATGGCCACCCTGGACGGCAAGAAGCGCGCGCTATTGCCCACGGATATTGTGGTGATGGAACCCGGCCGAGCGATCAGCCTGGCCGGTGTGATGGGCGGCGGTGACACCGAGATCAGCGCAACCACGCGCAACATCCTGCTCGAGATCGCGGCCTGGGATCCGGTTAGCCTGCGCCGCACGGTGCGCCATCACCAGCTTCCGTCGGACGCTTCATTTCGCTTCATCCGGGGCGTGCACCCCGAGATGACGATGCTCGCCCAGCGCCGGGCATTGCACCTTTTGCAGCGTTATGCGGGCGGCAAGATCGCCCGCGGCATCGTCGATGCTTACCCGAATCCGGCCCCGCGCGCCGTCATCGACCTGGACCCGGCTGAGTCGCGCCGTCTGCTCGGGGTCGAGATCCCCGTGCCCGAGATGCGCCGCATCCTCGAGTCGCTCGAGTTCGGCGTGGCCGATGGCGCGGCCGGCGGCTTGCGCGTGACGGCCCCCGCCCACCGGCTCGACATCGAAGGCGCCCACGACCTGATCGAGGAGATCGGGCGGATCTTCGGTTACAACCGCCTGCCAAACACCTTGATGGTCGACGAGATCCCGCCCGCCCATGACAATGGCGCGTTCGCCTTTGAAGAACGGCTGAAGGATGCCCTGGCCGATTGCGGATTGCAGGAGATCGTCAGCCATCGCCTGACCACGCTCGAGGCCGAGAGCCGCCTGCTTCCGGCGGGCACGCCGCCCGACGACCGACCGTATGTAACCCTCAAGAACCCGATCAGCTCGGATCGCATCTCGATGCGGCACACCCTGGCCTCCGGCTTGCTCGATGCGGTCGCCTCGAATGCCCGCCACCACGCCCGGATCGCCCTGTTTGAGCTGGGCAGCGTGTATCTCCCGTCCGAGGACGGCGTGCTGCCCGATGAGCAGCCGCGCCTGGCGATCGCGCTGTGCGGGTCGCGTGGCGAAGGCGGCTGGGACTCGGCCTCGCGCGGCGCCGCGGCGGCGCCGATGGACTTCTTCAATCTCAAGGGCGTGATCGAGACTGCCTTGTCAGCGCTCAGTATCAGCGGCGCCCGATTCGAGCCCGCCGCGCACCCGAGCTTCCACCCGGGTCGGACGGCCGCGCTCGTCGCCCAGGATGGCGCGCGGCTGGGTCTGCTGGGTGAGCTGCACCCGCGTGTGCGCGAGGTGTTCGGCCTGCCAGAAATGGCGGTGACCCTGGCCGACTTGGATGTCAACGCCCTTCGCGCGGCCGTTTCGGGCGCGGCCGAAGTCGTCGACCCGCCCCGCTTCCCGGCCGTGGTCGAGGATCTGGCGGTGATCGTCAACGAGGATGTCCCTGCCGCCCAGGTCGAACAGACTGTCCTGCGCGCGGGCGGCAATTTGCTGCGCGGCGCGCGTATCTTCGACGTCTACCGAGGCGAGCAGATCGGGGCAGGCAAGAAGAGCCTGGCCTTCTCGCTGACCTACCAGGCCGACGACCGGACCCTGACCGACAAGGACATCGAAAAGCCGCGGGCCAAGATCATCCGCGCGGTTGAAGGGCAATTGGGCGGGACAATCCGCAAAGGCTGATTTTTCCTGAAATCGGTGGTCCCCGCACCGGCGTACGCCGGTGCGGGGACCACCGATTTCAGGGTTCTGAGTTATTTCGCGGCGGCGAGATTTATCACCTTGCGCAGCCGCCCGGCGCGCGCGGCCGGGGCGGCGGCGAGGCGGCGGGCGATGACGGCGATATAGGCGTCCTTGTTCCCGGTGTTAACGGCGGCCAAAACGTGCTCGGCATGCTGCGGCACGTCCTTCTCCCGGCAGGTCTTCAGGTGGTTGAGTAGATACGGAAAGAGCTGCTCGGCGTAACGCGGATTCGCGGCCGCGACCAGGGCCAGGGTCTTGACCCCGTTTTCAACCGTGATGACCGAACCGCGCTCCATCACCCCAATGATGTCGTCGGCGCGCTTGAAGATCACGTCTGCGGCCAAGGGAGCCACCGTCGACAACGCGATCATGCCGCCCCACACCAGGCGGTTGTTCTTTGAGGAGAGCAGCTTGAGAAAGGCGCTGGCGTAGGCGCTCACCAGATCGGGACGGAGGTGGCCGATCTCGTAGAGCACCTTGATGCAATCGGCTTGGACGGCCTTGTCCGGCCGTTGCAGACCTGCCGCAATTTCAGCGATGCCGCATGTGTCCCCGCTTTCGGCGAGCGACTTGGCGAGTTCCAGGTTGGGCACCTCATCCCGGCGTCCCATCGCCGTGGCAATTTGATTTATGGCCGACATAGGACCTCCACATGCGCCCAATCGTACTGTGTTTTTGGGAGCGATACGCCCCGGCGAAGCCGGGGCGTATCGCTCCCATTGCCCACCGCAGGTTGTGTATAATAGAACATATGTTCTATATGGGCGGACGCGAAGTCACCTCAAATGCCGCGCTGGTTCCCGGACTGACCTATCGCGAGCATTGGCTGAGCGCCGATGAACAGGCGGCCCTGATCGCCGAGCTCGACGCGCTGCCCTGGCGCCGGGCCGCCGGTCGGCGGACCCAGGTGCATACCCTGCGGCGCGGGAATTGCCCGGCCAGCGTCGTGGCGTTGGCGACGCGGGTCGCCGAATCTGGCATGTTGGCCACCTCCCCCGCCAAGATCGAGGTCGTCGAGTACCAGCCTGGCGACGCCGAAGACGGAAGCGCAACCGCTGCCGAGGGCTGGGCGACCATCAGCCTGGGCTCGCCGTGCGTGATGATGTGCGAGCACCCCGGGCGTCGCCTGGCAGTCCCGCTGCTGCTCTCGCCGGGCGGCTTGTTGGCGCATCGGCGAGGCGCCGGCTCACCCTGGCAGTTGAGCATTCCAGGCCGGAAAATCGACCAGTTCGAGGGGCGGCGCTTCCCGCGCAGCCGGCGATTAGCCCTTCGGTTGGTGTGATCTGGGATAACCGCTCGCAGCCAACAAATCGCCCGGAGAGCGTAAGGCGTTTCTCAGCCTTTCGCAAGGGGATGAGCGATAATCTCGTTTTCAAGCCCCATGAAACAGAACACCTGGCTACTCATCCTGATCGGCGTGCTCGTCGCCTGCTTGTGCCTCAGTTGTGTCGGTGGCGGAGGCGCGCTTGCGTATCTGCTGTCGCAAAGTGACGCGGGCACCTTCAACCCGACTGCCGAGCCGGGCTTTCCAGCCCCGATCGGCCCCCGCCCAACCGCAACGCGCGCATCCACCGCGCCAACTCCGACCCCGCGCGCCCTCGACCGCACCCCGCTGCCCCCGCTGACCAAAGCCGGAGACCAGGCTTCACTCGACGCGGCGGTCAATACGCCCCTTCCAGCCGAAGACCTGCCCGCCATTGCCGTTCGGTTCAAAGGAGTGGATGCGCCCCAGACCGGCCGCGCCTGCCCAACGGAGTCTCAGGGATATGATGTCGGCGCGACACGCTCCTTCACCCTGAGCAATCAGGACGACAACACCCAGTTCTCAATCAAGGCCGAGCTGCGTTACAAGACGCCGAACGTCTATATGTGGGTGCAGTCCGGTTCCACCCAGGTCAAGATCGACGAAGCGAAGCTGCGCAGAGCAGCCGACACCTTCGAGCAGAAGATCATTCCGACCAATCGCGAGTTTTTCGGCACGGAGGCCAGCCCGGGGGTCGATTGCGACCGCCACCTGTACATCGTGCACGCCGCGGGGATCGGCAAAACGGTGGGCGGCTACTTCTCCTCGCCGGATGGATTCACTCGGGCCGTGCGCAGCGACTCGAACGAGGCTGAGATGTTCGTCGTGCACGCCGCGCCCGGCTACAACGGCGCAAACCCCGGCAGCGACACCTACATGAGCACCCTCGCCCACGAGTTTCAGCACATGATCAGCCACAACGCGACGACCGGTCCGTCGCTGTGGCTTGAGGAAGGGGCCTCCCAATTGGCGGAGCGACTGAACGGATACCCCGAAATCGAAACCGTCTTCTCGTTCGCGAGTCAGCCGGACACCCAGCTCAACACCTGGTCCGAGAGCAGCGCCGGCGAAAATAGCGCGCACTACGGCGGGGGTTACCTGTTCTGGTCCTTCCTCTACGACCGCGCGGGTGATGCCTTGACCAAGAAGCTGGCCCAGACGCGCGAGCGCAGCCCGCAAGCGTTCATGAAGGTCCTGGCGGAAAATGGCTTTGTGAATCCCGATACCGGCAAGGGCTACACCTTCGCCGAGCTGTTTGCCGATTTCGCGGCCGCCAACTATCTGGGCAAGACAAAAGCCGATGGCGGCACACGTTTCTCGTACAAGTCGATCGACGTGCCGCCGATGACCCAAAACGGCAGCCTCAAACGCGCTGATTATCCGTATGAGGAGTCGGAGCAGGTTAATCAGTTCGGCACGCACTATCTCGAGCTGACCGGCGACGCGCCCCTCACGATCAACTTCGAGGGGTCAAACACGGTGCCACTGATCCCCGCCACCGATGCGGATGGCGCGTATTGGTATTCCAACCGCGCCGATCAGAGCAACCCGCGGCTCACTCGCGCGTTCGATCTGACCAAATCCCTGAAAGCGACCCTCAAATACCGGGCCTGGTATCGCATGGAGAAGGACTGGGACTACGGCTATGTCAGCGCCTCGATCGACAACGGCGCGACCTGGAAGATCCTCAAGACCCCGTCCTGCGTCACAACCAATCCCTCCGGGGCGAACCTGGGTTGCGGCTACACCGGTCCATCGGGCGGAACAAAGGATCCGCGCTGGATCAATGAAAGCGTCGACCTGAGCGCCTATTCAGGCAAGAAGATCCTTGTGCGCTGGGAGCTCATCACCGACGCGGGGGTCAATCGGGATGGCTTCGCCATCGACAACATTGAAGTCCCTGAGCTTGGCTACAAGGATGACGTCAGCCAGCCCGGTGAATGGCAGGCGGAGGGCTTCATCCGAGTCACCACGCTCGTGCCGCAGACCTGGCAAGTCCAGCTCATCACTTACAACAACGACGGGACGGTCAATGTCAAGCGCATGCCGCTGGACAACAATGCCGGCTCGCTCAAGCTCGATCTCGGCCGAGCCGGACAGGCCAAGCGGGGCGTGCTGGCCGTATCAGCCACGACGCTCGTCACCACCGAACCCGGCAGCTACCGTCTTTCAATCACACAACCATGAACTTCGAATTTATCGGCACCCTCGGCATCGGCGCTTTGCTTGCGCTTGGCGCGTATGTCTTCTTTGTCTACAGTCAGCGCGCGCGCGGCGTCAATGCCAAGTATTCGGCGACACTGATCGGCCTGCTGCTGCTCCTCGGCGTCGGACTAAACGTATCCGCGGCAGGCTTTGTCTTCATCCAGCCCCAGGAGCGCGCAATCGTGCTGAGTCCGCTTAGCCCGACCGGGTATCGCGGCGAAGCGCTCAAACCAGGCCTGCAGTTCATCGTCCCTTTCGTCGAGCGGATAGAGCGCTTTTCGATCGCCCAGGCGGCTTACACGATGTCGCGCACGTCCAACGAAGGCGCGCAAAAGGGCGATGACTCCGTTACCGCGCGCACATCCGACGGCCAGGAAGTCTTTGTTGACGCAACGGTACAGTATCAGGTCGACGAGGACAAAGTCACCGACCTGTACATCAAGTGGCAGAAACGCTACGAGCAGGATTTCGTCCGGCCGCAATCGCGCAGTATCGTCTACAACATCATCTCGCAGTACAAGGTTGAAGAGGTCTACAGCACCAAACGAGCGGAGTTGCAGAGTCGCATCTCGGAAGAACTCCGGGTGCAATTCGGCAAGGACGGAATCCGCCTGACTGCGCTCTTGCTCCGCAATGTGGCCTTCTCGCCCGAGTACGCCAAGAGCATCGAAGAGAAGCAGATTGCCCAGCAGAACGCCGAGAAGGCGAAATTCCTGGTGCTGCAGGAAGAACAGGAGGCCTCGCGCATCCGGGTCAAGGCCCAGGGTGAAGCTGACGCGGTGATTACCCGCGCCAAGGGAAGCGCGGAAGCGCAAGTCCTGAATGCCAGGGCCGAAGCCGAATCCTTGAAGCTTGTCTCGGAGGCGCTCAAGGACAATCCGAGCCTGTTGACCTTCCGCTATATCGAGAAGATCGCCCCAACGATCAACACGATCGTTTTGCCGGCCGGCCAGAATTTCATCCTCGATCCGAAGACGCTGATTGGGCCGTCGCCGGACGCAACGCCCAAACCGTAAAGCCGTTTGGCGAATGGAGCGTAGGCTTCAGCCGGCAAGGGCACTCGGCCCGTCAAAAGCCCGGAGAACCCTTGCCCGCTAAAGCCTATGCTCCAACGCTTTAAGTCACGCCGCGGTTTCGCCGCGCAGATCGGCCAACTGCTTTTCCATTTCGGCGGTTTTGGTCTTGGCCGCGCGCTTCGCTTCGTCGATGATCGTCGAAAACTCCTTGCGCAGGGCATCCCGCACGTCCTGACCCGAGACGGGCGTGAGCATCACGACCGCCGCGACCCCGAGAATACCGCCCATGAGCGAGCCGGCTACAAAGCTGAAAAAACGTCCCATATCGTCCTCCTGAATGAACTTCGATGACACGAACGGGAACCGGCCCAAGTGTCGGTACAATTCCGTCCTGATCATGTCCATCATAAACCGAGTTGAACGCCTTGCGGCGCGCCAGCGAGACGCCGCGCTTGACTTCCTCGCCCTGGTTCCCGGCCCCAACATGCTCTACTTCACTGGCGCGCCAATGCTGCATGTGAGTGAGCGTCCAACGCTGGCGCTTTTGCCTGCCAAAGCCGGCCTGAAGCCTATCGTCGTCCTGCCCGGCTTTGAGGCCGGCAAGTTCAGGGCCGGGAGCGCGCTTGATTGGCAAGTGCGCACGTATGAGGACGGCGTTGACTATCGGTCCGCGTTTGCAGCCGCGCTCCGCGAGATTGCGCCGGACGGGCGTCCGATTCGAATCGGCGTCGAGCCCATCGGGGCCCGCTTTCTTGAGATTGATCTGCTCACACACGCCCTGCCCAACGCGACGCTCGTGTCGGCCGCCGCCGTGATCGATGCGATGCGGGTAGTCAAAGACGCTGGCGAAGTCGAAGCAATGCGCCGGGCAATCCAGTTGACCGAGCGGGTCCTCTCGGAATGTCTCGAAGAAATTCGGCCCGGGATGACCGAACGCCAGGTCGGCGGGATGCTGAACGAACGCGCCTCACGGCTCGGCGCCCGTTCCGGGTTTGGGATCTTGATTCAAACCGGTCTCAGTGCCGCGTTCCCGCACGGCGAGGCCGGTGATCGTGTGCTGCAAATGGGTGAGATGCTGCTGATGGACTTCGGCTTTTATGTCGGAGACTACCCCTCGGACATCACCCGAACCATCGCGATCGGCGAGCCCTCCGTCAAGATGCGCCAAATCTACGCCGTCGTCCAGGCCGCCAATGCCGCGGGCCGGGCCGCGGTACGCCCGGGCGCGCGCTGCGAGGACGTCGATGCGGCCACCCGCCAGGTCATCGAGGCGGCAGGCTACGGAGAGTACTTCACCCACCGGACCGGGCATGGGCTTGGCCTCGAGATCCACGAACCACCCTACATGGTTCGCGGCAACAAGCAGCTCCTCGAGCCCGGAATGGTCTTCACCATCGAGCCGGGCATCTATATCGAAGGATTGGGCGGTGTCCGAATCGAAGACAACGTCGTGGTCACCGAGACGGGCGGCGAAAGCCTGACAACCTTCACGCGCGACCTGCTGGTGTTGGGTAATGACTGACGCCGCGGGCGCACCCGCCAAGGGCGGGCCGCCTTCGCACGACCTGCTCGTGGTGTGGGCCTGGGAGTTCGACGCCGATTATGTGGGCCTGCTCAAAAAGGCCTGCGAGGCGCGCGGTCTGAGCGTCTTTCTGGCCGGCGCAGAAGCGCTCAAGGGCCTGCCCGCCCTGCTCGACAGCGGCGCGCTGCGCCCGCGCGCCATCATCGATCGGGCCTGGGACTGGGGCGATGAATACGCCTTGCACGTTCCGGCAGTGGAGCGCGCGGCGCCGCTCAACCCCAACCCCTATCCGCTGGTCAAGCGCGCCTGGAACAAGCCGACCATGCACTACGAGCTGATCGCCCGCGGGCTGCGCGCGCCGCACATGGTCATTCTGCCTTCGTATCAGACCGATCCTGAGTTGAAGCTGTTTGACCCGCGCCTGCTTAACGGCCTCGACCCAACGTATTCAGTCAAGGGCGCCCATAGCGGCGGAAGCGGCGTGTTGAAGGGCGTGACCCAGTTTTCAGACGCGCTCCGTTTGCGCAAGGAATGGCCCGACGACGAGACGTTGCTGCAGACGTGGGTCGAACCGCAAATGATGGACGGACGGCGCGCATGGTGGCGCGTCTTTCACGCCTGCGGGCGCGCCTTCGCCTGCTGGGCCGATGACCGCACCCATCGCCAGACAACCGTCACGCCCGAGGACGCCGCCCGGTTGGGGCTGGACCCGCTGCTCTCGATTACGGAGCAGATCGCCGGAATTTGCGGGCTGAACGTGTTCTCGACCGAGATTGCCCGCGACACGCGCGGGGTGTGGCTGGTCGTCGACTATGTGAACGAGCCGTGCGACTTCCGGCTGCAGTCAAAAGTCGTCAACGGCGTCCCCGATGCAATTGTGGCGGAGATCGCAGCGTCCATCGCCGCCTGGCTGGCTCGAAGGGTGACGGTGCGCGTCTGAATCACCGAAAACACGGACGCTGCGGATGGCATGGAAGCGTTCGAGTGAATCGTTACGATCCTTTCCGTGTAATCTTGGTCATCCGTGTCATCCGTGATTGGATTTCCCGCCCTCGCGCAGAAACAACACGGCCCCAGCCGCGATGAAGGCGCAAATGGCAAGCGCAAGCAGGGCCGGGACGTAGGTGCCGGTCAGGGTCACAAACGCGCCGACCGCGACCGGCGCGGCGGCGCGAGCCAGGGTGGCAACTAAAGATAACGCGCCATTGACACTCCCATACGCCGCCGTGCCAAAGGTGTCCGCCACAAGCGAAGCCCGCAGGGGCGTCAATGCGCCGTGACCCATCCCGTATAAGAGGACATAGACGATCAGGCCCTCCAGGGCCGGCAACCCGACCAGCGCAAGGACGGCCACCGCCGCGAAGACGCACATCGCCGCCGTCACGATTTTTGGCGAAAGGCGGCCCGCGAGCGGCGCGAACGTCAGGCGCCCCACCACCTGCATCACGCCGACGGCCCCCGCAGCCGCGGCAACCAGCGCCGGTGACTGGCCGCGGCTGATTTCGTACGAGATCAGATGAACGCTCATAGCCGCCGACAACAGGCTGGTCAGCCCAAATGCCGCGGCCAGCAGCGCGAACGCGCGATCGCGCACCGCCGCGCCGAGCGGCATGGACGGCGGCGCGGGTGTGCCAGCCAGGTATGCGGCCGGCTCGCCGTCGACAAGCTGACCCATCTCATCCGGGAGACGGCGCAGCAGGAGCGCGTGCGGGAGAATCGTGCACAACGCCAGGATGACAGCCTCAGCCAGCAACGCGCTGCGCCAGCCCCAGGCGCGGACCAGCGCGTCGGTGAGGGGGATGAAGACCGTGCTTGCCAGGCCGCCCCAAAACGTGACAAGGGTCAGGGCCCGCGCCCGCTTGCGGCGAAACCAGCGGGCCATCACCCAAAAAGCCGGGTCATACAGCACCGTGGCCATGACAGCGCCCAGGCACGCCCACACCGCATACAGCGCCAACAGCGATGTCACCTGCGACCAGGCCGCGACCAGGGCCACGGCCAGGATCGATCCAACGGTCATAAGCCGGCGCGGGCCGCGCGCATCGAGCCAGCGACCAGCGGGGACTGCGGCGAGGCCGCTGGCCAGCATGGCGATGGAGAAGGCCGCGCTGCTTTCGGCCGCCGACCAGCCCATTTCAGCGCGCATGAGCGGCATGACCACGCTGAAGGCGTAGTAGAGAATCCCCCACGAAACGAGCTGGGTGGGGCCGAGCATCCACGCCAGCACCCAGCCATAGAACACGCGTGGAGGGCGCGGCGCGGCGGTCATGGCAGCGAATTGTAGGGTACGATTTGGCTATCATGACCCCTCGTACGCATGCCCTCCCCCCCGTCACCGACACACACCGCAGCGCGCTTCTGGATCGCGCTCGCTCCGGCGCGACATGGGACATCATCATCATTGGCGGCGGAGCGACCGGGTTGGGGGCGGCCGTTGATGCCGCCGCGCGAGGCTACCGTACGCTGCTGCTCGAGGAACTGGACTTCGCCAAGGGCACCTCAAGCAGGGCGACCAAACTCGCCCATGGCGGCGTGCGCTATCTGGCCCAGGGCGACGTTTCGCTCGTCGTCAACGCGCTGCGCGAGCGCGGGCGGATGTTTCGCAACGCCCCCCATCTTGCCCACCCGCTGCCCCTCGTGCTGCCCGCCTACGCATGGTGGTCACAGCTCCTGTATGGCCCCGGCCTGCTGGCCTACAGCATCCTGGCCGGAAAGCTCGGGGTCGGGATGGCCCGGATCATCGGCAAAGCCGAGGCGCTCCGCCTTGCTCCAACCCTGAGCCCAAATGGCCTGCGCGGCGGGGTTGTGTATTGGGATGGGCAGTTTGACGACACCCGCTATGCGATCACGCTGGCCCGCACTTTTCATGATCTTGGCGGGGTGGCCCTGAACTATGCCCGGGTCGACGGGCTGATCAAGGAAAACGGCAAAATCGTGGGCGTGCGAGTTCGGGATGTCGAGACGGGAGTGGCATTTGAATCGCGGGCAAAGGTCGTCATCAACGCCACGGGAGTGTGGGTCGATGATATCCGGCGGATGGACGAACCGGACGCGGCCAAGATGGTCGCGCCGAGCCAGGGCATCCACCTCGTGCTCGACAAGTCATTTCTTCCCGGCGAGCATGCCATCATGATCCCCAAGACCGACGATGGGAGGGTGCTGTTCGCCCTGCCCTGGCGCGGCAGCGTCATTGTCGGCACGACCGACGCGCCGGTCAAGACGATCGACCATGATCCGCTCGCTCTGGAGAGCGAGCTCGAATTCATCTTCGCCCACATGAAGCGCTACCTCAGCAAGGCGCCCGCGCGAAGCGACGTCAAGTCGGTCTTTGCCGGGCTGCGCCCGCTGGTCAAATCGGGCGGCGGGCAGACCAAGTCCCTTTCGCGCGACCACACCATTGTGATTGCGCCATCGGGCCTGGTGACAATCACCGGCGGCAAGTGGACGACCTACCGGCATATGGGCGAGGACGTGGTCAACAAAGCCAGCGCGGCGGCGGGCCTGGATGCGCGACCCAGCATCACCGAGGACATGCCCCTGCGCGGCGCGACGAAACAGGCCCTGCCCTTCCCTCTCGACGTATATGGCACGGATGGTGACCGTGTGGCGGCGTTGTGCACCGAGCGGCCGGAATGGAATGCGCTCATTCACCCGAATCTGCCCTACAAGATGGGCGAGGTGGTCTGGGGCGCGCGCTTCGAGATGGGGCGGACGGTCGAGGACGCCCTCGCCCGGCGCACCCGGGCGCTGCTGCTCGACGCGCGGGCCAGCGTCGAGGCCGCCCCGGCGGTCGCCGCCGTTCTGGCGACTGAGCTTGGCCGCGATGCGGCTTGGGTTAAGGCCCAGGTCGCGGAGTACACCACCCTGGCGGAACGGTATATGCTGAGGTGATGGAGGCGGCGCTCCCCTCGCCCGGCGCATGTTGCGCAACGGGGCCCGAAAGCGCTGAAACAAATGACAGACTTCCAGGCTCGCCCCGAAGACAAGTTCACCTTCGGTCTATGGACCATCGGCAATACGGGCCGCGACCCCTTTGGCGCCCCAGTCCGCAGCGCCATCGCGCCGGATGACATCGTGCGTCTGTTGGGTGACGTGGGTGGCGTCTTTGGCGTGAACTTCCATGACAACGACCTGGTTCCCATCGACGCCACGGCTGCAGAACGCGCGCAGATCCTGAAGCGTTTCCGCCGGGCGCTTTCCGACACCGGCCTATGCGTTCCCATGGCGACCACCAACCTGTTCTCCGAGCCGGTGTTTCGCGATGGCGCCTTCACCAGCAGCAACCGGCATGTACGCGATTACGCCCTGCAGAAGACCATGCGAGCGATGGACATGGGCGTGGCGCTCGGGGCTGGCGTATACGTCTTCTGGGGCGGTCGCGAGGGCAGCGAAACTGACGCGGGCAAAAACCCGCTCGATGCGCTGCGCTGGTTCCGCGAAGCGATCAACTACCTTTGTCGTTATGCGCAGGACAACAAATACAACCTGAGATTTGCCCTCGAAGCCAAGCCCAATGAGCCGCGCGGCGACATTTATCTGGCCACCAGCGGGCACATGCTCGGCTTCATTGCGACGCTGGATCATCCCGAGATGGTCGGGCTCAACCCGGAGGTCGCCCACGAGCAAATGGCCGGACTCAACTTCCTGCACAACGTGGCGCAGGCCTGGGATGCCGGCAAGCTGTTTCACATCGACCTGAACGACCAGAACTTCGCGCGTTTTGACCAGGACTTCCGTTTTGGCTCGCACAACTACAAACAGGCCTTCTTCCTGGTCAAGTTTCTGGAGGATGTAGGCTATGACGGGTGTCGGCACTTCGACGCCCATGCCTATCGGAGCGAGGATCTCGAGGGGGTGAAGGCGTTCGCCCGAGGCAATATGCGCAGCTACCTGATCCTGAAGGACAAGGCAGCCCGCTGGAACGCGGACCCGGTAATCCGCGACCTGCTGGCCGCCCGAAACCCCGCGGGAAGCGCCGCGCTCGTTTACTCTGCCGGTCACGCAGCCTCTCTGAAGCGCGCCAAGTTCAATCGAGACGCGCTCAGCGCGAAAGGCGCGGGCTACGAACGTCTGGACCAGCTCACGTTCGACTTGATGATGGGCGCGCGCTGACGGCGTGCAGCCGCCGCGGATCGGAGCACCAAGATGGGCTTCTTCCTGGGAATCGACAGCTCGACCACGGCCGCCAAAGCGTTGCTGATGGACGCCGAGGGGCAGGTTGTCGCGCTCGGAAGCAGCGAATACCCCTGCGACGCGCCTCAGCCAGGCTGGAGTGAGCAGCCGGCAGAGGCGTTTTGGGACGGCACAGTACGTGCCATACAGGCTGCCCTCGCCCAGGCGGCAATCCCCCCCGAGCAGATCAAGGCCATTGGCTTGACCGGCCAGATGCACGGCATGACCCTGCTCGATCGATCCGGAGACGTCATTCGGCCGGTGATCCTGTGGAACGACCAACGCACGGCCCAACAGTGCGCGTCGATCACGGCGGCCGCGGGTGGGCCGTCCCGCGTAATCGAACTCACGGGGAACCCGATGCTGACCGGTTTCACCGCGCCAAAGATGGCCTGGACGCGTGAACATGAGCCCGCCAACTACGCTCGGGTTGCGCACCTGCTCTTGCCCAAGGACTACGTCCGGTATCGCTTGAGCGGAGAACTCGCCACCGACGTATCGGACGCGAGTGGAACCGGGCTGTTCGACGTTGAGCACCGCCGCTGGAGCGCGCCCATGGCGATCGCGGCGGGGGTCGACACGAGCGCGCTTCCCCGCGCGGTCGAGGGAACCGATCTCTGTGCGCAAGTCAGCGTCTCGGCCGCCCGCGCGACCGGGCTGCGGGCCGGCACGCCCATCGTGGGTGGCGGTGGCGACCAGGCGGCGGGCGCGGTTGGCATGGGCATCGTCCGGGAGGGTGCGGTGTCGCTTTCGCTGGGCACCAGCGGCGTGCTCTTCGCCAGTTCGGACCAGTTTCGGGCCGATCCGAATGGCCGGCTGCACGCCTTCTGCCACGCCTTGCCCGGCAAATGGCACCTGATGGGCGTGATGTTGAGCGCGGCCGGAAGCCTGCGCTGGTGGCGGGATGTGCTCTGCTCGGCGCACGGCCAGCAGCCGACGTTCGATCAGTTAACCGCGCTGGCGTCCGAAGCGCCGGCGGGCTGCGATGGCCTCGTCTTTCTGCCTTATCTCACCGGCGAGCGCACGCCGCACAATGATCCCGAGGCACGGGGTGCCTTTGTGGGGTTGACCGTGCGCCACACCGCCGCGCATTTGACCCGCGCGGTGCTCGAGGGCGTGGCCTATGGCCTGCGCGATTCGATCGAGCTTGTGCGCGCCCTGGGACACCCGGCGACAGCAATGCGCGCCACGGGCGGCGGCATCAAGAGTCCACTGTGGCGGCAAATCGTGGCCGATGTGCTTCAAGGATCGCTCATCACGGTAAACAGCACTGAGGGCGCCGCCTTTGGCGCGGCGATCCTGGCCGCGGTTGGCATCGGCCAGTGGCGCGACGTGCCAGAAGCCTGCGCCGCCATCGTCCACGAAACGGGCGCTGTGCTGCCGGGCAGACCGGCCACAGAATATGCTGCCGGCTACGCGCGCTTTCGCGCCCTGTATCCCGCCCTCGCCGCCCTGAACCGGTGAGTCTGGAGTCGATGTTCACGCGAAGCGGACGCCGGGGCGAGGAATATCGGCTTCAGGATTGTTACGGTCGGCCTACGGGGCGGCGCTGAGGAAGGGTGTGAAGATCACCCCGTCGCTCACTGTGTCGCCTGTGCCGGTCGGGTTTGTAGCGTGGCGGGGACCTGTATCGCTGCCCCACCAACTGTTGACGGCATTGACCAGATTGAGCGTGTTGTTATTCAGGCCATAGTCGGTGTTTCCCACAAAGCTGCACTGGGTGAGGACTGGCGTGTAGTTGCCGGTAACAAACAGTCCCGTTTTATTGGCGCTGAAGACAACATGGTCTAGCGTAGGTGCGCCGATCGAGGTCCCCAGAGCGATGCCGGTATCGTTGTGGGCAAAGGTACTGCTGATCACAGACAGTGTTCCGCCGTTTTGCGCTATTCCAGGACCTTTGCCATACTCAACGGTGGTGCCGGTCATGGTAAGGGCACCACTCTCATTGCGGAGCGTGTTCCCCCAGCAGCCACCGCCGTAGCGAATAAACGCGTGCTCGATATTGGCCGTGCCAGTGGCGTCGATCTGGATCGCTCCCCAATCACCAGCAGCGGGTGATGTGCTGCCATCATTGTTCGTGTCACCGGCGTAGGCGTCATCCCTTATGCTGGTAAATATGACCGGGTTTGTGAGT
>Ga0073900_10001041_pt1 | contig 15879 bp, 14 predicted proteins | sample KloWWTmetKNB5Kit_FD_66666 | JGI IMG/M metagenome (GOLD analysis project Ga0073900, IMG submission 66666) | Active sludge microbial communities from Klosterneuburg, Austria, studying microevolution and ecology of nitrifiers - Klosterneuburg... | ecosystem: Engineered > WWTP > Aerobic digester >...
TCCTGCCAGTCCAAAAGGCCGGCAGGTTAGGTCAGAGCACCCTGGTCAATTTTCAGCGAGCAGAACCCTCGATTTATGGTCAATTTTCAACGAGCAGCAACACCAGGGACGTGTGGAAGATGTGCCCTGGAAGGCGTGACGAGAGCCGACCGGAACAGCCGCAAGGAGCAAGTCATGAGCGACAATTCCGTGGGGAATTTGTCCAGGAGGCTGTTGGACTATTGCCACGGGGTCATCACAGTTGTGCTATGGTGCGAAAACACCAAAACGCCGAGCCGCCGATATGAGCCGCCTGACCATCACCTTGAATGAGGCCCGCTATCGCGCGCTGAAGGAGGCTTCGGCCCGGCGCGGCAAGTCGATCGGGCAGTTGATCGACGAAAGCCTGGAGTTCTACGGCATCAAGACGCGCGAAGAGGCGCGCAGCTTGGTCCAGCGTGCGCGTCAGCACAGCGGTCTGGACGAGGCCGATGCCATGCAACTGGCCGTGCAGGAAACCCGGCAGCATCGCCGATGACCGCGCCGGTCATCATCGACACCAACGTCATCGTGGCCGGTTTGCTGAGCACCCAGGTGGAAGCGCCCACGGTACGGATTCTTGATGGCATGTTGGCGGCGGAGTTTGCCTATGTGGTTTCCAGCCAGTTGTTGGCCGAATACCGCGACGTGCTGTGTCGGCCCAAGCTGCGCAAGCTGCACGGGCTGTCGGCTGAGGAGATCGAAACGGTGCTGACCGAACTGGCCTTGCATGCCATCGTGTTGACCGCCGCCCCAGCGCTCCCGGCACCCGACCCCGGCGATCAACATCTGTGGGGCTTGCTGGCGGTGCGCGACGACTTGGTGCTTATCACCGGAGATGCCCGCTTGCAGGAATCGACCGACTGGCCGCAGCGCATACTCAGCCCGCGACAATGGTTGGGAGACCAACGATGAAATCCGTCCCCTCCGTTTCCGTCGCCTACGCGCGCAACGGTGTATCCACCAAAGCCAATGCGCTCGGCATGCGGCCCATGCAGGAGCGGGCTTACGAGAAGCGCGGCGAACAATACCTGCTGATCAAGCCGCCGCCGGCATCGGGCAAGAGCCGGGCGCTGATGTTCGTCGCACTGGACACGTTGCACAATCAGGGCATCAAGCAGGCCATCATCGTGGTGCCTGAGAAATCCATCGGGGCAAGCTTCAACGACGAACCGCTGTCGAAGTACGGTTTCCGGGCGGATTGGCAGGTCGAACCGAAGTGGAACCTGTGCAACGCGCCGGGCAACGACAACGGCGGCAAGGTCAAGGCGCTGGGCGCATTCCTCGAAAGCGAGGACAAGGTGCTGGTCTGCACCCATGCGATCTTCCGCTTCGCGGTCGATGCCTACGGCGTGGAGGCGTTCGACGACCGCCTGATCGCGGTCGATGAGTTCCAACACGTCTCCAGCAATCCGGACAACAAGCTCGGCTTGCACCTCGGCCAGTTCTTCGAGCGCGGCAAGACGCACATCGTCGCCATGACCGGCTCTTTCTTCCGGGGCGATGCCGAGGCTGTGCTCGCGCCGCAGGACGAGTCGAAGTTCGATACCGTCACCTACACGTACTACGAGCAACTCAACGGCTACGCGCATCTCAAGCAGCTCGACATCGGCTACTTTTTCAACAGCGGGCCTTATGTCGATGACATCCTCAAGGTGCTCGATCCCGCCGAGAAGACCATCATTCACATCCCCAACGTCCATTTGCGCGAAAGCACGAAGGACAAGATGCGCGAGGTGGAGCACATCATCGAAGCGCTGGGTGAGTGGCAGGGCATCGATCCTGCGACCGGATTCCAGCTCGTCAAGCGCCCCGATGGCCGTGGGCAACACTCCTTCGGCGGGGAGCTTGAAGCCGATGATGTCGAAAGCGGCACGATCTACGTCCTGCGTTCCCTCTCCGATCATCCCTATGTCGCGCGTCACCGCGAGATCTTCCACAAGGTCGGCGTGACCGGCGGCAGGGTGGAGACGCGCATCGCCAACGCCGAGGACGACTCCACCTGCCTGCTGGCGAAGGTCGAAGTGGTGGCAACCTACAAGCTCGCGGGCGTCAACCGCACCCGGATGGAGAACCTCTTCCACAGGCTGTTCGCGCCCGCACGATTGAACATCACGATCAACGACCGATTCGGTCACCCCGTCCAGCCCGAGGAATGGTTTCTCGTGCCGCTGTTCGTCATCGACGAGGCCGTCGCACGCATCAAGGATGGCAGCGTCACCGGCTACATCTACGATCCCGCTGCCGCGAAGCTGTTGAAAGCATAAATGACCTGCAATGCGCCACAAGCGGGATGGGGTGGCTGAAATGGTCGTGGATGATCTGCTTGCAACGCTGATTGAATATGAGGATCGAGCTCCGCGCGAGTTCATCGACGAATGCGCGCGACATGGGCGGGCGATGGTCGATGCGCTGGATGCGCACGTGGGTCCAGCTGCCGACTGGTCCATGTGCGCGAGCGAAGGCCACTGGTGGATGCGCATCCACGCCGCGTTCATTCTCGGTTTGATGGAAGAAGAGGCCGCTGGGCAGCAATTGGTGCACTTGATGCGACGGCTGGCCGCTGACCCGGACGATGAGGTCCAAGACTGGTTGGCCGGCCACTGGCCAGCCCTGTTCCGCAACAAGCCGGATTCGATATTTGCGGATGTCGAGGCGCTGGCCTGGGAGCATCACGCGCACCCATACATGCGCTCGCATGCGGTGGAAGTCCTGCTCGCGGCTGCCCAGCGGCGTGACCCCGAGGCGCTTGATGCATGTCTGGCGCGAACGGCCGAATGGGTTGCCGCCCAGGCGGGCAATTTGGATGAAACGATGTTGACCGCAACGGTATTGCTCGATTTTCCGCGCCCCGCGTATCGGGCCTTGCTGGAAAGATTGGTTGAATCGCAGGTCGGGTCCGGCGCCATATTTTCCATGCAGGAAGTCGAGTCGGCGTATGCCGGCCAGGACAGCCCGAGCTGGTTGTACATGGGCGATCCCTGGGGTTTCTATTCGCCCGAGCGGATCGAGGCTCGGCAGAAACGTTGGGCCGAGGAGGACGAGCAAGGCAGGGGGCAGGACGAGTTACTCGACCTCGATGCGTACGACAACTGCTTGCCGTCGGAGCCCTATGTCCGCGACGTCCCCAAGATCGGCCGCAACGATCCTTGCCCGTGCGGCAGCGGAAGGAAATACAAGAAGTGCTGTTTGAATGCCGGATCGGACGCAGCGACAGAAACCTGAGGCGGTCGGTCAAGCAAGCCTGCGCAAGGACGCCCTGATGGCGATTCGTTGCGGCAGTGATCAGCGAACTGCAAATTCGAGAAGGGTGACCATCGAATGGGAATGGAAGAAGACCATCCACAAGCGGGCGATCGGCTTGCGCCTCCTCAATCCGGTGCTGCCGATCTGCACTGGATGCGGCGTGCGCTGGAACTGGCGGCGCATGCGTGCAATGTCGATGGCGAGGTGCCGGTGGGTGCCGTGCTGGTTTTGGATGGGGAGGTAGTCGGCGAAGGCTGGAACCGAAATATCGGCCTCAACGATCCGAGCGCGCATGCGGAGATCCTCGCCTTGCGCGCGGCCGGGGGCAGGCTCGGCAATTATCGTTTCCCGGGTGCGACGCTGTACGCAACGCTGGAACCTTGCGCAATGTGCGCGATGGCGTTGGTGCATGCGCGGGTGGCGCGTGTCGTTTACGCGGCAGCGGATCCGAAAACCGGTGCTGCGGGCAGCGTGTTCGATACGCTGGTCTCGCCGTTGCACAACCATCGCATCGAGGTGAGCGCAGGCTTGCTTGCCGAGGAAAGCGGCGCGATGTTGCGCGAGTTTTTCCGCAGCCGTCGCTAGCTTGCCGGCAGCCGGATGGTGGATGCGCTGCGCCAATCCAGCCTGCGCATGGGCGCGATCGATTTGGGTGGAACGCAGGGCGGACACGCTTGGCGCATCCGCTGACCCCGCGTGGCGGTCGGCACGCGCGGGCGCGTGACCGGATCGGGCTTGAGTGAGCGCGACTGCGCAGTTGCCTAGTCGAAGCCGTTGGCGAAGATCCGCACCGGTGCCTCGTAAGCGCCCACGTCGCAAAGTGCGATGCCATCGCCGTCGCCATCCTGCGGGCGTGGCATGCCACGGGCGTCGTATGTGATGCACAGATCCTGCCCCAGCGCGGGATCGATGGCGGGCGATCCATAGGCGGGAGCCAGCGTGGCAGGGAACACCGAACGGTCCAGTACCAGCGATCCGGTCGGACCGATGCTGCCGCCAGACGCGGAAAGCACGCCGCATGTGCTCTCGAACAGGTTGGCATTGGTCGGGCCGGTCAGGACGATGGACTCCAACGCACAACTCGTCCCCGAACCGGCGGCGGTGGGGCCGAACAGCGACCATGCCCACTCCGTCACCTCCACGCCGCTCAGCGCCAGATTCGCGCCGATGGCGGCCTGGTTGCCCGTGAAGCTCAGGTGTCGGGCACCCAGTTCACCTGGCGCCAATGCGAACAACGCACCTCCGGCGCCGTCGTTGGCGAGATTGCCGCTGAAGCTGACATTGAACAAGGCCAGGCGCCCGCCCTGGCTGACCAGCGCTCCGCCGCCGATGGTCTCGCCGGAAACGTTGTTGTCGATGAAGCCGACATTGGTGATGTCCAGCGCACACTCGCTTTCCAGGCATGCCACAACCGCCGCGCCGCCAGCCGAGAGGACGCCGTCGGCATCGGCATCGATCAGGCGATTGGATTCAAACTCCACGTTGCGGAGCAACACCAGCGAGGTCGTGGCCACATATGCGGCCCCGCCCAGTCCCTGCACCACACCGCCCACACGCTCCGCCACGTTGTCGGAAAAGCGCGTGGAGGTTATTTCGACGCGCTGGCCATTGAGCGCGACCGCGCCGCCGAACATCTCCTTCCGGCTGCTGTTGCCGACGACACCGATACTGTTGCCGTTGAACGAGCTGTCGTGGATGAATGTGGTGCTGCCGGCGCTGATCCAGGCGATCGCGCCGCCGTAGGCATTGCCCTGGTTGGCGACGGCCTTGCAGCCCTCGAAATGCGATTCGTACACGAGGAGATCGGTGCTGGTGGCAGGGGAGGAATACCACAGGCATCCGCCCACTCCCGTCGTTGTGCGCCCGCGCTGGAAGGTGAGGCCGCGCAAGGTGATTTCGCGCGTGCCGGCGGCCACCGTGAGGATACGCACGGCGTTGCGTCCATCCAGCACCGGCGCACGGCCATTGCCTTCGATCTTCAGGATGTCGTTCGACCACGTCGGCAACGTGGTTTGCAGTTCGATGACACCGCCAACAGGGAACGGCGCATTGAACTGGATGACGCGGGGATACGTGGTATCCGTGCCCGCATCGATCAGCGCCTGCCGCAGCGAACCGGCGCCGCTGTCGGCGGTGCTGGTGACGCTGAAGGTGGCCGCGTGCGAGAGCAGGGGCAGCGTGAAGGCGAGGACGACGGGCCAAGGGCAGAAGCGACGCATGTACACACTCCGGAAATTCGACGACGAGACGGAAAAAACAGGAAACAGCGCCGAAACCGGACAGGGCTCGTGCTTCGTCACGGCTGCGAAGTTGCGAGCCCGGCGTCGATGCTGCCCGGGAGCCGGGGCGGCAAGAAGCCGGCCCGGCTGCAAGCACGCCAGGCGAATCCGCGATTGCGCCTCGCCACATGCGAGATGACGCCACAAAACCCCCTACACTCCCGCGCATGACCTCCCACGACGCAACGCCCGCTGCCGCTCGCCCTGCGCTCGACGATCCCGGTCTGCGTGCGCTGATGGATCTGTTTTATGGAGATCTGCGCCGCATTGCGCGCCGCGAGCGGTTCCGCGCCGGGGCAGGTGCCACGCTGTGCACCACGGCGCTGGTCAACGAAGCCTGGCTGAAGCTCCAACGCACCCCCGCCTGGCAGGATCAGCGGCATTTCCTGGCGACCGCCGCCCTGGCGATACGGCAGGTACTGGTGAGGGATGCGCAGGCGCGCTTTTCCTTCAAGCGCGGCCAGGGCGAAAGCCCGATGAGCCTCGGCGAGGAAGGCATGCAGGTTCCGGATGCCGCGGATGAACAGATCGTGCAGGTCAATGATGCGCTGGAACGACTCGCCGCCTTGAGTCCGCGCCTGGCGCAGGTGGTGGAGTGTCGCTTCTTCGCCGGCTACAGCGAATCCGAAACCGCGCAGGCGATGGGGCTCACCGATCGCACCGTGCGTCGTGACTGGGTGAAGGCGCGGGCCTGGCTGTTTCGCGAATTGGGCGAGGGCGCAGCCGATGAGCATGTCTGAATCGGCACGCTTCGCCCGCGTCGAAGCCTTGCTCGATGCGGCGCTCGAAAAACCCGAAGGCGAACGTGAAGCCTTCCTCCACCTGCAGGAGTCCGATGCGGCGATCCGCACCGAAGTGCTGGAACTGCTGCGCGCCGTCGATGCGTCCGAAGGCTTCCTCGAAGCACCCGCCGTGCCGGCAGGCGAACACGAAGGTCGTCGCGTGGGCGCATGGAAGCTGGTTCGCCGCATCGGGCGCGGTGGCACGGGCGAGGTCTGGCTGGGCGAACGCGATGATGGCCGCTTCGAGCAACAGGTGGCAGTAAAGCTGCTGCGCCACGGTGTTGAGGATGCGCCGCGGTTCCTGCGCGAGGCACGCCTGCTGGCGCGGCTGCAACATCCCGACATCGCGCGCCTGATCGATGCAGGCAGCCTGCCCGATGGCGCGCCGTACATGGTGATGGAACTCGTCGAAGGCGTGCCCGTGTCGCACCATTGCCGCGAGCGCGGGCTGGAACTTCCCGCACGCTTGGCGCTGTTCGCGCAAATCTGCGAAACGGTGGCGTTCGCGCACCGGCATCTCATCGTCCATCGCGATTTGAAACCGGACAACATCCTGGTGCGTGCCGATGGCCAGCCCATGCTGCTGGATTTCGGCATCGCGCGTCCGATCGACGCGACCCACGGCGATACCCGCGATTTGCGCCTCACGCCGCAGTATGCCGCGCCCGAACAGCTTTCCGGGGGCGAACAGAGCACCCTCACCGACGTGTATGCGCTGGGCGTCCTGCTGCATGAACTGCTCACCGATCGTTCGCCCTGGGGCGAGCTGGCCGGCGCGGGCGTGCTGGCACTGCTGCAGCGCGCACAGGCCGGACCGCCGCCGTCGCCAAGTTCGCAGGCGGCATCGAAGACCGCGGCAAGAAAGCTGCGCGGCGATCTGGATGCCATCGTCCACAAGGCGCTGCGGCCCGAACCTGCGGCGCGCTACGAATCCGCCGAGGCCTTGGCGCAGGACGTGCGCCGACATCTTGAGCACGCCCCAGTAGCCGCACGCGGTGGAGCCTTCGGCTATCGTGCGCGGCGCTTCCTGCGGCGCTATTGGTTGGCCGCAAGCGTGCTGTTGTTCGTGTTCGTCGGCCTCGTCGGCGCGCTCGCCGCGATCTCGATGGCGCGCCAGGAAGCACTGCGCGAACGCGATATTGCGCAGGTGGAGGCACGTCGCAGCAAGGCCGTGCGCGATTACCTGGCACACATGTTCCGCGATGCCGGGCAGCACGCCCGCGATGGCGAACCGCTAACCGCCAAGCAGGTGCTCGACCAGGCCGCCGCGCGCGTGCAGGCCAGTTTTGCCGACGACCCGGCCACCGACGCGCAAGTCCTCAAAGCCCTTGGCGAGCTGCATTTCTATCTGGGCGATTACTCTGCCGCCGAGCCGCTGCTGCGACACTGGTTGGCCTTCGATGCCGCCATTGCCGATCCCGTCGCTGGTGCCGACGTGCGTTTCACGCTTGCCGAAACCGTGCATCGCATGGGCAATCCTGACGAGGCTCGCGCGTTGCTCGAACAAGCGCAAGCATTCTGGAACACCGATCCCGAACGCCACGCCGACGTGCTGCTGACCTCGCGCGCCCTGCAGGCCCGCTTGCAGCGCGAGGCAGGTGATACGGCGGCGGCCCTGGAAACGCTGGAGGCTGCGTTGGCACAACGCGTGCAACACTCCGGTCGCGAACATTTCGAAACCGCCATACTTGCCACCAACATCGGCGCAGCCTACGTGCAGGCCGGGCGCATCGATGAAGGCATTGCCGCATCGCAGGAAGCAATGGCGCTGTGGCGCGCGTTGAAACTGGGATCCGGCAACGATGCCCTGAACACGCTCAACAACCTCGCCGCCGCGCAGTTCCGCAAGGGTGATCTGGTCGCCGCGCAAAGCGCCTTTGCCGAGGCCCTGGCCCTGCGTCGGCAATTGTTTGGCCCTTCTGCTGCGACGGCGGCGTTGATCGGCAACTACGCCCGTGCGCTGCAAGGCCTGAAACGCTACGGCGATGCGTTGGAATATGCCGGCGAAGCGGAGGCCATGGCGCAACGGCACGCCGGTTCCGCCAGCCCGCTCACCCAGGCTGCACGCATCACCCGAGCCGAATTGCTGCTCGTCCTGCAACGCCACGAGGACGCGGGCGAGCCGCTTGCCGCCTTCATGGCCGAAGACACCAGCGCCTTGCCTGCCTCGCTGCAGCTGCGTGCCGCCCTGGCGCGTACCGAAAACCATCGTCATCGCGGCGAAGCCGATGCGGCACGGCAGGCGCTGGCGCAGGCCGACGCCCTGTTCGCCACGCTCGGTGCCGAAGCCGAACCCTTCCGTGCCAATCTGGAAGCGCTGCGCGCACCCTGATTTTGACGACACCCTCGACGGCGGTTGACGTATGGATGGCGTGACCTGTTCCTGCTGGCAGCGGCGGACATCGACCACGCCTGGCGCTTCGACGCGCCGGATCCCGTGATCGAGAAGGATGAAATTCGGGTCGAACAGCCGACCTGCCGCGCCAGCGCCGCTCCGATGACAACCCGCGAACCGCACGGAAGATCGCCAGGATGGGAATCCTGGCGATTCGCGCTCAGCCACCGATCTTCGGCATCTCCTTCAGCGGCAGCGCAGCAAAATCGAAGCGGCCTTCGATTTGTGGCAGTGTCGTTCCCTTGAGCTTCTTCGCCAATTTCGATGCGGGTACGTTGGTTGCACTGAAGCTGCCTGAAATCGCATAGCTGCCGTCCGCATTCTTCTCGAAGCGCTCGATTGCGACTTGTGGCTGCGCATCCTTCGCGGTTTCGTGGAATTCGAACGCCGCGCGCGCGTCAGGTCGATAACTCAGGCTGGCACGGGACAGTTTCAGGTTCGTGTCGTCGAAGCTCAGCGCGATTTCCAGCTTGCCGCCATCGGCTGCCTTGCCGCTGAGCGAAACCTGCAGCGACGAGATGATCGCCAGCTTGCGCACATCCGAATCGTGGAAGACCTTGCCCGCCATGCCGCCAACGAAATCGCGCACGTCACCCGCGTCGATTCGCGTGCCGGCGCCCAGCTTGTCGAGCTTGCGGTTGGCGTCGTCGAGGGCCTTGCGGCCCGCACCGGCGTCGAGCCTGGCGTCCATCTGTTTGCCGATGTCATCGGCCACCTTCGTCGCGAGTGAACGGAAGGATTGCATGCCACGCCCGACGTCGGCCTCGATGGTGCCTTGAACGGTCTGTCCCGGCTGCAATGGCGCATCAGCTGGCGGCGATTTCGCGGCAGCGGCATCGATGACATCGCGCAATCCATCGGCAGGCGCTGCGGTGGTTGATGGGGCTTCCGGGTTGCCGCAGGCGGCCAGGCCAGCGGCGATGGCAAGAGCAAGGACAAATACACTATTACGCATGGCTCACTCCGTGGGGGATTCGTCGGGGGGCGATTTCACGTCCGGCTCGATGGTGGCGTCCGGGTCTTCGCCTTGCTCCGCGCTGCGTTCGCTGGAATCCTCCTGCTCCAGGATCGCGCTGCAGCCCATGTCGAAAGAACCGAACGGCCGGGCGTAATCGCTGGGCATGCTTGGAAACTGCGAGCCGTCGGGGATGCTGTAGTTTTCGCCATCGTAGCCAGGCTCGGTGAACACAAGGATGCCGCAGCCCGCCTTGCATGCGAGCGATTTGATGCCATTTCGCCACGCTTCCGGCACTTCGCGCACCCTGCTGTCCGCGGAGCCGCCCATCTGCATGCGGTTGCCGGTATAGTTTTCCTGGTCATAGGCAACGCAGCCGTCGTTGAAATGGATTCCGGCGGTTTTCCCGGGTTCGACCGCAGGCACGGGTTCCTGCGTGATGGTTTGCAAGGCGCGATTGAGCTCGCCCGCGTCCCTTGCGGCCAGGTAGCGTCCGCCAGTGCTGCTGGCCAGGCATTGCAGCTGCAGCTGCGCCTGGCTGCCGGTTTCGATGTCGAAGCCGATCACATGCGCCGTGAAGTCGATGCCCAGTCCTTCCAGTTCCGCGCCCAGCGCACAGGGATCGGCCTGGCAGGTTTCATCACCGTCACTGACCAGGATCACGGTGGCCTTGTGCTCGGTGAAGCGCAGCTGTTCGGCGGCGCGGCGTACGGCGGCGGAAATCGGCGTCATGCCTTTCGGATTCAGTGCGCCCACTTGCCGGCGGATCGCGGCGGCGTCGAACCCGGTTGGCTCGATCAGAAGCTCGATGTCCTCGCAATCACCCTTGCGCCGGTGGCCGTAGGCCATCAGGCCCAGATTGCCGTCGTTCCAGCCCCCCAGCATCGCATCCACGGCCTCGCGTGCAATCGCGATCTTTGGCTGGCCGTCGATCTGACCCCACATCGAACCGGACGCATCGAGCACGAGGATGGATCGGGACGCGGCAGGGGCTTGCGCGCTGGCGTGCGCACAGGCCAACGCGCAGGCGGCCTGCAGGCACAGGGCCGACAACAGGGCAAGTCGCATCGGGAAGTCTCCAGAAAGCCGCGAACGCGCGGCAGGCTTCCGCAGAAACAGGAAAGCGCGGGAAAAGCGGACATTGCCTGTCGCTGCGCAATCGCGCAGCACATCTGCGGTCGCAAACGCCCGAACGATGACCCACAGGCGTCAAGGTGGTGGCTGCGCTGCGCTTGTCCATCCTGCCCAGGACTGGTTGAGCGCGGAGCGTAGGGCGGATAAACGTGGCGCATCCGCCTCCCGTCTCATGATCGAGTGGGCGATATTTCAGTCGATCGCGCGGCGGAAATCGAGATCGAAGCGGGTGCCGGCGGTGAGTGCGTGCAGGCGCATGTTGGTGATGCGGATTGGTGCGCCGGGTTCGAGTTCGGCCGCATTGGAATCGGCCATTTCACTGGGATCGATGATCGTCACGCCGCCGGTGCCGAATACCTCGAGTGCATTATCGGGGCCGATCGCGACCACGGTCGAGGCATCGATGCCGAGACCGAGGGCAAACGGATTGAGGGCAAGCGCGGCGAGCAGGCGGCCGAGCCGATCGCTGGCATTGCCGCCCTGGTCGATGACCACGCGATTGGTCAAGCCGAGTCCCGGTGCGAGTGATGCGCTGCCGACACGAGGCGTCGGCCCGGCGGTTCCCGACGCCAGCATGTGTTCGCAAAGCAAGGCGGCACCGGCACCGACGCCGCATACCGCCATTCCCGCTGCATTGCGCCGGCGCAGCAATCGCGCCAGGCTGCTGCCGCCAATCAGGGTGCTGAGCTTGAGCGGTTGCTCGGCATTGAGGATGACCAGATCGGCCTGCTCGACCAGATCGAGCAGTTGCCGCTGTTCCGCGCCAGCGCGGGTGGTCAGGGCATGGCGGTGCAACTGGGTGCAGCCGGCCGCCGTCAGCATCGCCTCCAGTTCGATGTCATCGTCATCGGACTTTTCCGGGGCGGAAACCAGAATCACGCGCGGTGAATCGCCGACCAGTCCGATGAGGCGGGCAAGCAGGACGGACGTGCGCTGATTGGAAGGCAGTTCACCGCAGGCAATGATCGAGCCGCGATTTCGTTCGGGAGCGATTTTGGCTGGCACGCGGTCGCCTCGACAGGTCGGGAATCCGATACTACACGCTGCATCGCATGCGCATGCAAGGCAGGGAGGAACGCGGTCGACGCATCAATCGGGGGCACCGGCGATTTCCTGATCGGTCTCGGCGGTGATGTCCTGCACGCAGCCGATCACGCTGCCCTGGGCGGAATCCTTCGGCAGTGCGCGAACGCGGATCCGCACCTGCCGTCGGCGGCCGATGGCGGTGGTCATGCGCGCCGTGATTTCGGTGGTTTCGCTGGACTTCGCCGCATCCAGGGTTTGCCGCAGGCGACGCTGATCCATGCCGGCAAAGTGGTTGAGCATGCGTTCGCGTGACACCGGCGTCGACAGGGGTACATCGAAAATCGCGTGCATCTGCGCCGACCAGGACATGCGCTCGCCGTCCGGGCCCAACTGCCAGGCACCGAGATTGGTCAGCGATTGCGCATGGGCGAACAAGGCCGCCTCGTGCTTGATCGCAGTGACGTCGGCAAACACCGAGACCACTTGGTCGGCATCGTCGTCAGCGCTGCGGCTGCGCGGAACGGCCGTTACCGAGAGCCAGCGTGGATCGGTCATCTGTGGCGAGCGCACTCCGCAGATCACCGACTCGATGGCCTTGCCGGTGCGCAGGGCCCGCGCCCACGGCAAGTCATCATGGACAATCGTTGTTCCTCCCTCGTCGATGAACTGCCAGTCGGCAATCTGATCCGTGCTCAAGGCAAGCAGGTCGGGTTCGCTGGTCTGCAGGATCCGGCACGCTGCCGGGTTGCAGGAAACCACGTGACCCATGCGGTTGCGCACGAGCATGCCCATGTCCATCTCGTGCAGGATGCGCCGCAGCTCTGCCTGCGAGCTGCGCAATTGCAGGTCGGCAAGGGCGCGCGGGCCAAGATCGCGGGTTACCGCGATGATGCGTCTCTGGTTGGCATCGAGATAGCCGTGGGCGTTCAGTTCGAGCACCGCTTCCTCGTCAGCGCCACGGCGGATCGTCGAGGTTGCGGTGACGGTTTCGTCGGCATCGAATGCTCGGTGCAGGCGACTGATGAAGGTGTCGTCGAGTTCCGGGAACGCATCCTCGATCGAGCATCCAAGCAGCCGCTCGCGCTCGCGATCGAGCAACTGGCAGGCGCTGGCATTGGCATCGAGGATGCTGCCTGTTTCGTCATGGATGGTGATCGCGTCGGGCACGGCGTCGATCATCGCGCGGTAACGGTTGGCGATTGTCGCGGTGATCCCGCGCAGGTTGCGATGGGCAGTGATCGCCTCGCCGACGAGCAGCCGCAGGACCGGATCGGCGTCGGCGCGCGAGGCGAACTCGGCGAGTTGGACCCAGACGTCCGCATCGGCTGTCCCGGTGTCGGTCGGATGGGTTGTCGCCTCGGAAAATTCCACTTTCTCGACCATGCGTGAATCCCATTCACGTTTGCCAGGTGCTCCCTTGCGATCCTGCGCGCAGGCAGGATAGCACCGCTCAGCCGATGCTGGCGCGGGCGACCTTGCTGGCGGTTTCGTGGCCAAGCTGGCTCGACAACCAGAGACCGGTCTCGATCAAGGCAGGCAGATCGATACCGGTATCGATGCCCATGCCTTCGAGCATGTAGACCACGTCCTCGCTGGCAACGTTGCCGGTGGCGCCTTTTGCATACGGGCAACCGCCGGTGCCGGAGACGGAACTGTCGACCACGGCGACCCCTTCCTCCAGGCAGGCGAGCACGTTGGCCAGGGCCTGGCCACGCGTGTCATGGAAATGCACGGCAAGGGCCTCGATCGGCACGTCACCGGCGACGGCGCGCAGCATGGCGCGTGCCTTGCCCGGCGTGCCGATGCCGATCGTGTCGCCGAGAGAGATTTCATAACAACCCAGGGCGTGCATGCGGCTGGCGACACGCACCACATCGCGCAACGGCACCTCGCCCTGGTAGGGACAGCCGAGCACGGTTGAAACGTAGCCGCGAACCGCCACGCCATGGGCGCGGGCCTTTTCCATGACCGGCAGGAAGCGTTCGATCGATTCGTCGATCGAGGCGTTGATGTTCTTGCGGTTGAACATTTCCGACGCGGCCGAGAACACGGCGACCTCGCGCGCACCTGCAGCATGGGCACGATCGTAACCCTGCTCATTGGGTACAAGTACCGGATAGCGCACGCCAGGGCGTTTATCGATGGCGGCGAATACTTCGGCAGCATCGGCCAGTTGCGGAACCCATTTCGGGCTGACGAAACTGGTAGCCTCGATCGTGCGCAGGCCCGTGCGCGACAGGCGATTGACCAGCTCGACCTTGGTTGCAGCCGGGATGATTGCCTTTTCGTTCTGCAAGCCGTCGCGAGGACCGACCTCGACGATGCGCACGCGCCTGGGCACGCCACTCATGACGGCTTGCCGGCGCGGCGCGCGCTGCGCTGCCGTTCGTATTCGTCGAGACTCAACGTGCTGCGACGAACGTTGGCGGACGGTTTGTCCTCGAAGATCTTCTGCTTGCGCACGATGTCGAGAATGCTCGCGCGATCGCCGCGGATGAACACATGCAGTTCGTTGTGGGCGTCATCCACGCTGCCGTCGAGTACGCCATCGATGACCTTGTGCGCGGTGCGTCTGGAATCGACCTGCCAGATGCGCAGGCGGTCATGATCGATTTGATAGCGGGCGATGAAGAAGGATTTCTCCGGTGCCGGTTCGATGCCGTGGACCGGATCGAGCTTGACCGTCTCGCCGAGCTGGTTGTCGGCGACCACCACATAGTGCTTGCCGCGATCATGCACGTAGTTGACCGGGATGTGGATCTGCTTTGGCGGGCCGTCCTTCTCGGGACGTTCGAGCATGAAGAAGCGGCATTCCGGGTCGACCAGGAAGGCCAACTCGTCGGGCTCGTCGCTGGAGCGTGGCTCCGATGCGTCGACCCACAATCCCTTCCACGCCGGATCGCAGGCAACGATCTCGTCGCCTGGCGGCGATTCAAAACGCGTCTCGTTGCAGCCACCGAGCACGAGCAGGGCGCAGACTGCCGGAATCCATCGAATCTTCATTCCAAGGCCTCCAATCGGACAAGGACCGAATCCGCCTCGACGAAATCGCCCGCCGCTGCCTGGACGGCTTCTATGCGGCCGGCACGTGGCGCGCGCAAGGTCAGTTCCATCTTCATCGCCTCCATGATCAGCAATTCATCGCCAGCCACGACGGCATCGCCCATCGTGGCCTTGACCACGACGATGCGCCCCGGCATTGGCGCCAGCACTCGGTCCGCATCGGAAACGGAGGATTCGACAAAGGCGAACGCGGGCGCGTGTTCGAAGCTCCGCCGCGAGGTGCCATCATGCACGGTGATGCGTGCGCCCTCCGCGAAGACGCGTCGGCGAGAGACGATGCCATCGCGGCGCGCGCTGAGCCAGCCGTCGCTGAACTTTGCATCGCTGATTTCAAAGGTGCGCGTGCCGATGGCAAGGTGGTAGTTCCCTTGCGCACCCTGCGCGGAAATCTCGATGCGCTGGTCGCCATCGAGCAAGGCGATGATGCGTTTGCCGGGATGACCCAGGCGCCAGCCATCGGCACGACGCCAGGGTGAATTCGGATCGGTACTGGCGGCGGCCTGGGCGAGTGCGTCGGCTTCCTCGGCAAGCAGGGAAACGATTGCTGCGGCGAGCAGAAATGCATCGCTGTCGGCTTTGGCATTCGCCTGCTCCGTGGCACCGAGGAATTCTTCAAGGCTGCGATCAAGATAACCGGTATCGATGCTGCCCTCGATCACCGAAGGATGACGCAGCAGGCGTTCGAGAAAGGCGACATTCGATTTCGGCCCGATCACGCTGACTTCGGCCAGCGCATCACGCATGCGTTGCAGGGCGGATGGGCGATCGCGATCCCAGGCGATCATCTTGGCAATCATCGGATCGTAGAAGACGCTGACAAGGTCGCCCTCGATCACCCCCGAATCGATGCGCACGTGGGTGGAGTCCTGTGGCAGGCGCAGGGTCTGCAAGCGGCCCGAACCCGGCAGGAAACCCTGCTCGGGATCCTCGGCATACAGGCGCACTTCGATCGCGTGGCCATTGGCCGGAATCGACTTGTTG